>Ga0105239_10007400_pt1 | contig 12596 bp, 12 predicted proteins | sample KBSC44metaG_FD_92761 | JGI IMG/M metagenome (GOLD analysis project Ga0105239, IMG submission 92761) | Corn rhizosphere microbial communities from Kellogg Biological Station, Michigan, USA - KBS C4-4 metaG | ecosystem: Host-associated > Plants > Roots > Rhizosphere > Soil | place: Michigan, USA...
GACGGTCGCGGTGATCGAGACGCCGCGGTGGGCGAAGGTGGCCGCGACCGACTCCATGCCACCGGTCCGATCCGTCAGCTTCAGGAGGAAGGTGTAAGCGTGCGTATCGATCGCATCGCTTCTGTCGCTCATGGGGCCGGCTCCAGGGAGGCGATCCAGCGGTTTACCTTGGCTGAGATCTCCCCGGAGAGATGACGGACCTGGGTCTCCTCATCCGGTGTTAATGGGATCTCCACCACCCGCATGATCCCGCCGGGACTGGCGATCACCGGGACGCCCAGCGGGCCGGTCAGTCCGTAAAACTCATCGGGCTCCAGCACCACCTGTCCCGCCACCAGCACCTCACGACCGTCCAGCAGGGTGCGCACCAGATCGACGGTCACGTTGGCGGTGGCGTGGACCGTCTTCGCACCCGAGAGATGGGTGATATACGGCTTCACCACCACGCGGACATCCGGCGGCAGGGTATCGGTGTAGGCGAACGCCTCCGCGACCTGACCGGCCGCCATCAGTCCGGTGAGCTGCTCGCGCGCCGCACGGACCAGATCGGCGAATGGCTGCCGTTCGGTCCCGCGGCGAAGCCGCGTGGTCGCCTGCGCCAGCTCCGCCGGGGCGAGTCCATGCACGGTGACACTCGACCAGATCGGCACCTGTGCATCGCCGTGCTCCCCGATCATAAAGCCGCCGACACGCTGCCGACGCACACCGAGGTCGGTAGCGATCTCACGGCGCAAGCGCAGCGTGTCCTGATAGGCGCCGATACCGATCACGCGGTCCCGACCGATCGCCCGCGCGAACAGGGCGACGCCGAGTTCGACCGGATTGGAGACGATCACCACGATCTCGGTGCCCTGGCCGTATTTTGCCAGCGCCCCGGCATACTCGGCGAAGAGGCGGGCATTGTTTTGCGCGAGGGCATTGCGATCGACGCCGCCGATCTCCGCGGAGGCAGGCAGGGTCTGCCCGGCCGTGACTACCCAGAGATCGGCGACGATATCCTGTGGGGTGAGCGCGACATCCAGATCGGGGACATATTCCGCATAGGCGTCGGTCAGGTCTGAGACGAGGCCATAGAGCGCCTGCGCCGATGCCCCGCCATGACGCCCGACCAGTTGCAGCCGCTCGGTCGGCGCCACCAGGCGGGAGGCGACCAGCTGCCCGGCGACCTCACGGCCGACATCGCCGGAGGCGCCCAGGATGGCGACGTCCACCTGTCGGTTACCCTAGCGCCCGGTGCGCCGCGACGATCGCGGTCTCGATATCCGCGCGAGAGATATCCAGATGGGTGACGAAGCGCAGCCGCGCTGGTCCCATCTGCGAGGCGCGTACCCCGGCCGCGAGCAGCCGCGCCATCGCCTCCGCCGCGGTAAGCCCAGTCCCGGAGATATCGATAAAGACCAGGTTCGTCTCTGGCGCCGGATCGAGCCGGACGCCGGGGATCTCGGCCAGGGCTTCAGCGAGGCGGGCGGCGTTCTCGTGATCATCGCGCAGCCGCTCGACATGGTGCTCTAGGGCGTACAGACCGCCAGCGGCGACGATCCCCGCCTGGCGCATGGCGCCGCCAAAGACGTGCTTCCAGCGGCGCGCCGCGTGGATCGTCTCGGTATCGCCCGCCAGCAACGCCCCGACCGGTGCGCCGAGTCCCTTGGAGAGGCAAAGGGTCACCGTGTCGAACGGCGCTGCCAGGACCGCCGCGGGCGTCCCGAGCGCGACCGCGGCGTTCAGCAGGCGGGAGCCGTCCAGGTGCAGCGCCAGCCCGTACGACCGGGCGGTATCGACGACCGCCTGCTGCTCCGCCAGGGTCCAGACGCAGCCGCCGGCGGCGTTATGCGTGTTTTCGATGGAGACCAGACGAGTACGTGGGTAGTGCGGATCGCCGGGGCGGACGTTCTCCCGGATATCGTCCGCGGTGAAGATGCCGCGTGTTCCCGGAAGCGGGCAGATCATACAGCCGGAGAGTACAGCGGGGCCGCCCCCCTCGAAGCGACGGATATGAGCCAGTCCATGGCAGAGGATCTCATCGCCGGGCTGCGTGTGGACTTTGATGGCGATCTGGTTCGCCATGGTCGCGGAGGGCAGAAAAAGCGCAGCGGCCTTGCCGAGCAGCGCCGCCCCGGCCTCCTGCAGCGCGTTGACCGTCGGGTCCTCGCCGCGCTGATCATCGCCCACCGGCGCCTCCGCCATGGCCAGGCGCATCGCTTGGGTCGGGCGTGTCGCCGTATCCGAGGAGAGATCGATAAACGCTCCCACAGTGGCGCTTGTTCCCGCGCTGACCGCTACCATCGTCGCCGGGCTCGCCCCTTTATCGGGACGTCCGCGACCGGCGGCGTCACCATCGGCGCGGCGTTTGCCGCCGCGATCGCCTCCTCCAGCAGGGCCATCTCCTGCTTGATGGGAAAGGAGGTGAACGGCAACTGCGCGGCGGCAGGTGCGACGAAAGCGTACTTGAGGATCAGCGTGTTCACGACATCCATCCTCTCCTTATGCTCCAGCCGCAGCCGGGTCGCCGCCCGTTCCCGCGAGGGAGCGTTTTTTGCGAAGCGGATCGCGTTCAGCCCACGCTCGCGCAGGGGGCCGACCGCGGCCGTCTCGCGCTGGATGTCCTTCTCCAGCTGCAGCCATTCCGGCAGGGCCCGCGCGTTTTTCAGGATCTTGTGGGCGATACGCTGGTGTACGGGGGTAAACGGGTCGACTGTGAGATCCACGGGCTCGCCCATCCCGGGAACGTTGTCGAATTCGCCAGCGTCGATCGCCTCTTTGATCTTGCGTTCGGCGACAATCTGTGTCCAGTCCAGATTCGGCTCGCTCATATACCTATGATACCCGCAGGAGCGGTGCGGGGTTCCGATAGGCGCGGCTGCCGCGCGGTGCGTACTGCGTACGCCGGCTGCTTATGCCTCCTCTTCAGGCGCCTCCGCATCGGCTTCCAGAGCAACAGCCATTCTGGCATCCTGCATCGGCAAAAACATGCGGTTATATCCGGCGAAGGAATCGCCATCCAGATCGAGAAACCCCCAGGTCCGGTATAGATCTTAGGCACGTTCCGACACAGCGACGAGATAGATCCCCGTCACCCCAACTAGAGCAGACGTTTGTACACAGATGTCGAGTATGGCGGCCATCAAAATATCGCCGATCCCCTGCCCCCTGTATTCGCTATGCCGGGCGACCATACTTAGATAGATAACCGGCAGATCGGGGGGAACACCATAACTGCTCGACCATGTTTCCACGGGGACATCCGTTGTCTCCATGCGACTCGCCTCTAACGAAAAAAAGCCGGCTACCTTTCGCAGGGAACCGGCCTCTTCCGCTACAGGCAGTGGCACCAGTACATAGGTTCTGAGTCGGTCCAGTCGCTGGTCCCGCAGGGCATACCCTGCACGAATATACTCGCTCAGTACCACATGATCGCCGCCGCAGTGAAAATCCGCGCCGTCATAGCGGTCAGAGATGGGCTCAACGGTGAATTGAGGCAATGGCAGCATGAATGGCTTTGCCGGCTAAACGGCTCCGTTACCAGTTCCGGCGGACTTAGTGACCAGACGTTTATAGCGGCGCATCGCTTTTCCGACTCGCTCGTTCGGGTGATGGGGTGCGTTTTTCAAAACCCCCAGCACATAGGTTGTCTGCTCAGGGGACAACGGATTGCGAGCGGCGATGTGCATCTCACGAAGAGTGATGCTCTCTTCTGCCTCTGCATCGCGAATTTTGCCAGCCATTTTTCTCCCTGCTTTCAGCAACCAGTACGTGTCCATTATATCAAATTCGGGCAGTGGCCGAATATAGATTCCCTGGCACTTTAGGGATATAAGAGTAGCACACTATGAGCCTTGTACGCATTCTCGCCATCGGTGATACCCATGACCATCCTCAGGACTATGCGCCGGATCTGCTGCCGGAGGCGGATCTCTGTATTGTGACCGGCGACCTGACGGAGGACGGCGCCAGGGGCGAGCGCGCGGGTTCGGGTGAGATGGACCGGGCGCGTGGCTGGCTGGCGTCCCTTGCCGAGCGGTACCCGGTCTACTGGATCGCCGGCAATCACGATATGGAGGTGCGTAACGACACGTTCGGGGTGATCCCGAACTGTACGGCGATCGAAGGGGTGACGCTAACACTCGACGCGCTGCCGGCAACGCTGCACGGGATCAACCTCTCGCCGTGCTTCAATGCGCCGATGCTGAAGCGGGTCTGGGATAAGATGACCGATTCCCGTGATGTCGATGCGGCGGCGTTTGACGCGATCCCGCCGGTCGATATCCTGGTCTCGCACTGCCCGCCGGAGGGCTGCGCGGACGCCAGCCCACGCGGCATACCGCTGGGCTCGCCCGGACTGCGCGCCTACATTGAGCGGCACCGGCCGCGCCTGGTGCTCTGTGGACATATCCATGAACGGGGCGGCCAGTATGCCTGGCTTCCGAAGACGCCATCGAAGCCGGGCGCTCCTCAGACGCTGGTCGTCAACGTTGCTTGCACGCCGACGCTGATCGCGATCTCCTTTGCCGATCCGAGCTACCCGGTGCGCATAGAAACGAACAAGTTGGGTAGAAACACCAGTTAACCGGTCGAAGAACAAGAATTCGCGATATACTGCGAGGAGACCTCGAATGGACGGCCTTTGCGGACGCGCCCCCACTGTAAGCGCGCCCCTTTACGGCAGCCCTGCCCAGCGCACCGGGACGGAACCCCCAAAATAGCCTTTAAGGGGACTGGACACGCCCGGCGTCACGGAGCATTCTTACAGGATCGGATAGAGCGATGAAGGTTAGCAACGGCGAATGGCGAGAGCGGCTCATCGACAAGATGCCCGCGGATCTTGCCAAAGAGATCGATATCTTTGAGACCGAGATAACGCTGAAGAAGCAGGGCAAGATCGATGACAAGATCTTTGCCGAGACCCGTCTGCGGCGCGGCGCCTACGGCCAGCGCTACGATAACGGCCACCGCCACGACGGTAAGACGGAGCGCGTTCTGGATTTCCCGGCTGCCGGCCTGACCAAGGGACCGAACACGATGTGGGATGCTCCGGGCATGCTGCGTATCAAGGTGCCGTTCGGCGGCATGAACGCGGATCGCCTGGAGGTAATGGCCGATCTGGCAGAGGAGTACTCGGACGGGATCGGGCATGTCACCACCCGTCAGGACTTCCAACTGCACTACATCCATATCGAGGACACGCCGGACATCATGCGACGTCTGGCGGTGGTCGGAATGACCTCCCGCGAGGCCTGCGGCAACTCGGTCCGTAATGTCACCGCCTGCCCCCTCGCCGGCGTCTGCCGCACCCAGTCCTTCGATGTCACCGGCTATGCCGATGCCCTGATGAAGTTCCTTCTCGGGCACCCGGACACCATGGAGTTCGGCCGCAAGTTCAAGCCCGCCTTCTCCGGCTGCCGGGACGAGGCCTGTGGCCTGGTCAAGATGCACGATATCGGCTATGTCGCCGTGACCCGCGAGGTCGACGGTAAGACGGAGCGCGGCTTTGAGGTCTATATCGGCGGCGGCCTTGGCGCCGTCCCCTACCAGGCCAAGGTACTGTACGACTTCATGCCGGTCGAGGAGATGCTCCCGGTCGCGCAGGCGGTGTCCCGTGTCTACGGCCGCCTGGGCGAGAAGAAGAACCGCCAGCACGCCCGTATCAAGTTCCTGATCAAGAAGCTCGGCCTTGACGAGTTCAAGCGGCTGGTCGAGGAGGAGCGCAAGATCCTCCCCTACGACGAGCGCTGGACCGGCCTGCTGGTGGATGTCGACCGCTTCGAGGAGGATGCGCTGAAGCCGGCGGGAGTCGTCCAGCTGAGCGCGACGCTCCCCGAGGGGTATCGCGCCTGGTTTCAGACCAACGTCTACAAGCAGCGCCAGGCCGGCTACAACGTGGTCACCGTTACCCTGCCGCTCGGCGACATCACGGCCACTCAGCTGCGCAAGCTGGCCGATATCGCCCGCCAGTATGTGAAGGAGACGGTCCGCACCACGGTCGAGCAGAACATCGTTTTGCGCTGGGTCAGCGATGACGATCTGATCGCGGTCTACAACGAGCTGAAGTCGGTCAAGCTGCATGCGGCGGGCGCCGGGACGGTGGTCGACCTGGTCTCCTGTCCGGGCACCGATACCTGTAAGCTGGGTATCTCGGCATCGCGCGGTCTGGCCGCCGAGTTGCGCACCCGCAAGCTCGCGCAGTACGACACGCTCGATCCGGCGATCCGCAATCTGCGGATCAAGGTCAGCGGCTGCTTCAACTCCTGCGGCCAGCACCATGTCGCCGACCTGGGTTTCTACGGTGTCAGCCGCAACAAGGATGGCTACACGGTCCCGCACTTTCAGGTGATTCTGGGCGGCCAGTGGAGCGAGAACGCCGGCTCATACGGCCTGGCCCTGGGCGCCGTTCCGTCCAAGAACATTCCGACGGTGGTCGATCGGATCACCGAGCGGTATCTCGCGGATCGTGAAGAGGACGAGTCGTTCCAGAAGTTCACGCAGCGGATCGGCAAGGCCACGCTGAAGACCCTGTTCGAGGATCTGGTACCGATCCCGAGCCACGACGATGCTCCTGAGTTCTACACGGACTGGGGCGATGCGCGTGAGTACACGATCGGCGATATGGGTGTCGGTGAGTGCGCGGGCGAGGTAGTTTCCCCGGCCGAGTTCGCGCTGACCGCCGCCGACCGCGAGGTCTTCGAAGCGCAACTGCTGCTGGACAAGGGTGATTACGCTGAGTCCGTTCGTCGCGCCTTCGACGCGATGCTTCGTGGCGCGACGGGTCTATTGCACCAGATCCGTGTCGCCGCCGGTAAAGATTCGGCGTCGATCGTCAGTGCGTTCCGGACTCACTTCTTCGACACCGAGGTCTTCTTCGACCCGTTCCGCGGCGGCTCGATCGCACAGTATTTCTTCGATGCGAACGAAGGGGTCGCGTCGGCCGATAGCGCCAGCCAGGAGACCGCCCACCAGCGTGTCGAGGAGGCGCAGCTCTTCCTGGAGGGCTGCCAGTCCTGCTACACACGCCTGATCACCCAGCCCCTGGTGGCCGCTCCGACGAAATGATGGAAGGAACTTCTCTTAACGTGCAGCACGTCAATATCAAGATCTTCGCGGACCAGGCGGACATCCAGCTGGCGGACGCGATCGCGATCTTCCATCGGTGGATCCAGGATAGTGTCGCGCCGGAGCTGATGATCGATGTCGCCGACTACAAGCATGTACCGGACGGCCCCGGCATCATGCTGATCGGCCATGAGGCCGACTACAGCCTGGACGAGACCGACGGTCGGCTCGGCCTCCTCTACAACCGGAAGGTGGCTGTGGAGGGCGATGCTCAGGCAGCGCTTCAGCAGGCCTGGGACCGCGCCCTCAGCGCGGCCAAGCGTCTGGAGTCTGAGGGCCCCTTTGCCGGGAAGCTTCACTTCGACACCAACGATGTCGAGGTGCTGATCAACGACCGCCTGATCGCGCCGAACACGGACGCGACCTGGTCGGCGCTCAGCCCGCAGATCCAGGCGTTCTTCACCAGGGTCTACGGTGATAGCAACATCACCCTGGAGCACCGCGGCGAGCCCCGCGACCGCTTCCGCGTCGGCGTCAAGCACGCCGCGTAAGCCCGCTCCCCTAGCAAAAATGCCCGCTGCCAGGTCTCTGGCGGCGGGCATTTTGGTCTCTGAAAGCCTACGGCTGAGCGCCCGAAGGGCGCGAGAGGCGGCCAGCCCTCTTCGTTTTATCCAGGGCACTCTTCAGCCGATCGGCGATTTGGGACAGACCGCCTTCATCGGCATAGTCAAGAGCCGTCCTGTTAGAGTAGTCGCTAATGCCAGGATCAGCGCCGCTATTTAGCAGCGCCTCCACTTTGGGAAGCGCCTTTGCCGCGGCATCGGCATCAGGTCCTCGCACATACACAGCGTCAATCAGTGCTGTTTGGCCGTTGCCATCCTGCGAATTCACGTACATTCCGTGCCGGACCAGATAGCGACAGATGGCAGCGGCACCGCTTCCGCCACTGCTTGCGGCAAGATGCAGCAGTTTGCCGCCATCCGAAGATCGCACGGAACAGTCCGCCCCATGCTCTATCAGAGCATGGAATACTTCCCAAGAGCCGGAAGCTGCCGCATGCTGGATAGGCGTCCAGGATGCAGCGAGACCATCCATATCGCTATGTCCGCCGGGGGCGTTTACATCTGCTCCTCGCCGTAGCATAAGTTTTACGCAGACAAGATCGCCGCAGTCGGCAGCCTGGCCGAGCAAGGATGCATTTTCCGCCGCGGTCAGGGGACCACTTCGGGCCAAAAGTATGGCCAACATGACGGCATCCCCATTTTCTGCCGCTTTGGGCAGGGCGCTCTTTGCATCCGCTCCGCGATCCAGAAGCAGTTGCACCGTATCACGGTGCCTGTTGTATGCGGCCCCTTGCACCGCAGTCATCGAGTGGAATGGCCGATCGTCCGGCCGAACTCCCTGATCGAGAAGCTCTCGCACCCGAGTGGTATCCCCAGCGAACGCAGCATCGACGAACTGGCGGTTCCGCTCTTCGGTACAGGCACAGTTCCACGCCCAATGGACTACCAGCAGCACGCCGATGGCGATATTGCAAAGAGTATGGAGTTGGCGCCGAGTCGTAAGTGGCATCAGAGAGAAATCCCTATTTCACAATACCAGCCGAAGCACGCTTGTCACCACATCATCAAGACAGGCACTGCTATCGATCTCGCTGGTCGCGATACGCCGCAGCAGCGGCTCGACAGTCTCGATCAACTCCAGCACCCGCGCGACCTCTTCGGGGCGCTTTCCATAGGAGTTGCTCGTCCGTGTCGCCAGCCGTTCGACGATCACGGACGCCGGAGCGCTCATGAGAATGACGTGGTCGAATCGTGGCTGGAACTTCCCCATGTTCGGCGCGCAGCCACTCAGGAATAGGATGTCGGCGTCCTCCGTATCCAGAAGCTCCTGAACGCGGTCCTCGCGCCATATCCAATCCCGGTCCGGTTCCACCGGCGCCCCAGCCGTCTCGGCGTCTGCGCTGCTATCAACCGTTACCCACTCGGAAAACGCCTCCGAGTCCGCATCGACGGCCTTATAGCCACGCGCCGCCAGCGCGGCAATTACCGTGGACTTGCCTGTCCCGGACATCCCTGTCAGAAGCACCCGTTTCATGCCGGTGTTTGGGCGCCATGGGCTGAAAGCCCACGGCTGAGGGGCGAGCTTCGCCGCCAATCGCCCTTCGGGCGTATTACAGATCGATAAATCGGCTGACTCCCCAGTTGAGGGACTACAGCGCTAGGGCGAGGACGCGGGGTTCGGTCATCTCTTCGATGGCGTAGCGGACGCCTTCCCGGCCGAAGCCGGAGTCCTTTTCGCCGCCGTAGGGCACGTTATCCGCACGGAAGGTTGGGACTGCAACACTTCAGGGTGCCATATCTCCTAAAACGCGTGGGGGATGATGTCCAGCTGCATAGAGAACTCGCCTCAGATTGACAAGAGGCGAGCGGTTCAGATCAAGTCGAGCAACGGTAGCTCGGCCCGTTGGCGTGATCCCTTCCATCTGGCCATAGTCGGCACTCCAGGAAAAATGATCTGCCCACTGCTGCTCGCGCGGGTTATATAGTGGCGCAATAACTCCTGTGACCGGATCCTCGGCTTCAATAGCGGTGAATTTTCGGTTGTTGCATCCCTGACAACTCAAGGCCAGATTGGAGAGATCGTCTGTGCCATCCAGGGCGCGCGGCTGGATATGCTCGACAGCGAAGTCGTCGTGTGAGAGGAGTGCTTGACTCAGACAATACTCGCAACAATACTGCGCCCGGCTGTATACTATGCGCCGTTCAGCCTCGGTCATCTTCCCTATTCAATCGCGCATAGAAACGGGTGCGAGACCGAGATCGGCGATCAGGGTCTCCAGGGAAACATGGCGGAGTTGTGCCAGAGCGAGAAGACGCTGTACCCGCTGCAGGTTCTTTTCTTCTACAGTGTCGCTGAGCGAGATAAGCTCTGCCTGCTCCTGCGGTGATAGAGTTTCCGCTTCGCGCAATGCGATCAGTTGCCGATACCGCTGCCAGAACGAGGGAGGAAAGCCGGTATTGATCTCCGCCAGCAGGGTAGACTCCTCGGAGGAAAGGGCCGGGAACTGAGTCGCAGTAGCCCATTGCGCTTCAATTCGACGAGCAGCGAGTTCTTCCGGCGCGACTCCAGTACGCGCCGATTCCTGATTCAGCCACTCCCTTACCTCTGGTCGCAAACTTACATCCATCGACAAAGACCACCTCCATCGAGTTATTCTGGTCCGACAATCGCGCCGGCTTCACTATACGATACCGCCGGTGCGATTGTCGAACATCTGCTACCGCTGCAGCGCCAGGGCGAGGATGCGGGGTTCGGTCATCTCTTCGATGGCGTAGCGGACGCCTTCCCGGCCGAAGCCGGAGTCCTTCTCGCCGCCGTAGGGCATACTGTCGGCGCGGAAGGTCGGGATATCGTTGCCAATGACGCCGCCGACTTCGAGGGCAGAGAAGGCCTGGAAGAGGCGACCGATGTCCTGGGTGAAGACGCCTGCCTGGAGGCCGTAGCTGCCGGCGTTGACCATATCCAGGGCGTCCGCAAAGTCGTCGTAGGGTTCGACGACGACGATCGGGGCGAAGACCTCTTCGGCGCAGACGGCCATCTCCGGCGTGGTATTGGTCAGGATCGTCGGGCCGAGGGTCGCGCCGTCGCGCTCGCCGAACAGCAGGGCTTTCGCGCCCTGGTCGAGGGCAGTGCGAACGCGCGCTTCGGCGGCTTCGGCGGCGGCCTCGGTGATCATCGGGACGAACGTTGTTGCGTCGTCGGCGGGGTCACCGGGAACGAGGGTTTGGGCGCCGGCGACCAGTTGCGGGACGAACTCATCCCAGATCGGCCGGTGGACATAGATCCGCTGGACGGAGATACAGATCTGCCCCGCGTAGCCGAAGGCGCCGGTGATGCAGCGGCTGACCGCGCGGGCGATATCGGCATCCTGATGTACGATCACTCCCGCGTTGCCGCCCAGTTCCAGCGTGACGCGCTTACGGTTGGCCAGGCTCTTAAGGCGCCAGCCGACACCGGCGGCGCCAGTGAAGGAGAGCACTTTGATCCGCGGATCGGTCGCCAGCAGTTCGCCCAGAGCGGGATCGCGGGCGACAACGACGTTGAACGCTCCCTTCGGCAGGGCGGTCTTATCGATCACCTCGGCGAGCAGGAGGGCAGTAAGCGGCGTCTTCTCGGCCGGCTTGAGGACGATCGGGCAGCCGGCGGCGATGGCCGGGCCGATCTTATGAACGGCCAGATTGAGCGGGAAGTTGAATGGCGTGATGGCGCCGACCGGTCCGGCCGGAAAGCGGCGCGTGATGGCGAGGCGTCCGGCCGTGGCGGCGGTGAGATCGAGCGGCAGCAGTTCCCCGTAGGGCTGGCGAGTAGCCTCAGCGGAGAGTGAGAACACCAGGGTGGCGCGCTCGACCTCGGTACGGGCATCACGGATCGGTTTGCCGCATTCGTCGCTGATGCTGCGGGCAAACTCCTCCTTGCGCGCCTCGATGCTGGTGGCGATCACCGTCAGGATCTCATAGCGCTGCGCGGCGGTAAGCGCCTTCATGGCCGGGAAGGCGGCGGAGGCAGCGGCGATGGCCCGATCCATCTCGGCGGATCCGGCGAGAGCGACGCGCCCCAGGACGGCGTGATCGTAACTGCGACGCGCCTCGCGCACCTCGTCGGTCGTCGCCCACTCCCCGCCGATATAAAGCTTCCAATCTTTCATAATCGCGTATCGTCTCCTCTATCCAGCGACACCACAGGGCGTCGCCGGGTCTTTCCGGTGACGATATAGTTACCTGATCGTGAGGAGCGAGGTTCCCAGGTACCGTCTCCTGCATTCGGGGCATGTGCCCCGAATGCAGGAGACGGCGATCTACAGTAGCCCTAGGCGTTCGGCACAGGAGCGGAGGATCTCGGGCTCCCAGGCGGGACGCTCGGGGGAACGCGGATGGGTGCGGCTGGTCGGGATCTTGCCGAGCAGGTGGAGGAAGATCGCGGCTGAGTGCTTGTAGGCCGGAACGGGCGGACGGAAGGCGATGTTTCCCAGGAGCTGCAGGGCGTCGGCGACGGCGAAGTAGTCGGTGTCCTGCGCGGCCCAGAGACGGTCGCGCTCGGCGAACTTGGCCGGGGAGAAGGCAGCAAGGCCGAGCAGATAGTCGCTGCCGTACTCGATCATATCGATGCCCAAGTCGTTGCCGGTCAGGATGCGGAAGTCCGGACGGACGGCATCACGAACGGCGAGACGCTCCAGCTCCCGGACGCGGTCCAGGCTGGAGTGCTTGGCGCCCTTGATCTGCGGGATCTCCAGAATGCCACGGAAGACCTCATCCGACCAGATCTCGCCGTTCGGAGCGAACATCTTCCCCAGCTCGAAGGCGTAGGCGGTATCGACATCCGCAACCGCCTGCGCATAGGTCTCGACCACCTTCGATGCCGGCACGCCGTGCAGGCGAGCGGTCTGGAAGAGGATCGGCGTCCCCCCGTGCGCGGCGATCCGCTCGATCTCGCAGCGGTAGAGGACGGCCGGATCGCCGTCCTGCCCCTCGATATAGGCGCCGGCGACAAAC
>Ga0105239_10007401_pt1 | contig 12596 bp, 8 predicted proteins | sample KBSC44metaG_FD_92761 | JGI IMG/M metagenome (GOLD analysis project Ga0105239, IMG submission 92761) | Corn rhizosphere microbial communities from Kellogg Biological Station, Michigan, USA - KBS C4-4 metaG | ecosystem: Host-associated > Plants > Roots > Rhizosphere > Soil | place: Michigan, USA...
AAAATCAAGGCGTTTAGAGCTTCTGCAAGAGGAGTTCGTGACATCAATTTCTTTTTATTCAGACTTCAGAAAATCTATGCCTAACAAACTAATCCCCCAGGAATTTGACTTGATCCTTTGTTGTTTGAGGTTTGATGTTCTTTAACCGCAGAAAGCCTGAGTAAAAACAAGCAGATTGCATGGGAACAATCACAAACATTAAACTTCAAACTTCAAATTATAAATTCCCAATCCCGGTTTGTTTGAGCAGGTTACTTTACCATTATCGAAGTGTAAGCCTTCTGCAATGTCTTCAGCAAGTAAAAGCGGGCCGTCCATATCAACATAATCCAGCAACGGCAACAGGTGGGCAATGGCTGCAGACCCAACCGTGCTTTCATTCATACTGCCTACCATTACCTTCATATCGAGTGAGCGGGCCTGTGTGATCATACGGCGGGCGGGTGTAATGCCGCTGCATTTGGTGAGCTTGATATTGATGCCGTGAAAATAGCCGTGGCATTTTTCTACATCAGATTCTATTACGCAGCTTTCGTCGGCTATTAATGGCAGTGGAGATTGTTTGAATAAACGTTTCATTCCATCCCAGTCGTCCTTTGCCAGTGGCTGTTCTACAAACTCAACGCCGAGGTCTTTTAATGCCGGTAATTTTTTCAAGGCTTCGTCTGCCGTCCATGCGGCATTGGCATCTACGCGAAGTATAGCATTGGTATGTTTGCGTAAGGCTGTTACTATTTCGATGTCCTGATCGGTACCGAGTTTTATTTTATAGATGGGCCACGGTTTTGCTTTCATTTTTTCTACCATTTTATCAATGGTATCGATGCCGATGGTATAATCGGTAATGGGGGCTTTATCCATATTCAATCCCCATAACTGGTATAAAGGCTGATTGCGGATCTTTCCGTACAGGTCCCACGCTGCAATGTCGAGCGCACAAACGAGAAAGTTATTTTGAGGGATCAGGTGATGCAGATAATGCCAGTACCGTTCGGGTTCAGTGAAAGCAAATTTTTCAACCATCATCTTTTTACGTTCCAGGTCTTCGATCATTTTTTCAACCGGAATATTGTAATAGGCAATGGCAGGCGCTTCACCATAACCGTGTATGCCACGATTTTCCAGCTGCACTACTAATGATGGCTGATGGGTTTTGGTGCCTCTTGAAATGGTAAAAGGGTACGTGAACGGCAGATTAATTGATTTGTATGCAACTTTCATTTCGAATGATGAATGGTCAATGGGCAAAGCTACGTTCAATCATTCAATAGCTGCTATAATTAATACCTGAATTTTCATGCAAATATGCCTCGCTACGCCAGCCGGAGTTATCGGCTGAGCGTAGCGAAGCGGTTGCGTTTATCTGCCGGCGTCTTTTACATATTCTTCGAGTTCGGTATTAAATTCTTTTTCCTTGAGTAATTGTTCAAGCGTTATATGCATTCTATAGCGCCAGTAATGTTTGGGAATGGCAGGAATATTAATCCGCTCGTCATTCGGATTGTTTCTGCGCAATGTTTCATTCATGCCTAACAGGTCCTGCAACTGGAATGTGGCCCACATAGCGGGCGACTGCAGATGCTGCAATACGATGGCTTTGTTGATCCATGCTTCGCAGGTTGCGGGCGCTTCGCCCCATTGCCCTAATATGGTATTATAAAAGCGTTGCGTTTTTGTGCGGTCCTCTTCCCACCATCCGCGGATGGTGCTCATATCATGCGTTGATGGCGTTACCACCGAAAGATAGGGCGCCTGTGCGGGATGAAAGAATTCGTAATGAAGATCTTTGGGCATCCGCTGAATTTCGAGGCTCAGAATGCCGAGTTGTTTCATTACAACAGGAACGCAGGACGGCACCATACCCAGATCTTCACCGCAGATAAGCATATTGGTCGACCGCTTAAGAGCCGGTAATTTGTGTATGGCCTCTTTCATCCAGAATGTATCCTGCCGGCGGAAGAAATAATCAATATACAGGTCCTGTAATTTATCCTGTATATATCCTTCCAGATGTCTGAATGCTGTCGTGCTTTGAATATTTATTCTGAAATGAAACTCTTTTCCATCTGATCCCGGTTGTTCAAATAAAATAACATTCGAGATCAGATCATATAAGCCCTGACGCAGATGATTATTTTCTTCATTTATTTCGAGATTGTCGAAATATGCTTCCACCTGACGCTGTGTGGCAAATTCAGGTTTTAACGTATACTGGTTACCGGCGCCATCGAGAAAGGGTTTGAACTTTTCTTTATTCGGACCAAACAGTTCCCATAACACATTATCATTGATAAAGGGCTGACAATATCTTACGGGATTGAACCAGATACCGCGTTGTTCAAACTCTTCCACTTTTACCGGAATAGCAGGAACAAAATAACCCATGATGCCTTCTACGGCATGCAGGGGAATGCTCCAGATGCGGAAGAATCCAAGTATATGATCTATGCGAAAAGCATCGAAGTAATTGCTCATCTGAACAAAACGCTGGTGCCACCATTCAAATCCGTCGGCAGCCATGCGTTCCCAGTTGTAGGTTGGAAAGCCCCAGTTTTGACCGCGTACGGCAAAATCATCCGGCGGAGCGCCTGCCTGTTTATCGAGATGATATAATTCAGGTTCTTCCCAGGCATCACAACCATACCGGTAAACGCCAATGGGAATATCGCCTTTGAGGATAACCCCGTTCTTATGGGCGTATTCTGCTGCTTCCTGCAATTGCTTGTGCAGATGATATTGTATGAAATAATGAAGCGATATGTAGTCGTGCGACTTGCCTTTGGCAGATGCCAGTTTTTGGATGGCGTCTTTACTATAGGCGTTGTATTGTTTCCACTTATTGAAATCAGATGTGCCATTGAAGTCGCGCAGATAGCTGAAAACTGCATAGGGAACCAGCCAGTGCTTGTTCTTTTCGAAAAACTCCTGATAATCGGCATCGGCAGCCCATTCATCTTTCATCACTGTATACAATTCCTTCGCCGCTGCGAGCTTTAATTTCGTTACGGCTTCATAATCCAGCTCGGTGAGGTCGTTGAGCTGTTTTTGTTTTTTCTTTAGTGGTTTTATTATATCAGCGTATTTCTTTCCGGCCAGGTTGGTAATGTTCAGATACATGGGGTGAAGGGCGAATGCTGAAATAGCTGCATAGGGATAGGAATCTACCCAGGTATGGGTGGCGGTAGTGTCGTTCACCGGCAGGATCTGGATCAATTTCATGCCGGTTTTCACGGCCCAGTCTACCAGTAATTTTAAGTCGGTGAATTCGCCGGTACCGAATGAGTTTTTACTGCGCAGACTGAAAACGGGGATCACAACGCCTGCGCCTTTCCATGTGTCGTTGGGCAAATGGGCAAATCCGTCGTGCAAAACCGTGAGGGTATCGGCGAGTGCGTCGCCGTATAACCAGCGGTTGGGACCGTTTTCGAACCGCTCGAATTTTTTGCTTTTGGTATTATAAACTCCGTATTTGTATTGAATGGGAAAGGTTTCTTTGGGCAGATGCAGTTTTACCGTATACCAGTTGTTTTCGCGGTGCATCAGAATGGGCGCTGATTCGTCCCAGTCGGCCAGTTCGCCGCTGCTGCCCAGTAAACAGATCACTTCATTTTTTTTCAGCAGCGGGGCTTTTACTTTAAAAATATGAGTGGCCTTTTTAACGGCTTTTGCCTTGGTATTCGTTTCATGTTCTTTCAGTAATATTTCCTGGAAGGGATCGGTATAAAATGCGTTTTCAAATTCACCGGGATGGTTCCATGTATCAATGACCCTGATTTCCTGCATGGGGCTTTTGGAAACAGCAATTGTTTTTTTATCGTTCCACTCCAGCATGCTGAAACCTTCCTGATTTTTGAAAATGTAGCTATAGTGAATGGTATCTGTCTGAGGTGAATTGATGGTTACGGTACCCGTCCAGAAATCGTTACTCAACCATGTTAAGGGGATGGCCTTTTCGGTATCAAAATTTCCCAGTTCATCTGTGTTGCCTGTTACTGCCAGGGATTCGCCCGGCCTTGTGTAAAATCTTAGATAAAAATGAATCGTCATAATGCAGTTTTTAACTGTAAACTTTCCTAATTACGAGTTGAGCAAAGCAATCATTCTTAGTTGATCAGGCCTTTTCCGGGAATTAGAATTTCTGAGCAGAAAACAGAAAGGTTAGCGGATGATGTAAAAACAACTTCCTAAAATATTGGTTTTCTGTTCATTATTCATGCAGAATTGATTATCAAATATCGCACCTTTTTGCTTTATTTATAAGGGTTCGTTTTTTCAGGTGCGCCAGCGGGGCTGGTTTGATATTTCGCGGAAGGTAGCAAAAAATACCGCATGATTTTCTACCTCGATAAGAACTTTCGCCCTATTTTTGCGCAAAATATTTTATATATGGCAAAAGGCACATCAAGATTTATTTACTGGATATTGTTTTTAGCAACTGTCGCCCTGCTTTTTATTGCTATTGCAAGCCGTTTTGAATTTCTTACTATGATCCTCCCCTTCATGTGTACCTTTTTTGTAAAGGCTATGGATATTATTTAAGGATTGATTCAACATTATCGAGTTCTATATAAAAGAAATGCCACCATTACGGTGGCATTTCTTATTTAATTATTTATGTATTGATTAGTTACCTGTTGAGCTTGTCGGCTGCTGCAGATTTACTACTTCCGCTGTTTCGGGCTTTTCAACAAGAACGGTTTGCTTTAATTTAACGGCTACAGGTTGCTCATTTTTTACAGCCGGCGTCCACGGCGGCATATTTTCAAAAGCTTCAATAAGGTGATCGTTCATCTCGTCGTTGCCCCCTTTAATAACATTGGCATAGATCACTTTTCCCTGTTTATCCACTACAAACTCTACCATGGCAAAGGTTTTCGTTTGATTGGGTTGCAGGTAGGGCGCCATGTCTTTGCTCAGCTTATCCAGAAAAGTCTGAAATTTGTCGTTACCGCCGGCGAAAACGGGCAGCCGTTGCACTACATTTGAAATATCTGCTTCGTTATAGGTTTTGAGCGGACGGCGTTCCTTCTTTACTACTACCGGCGCTTCTTTTTCTTTTGGCAGATCGCCTTCCACCACATAATCTCCGGTTTTTGATACCATGATCACCGGTAGTTTATGGGTTTTTTCGAAGTACAGATAGGCGTGCTTTAACTCATCGGCCAGTTCAGTATACTCGGGAAAATCTTTTATATACTTTTTCAGGTATTCGCTGCTGCGGGGATTGTCGAACCGGATGGGGAAAATATGCACCGGAATAAAATCCTGCCCTTCGCTTCTGGCATGAGCGGCAAGAATATATAATTCTTCAATCTGTTCGTTGTTGATGGGAATGCACCCTGTTGTTACGCAACTGCCGTGAATATAAATATCGCCGCCTGGCATCAGGGAGTCGCTGAGTATTCTGTCAGAGGCGTTGGGATAATTTAAACCAAGCGCCAGGTGATAGTTGCTTTTGGGATTAAATTCATTGATATAATAAAAGCCTTCGGGTACCTGATAATCGCCGGCCATGCGTTTGGGACCTAATGAACCGGCCAGCGCACATACACGATAGGTTTTAAACAGGTTGAACTTATCGGTTTTCTTCTGTTTCACCCATACTTCGATCTGGCTGTCGTATTTAAAGGAACGTATATAGATGTATTTGGCGGGCCATGCTAATCTTTTCTCCTCAAATTGTTTCATCAGCGTATCTTCCTTATGCTTAAGCGCTTCACTGAAACGGGGAGACGATTTCTGGTAATCGATAAAGTTATAACTGGCAGCCGCCGCGATAGTTTGCGCGGTTGCCACTTTTGCCATACCTATGGCTACCAGTAAAAGTATAAATGGGTATCTCATTGAAGGTAACTGGAATTAAAACGAAAAATAGGTTATGATTATTTACTCCTCACATGCATTTCGATGTTAAAATTAATACAAACAAAGCTCCAAAAATCATTTGTGCTTATTCACATTGTGGAAAAGGCGGGCAGTTAGAAGTTATAGGCAGGAGGCGGAAAAAGAGGCTGACTTTCTTATAAATTACAAATTACCGTTAATCGTTATTAATACTCAGTGCATTCAAAGATAATTAATGAAAAGTGCTAAAGTATATGTAGCAGAAACGACTAAATAATGCCCCTATCGGGTCAGGCGAAATATTAGGAGGAATTTATACATATGTTAGTTTCTTCCCCCTTATTAAAACCGTAAAAATGCGGAGGCACGGGGACATTTCCCTGCGCCTCCACAGTAAAATTATATCGGATTACAAATTCCCTCTTAATTCCTGTTCTCTTTCAATGGCTTCGAACAGGGCTTTGAAATTGCCTTTGCCAAAGCTTTTGGCGCCTTTTCTTTGGATGATCTCGAAAAATAAGGTGGGGCGGTCTTCTACGGGGCGGGTAAAGATCTGCAACAGATAGCCTTCATCGTCCCGGTCTACCAAAATGCCCAGTTCTTTAAGGGGGGCCAGATCTTCATCGATATGCCCTACCCTGTCGAGCAGATCGTCGTAATAGCTGTTAGGTACTTTCAGGAATTCCACACCTCTGTCGCGCAGGCTGGTAACTGTTTCTACAATGTTATTGGTGGCAAGGGCCACATGCTGGCATCCTTCGCCATCGTAAAAGTCGAGGTATTCTTCTACCTGCGATTTTTTGCGTCCTTCGGCCGGCTCGTTTATGGGGAACTTTACAAAGCCATTGCCGTTACTCATTACCTTGCTCATGAGGGCGGAATATTCGGTAGAAATGTCGTTATCGTCGAAACTGAGAATATTGCGGAAGCCCATTACATCTTCATAGAACTTTACCCATTTGTTCATTTGATTCCAGCCAACATTGCCCACGCAGTGGTCTACGTACTGCAAACCGGTTGACGTGGGGTTGTATACCGTTTTCCATTCCGCAAATCCCGGCATAAAAGCGCCCTGGTAATTTTTTCTTTCTACAAACAGATGAATGGTTTCGCCATAGGTATGAATGCCGCTTAAAACCACTTCTCCATGATCGTCTTTCAGGCGGGTAGGTTCCATATAGCTTTTGCCGCCGCGGCTGGTTGTTTCTTCCCAGGCTTTGGTAGCATCGCCTACACGAAGGGCTAATATTTTTACGCCATCGCCATGTTTGTAAATATGATCGGCCATGGGATTGCCCGCGCGGAGCGGCGTTGTTAAAATGAATGTGAGTTTGTTCTGACGGATAACATAACTGGCGCGGTCTTTTACGCCTGTTTCAGGGCCTGAATAAGCAATGGATTGAAAGCCGAAAGCTGTTTTATAAAAATGGGCGGCCTGTTTGGCATTGCCTACGTAAAACTCAACGTAGTCCGTGCCTTCCAATGGCAAAAAATCAGTTTGTGCAGCAGGTGCAGATGTCATTAATGTGTTTGACATATCATGTAGTTTAAAAATTCAATATTCAAATTTCAAATAGCAAACCAAATATCAAATACCAAAATGCAGTCCATCGTTTTTGTTTGGACCCTGATGTTTGGTTTTGGGGATTTTAGACCAGTGCAATTGCAATAAGCAGCGGAAAGGAAATAATGAATGAAATTACCGATGGCTATCCATAGCCAATGCTTCCATGAGCAGGCAGTAGCCCATGCGTTTGTCGTTAAAGATCTTATGTGGGTAATCGGGTTGCATTGTATAAAACAAAAGTAATAAAAATTGAGAAAGAACTCTAATAAGGGCAGCTTCAAAATGTTATAACAATTTCATACTTTTATTAAAACGATAAATTCATGGCTCAAATAACAAATCTTACCAAGATCGGTAACTCGTTTGGTGTTATTATAAATAAGAAATTACTAAAGGAAGCAGGATTTACAGAGTCAAACAAACTGAGTATAGAGGTAAAAAAAGACGGTACTATTGTTATAGCAGCTGTAAAAAAGCATCTTCCTGTTAACCGCGATCTTTCTACATGGGATGCTCAGTTTAAAAAAGCAATTAAAGAAGGAAAGAAACCGGAAAAGTCAGTATGGCCCAATAATGTTTCAGAAGAAGGCGATAAAGAATGGACCTGGTAAAATCATTTCCCTATGAACAGATTTGAAATTTGGGTGATGGACTTTGATCCTTCCTTTGGAGCAGAAATAAAGAAAACGAGACCAGCGGTTATAATTTCTCATGAGGCAATGAATAATAACTTGCAGACCGTTATTGTTGCTCCTTTAACAACAACCGTTAGAGGAGGATATCCAACAAGAGTGCTGGCTACTTTTGCGAATAAGGGAGGTGAAATTATGCTTGATCAACTACGTTGTGTTGATAAAAAAAGATTAAAAAAGAAGGTTGGTAAATTGGAATCTTTTGAAGCTGAGGCTGTTTGTGAAGTATTGGCTCTTATGTTTAAATGTATAGTATAATAAAACACAAATATCATGTCGAAAAACTGATCGATACAAAGCAACTTCATATTACTATTGATAAAAACATGAGGGACTATAGCAACGAACCCGCCTTCATAAAAGCGGCAGAAAGAGCGGAAGCTTTTTTAAAAAAAACACCCCTTGCCAAAAGAATTTACGCAACCTAAAAAGAAAGGTAAATAATATAAAATATTCAGGCTGCCGCTCTTTCTGCCCATCACACCTACCACTTCGCCTCCTTATAAACCCCAAACGTATGTATTGCAGGACATGCCTTGCCGGCTGTAATGCGTAAACGAACATAAGATGCCGTTACCGGTTTGAACCGGATAATCCATTTGTAACCGATACATTGTTTGTCTGTTGCCTCGGGAATGGCATTCCAGTTTTTCCCATCGGTTGAATAATCCACACTCCAGCCGGTAGTGCGATGGCCCAGTTGAATTACTTCCTGCAACATCAATACATCAAATGTTTTCGACGATGTAAGATGAAACGTGACCGTATCGGTTGTAAAGGCATCGGATGTTGCATAATACGAACTTTCTGCATTATCAGTCATATTAGCCGGTTTAAACATTGCACCACGCGAATGCAGTGATTGTACAGAAGCACCTTTAGCCAGGTTATTTTTAAATGTGCTGTTGATCAGCCAACGCAGACTATCTGTTTGCCGGGCATCGGCCGGTGAAACCAATCCCTGTTTGTTGGGCGAAAAATTCAGTAGCAATACACTATTGCGTCCTACGGAATTACAATAAATGTCCCACAGGGTGGCAAGGCTTTTCGCTTTTCCATCCTCTTCAGGATGATAAAACCAACTGGGACGAAGAGAAACATCTACTTCGGCAGGTATATAGGCCGTACCGTTTATTTCACCTTCGTTTAATTCTTTAATATGATCGGATTCTTCTTTTATTGAATTGGGATCAATGGTTGACCAGCAGGGATCGCCGGAATAACCCGATTCATTTCCTACCCAGCGGCAGTCGGCAAAACGATAAGAGTTCTTTGTTCCGAAAATTACGCATTGCGGCTGCAGACGGCGAACGGTATCGGCCCAGCGGGTATAGAAATCTGTCGTTAATTTATCAGCTCCTGCCCCATCCCACCATACTTCCCAGATGCGGCCATAATTTCTTAACAATTCAGATAACTGACTGGCATAAAAATCACTATAGGCAGGCGTTCCATAGCGGCTGTCGTGCCGGTCGTGCGGACCGAGATATATAGCAGCTTTAATGCCGGCGGCTTTACAGGCATTGGTAAACTCCCTTACCACATCACCTTTACCATTTTTCCAGGGACTGTTTTTGACCGAATAATCGGTATAGGCAGAAGGCCAGTTGCAAAAACCATCTGCATGTTTGGCAACAAGAATTGCACAGGGAATGCCCGCTCTTTTCAACACGTTCATCCATTGATTACAGTTTAGTGAACCAGGATTGAAAAGTGTTGGACTGGCATTTCCGGGGCCTTCATTATCGTTGGTAAATGTATTCATGCCGAAATGAAAAAATGCAATGATGCCGCGATGATACCATTCAATTTGCCGGGCATTGGGTACCGGCCCAACCGGCGCCGGCGCTTTTTGCGCGGTTACTGTAAATGGTATGCATCCTGTTATTGCTATAAAAACCAGTGCTGTTTTTAATGGTGCTATTGATCGTTTAAAGCTCATGTTATGTTTATTTTATTTCCCATTTAGAATAGTTATCCGGCGCACCTTTCAATGGCTCATATGGTTGTATGGTGAATGAAAAGGTGGCAGGTTTAAAAGGTATTTTATATTGCGGCAACTGATCGGGGCCGCAACTGGCATTGCCAAGACCTTCCTGTGCATAGTCAAGGCTTAATACCGTTTCTCTACGCGGATGCAACTGGTACAGGTGATTGGCTTTATGCAGGTCTTCATCGGTGAAGTGCAAAGTGGTAAAGTCGAGCCGGTCGTGTGCTACTATCATTATCCCTTTATCATTTGCATTGCAAACCGTAACCCATCGTACATCTTCGCGGTTGCCCATACCCTGTGGCCGTTCATATGGCTCCAACATACGCGTCACCGTTTGATGATATTGACCAAAGGCCGCAGATTCTTTTCTGTCTGAATAATTTTCATGCGGTCCCCTGCCATACCACTCCACATTTTCAAGTCCTTCGTGTAGCAGCATTTTTAAACCTAACCGGGGAATGTTAAGCGTTCCTTTACCCGGTTCAAAAGAAGCGTTTACATTGATATATCCATTGCCATAAACAGTATACTGCATAGTTATGGTGGTGGTAAAACCAGAGGCCGTGACCGCATTAGTAACAGTACTAATAGTGATACTTTTTTCAGTTACGGCATTTACTGTAAAAGACCTGAGTGTGTATTGCAAACTATCAAAACCAGCTTTTTCCCATTCTATATAAGGGCCGCGGGTTTCTGTGCGGTCGTTATCCATTTTGGCCCGGTACAGGTTAAATACAGGTCCGTTTGCTGCTCCTTCAATAATTGTATTATTGTTATACACCAGCGATGATATGGTACCGGTAGCTTTATCAAATACTACCTGAAATGCTGCGCCCGATATGGTTACTGTATTATTGTTTTGATCGGCAGATATATCCGCCACCTCATTTACATCGATAACCGGTTTGGCCGGCACTGTAAAAGGAACTGCCAGTTGTTCAAATGCAACCGAATGTCCCTGTGGCGCCCAAAGGCAATCGCGTTTTAATCGTACATCTATACGTAACCAGTATTCAGCACCAGGCATGGTAACAGGTCTGTTGAATGGAACGGTTACCTGTGCCGTTTGGCCGGGCTGCAGTGACAACGGCGCCAGCAAACCGGATTGGATAATTTTACCATCTTCCGATAAAGACCAGGTGATATCAAACTGATCGAGGTTAATGAAATTATATCTGTTCTGGATGGCTATTTTTCCTGCCTGTATATCTGTCGCTTTTATTTTAACGTACTGATAGATCTTTTTCACCTCTTCTATTTCGGGCTTTATAGTACGGTCAGAAGTAACAAGACCCTTTATACTGAAAGTTCCATCGTTGGGCACATCACCAAAATCGCCGCCATAGCCATAAAATGTTTCACCGGTTGTAGTACCAGGCACCAGTTTATTTACTCCCTGGTCAACCCATTCCCATATACAACCGCCAATGAGGCGCTGGTGCGATTCAATCACATCCCAGTATTCTTTTAAATTGCCAATGGCGTTGCCCATGGCATGGGCATATTCGCACATGAAAAAAGGTTTGTTTGATGGCTTTTCCCCTGCCGTTTTTAATTCATCAACCGAAGGATACATGGTTGATTCTATATCGGCAATTTCATTATATCCTTCATAGTGTATAGGGCGTGAGGAATCAATGCCCAGGATGGCGGCTTTGCCGGAAACAAAGTTTTCACCACCCCACGATTCATTGCCCATCGACCAGATGATCACTGAAGGATGATTTTTGTCTCTTTCTACCAGTCGTACTTCCCTGTCTACATAGGCTGCTTTCCATTTGGGGTTTTTGGTTAGCTTATCCTCTGCCCCATGTGTTTCGAGGTTGGCTTCATCAACCACGTATAAACCATATTTATCGCACAACGCATACCATTCAGGATCATTGGGATAATGGCACGTACGCACGGTATTGATATTATATTGTTTCATCAGTTCAATATCGCGTATCATGGTTGCCACAGGAATTGCTTTGCCATATGCAGGATGTACTTCATGACGGTTAACGCCTTTCAATAATACCGGCTGACCGTTCACCAGCAACTGTTTGTTTTTTATTTCCACTTTTCTAAAACCAAACTTTGAACTGAGTACCTGTTGCTCATTGCCTTTATTATCTTTTAAAACCAATACTACCGAATACAATGCCGGGTCTTCGGCGTTCCATAATTGAGGCGCCGCAATTGTCGCCTGCATGGTAACAGCTACTTCATCGCCTGCCCTGATGGCCGTTATTTCTTTAAATGCAACAGGTTTGTCAGCTATTAATTTACCGGATGGATCAAACAGGTTTACATCTATCTGACCAATGGCAGACTTCACCGGTGCATCATTCTTTATCCATGTTTTTACTTTGAATACCGCGCTTTTATAATCAGGCGCCAGATCTGACTGAAGAAAAAAATCCCTGATATGCAGTTTCGGACTGGTATATAAAAAAACACTCCGGTGAATACCGCTGAAGCGGAACATATCCTGATCTTCAAGGTAGCTGCCATCGCT
>Ga0105239_10007402_pt1 | contig 12593 bp, 8 predicted proteins | sample KBSC44metaG_FD_92761 | JGI IMG/M metagenome (GOLD analysis project Ga0105239, IMG submission 92761) | Corn rhizosphere microbial communities from Kellogg Biological Station, Michigan, USA - KBS C4-4 metaG | ecosystem: Host-associated > Plants > Roots > Rhizosphere > Soil | place: Michigan, USA...
CACATACAGCGAGTTGGTCTTCGGGCTGTACGCCGTGGGCCAGTAACTCCGCGTGTTGTAGAAGCAGATAGTGTGATTCTTTTCACCCTTGTCCTTGAACACCAGGTCCCAGTTGATTTCGGTTTTCCCGGTCTTCACGTCGATGTTCTTGATCAGGAAGTTGGGAGTGTCATACGGAAACGGCGTCGCCCATAGAAACTTGCCGTCGTTGCGGTCCATCGCGAATACGCCGCCGCCTTCGCCTACCATCACCGCGATATCACGCTGCTGGCCCTTCGGGATTTCGGGATTCGCCCACTTCACGAACTTGGGATCAGGGCTCACCGCAGTCCGGATCAGCGTACGTTCGTGAGTGTAGTCTTCATCCCAGTCATCGCCCGGCAGATGCTGGTAATACCACTTAAGCTTTCCGGTTTCGGGATCCAGCGCAACGGTCGAATTGCTATAAAGATCGGACGGTGCGATGCGCGGAATCGCATCGATGTTTCCGGCGTGCCGGTCGAGGCGCGTATTCGGCGTGGGATTCGCGATGCCCCAGTAGATTATCTTGCGGACCGGGTCATAAGTCCCCGGCAGACCCCATGTCGACGCAGTGCGTTTGTCCGCCGGAGCGCCACCCCAAGAGTCCGAGTTTACATCGTCAGCTCCCTGGGCGGTATAAAACTTCCAAATCTCCTTGCCGGTCGCGGCGTCGTGCGCCGCCACGTAACAACTGGACTGCAAACCACCGCTGCAGGCGCCGCCTGAGATGAATTTGCCATCGACAGCAATGGATCCGGAGGAATGGCCGCGTGTGTCCGGCACTTTCCATTTGGCGACGCCGGTACGCGCATCGATACCAACGATGAAATTATCCGGCGCCATGTAAAGGATCACGTCACCATAGATCGAGATGGCTTTGGACCTGCCAGCCGCACCCTGAGCGTTGTCCGGACGGTGCTTGTACTCCCAGATGACGTCGCCATTGGTAGCGTCGAGAGCCAAAACAGACGCCGGAGGAGCGATCACATACATCACTCCGTCATGTACTAGCGGAATGCTCTCCATCGTGCCGTTCGCCAGGCCCCGGGTCCACGCCAGCCCAAGTTGATTCACATTCTGCTTGTTGATTTGGTTGAGCGGGCTGTAGCGCTGCGCGTCGTAGGTCCGGCTGAACATCAGCCAGTCATCGGGACTAGGGTTGGTCAGCATGTCCTGTGTCACCGGCTTATAGTTCTGGACCTGCCCCCAAGCGCAAGTGACGCACACGAGACAGAAAAGTGTCCTGATCATCATTCCTCCTGAGAGCCGCCCGTGTAGGGCCAGCCTCCACCGAGAGCGAGTTTATCGCACTCCGCTCCGTAGGTGCTTAGGCCGAATCGGGTGAACGCCTAATAGACACGTGCAGTAGTGGCGTGTAGACTGGGGCTGCCTGTCCTTATAAGGTCTTATGGAACGCTGCAAACAATGCGAGTCTCCGGTGGCTAAGAGCGACGTCAACTGCATCAACTGCGGAGATCCCGTCAATGCTCCGATAAAATCCAAGACCGACTTCCGCCGGCACTTTGGCAAGATTGTCACCGGCTTGTTCATACTCTCCGCCGCTTTGTCCGTAGTGGCGCTATTCACCAACTACGTTGGATCTTTCATTACTCTTCTGGCCACGACGATTGTCTTGCTGATGGTCAAGAAATCGTCTGACGAGATGTCGTCGCCGCAACAATAAAGGCAAACTTCCGAATCGTTAGGATACGCGCTGTTCAGTCACAGCCTGGATCGGGGCGACCGGTTCCCGGCGTGAGCCTTTCGGCTTGGCCTTGTACATCCTGCGGTCGGCTTCGGCCAGCAGGATTTCGGCATCCCCGCCATCGAGAGGATAGATGGCAGTGCCGACGGCCATGGAAAGGCAGTGTTCATTGCAAACGTTCCAGCCCGCGTCGCACGCCACGGTTTGAAGGCGCTCCACGTAGGAAATACTCAAGTCTTCTTGCAAACCTGGCGAAACGATCACGAACTCGTCTCCCCCCATGCGTGCGACGTAATCCGATTTGCGGCAGATATCCTGCAAACCCTTGGCAACCATTTGTAGTACTTCATTGCCCTTCAAGTGGCCGAACCTGTCGTTGACGGCCTTGAATCCGTTCAAGTCGCAAACCAGCACTCCGACGCTGGTCCCTTCCCGCTGGGCCCGGGCAAGCTCACGGTGCAGATGCAGCTCCAGGGAGCGTGCATTGGGGACACCCGTCAGGTGGTCGGTCGCCGCCATCCTTTCCGTGTCGTGGTACCGTAGCGCACTTTCGATGGCTGGAGCCACATGCTGGCTCACCGCTTCGAGCAGCCGCAGGTCGTCGCGGGTAAAAGAGTCGCGATCGTTCTGGTAAAGCGTGATGACTCCCACCATGCCTCTCGGTCCGGTCATCAGGACGGCCAGCGCCGACTGTAGCTTGTAAACCACTATCGAATCGTTGCTGAAGCCGACTTCCATGCAAGGATCGCCGTTCAGGATCGAAGTCTTATGTTGGATGACGCGGCCGGATAGGCCCTTTTCAACGGGGAAGGGATCCCGGCTGAATAGATGATTGTTCTCGCCCACAATGCCGATGGGCTCAAGCTTGTCTTCACGGCTCACATAGATCGCAATGGTATCGTGCGCGATCATCGGCTTCACGTGCTCGTGGATCGTTGAGGTGACTTCGCTGGGGCCTAGAGAATGTGTCAAAGCAGTGGCTAGCGTCTGCAGGCGCTGGGTTTCCTGCCGTGCCGAGATAATCGGGTCCAGAATCGAATGCCCAGGCGGCTTGGCTTCAGCATTCAAAGTGGCGGACAGTTTTCCAAGATCGTTGTTGGCCGTATCGGGGACGTCCACGCCGGAGTTGTTTGTTACCTCACCCCAGGCCATACGCTCCAGTTCCACGTACCGGCGTTGGAGTACGGACACTACCAGCGGGTCGTAGCTTCGCCCTTCTTCTCGCGAGACCCTATCCATCGCCATATCGATGCTCAAAGCGCCGCGGTAAGGCCGGTCTGACGCCAGCGCATCCAGACAGTCCACCGCAGAAAGAATTCGCGAGCCGATCGGAATCTGTTCCCCTTTGATCCCGTGCGGATAGCCGGTGCCGTCCCACTTCTCGTGGTGCGTCGCTACGATTTCCAGAACCTGCTCCGGGAAGTTCATCCGGGCGAGCATTTCAGCGCCGCTCACGGGGTGAGTCTTCATCTTCTCCCACTCTTCTGGCGACAAGGGGCCGGGCTTGAGCAGGATGTGATCGGGAATCGCCAGCTTACCGATATCGTGTAGCAGGGCGGCAACATTCAAGTGCTCCAGTTGCTCCTCGCTTAGTTTCAATTCCGTTCCCACGGCTCGGACATAAAACTGCACCCGGCGAAGATGCATCTGAGTGGTCCGATCGCGGCCATTGATGGCGACGGCTAAGGTCTCGAGCGTACGCTGGTGCAGCCCGGCCAATTTTTCCAAGTTGCGTTTCTGCAGGGCCGCCAATTCTTCCTGATGCTTTTCCTTGGTATCGAACCAAGCCCGGAACGCGGCGTCCAGGGCAAACAGCATCGGCAAAGTGACCAGGCCCGCATTCATCCCGCTCAAAATAGCCGCGCTTCGGATCAACGATGCCAGGTAGGCAAGTCCCACAAACCAGGGCAGCAAGGGTCGGACTTCTTGGAGGAGTACAGTACCGACGGAAACGGAGGCTTCTTTCACCAGCACCCTGGCCAGACTCAAATTCAACAGCAGGATCAGGGAGCTTGCGATGAATGGCGCGGGAAACAACGCGTTGTACTTGAGCGCGGCGAAGGCCTGGTGGACCATTTGGGCCGCGGTAATGCCGATGCTTCCGCTCGCAACCGAAAGGAACACCGCCCGCACGCTCGGCCGAGTACGTCTAGCCTCGCGAATCACCCCTAAGAGGGATACTACGAAAGCGATGACGATCAGTTGCGAAAGGCTTAGGTCCTGGATCGCCAGCAACATGACCAGCAAACTCACGGGAATCACGTTGCGATGCGAGCTGCGCAGCCCCAGGGCTGCAAGGGCGCCACAGACAAGGTAATACAGGAAATCGTCGCGATGGCTCAAGTCGGCCTGCGCCAGGTTCACGGCGCATACCAATGCGCCCGCGACACAATACACACGCATCAATGCCGAGCGGTAATTAGCAGTCTTCACTGGTTGTCCGGTAAGTGCACGTCGTACGCCATTGCCAGCCGATCGCTGGCGGCACTTGAAGTTGTTCGGAAACTAGCACATGGAGTCACAAGGGGTGAGGGGAGAGAAAATCCGTCGTGCGACACTTCGTCGCCAAGGGCTCGGCCAGATTGTCCCAAGTGGCAGGTACGAGCGCGAGTTTGAACGAACGTGGAAGACACCATGATTGCGATACAGTGGTCGAGAACAGAATCGACATGGCTTACGCTAAACTTCACGTCCTAAGCAGGATCACCGAGTCCGGCCTAGTGGCTATCGTCCGGACCGATAATTCGGATCAAGCTTCCCGCATTGTGGAGGCCTGCGTGGATGGCGGCGCGGCAGCCATCGAAATCACATTCACGGTTCCACGCGCTACGGCGATCATAGAGGAGCTGGCTAAGCGTTTTTCAACACGGGAGCTAGCCCTGGGCGCCGGAACCGTGCTCGATCCTGAAACGGCGCGCATCGCCGTTCTCGCGGGGGCGCAGTTCGTGGTGAGCCCGTCGTTAAACACCGCAACCGCTCGATTGTGCAACCGCTATCAGATCCCGTACTTGCCGGGCGCGGGTACTATCCGCGAGATCGTAGAAGCTATGGAAGCTGGGGCGGATATCATTAAAGTATTTCCAGGAGAGACGCTGGGGCGGGCTTTCGTCAAAGCCGCGAAGGCTCCCCTGCCGCAAGCTTCGCTTATGCCCACCGGTGGTGTCAGTATCGATAATGCAGCGGAATGGATCGCGGCCGGGAGCGTGGCGCTGGGTGTCGGCGGGAACCTCACGGCGGGCGCCAAGACGGGCGATTTCAAATCCATCACAGATCTTACCCGCCGGTTTATTTCCGCGATCAAGGAAGCTCGCCAGCGATGACCGCGAAGGTGGTCACCTTTGGTGAGATCATGCTGCGGCTCGCACCACCGGGGTTCGAGCGTTTCTTACAGACCCCCCAATTCGTAGCGACGTTCGGCGGCGCTGAGGCGAACGTCGCGGTGGCGCTTGCGTCTTGTGGATTGCCTGCCAGTTTTGTAACCGTCCTGCCGGCCAACTCGATCGGCGATGCAGCGGTGGCCGAACTGCGACGCTTCGGAGTCGATACATCGCACGTCGTCCGCGCGGCTGGCCGCTTGGGTGTGTACTATCTCGAAGCCGGCGCCAACCAACGTCCGTCCAGGATTGTGTACGATCGCGATCACAGCGCCATGGCGCTTGCCAAGCCGGGCGATATCTCCTGGGCCGGCATCTTCGAAGGCACCACGTGGTTTCACATCAGTGGAATCACCCCCGCACTGAGCGCGTCGGCCGCCGACATGGCGCTCGAATCGGTGCGCAACGCACGCTCTGCGGGTCTTACGGTTTCCTGCGACCTCAACTACCGCAAGAATCTCTGGAGATGGGGCAAGACCGCGCGCGATGTGATGCCCGAATTAGTAAAGCTAACGGACGTGCTGATCGCCAACGAAGAAGACATCCAGACGGCTCTCGGTTTGGAAGTTGAAGTAGACGTTCAGTCCGGACAACTCGACCGCGGGCAATATGAGAAGCTCGCGGGCCGGGTCCGATCCGCCTATCCCAACCTGGGGGCGATTGCGATCACCCTGCGCGAATCCGTCAGCGCCTCGCACAACGGTTGGTCGGCCTGTCTGCATGACGGCAAAAAGTTCCTGATGAGCCGGAGGTATGACATCACCCATATCGTGGACCGCGTGGGTGCAGGCGATTGCTTCGCAGCCGGATTGATCTACGGCATGCTTGACGGCCTCGCCAGCCAGGAGACTCTTGAGTTCGCAGTCGCGGCTAGCTGCCTGAAACACTCGATTCCCGGCGACTTCAGCCGTCTGAGTGTGGCCGAAGTGAACGCACTCTTGAAAGAAGGCGGCTCGGGACGCGTGCAACGATAGCTACGTAATGTGCGCGCCGGTGGTGCCGACGTAGACCGTGAAGAGCGACTGACTCGCGCACATGAACAGCCGATTGCGTTTGGTACCGCCGAAAACCACGTTTGCGCAATTCTCCGGCAGCCGAATCATCCCGATCGGCTCGCCGCTAGGTGCAACAATCTGAACCCCTGGAGGCGCTCCCGCCCACAGATTCCCGTCGACATCGCAACGCATGCCGTCGGCCGCCCCGTTCGGGAACTGGACGAAGCGTTTCCCGTTCTTCAGCTTGTTTCCATCCAGATCGAATACTTTGGTCTCGCGGCCAGATCCCGTATCCGCGACATAAACTTTCTTGTAGTCGGGTGAAAAGCAGATGCCATTGGGCTGATCTAGCTCGTCGGTGATTTTCTCGATCTGCGCGGTCTTGGGATCTACGCGGTAGACCGCCTGCTTGAGTTCGGGCGTGGCCTGGAACCCCTCATAAAAGCCTTGGATGCCGTAAGTAGGATCGGTGAACCAGATGCCGCCATCCGGATGAACTACGATGTCATTCGGCGAGTTGAGCCTCTTTCCTCCAAACTTGTCGGCGATCACGGTGATCGTTCCGTTGGGTTCATAGCGGGCAACGCGGCGATTGCCGTGCTCGCAGGATAGCTGCCGTCCCTCGAAATCGAAGGTGTTGCCGTTGCTGTAGCCGGATGGATTGCGGAACACCGTGACGCGGCCGTCTTCTTCCGTCCAGCGCATCTGGACGTTGTTGGGAATATCGCTCCACAGCAAGTAACGGCCGACGCCGTTCCACGCGGGACCCTCGGCCCACAACGTGCCCGTGTAAACCCGCTTAATCGTGGTATTGCCCACCACGTATTTACGGAAGCGATTGTCCATGGCGACGACATCTGGGTCGGGATAACGTATGGGCGCTTGTCCGGACCAGTCGCGCGGAGCGGCCGTTCCAGCGGCCGGTTGTTGGGCTCTCGCTGAGATCGTTGCGGCAGCGCCTAGCGCTGCGGTCAGAAAGTTCCTGCGATCGCATTTCATAGCGACACAGATTATATCAACCGGTAGAGCATTTCTCCACGACGGCCGAGGAGTCGCCGCCGGTCAGGTCTTCGATTTCCACAGTTCCCATCCCCCGAATTGAGTGTCGCCATGGGCGGGCAACGACCAGCGTAAGCCTTTTGTTATCTGCGGTCACTGACCCTATTAGCTCTGTCACTGACTGCCACTTGACCCCTCTTCCGGCCGGATTGCCCGGTTTGCGTGTTAGCGTGAAACTCGACCCTCGCATCTCGCTCATGGAAAACATCCCTTTCGTCCCCTCGTTCACCACACGACTTCGCTGGCTCTTCGCTGCGCTGGTCATCGCTGTTCCCCTGGCCCATGGGGCCGTCACGGGAAGAATTGCAGGTTCCGTCAAGGACACCAGCGGCGGTGGAATTCCTGGCGCCATGGTGACTGCCACCAACACCGACCAGAACACCCAGACCAAAACCACCACCGATGCCAAGGGCGACTACGCGTTCCCCAGCCTGCCGGTCGGGAACTACGAAGTCCAGACCGAAGCTCGCGGTTTCCGCACCGAGAAGCGTATCGGGTTGGTGATCGATGCGAACGCGGCCATCCAACTCGACTTGATGCTCGAGTTAGCCCAAAGGACAGAAGAAGTTACCGTTTCAGACACTGCCGAACAGATTCACGTGGAGACGGTGAGCACCCAGTTAGGCGACGTGGTCACCGGCAAGGAAATGACTACCGTGGCCCTGAATGGCCGCAGTTTTACCGACCTGCTCGCGCTTCAGCCCGGCATCGTGCCCACCACAACTCAAGAACCTGAGTCGATTGTGATGGCGGGCGCTTCGGTGGCCATCCAGCCGTCGGGGACCCTCAACCCGGGAAACCAGTCCATTAGCGGCCAGCGCGAGGATTCGAATGGATTTCTGGTCAATGGAGGCGACGTTAAAGAGCTGATGAACGGCGGAACTTCGGTCGTCCCGAATCTCGATTCAATCGCCGAGTTCCGCATTCTTACCAATAACTTCGACGCGGAATATGGCAACTACGCCGGTGGCGTGATCAACGTAATCACGAAGTCCGGATCGAATCAGCTGCATGGAAGTGGATTTGAGTTCTTGAGAAACACGGCGCTTGACGCTCGCAACTTCTTTTCACCTGAGCGCAGCTTCTACCGGCAGAATCAATTTGGGGGGACTGTCGGTGGACCTATCAAGGAGAATAAGCTGTTCTACTTCGGCGATTATCAGGGTACACGACAAAGCCAGGGCATCGACACTGGGTTAATCTCGGTCCCCTCGCTGGACGAGCGAAATGGCAAATTCACCACCGGGCCTAAAACCGATCTGACTGGTAAAGTTGCCGGACCCCATCTTGCGGGTATTCTGACAGAAAAGCTTGGTTATCCTGTGACGCCAGGCGAGCCGTACTACAAGCTCCCCGACGTGGCGCCCGGCGTCCCCGCTCCGCCCTGCACCTCCAATGCGAATTGCGTCTTCCCCAACGCTGTGATTCCAAAAAGCGTTTGGATAAATGAGGCGGGAAAGGCCAGGACACCCACAGAGCACTTGCTCCCATACATTCCGCTTCCTAACGTCGGCCCCGCCAGTTTTTCCACCGGCGCCGAGGGAAAGATTCTGCACGACAACAAAGGCAGCGCTCGTATCGACGTTAACAGCGACCACTGGGGAGCGCTGTCAGCTTACTATTACCTCGACAACTACACCCTGAACAATCCTTATCCTACGGGCCAAGGCGGCGCGAACGTACCCGGATTCTCCGCCATCAACGCCGGCCGCTCGCAGCTCATCAACCTTTCCCAGACCAAGACTTTCGGGGCGACTGCCGTGAACGAAGTTCGCTTGAGCTTCATGCGAAGTTTCAATAATGTTGGAAATCCCGTCGGCGGGGTCGGTCCGAGCCTGGCCTCCCAGGGCTTTGCGGACCCCGGAAATTCCGGGATTTTTCCGTTAGCGCCGAAGATCGAGGGGATCGAAAACATCACCCTAAACTCAATCACCTTCGGAACGCCGATTACTAACTTGACCCAAGCCAACAATACCTACGCGGCCACAGATAACTTTTCCAAGGTACTCGGCGCCCACACGATGAAGGCTGGCTTTCAGTTGAGCCTTGAGCAAGTGAACGTCAATCCGAATCCAACGTTCAACGGCGCTTTCGCATTCTATGGGACGGAGACAGGCTCGGATATCGCCGACTTCCTTATCGGAGTTTCCACGTTTTACAATCAGGCGGATTCGCAGACGTACTACGCACGGCATAAGTACGCTTCCGCGTTTTACCAGGACAGCTGGCGGGCAACTTCGAATTTGACTCTGAATTTCGGAGTTCGATGGGATCTCATGCAGTACTGGTCGGAGAAGTACAACCAGATTCCCACCTTCAATCTCGGTCAGCAGTCGAAGGTTTTCCCCGACGCGCCCACGGGCTTGGTATATCCCACCGACGATGGCGTTCCGAATACCCTGGTTCCGCAAGGCAATAAGTTCGCCCCCCGTTTTGGGATTGCTTACTCACCATCGAAGTCGGGCGGACTCCTGGGCAAGATCATCGGGGGGCCTGGTAAGACCAGTATCCGTGCGGGCTACGGAATGTTTTATACCGTGATTCAGGGCAATACCATCGCCATCGATGAGCCGCAGCCGCCGTACGGTCTAAGCTACACGGGTAACGGCACGCTCTTTGCGACGCCTTTTATCGATGCGGCGGATGGGACTGTTCACCAGCAGCCATTTCCACTGACGTTTCCACCGCTGAACACTACGGCGTCAAATCCCACCAAGGGCATCGATTTTTCGCCGTTCCTGCCCCAGGCTGGAATGACGACGCCCAATCGCGGCAACACGTATCCCTATAACGAGAATTACTTCTTCTCGATCGAACGCCAGCTTGGCATGAACACGCTGGCGAGTGTGAGCTACGTCGGATCGCAGGCGCACCACTTGCTGCTGATTTACTCAGCGAACCCCGGTAATCCGGCAACGTGTTTGTCCCTGAGCAAACCCAGCGATGTTAAGCCAGGCACGATTACGTGCGGCCCCGGCGGCGAAGACAATACCTACACGAGACCGGACGACAGCAAGGTGTTTGGCACCCGCGGACCATTCGGACCGAATTTCAGTAACGACGATTTCGAAGGCAGTTTCGGAAATTCCAACTACAATTCCTTACAAGCAAGCCTTCGTCATTCCGCTAAAGGCCTGGATTTTGTGCTGGCATACACATACAGCAAATCCATCGATCAGGCGTCGAGCATTTCCGATGTCGTCGATCCGTTCAACTACGGCCGGACACGCGCCCTCTCGGCCTGGGACTTGACTCATAACTTTGTAGCAACGTATTCCTATCAGTTCCCCTTCGAACGTTTTTCGAACCACCTGAAATCCGTGACGCGCGGATGGCAGATATCTGGAATCACTCGCGTCAGCTCGGGCTTTCCGGTGACCATATCGAGCGATACCGATACTTCTCTCCAGGGAAGCTCGCCCAATGGCGTGAATAATCACCTCATCGATTTGCCGGACTATACTCCGGGGAATCTCAACATCAACGGCAATCCTCGAAACGGACTCTCGTACTTCAATACGGGTCTCTTCACGACGGCGGCCCTGGGAACACCCGGGTCGGCTTCGCGGCGAACCATTCACGGGCCGGGGATGCTCAACTTCGATATGTCGTTGATGAAATCTTTCAAGTTTTCGGAAACGAAGACGCTGCAGCTTCGGTGGGAAACTTTCAACACCTTCAATCACGCACAGTTTTTCGGTCCTTCGTCGGTGAATGGCGACTTCGATAGTGGCCTTTTCGGGCAGGTGGTCAAGGCGGCTTCGCCTCGCGTGATGCAGCTGGGGGCGAAGTTTACGTTCTGAGATAGTAGGGAGTAGCATAGAGCCGTGCGCTGGTTCTTTTTGGGGATTCTCTTCGTGGTCGTCGTGGCGCTTTTAACCGGCTTGGCTCTCATCCGCGAGTCCCGGGGATTCAGTACCCGCGATCAGCCTACGTCGATGGAACGCTGGGTTGCCGGGAAAGCCCGAACGATGGCCATTCCGGTTGACGCCAAATCCCGGACGAATCCCGTTAGTAACAGCTCGGATACGCTCGAACAAGCCCGCACGCATTGGGCGGATCATTGTTACTCTTGTCATGCCAATGACGGCAGCGGGGATACTCCGATTGGGAAAAATCTGTATCCACCGGCTCCCGATATGCGCCAGCCCGCCACCCAACAGCTCACCGACGGAGAACTGTTCTACATCATTCAAAATGGTATTCGTCTCACGGGAATGCCGGCGTGGGGGAATGGATCGGCTCATGATGAAGAGGATTCCTGGAAGCTGGTACACTTCATCCGTCATCTTCCGCAGATCACCCTCGAGGAAAAGAAGGCCATGGAAAAGATGAATCCCAAGAGTCCGGACGATCTTCGGGAAGAACAGGAAGAAGAGAAATTTTTACGAGGAGAGGATGGCCATGAAGCGACACATGAAGCAACCCCTGAACACCATCATCATTAGCCTTCTGCTTGCCTGCGCGATGCAAGTATTCGCCCACGGCGGCTTCGATCACGTGACCGGAACGGTGGTAAAACTCGACAACAACGTTTTAACGGTGAAGACTGCGAAGGGAGACGTACCGGTCACTCTGGATGCGAAAACGGAGATCACTCGCAGTGATAAACCCGCGCATGCGGCGGATCTAAAGGCCGGCGTCCGCGTGGTGGTCGATATTCCCGAAGGCAGCAAGATCAAACTGGCGCATTCCGTTAAGATCGGCACTGCGGCCAAAGCGGCAACCAGCGACGCGCACGATCACGACGCTCACAAATAGCGGTCCGCTTTAGCCCGTGTGCGCGGTGACCCCGGCGTGCGTCGAAGCCGACTCGCGATAGGCCGTAAGAACTTCCCCGATGCTGCCTTGTTTCACCACCCGGCCGTGATCCAGCCACAGGCCCCGGTCGCACATGCTTTCGAGTGTGTTCAGGGCGTGCGACACGCACAGGATGGATTTGCCGGCATGGCGGAATTCCATAATCTTGTCCACGCATTTCTGGAAGAAATTCTGGTCCCCGACCCCCAGGACTTCGTCGATGATCAATAGATCCGGATCCACATTGATCGCCACCGCAAAGGCCAGCCGCATGGTCATGCCCGCGGAATAGGTCCGCAGCGGCTCATCGATGAAATCTGCCAGTTCGGAGAATTCCACGATCTGATCGAATCGTTCCCGCACCTGTCGCCGGGTCAGCCCCAGCAGGCTGGCTTTAATTCGAAGATTCTCCGCTCCTGTGAGATCGGGATGGAACCCCGACCCTAGCTCGAGCAGCGCTTCCACCCGGCCTCCCACCGCCATGCGTCCCTCGCTTGGATCGCTCAAGCTGGTCGCGATGTTCAGCAGAGTGCTTTTGCCCGCGCCATTGGAGCCGACCACGGCCATACTTTCTCCGTGATCGAGCCTGAAAGATACATCGGTAAGTGCGTAAAAGCGCTCGCGCGTTCCGGGACGCAG
>Ga0105239_10007403_pt1 | contig 12593 bp, 9 predicted proteins | sample KBSC44metaG_FD_92761 | JGI IMG/M metagenome (GOLD analysis project Ga0105239, IMG submission 92761) | Corn rhizosphere microbial communities from Kellogg Biological Station, Michigan, USA - KBS C4-4 metaG | ecosystem: Host-associated > Plants > Roots > Rhizosphere > Soil | place: Michigan, USA...
CTCCCGAAAGAGAAGATCTAGCGCTCCGTCATCCAGCTTTTCCATGATATCCATTCTCCTAGCGAAATTACTAAACCGGGCGCAAGAGAAAGAACCGGTCCATTCTTGGCGTTTTTGTCCATCTTTCGATAATCCTAATCCATCAAGAGTGGGCCAAATAGCGATGCACGAAGGTGACCGCCATGGCGCCCTCGCCGACGGCTGACGCGCAACGCTTGACAGAATCATGCCGAACATCGCCTGCGGCAAACAACCCAGGCATGCTGGTTTCCAGATGGTACGGCGCACGCTCCAGTGGCCAGTTCTTCGGATATCGGCCGTCTTTCGCCAAATCTGGACCGGTAACGAGATAGCCGGCAGTGTCGCGGGTGATACTGTCCTCCTTGGCCCACTCGGTATGGGGTACGCCGCCGAGACACAGGAATAACCACTTGGTATTGAACGTCTGCTGTTGCGACGTTTTGTTGTTCGTCAACACGATACCACTCAAGGCCTCTTCCCCGTGCAAAGCAGATTCAACACCGACTTCACGAGCCTGCTCATCATTTTTTAGTTCGGTCCACTCGAAAGGCACGTCCCCGCGATGAAGGAAGTCTCGAATCGCGTAGGCGGGCGCTGACTCGGCCTTCCCGAAAATTCTCACGTTGGGAGGTTGTGTGCCTGAGGGTTGATCAGTCATATTGATCCGTCAGAAAACCATATACTGCAAGATACACCTGCAGTGGTACGGGCCGCTACAAGATGGGAGGCGCTGAGAACGTCGAACGGGCATGCCTGTCGGGATGTCTATCCCTTTCTCGCGGCGAATGATCTCCGCAAGGCGCAACGGTGTTTCAATCGTTAAAATCGGTGACACTTGGGTGAAGGCGTAAAGCTCTGGAAGTTGCAAGCGGAAGATTTTGTGTGGACTGCAATCATCGCAATTGGAAGAGAGAAACCTGCTAGTGATGAACACTTTTCGGCCCCGAGGGATTTTTAAGGTTCTCAAGACACGGCTCATCGCTCTGTGCAAGGCTATGGTTCTCCTGGCGCTACTGTTTGCGACCAGGCCTGCCCGCCCTTACTCGGTCCAGACTCACGAGTCCCTCATCGACCTCGCCTGGAAAGAATCTATCCGCCCGCTACTGGTCAAGCGGTTCCCAGGGCTCACCGAAGTGCAGCTCCGGGAGGCTCGTGCGTATGCTTATGGTGGCTGCGCGATCCAGGATCTTGGCTACTATCCCTTCGCGAACGGCTTCTTTTCCGACCTCACTCACTACGTGCGCTCGGGAGACTTTGTCCTGAGCCTGCTGCACAACGCGCAAACGGCGGACGAACTCGCCTTCGCCATTGGTGCCCTTTCGCACTACATCGGGGACTCTATCGGACACGGCGGCGCGGTTAACTACTCAGTAGCCATTGAGTTTACGAAGCTCGAAAAAGAGTATGGCCCAATGGTGAACTACGCCCAGAATCCGCACGCCCACGTACGGGTTGAGTTCGCATTCGACATCAACCAGCTCAGCAAACATCACTTCGCGCCGTCCGACTACCTCGAACACGTCGGCTTGAACATTCCAGGCCAGCTCCTCCGCAAGGCATTCTTCGAAACTTATGGACTGAACCTCCCTGGCCTGATTGGCACAAGAAATGCAGCTTTGAAGACCTACGGTTTTGCGGTTCGAAGATTCCTGCCCGCGATCGCACGAGCTGAGACGATTCTGCACAAGTTCCCGTCTGACATGCCGAGTGAAGCTGGGGATCAATTGGCCAAGGCCCTGCGTCAGGCGGAGGCTGAAAACGGATGGGAACAATATCGAAAGAACCCAGGAGTAGGAAGTCACGTGCTGGCTGGCTTGATCTTCATACTCCCAAAGATTGGCACACTAGCTCTCCTGAAGATTCGCGGGCCAAACCCGCGAACCGAAGATCTCTACATCAACAGTGTGAATCGTTCTATCACCGCGTTGCGTCTGGTCTTGGCCAACTTCGACTCTATCTCTACGTATGTTCCAAACCGAGACCTGGATACTGGGGAGAAGGTGAAACCAGGCGGTTACAAGCTGACTGATCGCACGTACGCTAAGCTCTTGAAGGACCTTACGAAACATCCCGAACGACGCATTCCTAGTAGGCTGAAACAAGACCTTATCGAGTATTATGCTGACCCCCTTGCGCCCATCACCACCAAAAAAGATCCAGAAAAATGGGCAGAGGTACAGTCCAACTTGAAAGTCCTGCAAAGCATGTCCACGGTCGGCGATTCCAAACGCAGTCACAACGCCGTTCTGAACGGTGGTAATGCTTACCCTTGATTTGCGTTCGATACCCTCATCTAATGCATCAGTATTATTTTCCACGCAAGGCATGAAAAACGAGTGCACCGCATCCTCGATCTAATCGGAAAGAGTGGCAATGAAAACTATGAAGAATGCTTAGCGGAAAGCCAAAACACCTCACTGAATCGAGCCACCACATTGATAGCTTACATTTTGACTTGGCCCCCCGCCGGATTCGAGGCGCGCAGAGGTTCAACGCTTCTCCACGCTCTTGGGGACGGTGAGCATGATCGACATGATCGCCACCGCGGCCATGAACACGTTGAACATGAGAGCGATGATGGCAGCCTCTCGAACTCCAAGATTGTCCTGGCGTCCGCGGAAGGTAATGACGCCTTCCAACCAGTGTGCGCTGTCGACGCTAGTTCTTAGTGCCGTGAAGATCGCTGCCGAAGCGGCCACTCCGAACGCGGCACCCAGTGAAGAGGCCATCTTATAGATGCCCGCACCCGAACCCGCTTGCCCTTCCGGCAAGCTGGAGAGCGCGGCATCGGTCGATGGCGTCGCATAAAACGCCAGTCCGACGCCGAATATGGTGTAGCCGATGATCGCCAGGATTTTGTAATCCGAGAGCATCACGTTCGCTGGCGAGAGAAGTAGGATCGCGAGGCCGGTAATGAGACAACCCCAGATCATCGGCCTCCGCGCGCCAAAGCGCTGCAAGAGCTTCTCGCCGACGCGGATGAAGGTTATGATCGCGACGGCATAGCCAAGTGTAAGCATGCCGGCCTGCTGCGCGGTCATATTGCCGCCGAGCTGCACCAATTGAAGGGACACGATCTGGGTGCCGGTAACGCCATTGAGCAGAAAGTTCGAAATCGTGGCGCCAGTAAATGTCGGATTGTTGAACAGCGTGAAATCGACGAAGGCGGCAGGCGTGCGCGCCTCGATGCGGAAGAACAGAATTCCGAAGATCACCGTGACGGCGATGAGAAGGAGCGAGTAGGGGCTGGTCCAACCGAGCCTATTCCCTTGGGTCACGACGAGTTGCAAAGCCACCATCGCGATCATGAAGGCGATGACACCAGCAAAGTCGAATTTATAGTCCCTCTTGCCTTCGGATCTGCTTTCAGGCGCGCCGTGTATCAAGATGAGGCCGATGAGCGCGACTACGACAGAAGTGAAAAAAATGTAGCGCCAGCCGAGGTTCTGTGTAACCAGCCCGCCGAATAAAGAACAGAGGCCGGAGCCGCCCCAAGAGCCAATCGACCAGAGGCTGACCGCACGCTGGCGCTCGGCTCCGACCCAATAGGTCTTCACCAGCGCTAAACTAGCAGGCATGATACAAGCGCCTGAAAGCCCCTGTAGGGCTCGACCGGTCAACAGGAACGTAGACGCCAAGGTGCCGGCCGGCGCGAAGCCGACGAGCAGCGAGCCGAGGATGCTGAGATAAAACCCGATCTTGACAATCTTGACGCGGCCGACACGATCGGCAAACCCGCCCACGACCACAATGAATATCCCAGAGAACAAGGCAGTGATCGCCACCGCGATATTCATCATGCTCGCATCGAGACCGAGATCTTTGCCCATGTCTGGAGCGATGTTCAGCGTCGTCTGTGCGAACAGCCAGAAGGTGACAACGCCGAGGACGATCCCGCAAAGCACTTTGTCGTTGCCGTGAAACTTCGTTGCTCCGTTGAACTCTGAGGTCATATCGGTCTTGGATGACAACCATACGTCATCTTCTATACTCCACGGCAAACTCGGCAGAACAGGTCACAGAACACAGTCAACGAATACAAGGGAGATCAGAGGTCCGGGAAAAACTCCTGCTCGCAATCTTCACGCTTCCCCGCGCGTGCGTTCGCGTTGCCCGTTCAGCCATAGATTATCTACACAAGCGCGGCCTCTTGATCGAAGTGCCAGGGCGCCAGTGGTTGCAAGAAACCGTTTCCATTCATCGACCTTCGTAGGCAGCCACGAACGCCTTTTTCGAAGATGTTATCGGCATTCTCAAGCACACTCGGCTGGCGTGAAGCGGAATGAACTTCCCCGACATTAAGCTTGAACTCCGATGGGAGTGTAGTTTCTTCGTGGTGTTTCCCATTCCGTCAGCTTGCTCTTCGGACGATCATGGTGGCGACATTGATGGCCCGTGCCGGCTTGGAGATCTCAGCGACTGTGCGATGCACTTTGTCTGGTTGCTCCGAGCGGGCTAGGTCAGCTTGGGACACCATCCCCACACAACGTGATTTCCCGTCGATCACGGGTAGCCTTCGAACCTGGTGAATCTGCATCAGTTTCTCGCAGGCGTCCAGGCTCTGCTCCGCCCGACAACTTACAGGGTTGCGCTTCATATATGCCTCGATTGTCGTCGTAGCGGGATCTAACCCGCGTGCGACGATGGTGCAACATAAATCGCGATCGGTGATGATGCCTACCAGGCGCCGCGAATCCAGGTCAGCAACCACCGGTAGCGAACCGATATCCTCGTCACGTAGAGCCTTGGCAACGGACTGTGCGCTGTCGCCTACATGGCAACAAACCGGGTGCTGGGTCATAACATCTCTTACTCGCATGGAATCACCTCAAATTCGGAGAGGTTGTTTCGTCCTCACAGTATTTTGTACTCTGCTTCGTGCAAAGCAAACCAAATCATCCAGTCGGTTCCTCAATTGCCCCGTGCATGCCGATCCGGAATAGTAAAATCCTTGAGTATCGGTTGGACGTTAGGCTACCTTTAGGATCAGCTTGCCGCGGGTTCCCCCAGTCTCACTCAGTTCTTGTGCTTCTTTCGCTTGTGCAAGGGTTAGGGTGCCTCCCAGCCTGGGTTTCAGTGCTCCCTGGTTGACGAGATTTGCAAGCTCGGCTAGATCGGGCGCGTTGCGCTTCATGACCACTTGGACACCACGAATCCCAGCGCGCTTTGCGGCGGATTCGTCGATCGGCTGAACCGTGGTCGCGAGCACGCCTCCTTTCTTGATTACGGCATAGGAGCGCGCCAGCGTGTCGCCGCCAACCAGATCAACCACCGCGTCGACTCTTTGAACCTTTTCCTCAAATCGCTCGCGTTTGAAATCAATCACCTCATCAACTCTCAACGAGTTCAGATAAGCGATGTCTTCTGCTCCACTGGCGGTGCCAATGACGCTCGCGCCCAGATGTTTGGCGATCTGGGTTGCAAACGAGCCAACCCCACCAGCGGCGCCATGAATAAGGATGGTCAGCCCGGTCCGGGCCCCCACCACATCGCGGATTATCTGCAGAGCTGTCGAGCCTGCTGTAGGCAGGGCGGCCGCAGTCTCGAAGGACATCGACGCAGGCATTGCTGCCACGGTGGAAGATGGCGCGGCCGCATACTCGGCATAAGTACCCTGCGCAAATCCGAAGACCCGATGACCGATCATGAAACCATCGACGTGTTTTCCTCGCTCCACGACCTCTCCCGAGAAATCTTGGCCAATGGTCAAAGGAAAGGCAGCAAGCATCCTATTTTTTAGATATCCCGCCCGGATTTTCCAATCAATTGGGTTTACTCCGGCATCTCGAATTTTTACAAGTACCTGGTCGTCGAGAATCGTGAGATTAGGGGCTTCCTCCAGCTTCAGCTGGTTTGCATCGCCATATTTGTGGATCCGAATTGCTTTCATGGGCGCTCCAGGAAGGTTCTTGATGCGGTGGAGACAAGCGGGTGACTTGCAGGGTCGAACGGCTGCGCGAAAACGTCACCGCAACGCATGCTACATCCCGAGTCGTATTCTACACCTCCGCTTGCAACCGCCTTGCCCTCTGAATCCTAGCAATCTGGGCGAGTGACGCATTTGGAAGAAACTCCTCAGGTCCAGGGGGCGCGCCAGGCAAGAAACGGTAGCGCCGAAGATCAGCCCAGCCCAGCCCAGTTGAGATATCTTCTCAATAGAATCAGTTGGTGCATGGTTTTGGAGTTCAAAATGGAACCAATGACACACACAGCCCACGGACAGGCGGTCGACCTACATGCAGGTCACACGATGTCAGAAGCCCACGCAAGTCACGATCGTCATGCCGGACATTCGGTCGCCATGTTTCGGGACAAGTTTTGGTTGAGCTTCGCTCTCACAATTCCAGTGGTCTTCTGGTCGACCGATGTCCAACACTGGCTCGGCTACGCCGCGCCTTCATTTCCCGGCTCGATTTTTATCCCCGCCATCCTGGGAACGGTCGTTTTCATCTATGGTGGGCTGGTCTTCATCCGCGGGGCGTGGGGCGAACTTGCCGATCACAAGCCCGGCATGATGACGCTCATCAGCTTGGCGATCATCGTCGCCTTTGGTACGTCTCTCGCCGCAACATTCGGTCTCTTCTAGGTCGAGGTCTGGTGGGAACTTGCGTCGCTGATCACCATCATGGTCCTCGGCCATTGGCTGGAGATGCGAGCTATTTCCCAGGCTCGCGGCGCGCTCAATGCACTCGCTGCGCTGCTCCCAGACACTGCCGAACGTGTAAAGGGTACGGACACTGAGACGGTTCCAATCTCTGAGTTGCAGGTGGGCGACATAGTCCTCATCCGGCCCGGAACCCGCATCCCGGCGGATGGCACAGTCGTCGAAGGCGCTGCCGATGTTGACGAGTCGATGGTTACCGGCGAGTCCCGGACGGTGTCGAAGGGTCCGGACGACGCGGTTATCGCGGGAACGGTCGCCAGTGGCGGAAGCCTTCGAGTCCGCGTCACGGCAGTCGGGGAGCAGACCGCGCTGTCCGGTATTATGCGTCTTGTTGCTGCTGCGCAAGCTTCTGGATCTCGTACCCAGGCCCTTGCTGATCGTGCCGCCGCAATCCTTTTCTACGTGGCAGTCGCGTCCGGCGCGATCACGCTCATCTACTGGTGGTTTACAGGAGACAAAGAGCACGCTCTGATCAGGACGGCAACCGTCCTCATCATTGCCTGCCCGCACGCCCTGGGACTTGCGATTCCACTCGTAATTGCAATTTCGACATCGCTCGGGGCCCAGAATGGTCTCCTCGTGAAGGACAGACTCGCACTCGAACGCGCCCGCAACTTGGACATGGTGATTTTTGATAAGACTGGAACGCTCACACGCGGATCCCCGGCAGTGTCGGGAGTCGCGGCGGTTGCGGGCACCAGCGAGAGTGATTTGATTGCCCACGCTGCCGCCGTCGAAGTCAACTCCGAACATCCGCTCGCTAGGGCAATCGTGGCGGAAGCGAAACGCCGAAACCTGCCCACGTTGCAAGCTGCGGAGTTCGAAGCGCTACCCGGTCGAGGGGCACAGGCACGCGTAAACGGCCAGAGCGTTATTATCGGCGGACCGCGTCTGTTGACCGAGGCCAAGGTAACAGTGGCGTCAGAAGTTGAACAATTGACGACCTCCTGGGCGTCAGAGGGCAAGACGGTTCTCTATGTCGTCGCCGAAGGGCGATTGCTCGGCGCCTTCTCCGCCGAAGATGAGATTCGCCCCGAATCGAAGGAGGCGGTCACGGAGCTTCATGGGCTTGGTATCCGGGTCGCGATGATCACGGGAGACTCGAAGACGGTCGCCGCTTCGGTCGCCCGACGCATCGGCATAGATGAGGTCGCCGCCGAGGTTCTTCCCGCAGACAAGGCTTCAGCAGTAAGGCGCTTTCAGTCGGGTGGGAAGAGAGTCGCAATGGTTGGCGATGGCGTCAACGACGCACCGGCGCTAGCGACCGCAGATGTCGGAATCGCCATTGGCGCAGGAACCGATGTGGCGATTGAGTCCGCTGGAATTGTATTGGTACGCAGCGATCCTCGCGATGTTGTGGGAGCGATCAAACTATCTCGGGCAACCTATCGGAAGATGATTCAAAATCTCGTTTGGGCGACCGCCTACAACTTGGTCGCCATTCCGGTCGCGGGGGGCCTTCTCGTCCGATGGGGAGTCGATCTGCCCATGAGTATTGGAGCGGTTGCAATGAGCCTCTCCACCATCATCGTGGCTGCGAATGCCCAATTGCTTCGTCGGCTGAAACTGCAGAACGCGGCTCCATGAAAAGCCTGGCACAGTCCGGATTCGGGGGCGCATTCGAGCCGGCAATGCCGTCAGCGGATTGTCACAACGGGGCAAGGTGCTTCAGTAACGACCCGGTAGGCTATCCCAGGCAAGTGGCCGGCCCATGTTCTATCAGCCGGGCGTACGTTCATCACAATCAGATCGGTGCCGGTCTCCTTGGCACACTTCAAGATCGTGGTTGCAGGGTTGCCAAATTTCTGGACGAAATGTGCTTTTTCTCCCAGTCCTAGGTGCGGCGCCACCCTGTTTTCGAACCAGTTTTCAGCGCCCAAGGTAATCCAACCTTTTTCATCCGGAGAGGTCCTGGAGCGTTCGATTACATTAAGAAATGTCAGCTCTGCATCGTATGCCTTGGCGATCGATACCGCGTGAGCGGCCGCATCGGGCACGTCGGCCGAGAGTTCCATCGGGTAAAGGATGTGCTTCACGGGATCCGTTTTAGAAACGCTTGGTGGCACGTTTGGACCAACCGTGAGTACCGGACACAAAGCCAACCGGAAGATTTTTGCCGCCACCGAACCGAGCATTAAGTCGAGGCCGCTGCGCCCATGTGTCCCGAGAACGACCAGGTCAATACTCTTCTGTTGCACGATATCGAGGAGCTTATCGACAATCGACCCTTCTTCCACGATGGCTTGGTAAGGAACACCTTCGGGATAATCGGACCGCATTGCCTCTGCGATCTTGAGAGCCGCTACTTCCTTTACTCCCGTCAAAACTTGCGCTATCGCGTCGTGCGCCATTAGCCCAAATCCGTCATAGTTGACGACGTGGGTCACAAACAAGTTTGAGTGGAAACGACGAGCAATGCTGACTGCGTAGGAAAGCGCCATCTCGGAGGCTACGGAAAAATCAGTGGCAACAAGGACGGTTTTCAGCGCCGTGGACTTCCAAGTCACCCACTTGATATCGCTCGGGAACGGCGGCCTCGCCTCGCTCTGGTCAGAACTAGAGAGCGGCACGGATTGAGCGATGGCGTAAAAGTTCTTCGTGCCCTGGCCCCGAGCCGGGGCCCAGGCATCCGCTTCTAGCGAGGGAGAATAGGTTATAAACATCTTGAGATCTGCGGCTCCCGAATTCTTGATGTTATGAGCGGTTCCCGCGGGAATGAAAACAGCGTCATGCTCGCCAGTCGGTTCTGCTTGGCCGTTAAGAATTGCCTCTCCCCTCCCCTCAACGATAAACATCACTTGATCGCTGTTGTCGTGGGTCTCCTCTCGTGTCTCTTCTCCGGGTGGAATGGTGACTGCTACCAATTCACTGTACACGCCGGTCGAGACAACTCTGCGCAAGAAACCGTTCGTCTTTCCGGTTTTCGCGGAACCTGTTGATACAGAATCGATGCTCATGGAATTCTCCTTTCCCTGTTGACGACCTGCGGGGGTGCGGCACAGGTACTTATAAGATGTCAGTGGTTCGCCAGCACAACGTTCTTGGCGATTCTACCTCAGTGTCAACCTGATTCTCCTTCCGGATGGGGCTTAAGGGGTGGGTTGCCAAGGGAATGGTTCAATCGCGCATTCCAGGCTGAATACTTTGTGTACGGTGCGAAAAACCTGGGGATGAGATGGGTAAAGGACTAACCGTTGTTGTTGCGGCAATCGAAATGCACCTCCCACGTCAGAGTGCTTAGGCGTGGGTGGCCTTAGCGAATGGTGAGCACGGGGCACGGCGCGCCACTGACCACTTCGTGCGCAGTGTCTGGCTTGGGAAGGTGTGCCGCCATGACTGGATCAAGACGAGTCACGGACATCACAATCGCGTCCACGGATTCCTTCGTTGCGAAATCGAGAATTGCTTTTGTTGCCGAGCCGAAACCTTGCTCGAAGCGGATTCGGTTGCGCAAATTGGAGCCCTGGGCTATGTGGTCTTCGATCCAGCTTTCAACCGGTTTGGTGGCCTGCTCGCTCTTACTTGCTGATGAGGGCATATCCTGCCTTACGTTCATCAAAGTCAAATTTGCGGCGTACCGCTCAGCCAAGGCAACTGCGTACGCTGCGGCTTTGCTTGAATCAGGTGCGAATTCCAACGGGTACAGGATATGGCGCAGCCCAGCCTTGGCTGGTGCCGACGAAGTTTTCGGGCCAACCGTCAGAACTGGACAGGACGCCACCCTAAAGATTTCTTCCGCAGTCGAGCCCAGTAACAGCTTTTTCAATGTCCGACGCCCACGAGTACCAAGAACGGCCAGGTCAATGTGATCCCGTCGGATCATCTCGACTAGGACTTTAGCCACCATCCCCTCGGCAATCACCGGCTGATACCGATCGCCTTGCAGGAGTTTCGTTCCGAGCAATTGATCAATTTTTTCGCGTGCTTGCTGCTGGGCCTGTTTGAGCATTGTGGCAGCGGAATCCGCGGCTATGAGGTCGAAGGCATCAATACTGATCACATGGGCAACAGTCAGCTTTGAGTGGTAGCGGTCAGCAATGGCTAATGCATACGTAAAAGCAGCTTCCGATGCAGGAGAAAAATCGGTTGCGAAGAGGATGTTGTTGAGCGCAATGTCTGTCCGCGGCTCTAGATTTGTCATGTTGCTCCTCACCCTGATACCAGCGACCCATCTAAGGCAGGGCCAGCGACTACACGCGGTTGGTTTCAGCACTGGCTCGTACACCCGCACTATAACGCCGGAACAAGCCACGTCAGCGGAAGTACGCCTTTAACACATACTGTTGCAGCATCCGCTCGGTGGTGAAGAAGGATCCATTCAGGGCGATCGTGTGGCGCATCACCTCAAGAAAACTGTCTGGGTTGTGATAGAAAAGTGGGAGGATCACGGATTCCAGCTTGTCATACAGCGAAGCGGCGTCCCGACTACTGCGCCCGTTGTCATGCCGGGAACCATTTCCGATCGCCCAGCCAGTGATTCCTTCAATGTGTCCCTCGATCCACCACCCATCCAGCACGCTCAAGCTAGGAATGCCATTGAGGGCAGCCTTCATTCCGCTCGTGCCCGATGCTTCGAGCGGTGGTTGAGGAGTGTTGAGCCACAGGTCCACCCCAGACACGAAGAACTTGGCGAGATTCATGTCGTAGTCTTCCAGATACGCGATTTTAACCTCATTCTTCAACGCCTCCCGGAAATGAAAGATTCGTTTGATCAGTTCCTTGCCGGGTTGGTCATGAGGATGAGCCTTGCCGGCATAGACCAACTGAAAGCGTCCGGTTTTGGCAGCAATCGCTCGCAGGCGTTCCGGGTCCATGAAAAGGAGATCTGCGCGCTTGTAGGAAGTAACACGGCGGGCAAATCCGATTGTCAGCACGGCTGGATCGAGTGCGACGTTGGTTACATTGTTGACGTGGCGGATCAAAAGCTGTTTTTCCTGGAGGTGCGCGTCCCAAATCTCTTTTTTTGGAATACTCAGGGCGTAGCGCAGGCTGGAATTGTCCCGGCGCCAGTCCGGAATGTAGCGATCGTAGAGTTGCTGGAAGGAAGGCGCGGTCCAGGTGGCAGCGTGCACTCCATTGGTGATCGCATCAATTGCGTAGCCGGCAAACATTAGACTTGAGACCTCGCCGTGCTTCTTGGTTACGCCATTTACATATCCGCTGAGATTGAGCGCAAGGTAGGTCATGTTCAGCGTGTTCTCATCATTCCTGGCCTCTTTCGCGCTGGCGGGCTGACCGTGTTTGCCAAAAACACGGTCAGCCAGATCAACGCAGAAAATATTCTTCATATCAGTGAACTCGCGGCGTGGTCCCAGGATACGCACTGCCTGATCCATGGGGAACTGATCGTGACCGGCGGGAACGGGCGTATGCGTCGTAAACACGCACTTTTGCCTCACCGCCTCGATGTCATCGCCATTGATACATTCTCTCCCGTGCTTCCTGGCTTCCTCTTCAAGTAACTCCAGCCCGAGCAGGCTCGCATGTCCTTCGTTCATGTGAAAGCGCTGAATGTTCTCATATCCGAGCGACGTGAGAATCCTTACACCTCCTATGCCCAGGATCACCTCTTGGCACAGGCGGTAATGTGAGTCTCCGCCATACAGGAAATCCGTTAGCGTTCGGTCCCAGGCAGAATTTTCTGGCAAATCGCTATCCAGGAGGTACACGGGTACCCGGAAGCCGCCGGCGCCCTCGATCTCGTATCTCCACGTTCGCAACTGGACCGTCCGGCCTTCAATGCTCACTGAAGTCTTGGCCGCCATTTCGTGCAAAGAGTGCTCCGGAGTCCACGCGACCGACTCCTCGGTCTGCCACCCGGTCGCATCAAGGTGCTGACGGAAGTATCCCTTCCTTGAAATCAAAGTGAGGCCAACCATCGAAACTGAGAGATCAGCTGCCGAACGCA
>Ga0105239_10007405_pt1 | contig 12592 bp, 15 predicted proteins | sample KBSC44metaG_FD_92761 | JGI IMG/M metagenome (GOLD analysis project Ga0105239, IMG submission 92761) | Corn rhizosphere microbial communities from Kellogg Biological Station, Michigan, USA - KBS C4-4 metaG | ecosystem: Host-associated > Plants > Roots > Rhizosphere > Soil | place: Michigan, USA...
CTCGATTACAGCAACTGGGCATCATTTAACCAGTTCGGTGATCTGAACAAATTCATCTCTACTGTAGCGATCATTGTTTTCTCTATACAATTGCTGTTTGTATTCAACTTCTTCTATTCTATCTGGAAAGGAAGAAAAGTAACAACATTAAACCCATGGGGTGCTGCTACACTTGAATGGACCACACCAATCAGACCAGGTCATGGTAACTGGGATGGTGAAATTCCTGAAGTACACCGCTGGGCTTATGACTACAGCAAAGACGGACGTGATTATATTCCGCAAACTGAACCTGTGAATCCGAATGAAAGCAAGCACTAATTAATGCTTGCCCGTTCTGAAGCTTTAACACAGGCGGGTGCTGATTGAAATAAATGTGCGAATGAAGTGATTCAATTCACTATTGACGATCTTAAAATTATTAATAACAGATGCAGCAAGTGACCGTGAAGCAACAGAGTTCTTTAAATATGGCCGGTAAGGTAAAAGACTATATGATGCTGATTAAATTCAGCCTCAGCTTCATGGTTGTGTTCTCTGCTGTAATCAGTTACCTGCTGGCCCCAAAAGTTGTCGAATACGATTGGCTGCACATTATTCTGTTGTTTATTGGCGGGCTGCTGGTTACCGGTAGCGCCAATGCCGTAAACCAGATAGTGGAAAAAGATACAGACGCCATGATGAAGCGCACTGCCAAACGGCCTGTAGCTTCAGGCAGAATGCAACCTGCAGAAGCCTGGACCTTCGCAGTTGTGGCAGTAGCAGCCGGACTGTTTATACTCGGTTATTATTTTAACTGGTTATCGGCTGGTCTGGCATTATTTAGCTGGTTTGTATACGCTTATATGTATACTCCGTTGAAAAAAGTGAGCTCTGTATCGGTATTGCTCGGCGCTGTACCTGGTGCTTTGCCCTGTTTAATTGGCTGGGCAGCAGGTCAGGATGAACTGAGTGTGGGCGGATGGGTATTATTTGCCATCCAGTTTTTCTGGCAATTCCCTCATTTCTGGGCAATTGCATGGATCTCACACAAAGACTATTCAAACGCCGGCTTTAAACTGATGCCTTCGGTAGAAGGGCCTACGAAGTATTCAGCTATTCAGTCGATCATATATTCACTGGTGCTGATTCCTGTTGGTACTTTACCATACCTGGTGGGTATGAGTGGCATGACGAGCTTTGTTATTGTATTTGTGGCTAACCTGTTTATGCTTTGGCAAAGCATACGCTTGTACCGCGAAATGGAAAAGAAAGCCGCCCGCCGCGTGATGTTCACCAGTTATATTTATCTGCCCGTTGTATTACTGGCACTATTGGCCGATAAAATAGGTTGATAAAAACTAAAAATATAAACCCGTGATGACAGAAGCCGTGAGTACACAACGCAAAAAAATACATCCCCACAAGTTTACCTTATGGGTAGCTATAGGCAGCATCATAATGATGTTCGCCGGGTTAACCAGTGCCTATATTGTAAAAGGCAGTTTACCCGGATTTACAAGCGTTCAGATGCCGCAGATCTTTTACTATTCAACGGCTGTTATTTTGCTCAGCAGCTTTACCATGCAATGGGCGTTGAAATCGTTTAAAGAACGTGGTATGCAGCAGTACCGCCGTTTGTTAACTGTTACCATGATCTTAGGCTTTGGCTTTATTGTCATGCAGATCACAGGGTTTACGCAGTTATGGAATGCCGGCACCAAAATGCAGGGAGCAGGCGCAGGTCAGTTCCTGTATGTAATTTTTGGTTTGCACGCAGTGCACGTACTCGGTGGTGTAATTGCGTTGCTGATCATGTTTGTAAAAGCGTTCAGTGCACGCATCAGAAGCTATAATTCCGTGCCGGTAGAAGTAATGAGCACATACTGGCATTTTGTAGACCTGTTGTGGATTTATTTATTCGTGTTCTTTTTACTTAAGTTGTAATAATTCAATAATTAAATTAATTTTTCCGGACCGAAAGTCCGGACTATTTAAATAAGAACTATTAAAATAGAAACATGGCACAAGCAGTACCGGTTAATCAAAACATGTGGTCAGGGGGGAAAAGTCCATTTAAGGTGGAATATGGTAAGCTGATGATGTGGTATTTTCTGATGAGTGACGCTTTTACCTTTGGCGCATTTTTGATTTCGTATGGAACCATTCGTTTTTCAAGCAACTCATGGCCCGACCCCAATCATGTGTTCAGGACATTCCCCATCATTGGCGAAATGCACATTCCTCTCGCCTTTGTGAGCTTAATGACCTTCATATTGATCATGAGTTCGGTAACAATGGTACTGGCCGTAGGTTCTGGTCATGAAATGGATAGAAAGGGCGTATTGAAATGGTTAGGATGGACTATCGTAGGTGGTTTGGCCTTCTTAAGTTGCCAGGCCTGGGAATGGACACACCTGTATCATGAAGGTGCCTGGTGGGGACATAATCCGTTTCCGAACATTGACGGTTCACAGCAATCTACCAACTTTACCAACTTCTTCTTTACCATCACCGGTTTTCATGGTTTCCACGTATTCTCAGGCGTTGTGATCAACATCATCATGTTCATCATGACATGGAGAGGCGTTTTTGATCAGAGAGGTCATTACCTGATGATTGAAAAAGCCGGTTTGTACTGGCACTTTGTTGACCTGGTATGGGTATTCGTATTCACTTGTTTTTATCTGTTTTAATTCACCTGACTGAATATAAATTGAGAATATGGAAAATGTACATGCAGTAGCAGCGCCTCATGCTCATGACGAGGCACATACTTTCGACAGAAAATTGATCTGGAGAACCTTCCGGATACTCTTATATATTACTTTGTTTGAACTGGCCCTTGCGATCGGGTATTATGAAATGACCTTTTCAAACCCCACGCTGGTAAAGCACCTGCTGAATGGCGTATTTGTCGTTCTTACACTGGCCAAAGCATTCTTTATCATTGCCGAGTTCATGCACCTGCGTCATGAGATCAGGAACATGATCATGACCATAGCTATTCCGGCTTTACTGTTCATATGGTTTCTTACTGCCTTTTTGTGGGATGGTAATTCCTATAAAAATCTGCGTAACACTTACGACCGCCATCATTTTGAACAAAGTCAGATTAAAGTAGAGAAAAAAGAAGCTCCCGAAACAGAGGAGCCCGGCAAATTACACTAAGCGCACTTTACTGCTAAATGTGATATAAAAAAGAACCATCGCCTTTATGGCGGTGGTTCTTTTTTAATAATAAGCCTTGATCTTCAATAATATATATTTGGATCGGATAACACCTATTTAAATCTGTTTAATTCCGATAAAAAACCACTTGGCATTCAGTTGTGCGGTACCTTTGCGGTGCAAAAGAAAAATCCGTGAGTCAGAAAGCATTATTAGCCTTGGGTATCGCCATTTTTTTACCTGTTGTATGCTACTTCGTTGTAAAAGGAGTAAGCAGCGACGTAATCCATATGCCCCGGCATTATTACCCCGATGAAATTATCGATGTTGTCAAAGATGGAAAAAGAGTAAATGACACTGTATGGCATAAGGTGGCAAACGTTACATTAACCAACCAGCTGGGCGATTCGGTTTCACTGCAAAAACTTCGGGGTAAAATTGTTGTGGCTGATTTTTTCTTTACCCATTGCCCTTCTATTTGCCCATATCTCACTCGTAACATGAAAGGTCTGCAGGATGCATTAAAAACAAAAGACGTGACCAAAAGGGTTGACACGTCGTTTGTGCAGTTTCTTTCATTCAGCGTAGATCCTGAAAGAGATTCAGTGGCGCAGCTGAAAAAATATGCCGATCACTTTGGCGTAAACTCCGATGTTTGGTGGCTGCTCACCGGCCCCAAAAAAACCATTTATGACTTTGCGTTGAACGAAGTAAAACTGGGCCTGCAGGATGGGGAAGGAGTTGATTCAAACTTTATTCACACAGAAAAATTTGTAGTACTAGATAAAAAAGGTGTAGTACACGGGTATTACAACGGATTGGATACTGCTTCATTATCACGCCTCGCTGAAGACATTACATTGTTGATGCTGGAAAAGGAGAAGGGTGAACCATCGCCCGTATTGGCGCAGCTCAAAAGTCTTTGGCCCATCTATATAGCCGTAATTATAGCGGTTGTATTATTTGTATGGATCACCCGTAAACCATCGAAAGAACCGAAAATTTAATATATGCTTCCTCCTGTTCTGCAAAAAAATGATAAACAGGCCAACTGGCTCATTCTCGTTTTTTCATTTGTAGTATTTGCTGCGGTTACATTGTTAAGTCGTCTAAAGCTCAATGTTGATCTGGGTTTTAATGTGCATTTTTTTGCTGAATTGAACGCCATCATTAACTCGATAGTAACTATTTTATTACTCGCTGGCCTGGCAGCCGTAAGGCAGGGCAAATACCTGTTGCATAAACGGATTATGACAACTGCGTTGATATTGTCTGTCATTTTCCTCATATCATACATCTGCCATCATTTGTTTGCCGGAGAAACCCGCTTCGGCGATATCAATCACGATGGCATAGTAAGTGCCGATGAAAAAACTTTAGCCGGTCCTAAAAGAATTTTTTACTTTATTATCCTTTCCACACATATTCCATTGGCTGGTATCATTCTGCCTTTTGTTTTATATACAGCTTACAGAGCATTAATCGGCGAATGGTCGAAACACATAAAACTAGCCCGTTATACCTGGCCGATCTGGTTGTATGTTTCTGTAACCGGTGTGCTCGTATACCTGTTAATAAGCCCGTATTATTAATAACTATTTCAAATGCAGCCCAACGCTTTCAAACTTTTAAAGATCATTCACCTCGCTTTATTGCTGGGAATGTTCCTGATGGTAGCAATACCATTGTATCTCGTATTGAAAGGAACGGCTGTGGCTACAGATGAATCATTGGGAAGAACCCTGCAGGTAGTTTGTATACTGTTATCGGTAGGTTGTGTGGTTATTGGATTTAATATATTTAAACGAAGAATACTGGCGGCCAGAAATGATGCAGCCTCAGCCGATCAAAGAATGGAGCAATATCGGTCGGCCTGTATTACCTGGTGGGCTATGATAGAAGGACCAGGTTTTCTGGCGGCAATCAGTTTTATGCTCACAAGTAATTTTGCCTTTTTTGCATTGGCTGTTGTGCACCTGATTATTTTATTTGTTTTTACACCACGTAAAGGAAACATTATAACGTTTCTTAAACTGGATAGTAAAGAAGTAAAATTATTGGAAGGCGCCGCCTGAATCACTTACAAAAAATTTCTCTATGAAGCAATTGGTTTGTATTACTCCCGGAAAGTTAGAGTATCAGGATGCACAGCAACCTGCGTGGCAAAAAGGACAATCATTACTCAAAATAAAACGTATTGGTATTTGTGGTACCGACCTGCACGCATATGAAGGCACTCAGCCTTTTTTCAATTATCCGCGCATTTTAGGTCATGAGCTGGCTGCTGAATTTGTGGAAGGTGATGCACCCGGTTTTCAGCCCGGTGAAGCCGTTACCATCATTCCCTATTTCAATTGCGGAACCTGCATTGCCTGCAGAAACGGCAAACCCAACTGCTGCACCAGCATAAATGTATGTGGCGTACATGTTGACGGTGGTATGAGAGAATACCTGGTAGTTCCTTCTTATTCTTTATTACATGGCGAAGGATTAAGCTTTGATGAACTGGCACTGGTAGAACCGCTTGCTATTGGCGCACATGGCGTACGCAGAGCTGCTGTACAATCCGGAGAATATGTTCTGGTAATTGGCGCCGGTCCTATTGGATTGGGTATTATGGAATTTGCACGTATAGCAGGCGCTCATGTAATTGCCATGGATATTAATGAACAACGCTTACTCTTTTGCAAAGAAAAATTACAGGTGCCCTATACCATTAATGCAGCAACAGACAATGTAATGGAACGGCTGCAGCAGATCACCAATAATGATATGCCAACCGTGGTTTTAGATGCTACCGGCAGCTTAAAGGCCATCAATAATGCTTTTCAGTATATGGCCCATGGCGCCCGGTATGTACTGGTAGGTTTGCAGAAGAATGAAATATCTTTCTCCCATCCTGAATTTCATAAACGTGAAGCTACTTTAATGAGCAGCCGCAATGCCACCAGAGAAGATTTTTCTCTTGTAATGCAAAGCATGAAAAAGGGACTTGTAAACCCCGCTACCTATATTACCCATCGGGTGTTATTTGATAAAGTTCAGCAGGAGTTTGCCAGCTGGCTAAAACCGGAGACAGGAGTTATTAAAGCGATGGTTGAGTTATAGAAGTATTGAGCGCTTATAATTCCGTTGAAGGGTCCCAAAAGAGTTTTTTAAAATCGACGATGGTATCGTTTTTAACCTTTATTCCTTCTTTCTTTAACAGGGCTTCCATTTTTGAAGGAGGGTTAAAATGATGTTTACCGCTTAGCATACCATTGCGGTTAACAACCCGGTGTGCCGGCACTTTGGGTTTGGCAGAACCTGCAGCATGCATAGCCCAGCCAACCATACGGGCAGATAGTTTGGTGCCCAAACAGGCTGCAATAGCGCCGTAGGAGGTTACACGGCCTTTGGGAATCTGTCGCGTAACTTCAAAAACCAGTTCAAAAAAGGAGTTGTCTTTTTTGCCTGAAGGCGTTACAGTAGTTAGTTTTTCCCGTACTGTTGGCTTATTGTTTTTCCTGGGTATAGCCATCTTGTTTAGGTTGATTTAGCAACTGACCTTTTCGGGGTTCAGGAACGTTCACATAATGAAAAGGACAATGGCGGCATCCGTTTCCGCAGCAATAACCCCGCTCAAGATGATACTGCTCGGTCAGTACCATAAATCCCTGTTCATTATAATAAAAATCAACTCCTTCGGTCAGTTTCTTCTTCAAGTAATAAAAGTTTTAAAGCGTCGTCTTTATCTGGTAAAGAAGTAGCAGGCAGCATAAACTGTAAGTAATGTACTTTGTTGCTTTGGGCAATGTCCAGACTTTCGTAATGTGTTTTGATTTTTAACACATCGCTTACTTCACCAGTTGCATAAATATCGTCAATATCCTGAACCACCGGCAGATCATACAGATCAATCACCCATTTGGTAAATCTATATAAACTGGGCGAATCTGTTTTAAGATGAATATAACCGCCCGGTTTAACTATTTGTTGGTACATCCGCAGGAATTTTGGATGTGTAAGTCTTTTTCTGGCTTTGGATGTTCGTAATTGGGGATCGGGAAAAGTGAGCCATATTTCCGATACTTCGCCGGGAGCGAAATAACCACCAATGCGATCAATTTGTGTGCGAAGAAAGCCCACATTGGTTAAGTTTTCCTGAAGGGCTTTTTTGGCGCCCACCCAAATGCGGTTACCTTTTAAATCAACGCCCAAAAAATTGCGGTCAGGGAATAACCTGCCAAGTCCAACGGCATATTCTCCTTTACCACATGCCAGTTCAAGGGTAATGGGGTTGGTATTATGAAAGAAGTTCTTCCAGTTGCCCGCTGTGTTTTCGGGATATTGAAGCACATTGGGAAAGGTGCTTACTTCTGCAAAACGCTGTAATTTCTTCTGACCCATGAGGCGGCAAAAATAGGAGAGAAAATGAATGCAGAGAAAACCCACCGGTATTTCCCGGGAATTTTGGGGTAAAGTAGTAGGCGAATGGCTAGATACTTAGCGAAAATTCAATAAAAAACCCTCAATGTATCACACATCGAGGGTTTACTTTGCTGTAGAGGGAGGATTCGAACCTCCACGGGGCAGTTAGCTATAGCGCAATTCTGTGGTGGTCAACCCCAGTCGACCTAATTGCTTAAGCCGGCATTACACTACGTTTATCCCGAACTCCCCACCCCCGAGACAAGAGGGCATGTCTGCCAAAGTTCCATCACTCCACAATTTTAAAACACATGAGAAAACAAACTGCTGTAGGAGGAGGACTCGAACCTCCACGGGATCGTTAGCTTAATGAAATTGCTTTCACCTAGTTTATCCGCGAACTCCCACCCCCGAGACAAGAGGGCATGTCTGCCGAAAATTCCATCATCCCACAGTATTTTCGCTCTGTAAAGAACTAATTTCATAGCAATATTAAAGAAATACCCCGAATCGTTGTAAATTATTCAAGAAAAATTTTGAAAGTTTCGACAATATATAAATATTTGCGTATTCACTTGAAATTTTGTAAAAAACGATTGCAAAAATGGCAGCTAAATTGAATTTAGATAAACTGGATCTGCAGATCATCCACGAGATGATGGAAAATGCAGAAATTTCTTATGCAGACTTAGGTAAGAAATTATTCGTTTCCGGTGGTACAATTCACGTACGTATCAAAAAATTACAGGAAGCAGGTATAGTTAAAGGTACAAAATTAAATGTTGACCTTAAACAGCTCGGATATGACGTGATTGCATTTATTGGCATATATCTTGAGAAAAGCTCCCTGTACGATTCAGTAGCCAAAGAACTGCAGCGCATCCCCGAAATTGTACGGTTAAATTATACAACAGGCAATTATAGTATGTTCGCAGAAATAATATGTAAAGATATTAACCAGTTACGGTTTGTATTACACGATGAGTTACAGAAGATAAAGGGCATTGAGCGAACGGAAACCTTTATTTCGCTTGAAGAAAGTTTCAGCCGCAATGTACAGGTGTTTACGCCATAGTGTTTTTTTTGATGTATGTTGCCTGCGCCAATCGAGTTTTTAAAGTATTTTTATAAACCTATATTTTACCCTCATGAAAAAAACAATCGTATTTGGTTGGGCCATACTTCTTCTGATTGCTGTAGCATTTGGATGTAAAAAACATAAAGACAGCGGATGCGGTGAAGCCGCCTTAAAAGTGACCACAACACCTGCTAATGGTACAGTTGATCCGCCTGCTCCTGGTCCGAATTTTCCTTTAGTAGTAACTGTTACAGATGGCATGCCCACTTCAGGCGTTACAATAGAAGTAAAAGCACAAAAAGATTCCACCAACGCAACGCCATACTTTACGCAAAAAACCAGTAACGTAACAACCAATTCAACCAACTTTACAATTACCGGTACGCCCACAGGCGCTACCTGTCTTGTAAATGTTACTGTAACTTCCAATACCTGCAACACCAATCAGTGGACAGGTAGTTACCGGTATTCAAGCAAATAGTCTGTAAAGCAGAAAGTCCGGAAGTTGGAAAGAAACTTATTTGTATTATAGTTCTTTCAAACTTGCGGACTTCCTGACTTACGGTCTTTCCTAACTTATTCTTTCACCTGCAGCGCATCGCGCAAACCATTACCCAGCATATTAAACGCCAGCACCAGCAGCATAATCGCAAAACCTGGCGCCAGTGCTAACATAGGGTTATGCGTAATAATGAAATTGTAGTTTTCTTTGATCATTAACCCCCAGCTTGGCTGAGGCGGTTGTACGCCCACTCCCAAAAAACTTAAGCCCGCTTCAATAACAATAGCCGAAGCAAAATTCGATGCGGCTACCACCATTACAGGCCCCATTACATTAGGAAGTATATGTCGTAATACGATACGCGTATTTGAAAAACCCAGCGCCTTTGCTGCCTCAACATATTCCAGCTCGCGAACACTTAATACCTGCCCGCGAATAATGCGCGCCACACTTACCCACATGGTAAGACCTATAGCCACAAATACCTGCCAGAAACCTTTGCCCAGTACCAGCGTTATGGCAAATACCAGCAGCAGGGTAGGAATGCTCCAGATCACATTTATAAACCACATAATAACATCATCTGTACGGCCCCTGAAGTAACCCGCCAAAGCGCCCAGCAATACGCCGATACTTAATGAAATAATTACTGTAACCAGCCCTACACCCAGGCTTACCCGAACGCCTACCAGTAATCTGCTTAATATATCGCGGCCATATTTATCAGTTCCCAGCCGAAACTTTTTTGTAGTGATCTTATAGGCACCCGAAGATGATCCTTCTTTCCATTGTGTTTGAGTAAGCGGAAAAGCAGCCCGCTCATAAATGCCTTCATCAATATATTGCTGAACAATTAAACTATCGCCTTTTTGTTCATAGCTGTGAATAGGTATATATTGATACCTGTCTTCTGCCCCATATAATAAACGTTTGAAAAAAGAAGTAGTCTTTACTTTTCTTTCTGCCGGTAACTGAAGAAATAATTGGGTATAGCCCGGTTGCCTGCCACCTATTTCTACCACCATTCGGTTGGCATCAGGTGAACCATCCGGCGCCAGCAGATAAGCAAACACAGCTACCAAAACGGCCAACACAATAATGACAATACCAATCAGAGCACCTTTGTTACGCTGTAGTCGCCGCCATGTTGTTCTTGTGGTGGCAGTGGTCATTGTTTAATTACAGAATTTATATTGTTATGTTTCAAGTTACAGGTTTCAGGGGCAGCCATGTAACATGAAACCTGCAACTTACTTTTTTATTCGCCTTCCTTTCCATTCATAAGCGCCAAACTTTCCCAGCCAGCCGGCAATAATTGTGTAAAGAATATGCAATGGTTGTAAAAAAGGAAAGTACTTCATTAACCGTTGACGGCCAAAAAAGATAGCTACCCCATTCACAAAAGGAAATTCAATCAGAATTTTCGCAAGCAGTAAAAGCAATACGAAAAAGAGCCAGATATTTTTCCAGAATGCTGCAACAGCACCTGCCAGAAAGCAAACATTTAAAAGATATACCAGTAACAGCACCCAGAAAATCCTTTTATCATCATACCGGTCGGCTTTGCTTGCCCAACGGATACGCTGATGGAAAAACTGTTTCCAGCTTGCTGCCGGTTCTGTAACAACAATGGCCTGTTTGCTTTTCAGATAATAAATCTGATTTGGATACAGCTGAAAAATTTTATGCATCAGCAGCATATCATCGCCCGATGCAATGTTATCAATATTATCAAAACCCTTTACTTCATAAAAAGCCGATTTTTCATAAGCAAGGTTTGCGCCATTGCACATAGAGTGAAACCGCTTGTATACCGAAGCAGCTGTTATGCCTTGCAGCGTAAGAAAATCGAGCGATTGAAAAACCGACAGCAGCGATGAACTGCTGGTGAAAGTTACCGGAGCAGCAATGAATTTGGCGTTGTTGGTTTCATAAAAAGCAGCAATGGTTTGTAGCCATTGGGTATTAAAACGACAATCAGCATCAGTGGTAACAATTAATGTTCCGTTAGCGAGCTTTATGCCGGTTTCTATTGCCTTTTTTTTGTAGGAAGCAATAGCGCCATCTTCGTTTACAAATTCCTGCAACCGGATTGCTTTCATTTGTAAGTGCGGATAAATCGTTTCGTTCAGCAATGACCAGGTAGCATCGGTTGAATGATCATCAACAATAATTACTTCGTACAGCTTTTTGGGATATTGCTGATCGTATAACGACTTCAACAGGTCAGGAATATTCTTTTCTTCGTTGCGGGCGGCAATTATAACAGAAATGAAAACAGACGGCTGTTTGTCGGGCAACACAAATTCAGGCAACCGGTTCCATGCCTTTTGATAATATGTAATCAACACAGCATAGCATACCATCAATAAAAAGAACAGGAAGAGGAAAAGTGGCATTATTCAAAGGTTTGGCAAAAAAATTTTATGATTGTATTAACTGTATGATCTGATTTACATGTTTTTCCTGTAATACCTGATGACCGGTTTGAATTATCTGCAACGTACAGAAAGATTCAATACCACGACGAAATTTTTCTCCCCTTTCATACCTGATAATACGATCATACCTGCCATATAATAACCTGACAGGTATCTTATGTTCATTAATTATCTTTTTTATCAATGTTAGATCAGGCCGTATTTTTCGCATGCAGGTCCATCGCTCATATAACTGCCTGCGTGCCATAATATCATGAATATAATGACGAGTGAATTTAACAATGCTTTGGTTGATAAGCTTCAGACGGTTTCCTGCCTGCAAAAAAAAGAAAAACCAGCCGGGGTGTTTCATCGTGAAACTAAATAGCCGGTTGCCGATATAGGTTTGTGTGGCGAGCCAGTACCAGAAATTTACTTTTAAACCATCCGGCGCCAGTAAGATCACTTTATCGATTTGCTCAGGAACAGTCTGCAATAATTGTAAAGCTATTCTTCCACCCATACTATAACCAAGAATGGTGAAACGCGAACCTGCATTGCCGTGCCTTGAACGAATAGTATCGACAATCGTCAGCAGATCTGCATTAGTAAACAACGGGCCTTCTTTCCACTGTGTTAACCCATGAAAGGGAAAGTCTATAGTAACAATTGTATAATCTTCAGAAAGATATTTTTCAAGAAAATGAAAGGTGCCTTCCGATTCACCATAGCCATGCAAACACAACAGTATTTTATGGCCGGTGCCAGACCAGCAATAATGTAATGTTGAAGAACGAAGCGTTAAAGTAGCAGTTTGCATGCTTCACAAAAATAGGAAAAGGAGCCAGCGCCCCAATATGGCTAAGAGCTTAAAGAGTATCTCTTTATCATTTTCCCCGTGTTCTGAACAATGTTCGCACAGCAAAATAAAACTTGCGCGAATGAGCGGAAATTACTAGATTTGGATAGTTGTATAAACAACTATATGTCAAACAACCAATTCAAGAGAGGCGAATTATACAGTTTTATTAC
>Ga0105239_10007408_pt1 | contig 12590 bp, 11 predicted proteins | sample KBSC44metaG_FD_92761 | JGI IMG/M metagenome (GOLD analysis project Ga0105239, IMG submission 92761) | Corn rhizosphere microbial communities from Kellogg Biological Station, Michigan, USA - KBS C4-4 metaG | ecosystem: Host-associated > Plants > Roots > Rhizosphere > Soil | place: Michigan, USA...
CGCCGGCGCGGCGGGAGCGAAGAGGAAGAGCCGTATATTTTTCACTTTCCTGACGGGAATGCATCGATCGCGCGGCTTCTTGTGCGGACGCTTGTCCCGGCCGCCATGCCCGGCAACAGCATGGAAGACGTGGTCACTGCGAAGGCGAACTATCCGGCGTTGGATGTGCCAACGAACAGCGTGCGAATTCGTTTGAACAGCACGGTGGTCGCCGCCAAACATATCGGCGATCCAAAATCGGCGAAGGCGGTGGAAGTCACCTATATGCGGTCCGGCAAATCATATGTTGTCCGCGGCAGTGCCTGTGTAATGGCCTGCTACAACTGCATGGTTCCGTATCTGTGCCCCGAAATGCCGGAGACGCAGAAGGAGGCTCTGGCCTATGCGGTCAAGCAGCCACTCGTGTACACCAATGTGCAGATCAGGAACTGGACAGCGTTCAAGAATCTCGGGGTCCACAATATTCATTCACCTGGAGGGTATTTCTCCACCATCACGCTCGACTTCCCTGTTTCGATGGGAAGCTACAAATTTCCTGCCTCGCCCGACGAACCTTGCGTGCTGCATTTGTTGCGGACACCCTGCAAACCTGGTCTTACGGCCAAGGAGCAGTTTCGCGCGGGACGCTGGGAGCTTTATTCGACCCCGTTTGCGACGTTCGAAAAGGAAATCAGGGATCAGCTGCAGCGCGCTTTGGGCGCCGGTGGGTTTGATTCGGACAAAGATATCCAGGCCATTACCGTGAACAGATGGCCGCACGGCTACGCTTACGAATACAACCCGCTGTTCGAACCGCTGGGGCGTCCAGCGTCGGAGCGGCCTTGTGTTATCGGACGCCGGCCTTTTGGCAGGATATTTATCGCGAATTCCGATGCGGACGGACATGCCTACAGCAACATCGCGATCGATCAGGGCTATCGAGCCGTCACCGAAGCGCTGAGCCTGGTTGGCGCAAGTCATCCGTGATAGCGGAACGCTCGATCGACCTCATCTTGATGCATTCGATGGCCCATTTGGGCGGCGTCTGGCATCACAGGGAATTTAGACGGACTGCATAGCGGTTGGCATTTAATGTCGGAAATTTCTGAACGAGTTTCGTGCAAATGGGCGATTGCTGCTCGGCTATGGCGGTACCCAGGCGATCGAAGGGTTGAGCGGTTACAGCGAAACTGCTCACGGCCTGTTGCGGGACATTGGCATTCAAACCGAACGCTTTCACGGTTTCTTCGATCAGCAGGCGTGGGTTTCCCCGAACGCCGGAGAGCCACCGAGCCATATATTTATCACTTCCCAGATGGAAACGCTTCGATTGCGCGACTTTTGGTTCGTTCTCTGATTCCGGGCTCTGCGCCTGGAACCGACATGGTCGATATCGTCACAGCCAGGTTTAGCTATCCGGCACTAGACCGGCCGGAGAACCGGGTTCGCATTCGGCTGAACAGTACAGTCGTCAACGCGCGCAATACAGAAAGCGGCACCGAATTGACCTATATGCATGAGGGAAAGGCCCATAAGGTTCGAGGCAAGCAAGCGATCCTTGCATGCTGGCATATGATTATCCCTTACATCTGCCCTGATTTGCCGGAGAAGCAAAAGGCAGCCATGCATGCATGCGTGAAGGTTCCGCTCGTCTATGGCAGCGTTCAGATCAAGAATTGGCGTGCTCTCAAATCTTTGGGGGTCGGATACACATATTGTCCGGGCGCTTATTTCAGCGAAGTGACAATGGACTTTCCGGTGAGCATGGGTGACTACCATTTTACGGATAGCCTAGACCAGAACTGCGTTCTTCATCTCGTTCGCACCCCTTGCGCTCCAGGGCAGTCGGCACGCGATCAGCATCGGACCGGCAGGTACGAACTGTACTCGACACATTATTCGACGTTCGAGGAGAAGGTGCAGGGCCAGCTGGGGCGCATGTATGGCAGTGGAGGCTTTGATCCAAAGCGCGATATCGCCGCCATCACGATAAATCGCTGGCCGCACGGCGACACATATTTTCAGATGCCTTTGTGGGACGGAAATGTACCCGAAGATCGGCGCATCAACGTGGTGGCAAGGCAGAAATTCGGTAACATCGCGATCGCCAACACCGATTCCGGCGAAGATGCGGAAACGAACTACGCCATTGAGCAGGCGTTCCGGGCGACCAAAGAACTGGTTGCCTGATCGAACATTCGGTATTGCCGGCGGTCCTTTCTCCAAAGCGGATGTTCTTGCCGCGATAGACGATGTCGCATTCGCTTGCTAGTTTCCCCGCCAGCCTGGAACGGGGTGGCTGGACAGGATCGCCAGGAATTTTCCAGCTACGGCTTGGCAAGGCTTAGCGGACATACCGATGCGCATCTGATCCCGCCATGTCCGGGTTACCTCTGCTTGTGCCGAGGGGCTATTGTCAGTTTCGCATCCCAGTATCGGATCATGCCGTTGCCTCGATTCTCCATGCCCGACCTGCCGGTGGCGGAATGCCTTCCGCGCCTGCTCGAGGTGCTTGGCGCCGGGTCCAATGCCGTGCTCGTCGCACCACCGGGCGCGGGCAAGACAACGTCGGTGCCGCTCGCGCTGCTCGGTACAGCTCCCATGGATCGGGGCCGCATCCTGATGCTTGAACCGCGCAGGCTGGCCGCACGCGCCGCGGCCGGAAGGATGGCCAGCCTGATCGGCGAGAAGGCGGGCCAGACCGTCGGTTTTCGCACTCGTCTTGAAAGCGCGGTATCGCCTGCCACCCGCATCGAAGTGGTGACGACGGGTCTTCTTGTCCGCCGCCTGCTGGGCGATCCGGGATTGGAGGGCGTTTCCGCCGTCATTCTGGATGAAATCCATGAGCGATCGCTGGAAGCCGATCTGGCGCTTGCCCTTTGCCTGGATGCGCAAGCGATGCTGCGGCCGGATCTGCGCCTGCTCGCCATGTCCGCAACCCTCGATGGCGCAAGACTGTCCGCGATCTTGAACGCTCCGATCGTGGAAAGCGCTGGGCGCATGCATCCGGTGGAGATCCGATACGCCGCACGCGATATTCCGACCGCGCGCGACCTGCCGGAAGCGATGGGGCGCGCCATTCGCGCGGCCCTGACGGAGGCGCCGGGCGATATTCTTGCCTTCCTGCCGGGGATGGGAGAAATCCGCCGCACGGAAGCGGCGCTCGATGGGCTGGGCGCCACGGTGTTACCGCTGCACGGCGATCTGCCGCCGGCGACACAGGATCTGGCGCTTCGGCCCGCGGAAGGTCGGCGTGTGGTGCTGGCCACTGCGATTGCCGAAACCTCGCTTACCGTGCCCGGCGTGCGGATCGTCATCGATGGCGGGTTTCGCCGCGCGCCGCGCTTCGATCCGGCAAGCGGCCTGACCCGGCTCGCGACCGAACGTGTCAGCCGTGCGGCGGCGGATCAGCGTGCCGGCCGCGCGGGGCGCGAAGCCGCCGGTCTTGCCGTCCGGCTCTGGACAAGCGCTGCCCAGAGGGGCCTGCGTCCTTACGACCGGCCGGAGATTCTGGATGCGGAGCTTTCCGGTCTGGTGCTGGACTGCGCGGCCTGGGGCACGCCGCCTGGCAAACTTTCTTTCCCGGATGCGCCGCCCGAAGGCGCGCTTGGCGCGGCGCGCGCGCTGCTTTTCGATCTCGGCGCCATGGACGCGGAAGGCGGCATCACACCGCTCGGGAAAAAGATGAGCATGCTCGGCGCACATCCACGCCTGGCCGCCATGATGCTGGCCATGAAGGAGAGCGGCCGGGCGGCGCGCGCCTGCGATATCGCGGCCTTGCTGGAGGGACGCGATCCTTTGCGCGCCGGACTGGAAACGCCGGCCGACATCATGGCGCGGCTGGAAGCGCTCGCCGATCCGTCCGCGGCGGCGTCGCATGGTGCCGACCGTAATGCGATCCATGGGATCCGCCAGGCGGCACGACAGTATCGTGCGCGGCTCGGCATCGGCGCGGAGCGAAAAGCAGAAGGCGATCCCGCGCCGTTGATCGTGGCGGCGTTTCCAGACCGGCTGGCGCAGCGCCGTAGCGAGCCCGGAAGTTTCCGCCTCTCGGGCGGGGGCGGCGCCCGGCTTGCGGTGACCGATCCGCTCGCCAAAGCGGATTTTCTTGCCGTGGCGGCGCTGGAGATGAAGACGTCGCCGCTTATCCGCATGGCGGCGCCACTCCAAATTGCCGATCTGCCCGGCGTGATCGCCGCGCGGATAACCGAGACGAGGGAGACAAGCCTCGATCCGGTCTCCGGCAGCATCATGGCCCGGCGCAGGAAACGGCTTGGCGCACTTGTGCTGGAAGAAAGTGCTGCGCCGCCGGATGCGGCCGGCGCGGCCGCCGCTTTGTTGGAGGCGGTGCGCAATGATCCGTCACGCCTCCCCTGGACGGACGCCGCACGCAATCTTCAGGCGCGCCTGCGCCTGATGCATGAATTGGAAGCGGACATCTGGCCGGCCTCGGACGATCAGAGCCTGATCGCAAATCTCGAGGATTGGTTGGAGCCCCATCTGCAGGGTTTGACGCGGCTCGGCGATCTGGCGGCGCTCGATCTCGGTGTTCTGCTGCTGAGCCGGTTGGACTGGGCCTTGAGGAGCCGGTTGGACCGGGAACTGCCCACACATCTGCCGCTTCCTGGCGGCCAGGCGGCGGTGGATTACACACAGCCCGTGCCCATCGCGGCCGCCCGTGCTCAGCATTTCTACGGCCTGGCTGAAACGCCCAAGCTTGCAGGCGGGCGGGTGCCGCTTAGGCTCGCGCTTCTGTCGCCGGCAGGACGGCCGATTGCGCTGACCGCCGACATCGCGGGCTTCTGGCGTGGAGCCTGGGCCGATGCACGGCGCGACATGCGCGGCCGCTATCCCAAACATAAGTGGCCGGAAAATCCGCTGCTGCCGTAAGGCCAGGCGATTCACCTGGCGGATGTGGCGAAGCGATAAATAATGTGGTTTTCGTATGTCTGTCCGGGATCAAGCCGTGCCGAGCCGAATTCCGGCCGATTTGGCGTGTCGGGAAATAGCTGTGGCTCCAGCGCTAAGCCGTCACCTTGCCGGTAGATATGGCCGTGCTTGCCTGTGAAGGAACCGTCCAGGAAATTGCCGGAATAGAATTGCAGTCCGGGTTGGTTGGATAGAATTTCCATGACCCGGCCCGTGGCCGGATCTTCAACACGGGCGACCAGCCGTGGTGCTGCCGCCGGCCCCCTGCCGATGACCCAGTTGTGATCATAGCCCTTGCCGACCAGCAATTGCGCATCCTGTCCGTCGCGAATGTCGCGGCCGATTGGTTTGGGTTTGCGGAAGTCAAAGGGCGTGCCGGCGACCGGCCGCAATTCTCCTGTCGGGATCTGGGTCTCGTCGACGGGTGTGTAGGCCTCCGCCGGAATCGTGAGAAACTGATCGAGGACGCTGCGGCCGGAGGCTTCGCCAGCCAGATTCCAATAGGCGTGATTGGATATATTGACGATGGTCGGGCTATCGGTTGTCGCCCGATAGTCCACTGTCAGCTCATTGCTCTCGTTAAGAGAATAAGTCGCGGTTGCCGTCACCTGTCCGGGATAATTCTGATCTCCGTCGGGACTCACATACCGCAATGTGACGGACGCTTCTGGCCCCGAGATGACTTTCACGACGGTCCAGGCGGCTTGTCCAAAACCTGCGGTGCCGCCATGCAGGCTGTTTGGCCCGTTGTTGATGGGAAGCTGGTAAGCCTTTCCGTCGAGTGTAAAGCGCCCTTTGGCGATGCGATTGGCGAAGCGGCCGACCGTGGCCCCGAAATAGCTGGGATTGGTCAGATATTTTTCAGGCTCCGAATAGCCAAGAACGATGTCGTCAAATTTGCCGCTCCGGTCGGGTGTCACAACCGACTGAAGGGTTGCCCCCAGCGAAATCACCCGGACTTCAATCTTGTTGCGGTTGACCAATGTAATAGCGGTCAGGGGAACGCCGTCCGCGCTGGTGCCGAAACGCGCCTGATGGGCGTCGGCCGCGTGGGCCGGTGCAGTTCCAGCCAATATCGAAGCAATGCAGGAGAGGATTGCCGCAATCGCCGAGCGATCTGCCATGAGGAGCTCCTATTTCGCGGCCCCGCGCCGACTGGCGGCCAGCATGGCCAGTCCGAACACCAGAAGAACGCAGCCCCAGGCCAGATTGACATTGATGCCAAATGAGCGGGCATAGATCGCAGGATCGCTAACCGCGCCGTAAATGATCAGCACAAGGCCAAGCGCGATGAACAAAGCACCGATCGGCAAACGAAGATCCAGTCCCATATTTCACCAGAACAGAAGATTGAGAAGTAGTGCCGCGCCCAGGACCAATGGAGCCAGCAGGGATGGATTGAAAAGCCCTGTCACCGGCTGCTCGCGAGGCCTCGCCGTCAATGAATATACCAGACCCGTGAGCTGTTCCGCCGGCCGCGACGCCGTTACCAAGCTTACCAATATGGTCACCAGAAAACAGGTCGTCCAGGCGACGATGGCGGTGGAGAAATTCTGGGCCATTTCGCTGGGATAAGTGTGGAGGATAGCGAGCCAGCCACCTTTTATTCCCGCGATGGCATGCGCGGGGATCGTCAGTCCGTGATGGAGCGCCGCGCCGACGGTGCCCATCAGAAGGCCGGCAAAGGCCCCATGTCCGGTGGTGCGCTTCCAGAACATTCCAAGAAGAAAGGTCGCAAACAGCGGGGCATTGACGAAGGCAAATACCAGCTGCAACAGGTCCATGATGTTATTGAACCGGGCGGCCAGATAGGCCGCGGCGATGGATAGCAGCACGCCCGCGACGGTGGCGATCCGCCCGATGTTCAAGTAATGCCGGTCCGATGCATTGGGCCGGATATGGGCCTGGTAAAGGTCGTAGGTCCAGACCGTGTTGAACGCGGTCACATTTCCCGCCATGCCGGACATGAAGCTTGCCATCAGGGCGGTGATCCCCAGGCCCAGAAGGCCGGTCGGAAGATAGCGCGCCAGCATCAAAGGCATGGCAAGGTCGTAATTCAGCGATCCGTCCGGCTTGAGCGGGAAGGAGATGCCGCCCGTGCGATGCGTCAGCCCGATGGCGATCATGCCGGGAAGGATGACCAGGGCAGGAAAGAGCAGCTTGGGGATCGCCGCAATGATGGGCGCCTGGCGGGCGGCGGACAGCGAATGCGCGGCCATCGCCCGCTGCACCAGAAGGAAATCCGTGCACCAATAACCAAAGGACAGCACAAAGCCCAAACCCATGGTAATGCCGAACCAGCCCACGCCCAAGGGATTGTCGGCGGCGCTTCCCGCATGCCGCCACACGGTGGTAAGCGCGTCCGCCGGAAAGCCGCGTTGCAGTGATACATCCGAGAGACTCGCCATCAGCCCGGACCAGCCTCCGATATCGACAAGACCCAGAATGACCAGCGGCGCGAAGCCGAACACGATCAGAAAAAACTGCAGGACTTCATTATAGATTCCCGAGGTCAGGCCGCCCATGAAGACATAAAGAAGAACGATGCCCGCCCAGAGCCAGATGCTGAGGTCGAAGGGCCAGCCCAAAAGCAGATTGAGCAGAAGGCCCATGGCGTACAGGGAGATGCCGGACGAGACGATGGTCATGAAGGCAAAACTGGCTGCGTTCAGCAGGCGGGTCTTTTCGTCGAAGCGGAGCTTCAGATATTCGGGCACCGACCGGGCTCTGGAGCCGTAATAGAGCGGCATCATGAAAAGGCCCAGAAAGACCATCGCCGGAATCGCGCCGACCCAATAGAAATGGCTGGTCATCAGGCCGTATTTCGCGCCGGACGCGGCCATGCCCACCACCTCCTGGGCGCCCATATTGGCCGACATAAAGGCGAGGCCCGCCACCCAGGCGGGAATGGAGCGGCCGGACAGAAAGAAGTCTTCGCTGGTTTTGGTGCGTTGCCGCAGCGCCAGCCCGATCGCGACCACCACGAGCAGATAGAGCCCGATGATCAGGCCGTCCACAAATGTGAGCGTCATTGCGCGTCCCCGCCAGCCCGGCTATCATCGTATGATAGGATGTAAAAATCTGTCAATGACACCACGCCTGAAGCCTTCTTCCCCGCCGGCCAATACGGCCGCACCCGAATTTCGCGGCCGCAGCCTGCTCTGGTCGGTGGTCGAGGAAATCGGCCTGCGCATCCTGAACGGCACCTATGCGCCGTCTCAATCCTTGCCCATCGAACCCGAACTGATGGCGGAGCTTCGCATCAGCCGGACAGTGCTGCGCGAGGCGATCAAGATATTAAGCGCCAAAGGGCTTATCGTTTCGCGGCCCAAGAGCGGCACGCAGGTCCGGCCATCGCGCTATTGGAATCTTCTGGATCCCGTCATCTTGGACCTTTATTGCCGTGTTTTCGACTATTCGGACTTCGCCCAGAATTTCCAGAAGCTGCGGGTGATCATCGAGCCGGAAGCGGCGGCCATGGCTGCTGCTCATCGCAACGAACGCCAGCTGCGCGGATTGGAAGCGGCTTATGCCTCGATGAAGGCGGCCAAGGACATCGCGGACTGGACCGGCGCGGATCTTGCCTTTCACGAAGCGATATTGGAGGCGACGGGAAATCCCTTCATGCAGCCTTTGGGTTCACTGATCCACGCCGCCCTCAATACCCTGCTGTTCCATTCGGCCGACACATCCGCCAACCCCTTCGATTCCTTGCGCGAACACGGGCTGGTGCTTGACGCCATTCGCCGGCGCGATGCCGCCGCGGCACGGCAGGCGATGAGCAAGCTGTTGGCGGGCACGGGTCTTTCCATTTCCAAAGCCGTCAAAAGCGCCCGCCATCATGCGCGGCGAGAGGCCAAGCGCGCATGAACGCCATTGCCAGGATCGAGACTTTCCGCGTGCCGCCACGCTGGCTTTTCGTCCGCATCGAGACCAGCGAGGGGATTGTCGGTTGGGGTGAGGCCAGTCTGGAAGGTCATGCCGAAGCGGTCGAAGGCGCGTTCGAGTCTCTGCGTGACCGTTTTCTGGGAGCGGATGCGGGACAGATCGAAGACATCTGGCAGCTGGCCTACCGGCTTGGCTTCTACCGTGGCGGGCCGGTTCTGATGTCCGCGCTTTCGGGCCTGGATCAGGCGCTGTGGGACATCAAAGGCAAATCGCTGGGCGTGCCGGTCTGGCAGCTTCTGGGGGGACGGGTACGCAACAAAGTGCAGGCCTACGCCTGGATCGGCGGGGACTCGCCCGGCGAGGTGGTCGAGCAGGCGCAGCAGCGGCGCGCGCAGGGCTTTCGTGCCGTGAAAATGAATGCCACGGCGGACCTGAGCCGTCTCGACAGTCCGCGATCGCTGGATGCGGCGGTGGAGCGGGTAGGCCGTGTTCAGGAATTGGGGCTTGACGTCGCTATCGATTTCCACGGCCGGGTTCACAAGCCCATGGCCCGTCAGCTGGCCGCGCTTCTGGAGCCGCTGCGCCCTCTCTTCATAGAAGAGCCGCTTCTGTCCGAGCAGCCGGAGGGGATCCGGCAATTGGCGTCGCAAACTTCGATTCCGATCGCCCTGGGCGAGCGTCTGTACAGCCGCTGGGATTTCAAGCCCTTTCTGGAAGGCGCCATCATCGACATCGCCCAGCCCGATTTGGCGCATGCGGGGGGCATTTCCGAATGCCGGCGGATTGCGTCTTTCGCGGAAACCTATGATGTCGCGATCGCGCCGCATTGCCCCTTGGGACCTATTGCGTTGGCTGCCTGCGTGCAACTCGGGTTGGCCACGCCCAATTTCGTGATTCAGGAAATGTCCCTCGGCATCCATTACAACACCAGGGAGCATGACCTTCTGACCTATCTCCAGGATCCAGCTCCCTTCGATCTTGAAGAGGGCATGATCAAAACGCTCGAGGCGCCGGGACTGGGAATCGCCATCGATGAAGCGCGGGTTCGCCATGCGGCGGCGAACCCGCATCGCTGGCGCAATCCGGCATGGCGGGGCAAGGACGGGAGCCTGCGCGAATGGTAGACGCGGAGATCAAAAAAGGCCGTTTTCAAAACAAAGTCGTGATCGTGACAGGCGCGGCGGGCGGCATCGGCGCCGCCACGGCGCGGCGCTTTGCCGGGGAAGGGGCCGCCCTTGTGCTGGTGGATCTGGCGGCTGCCGCGGGAAAACGAGATGCCGTCACCGAGGCCTGCAGGGCGGACGGGGCCCCCGATATTCTCAGCCTGGATTGCGATGTGTCGCGGGACGGGGATGTCGCCGCCGTGGCGAAGGCCGCGATGGCGCGCTTTGGCCACATCGATGTGGTGGTCAATGTCGCCGGATATATGGCGTTCAAATCGATCAGGGACTTCAGCGGCGAGGAATGGCGCCGCCTGATGGATGTGAACTTCATGGGCGCGGTTTATTTCACGCAAGAAGCGCTCAGAGTGATGCAGCCGGGCGGAGCGATCGTGAATGTCGCCAGCATCCATGCCTTCCAGACGACCGCTTTTGTGGCCCCCTATGCAGCGGCCAAGGCGGCGATGGCGTCTTTGACGCGCAGTACGGCCATCGAAGGCAAGGCATTGGGGATCCGGGCCAATGCCGTCGCGCCAGGCGCGGTCGATACGCAGATGTTCTGGGCCAGCCCCAACATCGCCAGCGGCGAGGAGAAAGTGCCGGACAACATGCTGGGACGGCCGGAGGATATCGCGGCTGTGGTGGCGTTTCTGGCCTCCACCGATGCGGCATTCATGACCGGCGCGACTGTCACCGCTGATGGCGGCCGCCTGAGCACACTCTAGGTTCAGATCCGCGATGGCGATCGAAGGAACAGCGCTGATTGGAATCGATTGGGGAACTTCCAACAATCGCGCTTATCGGATCGACGATCGGGGAAGGGTGCTGGAGAGCCGGAACGGAAAACTCGGCCTGTCGGCGATAAAGGACCGAAACTTCGATGCCGCGCTGGAAACATTCATCGCGGATTGGCGGCAGGGCGAGGGCCGCGGCATTCCTGTCCTCATGTCTGGAATGATCGGCAGCCGCAACGGATGGGCGGAAGCGGATTATTGCCAATGCCCCTTTGGCGTCGAAGACTTGTCTCGCACCATCGTTCCTGTCGCGGGACGCGCCGGAACGGCTTATATCGTGGGCGGCGGCTCGGCGATCGATGCGCGCGGCCATCATGACGTCATGCGGGGCGAAGAGATTCAGATTCTGTGGCTGGACGATGCAGCCGGTCCCCGTCTGGTGATTGCGCCGGGGACTCACAGCAAATGGGCGGTCCTGGAAAGCGGGCGCATCCAAGAGTTTCGGACGTACATGACGGGAGAGATTTTTGCGCTCCTCAAGGATCATTCGATCCTGGGTTGGCTGATGCCGGACCGGGCGGCAGGCGTAAGCGATCAAGATGCCTATCTGCGAGGCGTCCGCGACGCAGCAGCAGATCCGGATTTGCTGCACGGCCTGTTTCATGTCCGCACGCAGGGTCTGTTTCAACCGGATCAGACCGGGACGCTGGTGTCCTATCTTTCCGGCCTTCTGATCGGCCATGAAATATGCGGCGCCACGGAGCAGTTCCCGGAAAAATCAATCACTCTTATCGCGGGGCCGCAGCTTGCAAATCTCTATGGCCTGGCTTTGGCCAATCTGGGCAGGCGGGATGTCGGCATGGCCGATGTCGGTGCGGTGACGGCGATGGGGCTTTGGCGGGTGTGGCAAGCGCGAGGAGAATTAAAGTGAGCAGATCCCGCTGGGAGAATGTTCTGTCCGTGCGGCCGCTGGTTGCGATTTTGCGGGGCCTGCGCCCGGAAGAGGCGGCGGATATCGGCCAGGCCCTGGTCGCCGCCGGCATTCTTTGCGCGGAGGTGCCGCTGAACTCGCCCAATGCGCCGGACAGCATCGCCATCCTGAAACGCGCGCATGGCCACAAGCTGATGGTGGGCGCCGGTACGGTCCTGTCTGTCCAGGAGGTCGCTATGGTTGCGGCGTGTGGGGCGGAGCTTGTGGTGTCGCCCAACATCAACCCCGCCGTCATCGCGGCGACCAAAGCGACCAGGCTGTTGTCGATTCCCGGCTTTGCCACGCCCAGCGAAGCATTTGCGGGACTTGAAGCCGGCGCCGATGCGCTGAAAGCCTTTCCCACGGATGTGGTTTCGCCGGGTGCGCTCCGGGCACTGAGGGAGGTTCTGCCTGCCCACATGCCACTAATCCCTGTGGGCGGCGTAACGATCGAAAAAATGCGGGAATACAAAAAGGCGGGCGCGGCCGGATTCGGGATCGGATCGGCCATATATCGCCCGGGAAGTGACGCGGCCACCGTATTGAAAAAGGCGAAAGACTTTGTGGAGGCATTCGATGGCCTCGGTTGAATGCGTCTGGCCCTGCAAGGCCGATCTGGGTGAAGGGCCGTTCTGGTCCGCGCCGGAAAATGCGTTGTGGTTTGTCGATATTCTTGAAAAGCAGATTCACCGCTTCGCGCCGGGCGCGGGGCGCAGCCAAAGCTGGGCCGCTCCCGGCAAGGTGAGCTTTGTCCTTCCCGAAACCCAAGGAAGCTTTCTGGTGGGCCTGCCCGGCGCGGTGGCGCGGTTTCACGCAGATACGGGCCAGTTCGAAATCCTCGCCCGTGTGGAAGGGGACTATCCGCAAAATCGTCTCAACGACGCCTGCATCGATCGTCACGGCCGGTTGTGGTTCGGCAGCATGGACGAA
>Ga0105239_10007409_pt1 | contig 12587 bp, 9 predicted proteins | sample KBSC44metaG_FD_92761 | JGI IMG/M metagenome (GOLD analysis project Ga0105239, IMG submission 92761) | Corn rhizosphere microbial communities from Kellogg Biological Station, Michigan, USA - KBS C4-4 metaG | ecosystem: Host-associated > Plants > Roots > Rhizosphere > Soil | place: Michigan, USA...
GGGACGGGCTATTCGAACCTCGCATATTTGAAACGGTTTCTCGTCGATGGGTTGAAAATTGACATTGCCTTCATTCGCGACGTGACAACCAACGGGGACGACGCAGCGATAACGATTGCGATCATCAACATGGCCCACAGTTTAAGGCTGAAAGTTGTCGCCGAAGGCGTCGAGACCGAAGGCCAGTTCGAATTCCTGCGCACCCATGGATGCGACGAGGTTCAGGGCTATCTCCTTTCGAGACCCCTTCCGGCCGACGAGCTTTCGGCGATATTCCGCAAGACCCTGGCTCGCGAGGGTCCCCAACGCGACGATTTCCACGACACGCTTCGGAGTTCGGCTCATGCCTGATATGGAGACGAGCGCGCAGGATATGCTGTTTGACGACCTGCACGAACCGGATGGACTCACCGTAAGAGCTCCGCGCAAGCGCACATACCTCAATGGCATGCTCGTCTATGGCGACGGGATATTCGCGCCCGACGGATCGTTCACACAGAACTGCATCATCCGCGACCTGTCCGACGGCGGCGCAAAGATCGTCATTGCACAGCGTCAGTTCCTGCCGCAGGACCTTTATCTGATCGTGGTCAAACACGCCGTCGCCTATCAGTCGAGACTGGTGTGGCTGCATTATCCGGCGCGCGGTCTCAAATTCCTCAGGACCTACTCGATGAATGCGGGGCTGCCCGAAGATTTGAAATATCTTCAGCGGTTGTGGGCGGAACTTGGGACCCGAAGCGGCGTTGCGCAACTGCCTGACCGGTAGGCCAGCGAAAATGTTCATTGGCGACCTTCTTGTGGCATACGGTCTGGTGACGGCGGTCGATGTCGCCGTTGCGCTCGATCATCAGAAAGCCAAGGGCGGCCGGCTTGGCGATGTGCTCATCGCCCTCGGCAAGCTGAAAGCGGAGGATCTGGAACGCCTGCTCAAGGCGGCACCTTCGGAGCCGAGCTCCATTGCCGATACGGGGTTACGGCCCTCCGATCTTTTGAACCTGACGCTCAAGGCCCTCTACACGGCCAGCGCCGAGACGCCGACGCTCATCGCCGACATCCTCAAACTGCCCAACCGCGTTGTCCAACTGCTTCTCGATCAGGCGAAAGATCGCAAGTTGGTAGAGGCGCTCGGTGCCGCCGGCGTGCGCGTCCTGTCCGAGATGCGCTACGCGCTCACCGAAAAAGGCAAGCAGTGGGCGACCGAGGCGCTCATACAGAACCGGTATGTCGGTCCGGCGCCTGTTACGCTTGCCGCCTATGTGGAGCGCATCCAGCGTCAGCGCATCACCGACGAACGCGTCGATCGCGCGGCAGTCGATCAGGCGTTTGCCGGTCTCGCGATCACCGCAGGCTTCGTCCAGCAGATCGGCCCGGCGGTCAATTCCGGCCGTTCGATCCTGCTCTACGGTCCGCCCGGCAACGGCAAGACTACGGTCGCGGAGCGGATCGGGACGATGTTCAAAGATGTCGTCTACATTCCCTATTGCTTCGAAGTCGAGGGCCAGATCATCAAGGTCTTCGATCCCGGGCTTCACCGGGCCTGCGGGGATGAATCCGCGCAAGGCAAGAGCACCGCGCTTCGGCGCGACGATTTCGATGCCCGCTGGGTTGCGTGCCGGCGTCCTTTCATCGTGGCGGGTGGCGAGCTGACGCTTGAAATGCTCGACCTGAGTTTCAATCCGCTTGCGAAATTCTATGAGGCGCCGCTGCATGTGAAGGCGCTCGGCGGCATATTTGTCATCGACGATTTCGGCCGCCAGATCGTGAAGCCGGAGACGCTGCTCAACCGCTGGATCGTGCCCCTGGAGCGCAGGGTCGATTACCTCAAGCTTCACACCGGCAAGAGCTTCTCATTGCCGTTCGACGAACTCGTTATTTTCTCGACAAATCTCTCGCCGCAGGACCTCATGGATCCGGCTTTCCTGCGACGCATTCCCTACAAACTCATGGTCGGTGCGCCCAGCGTGGGCGAATACCGGCAGATATTCCGGACGCTCTCCGAAGCCGCCGGACTGCCGATCACGAATGAAATCATCGACGCGATCATTTCAGCGCTTCGCGATCGCGATGGAATGCCGTTGGCAGGCTATCAGCCCAAATTCATCCTCGATCAGATTTGTGCCGCCTGCAAATTCGCCGGCACTCCGCCGCAGTTCCGGGCGGAAACACTGGCGATGGCGCTCGGGAATTTGTCGGTGGCGAGCGACAAACCAAAGGCCGTGGCGGTCAATGCAACTCCTCGCGCGGCGTGATGTGCTGTCAGACGCGTAGGTAGATTCCGATGCTGTCGCATCGCGTTGGACCGAATTAGCTTTGCGATGTTGGTCCCCACGCCCAAATAGGTGATCGAAGCGCCGACTCCAGCCCCCCGAGAGCGCACGAGAAGAAGGGCCATCCTAGCCGCCGATCCCCGTACTCCCGGTCGGCGGCTCTTTTTTGGCTTTTTTTTGATAGATCTAGATCAATTTTGACCAGACCGGCGCGTTAAAGTTGCGATTGTGTTAACCAGCAGCCGTGCCTTGCATTATCGCAGCACGAAATTGAGAAAAAGAGGAATGGCCGACTGGAACTCGCCGGTCAAAACAGACCGCGCAGAATCGGGTTCGCGATCCACACCGGCGAGAGGTCCTCCATATGCCGTGGCCGATTTTTCCGTCGTCGGAATAGGCGCGTCCGCCGGCGGTCTCGACGCTTCTAGAAAGCTTCTTGATTCTCTTCCTGCCGACAGCGGCATGGCCTTCATTCTGATCCAGCACCTCGATCCTACGCACGAAAGCATGATGGTCGAATTGCTGATGCCGCACACGGCGATGACCGTGCGCCAGGCGGCCGAGGGGATGCTAGTCGAACCAAATTCCGTCTATGTCATTCCGCCTGGAGCCTATCTGTCTGTCGGCAACGGGGCCCTGCATCTCACAACGTCACAAATCCGTCGCGGTGCGCGCCTGCCATTCGATTTCCTTTTGAACTCGATGGCCAGCGAATATGGCGTGCGCACCATAGGTGTCGTCCTTTCCGGAACCGGCGCCGATGGCAGCATCGGATTGAAGGCAGTGAAGGCCGCGGGTGGGCGGGTAATCGCGCAGGATCCTGCCGAGGCGGGCTACGACGGTATGCCGCGCAGTGCCATCGCAACCGGGGCCGTCGATCTTGTGCTCGAAGTAACCCAGATTCCCGACGCACTCAAAAGATTTGGCGAGCATCGCGGTGACACACCTCGCGGACAGCCAAGAGACTGGACCCCGGAAATCATCGAACTTCTGCGCACACGAACGGCGCACGATTTCACGCTCTACAAGCCGGGAACCCTCCAGCGCCGCATCGCGCAGCGCGCGGCTGTGGTCACGTCCGATGCGGACGTCGGTCGCTATCTTGAAATCCTGCGCAGCGACGAAAGCGAGCTTCAACTTCTCGCCAAGGAACTCCTGATCAACGTCACCAGCTTTTTTCGCGATCCCGGCGTATTTGCTTTGTTGGCCGAAAAGACCGTCCCGGATATCGTTCGCGACCACCCGGCCGGTCAACCGCTTCGCATCTGGGTTGCCGGATGCAGCACCGGCGAAGAAACGTATTCTCTTGCCATCGTCTTCCGCGAAGCCATCGAGGCGGCGAAGGGCGACACCAAACTCCAGATCTTCGCGTCCGATGTCGATTCCGATGCCGTCGAAAGCGCGCGCCAGGCCTTTTACCCGGACACCATCGAAGCGGACGTATCGAAAACACGCCTGGGCCGCTTCTTTCTGAAGGAGGATCATGGCTACCGGGTTTCTCCGGCGCTGCGCTCATCCGTGGTGTTCGCGGTCCAGGACATCCTCGCCGATCCACCCTTTTCGCGCCTTGATTTCGTGTCGTGCCGGAATCTCCTGATTTATCTAGGCGCCGACGCACAGGCGCGCGTCGCCTCGATTTTCCATTTCGCGCTGCGCGAAAACGGTGTTCTCCTTCTTGGGGGATCCGAAACCATTGCAGGTGCCGCCGGGCGTTTTGCGGTCCTTTCCAAGTCAGAGCGGCTCTACCGTCGCATCGGACGAAACCGGCCCGGCGACTTCGGCTCTTTGCGGAACGTTCCTGCCCGCCCAGCCCCCGCCCAGCGCGCGGCGCACGATCGGGCGCCTTCACGTCAGGTAGAGCTCGCAGAACTCTGCAGACATCTTGTGCTCGAGAGCTACACACCGGCGGCGGTGCTCGTAAACCGCAAGTACGAGTGCCTCTATTTCATGGGAGAGACGGATCGCTATCTCCAACTGGCACCCGGCCCGCCCGCGCTCGATCTTCTAGCCATGGCGCGCGAGGGCATGCGCACGAAGCTGAGAGCCGCGATCCAACGTGCCTGTCAGGAGAATAAACGCGTCGCGGTTGCCGGCGGATCACTGCGCCGGGGTGACGGTTCGATCTTCTTCGACATCTCCGTGCAACCTGTACAGAGCAATGGCGAAGAACTGCTCCTGATCTGCTTTATCGATCGTCCGCAGCAGGACGTCAGACGCGAGGCGTCCGATGGGGCAGCCGATATTCCGCGAATCGCAGAACTGGAACAGGAGATTGAGGCGACCAAGACTGAGTTGTTGGGCGCCATTCACAATCTCGAAATCTCCAGCGAAGAACAGAAAGCAGTCAACGAGGAAGCGCTGTCCGTCAACGAAGAATATCAATCCACCAACGAGGAACTGCTCACCTCCAAGGAAGAACTGCAATCCCTCAACGAAGAGCTGACCGCGCTCAACAGCCAGCTCCAGGAAACGCTCGAACGGCAGCGGACGACCTCGAACGATCTGCAGAACATCCTCTACAGCACCGACGTCGCGACGATCTTCCTGGATACCAAGCTCAGCATCCGGTTTTTTACGCCGGCCACGCGGTCGCTGTTCAACGTCATTCCCGGCGACATCGGGCGGCCGCTTGCGGATCTCAGTTCCCTTGTGGCGGACGGCGTGCTGCTCGGCGACGCTCACACGGTGCTGCAGAATTTCATTCCGATCGAGCGGGAGGTCGAATCGCAGAGCGGGATTTGGTACATACGGCGCATCCTGCCCTATCGCACCCAGGACAACGGCATCGAGGGCGTCGTTATCACCTTCGCCGACATCACCGAACGTAAGCGCGCTGCAGACGCGCTGGAATTTGCCAAGCAGCAATCGCAATCGGCAAACATCGCGAAATCACGATTCCTGGCTGCCGCCAGCCACGATCTTCGCCAGCCGCTGCAAACCCTCACCTTGCTCCAGGTCCAGCTTGCGAGAACCGTGGAAGGCACAAAGGCACAGGGCCTGGTTTCGAAGCTCGCGCCGATGCTTGGCGCGATGTCGGCCATGCTGAACAAGCTTCTCGACATCAACCAGATCGAAGCGGGCACCATCCGCGCCGAAAAAGTCGCTTTCCAGACAGGTGAGATGTTCGACCGCCTGAGCGACGAATTCGGCGTTCATGCGGAAGAGCGCCATCTTGAATTGCATGTGGTCAAGTCCAGTCTCGCCATCCAAAGCGATCCCCGGCTGCTCGAGCAGATGATCCGCAATCTGCTTTCCAACGCGCTCAAATATACGGAACGGGGAACGGTTCTTCTTGGCTGCCGAAGGCGCAAGGGAGCATTGCACATCGAGGTCTGGGATACCGGAGTGGGCATCCCAGAGCGCGAACTTTACGCCATTTTCGAGGAATATCATCAGCTTGACAATGCGGCACCCGAACGAACCCATGGGCTTGGACTTGGGCTTTCCATCGTTCGCCGACTTGGCGATTTTCTCGGCCATCGAGTCCGCGTTCGTTCGCGTCTCGGCAAGGGCTCCGTGTTCGATATTGAAGTCCCACTCGCCGCGGGCGAAGAACCGCGGCTAGGCGATGTCGTTGCGGAACTCGAGAATGCCGACCTCACCCATCGGACCGGCGCCATTTTGGTCGTCGAGGACGACTCGCAGATGCGTGAACTCCTTGAAGTCCTTCTTCGAACTGAGGGCCACTACATAGTCAGCGCACCAGACGGTCCCTCCGCATTGGAACTGGTCGCGAGCGGAGCGGTTCGCCCGGACCTTATCCTCGCCGATTACGGCCTGCCGAATGGAATGGACGGCCTCGAAGTGAGCACGCGGCTTCGCGAGAAGCTCGGCCGGCAGATTCCAGTTGTAGTCCTGACAGGTGACATCTCGACCGAAGTGCTGCGCAATGTCGCCGACAAGAATTTCGTGCAGCTGAACAAGCCGGTGAAGATGAGCGAACTGTCCCGGGTCGTGCAGCGCCTTCTTCCAATGTCGCAGGTCGCCGGACATGCCCCGGTATCAAACACCATCGAAGACGCAGGACAGGGCATCGTCTGCGTCATCGACGACGACGGCCATATCCGCGACACTTTGCGCGCTACAATCGAGGAAATGGGACGGAAGGTCGAAACCTATCCGACGGGCGAGGCGTTTCTCGATGCGTATGACCCTGTCCGGCACGCACTCCTGTTGATCGATGCAGGGCTGCCGGGAATGTCCGGCATCCAATTGCTACACCGGTTGCGCAACAAGGGTCGCCTCCCGCCGTCCATCGTGATCACGGGCACCAGCGACGTGCAAATGGCCGTCGAAGCGATGAAGGCTGGAGCCTCGGATTTCATCGAGAAACCCATCGGCCACAACGAGTTGGTCGCCAGCATCAACCGGGCGCTCGATCAGTCAGCCGACGCAACCCGCTTGTCCGCATGGCGGGAATGCGCTGCTCGACAGATTGCGAGGCTAACGCCTCGTCAGCATCAGATCATGGAGTTTGTGCTCGCCGGTCAACCCAGCAAGAACATCGCAGCCGATCTCGGCATAAGCCAGCGCACGATCGAGAGCCACCGCGCATCCATAATGCGAAAGACAGGCGCGAAGTCTCTTCCCGCTCTTGCCCGGCTGGCGCTTGCCGCCAACGGTATCGGAGGCGACGATCCCGCCGCGCAAACGCATTTTCCCGACGCGACCATGTGGCCGACGGCGCGCCGATGATTCAGAGCGCCAAAAAAAGTGTGAGAATACTGATGAAGCTCGACTCTAACGGGGCCGAATGGGGTGGCCTCGGCAAATCGTTCGTTCTAAAGGTCTAAGTTCGAAGAAACTGGAATGGTGCAGCAAGAAATTCCGGCGAACTTTGCGCCGTCGGGGGTGATGTGACCGGAGCCGCACCAAACTAACCTCCCGCGGCGGCTAACTGGCTCCCTTCAGGACTTCGCCTTTTGCACGCGAATGATCGCCATCATGCCGCGATCCTCGTGTTTGAGAATGTGACAGTGATAGACGAAGTCGCCGATCGTCGGTCCGCGAAAATCCATCCGCGCCGTGATGCTCGGGTAATCCCCGCCGCCGAGCCAGTAGCCGACCTGGAAGGTGTCGTAGAACTGCTGCTTTTTCTTCGGAATCGGGGTGCCGTTGACGGCCGTCACCAGGAAGTGAACCTGATGAATGTGAAATTCGTGAACCTCCGCGGTGCGATTTTGGATGGTCCAGTCCTCGACCGCGCCCTGCGTCGTGATAATCGCCGGCGGATTGTTGGGATCGAAGGCTTCCGGATTCTGGCCGTCAACCGTGATGAAATAGTTCCCGTCCTGATCTTCCGAGAAATACAGCAGGCGTTCCGCTGTCGGTTTCAGATCCGCGAGATGTTCAAAGCGTTGCCGGTTCGGCGGTCCCGACTGCTTCGCCAGGCGTTGGAGACCGACTGGCGCAGCGGTGTTCTGAATGTTTGCGAGAACGCGTTCCGGATCCTTGTCGCCGAAATGACCGGTGTCGATATTCTCCGTGATGAGTTGGGCGGTCTTCACGTGCTTCGACGGTGCGGTAACGATGAATTCGGCCCGGCCACCAGGCGGAATCAGGATGTCCTTCTGCGTGACGATCGTGCCCTGGCGCTTGCCGTCCTGTGACCCGGTCGGAACACCATCAAACGCCACGACCTGAAGGTTTTGAGCCTTTTGGTCGTACTGCACTTGGAGGTCGGCGACCGTGTTCGCGGACGCATTTGTCACGCGCCAGAATTCCTGTTCGCCGGCAGCGGTTTGGAGGATTGGCGCGACGTAGTCTGGATAGACGATGGGCACATAGTTCAGCGATATGTCCCACGTCGGTGGGAAGCCTGCCGGCTTTTGAGCGGCCGTATTCGCCAGAAGTTGATCTCGGATCACAAGAATGCGCTCCGGCAAGCCGGACACGGCGGGTTGAAGGTTCGCAATACCTTCCACCTCAATCACGCCACTGGCGCCGCCCTGGAGCGCGGCTTCACTGAGCGTGTGGACGTGCGGGTGGTACCAGTACAGGCCCGGCGGTTCATTTGCCGGAATCTTTATCGTGTAGGTGAACGTCTCGCCGGAATTGATCAATGTGTGGATGATTTCATCGCTGTGGCATTTCGGCGCCACGTTGGTTCCGTGAAAATGCATGTTTACCGACGCGGCCGTCATCGTCGCATCGTTGCAGGTCGTCGCTGCGTTCGACATCAGCTCGGCCGGACCCCCGATGGGGGGCGGAATGTTGTTGGTCAGCATAACCTTCAGGGTGTCGCCCGGGTTAACATGCAAGGTGGGCGACTCCTCTCCGTCGGGCGTCACAAAGCAGAAGAGCGTGTGCCCCGCATCGTCGACGGACGTATAATAGCCGAGCGCGACCTCAAGCGTGCCGTTTTTGCTGTAGAGGTCGGCTGGACGCTCCACAACGCTACCGGCCGCTGGCCGCGGACAGGCGTTTCCATCCAAGGCCTTGGCGTGCGCTGGCAACGCGACGAACATCACTAGCAACAGGAGGCCCGAAAAAATTCGCATGACAACCCTCAAATCAAATGCGTAGCACGCACGTTGCCGAATCCTCGCCCGGCCACCTTTTATTCTCAAGGGGCCAGAACACGAAAAATAGAAATCAGATTTTACGATCGCGAGGCGTTGCCGCTGGACGAGGCCTGGCTCGCACCCCAATCGCCGAGTTCTTGCGTGGGTTGTACGGCACACTCGTACCGGTGCTCGGTCTCTTGCCCGCGTACGATCTTACGAACCGTCGCGCACGATCTCCTTGATCGGCCGGTGCTGCTCAAAATAGGCGCGACGAATATCGCCGATCTTGTCCACGTCGATCATCCCCGCCACGCCTTCCCGACCCGCTAAGGCCAAAGGAAGGACGCTGACACATCACATCAGAGGGGTCGGAATAGAACGCGAAGAGCACCCCTCAAGGGGTCAATATTGCAAGCGAATTTACACCTCCACAGAGCATCCCAGTTTGCGGGCGACTGAGCAAATGCTAGTATCCATCTGTCATAGACTGCAGGCGGCTTTCATGAAGTGTTCTGCAATATCGGCGTTGTTGGTCTGCGCTGCATGCATCAGCTCTTCCGCAAGCGCCAAACCCAAAATCACGTTTTTCGACGTTCCCGGTGCGACGGCTACAACGGTGACGGCGGTCAACAGCAACGGTGAAATCGTCGGGATGTTCGATCAGGACACGCTCCACGCGTATGTCCGCCATGTCGATGGGAGTTTCGAAACGATTGACGATCCAGTTGCACAGTTCACCTTCCCGGAAGCGATGAATTCTAGAAATTCGATTGTGGGTAGCTTTGAGACCACGGACGTCAAGAGGCACGGCTTCCTGCGCCATCCGGCGAACAAATCCTTTCAGACGATCACCATCGAAGGAGCAGGATTTACGGACGCCAAGGCCATTAACAACACACGTACCATCGTTGGAAACTGGGTTGATAAACACCATCCGCATGGACCGCATGGCTTTATCCGCAACTCACAGGGAAGTGTCGTTAAATTTGATTTTCCCGGAGCGTCAGGAACCGATTTGGTGGCGATCAATGCGGGTGGTGATATCGCGGGAAATTTCACCGATAGCAACAACCAGTCCCACGCCTTCCTTCTGGCATCCGATGGTACGCTCACGGCCTTCGACCCTCCGAACACAACTCAGGACACCGCAGTTGCCATTAATGATGCGGGTGACGTGGTAGGATTCTTCCAAAGCTTCACGAGTGCCTGTAGCGGATTTGTGCGCGCCAGCGATGGAACAATAGCGACATTCGATGCGCCAGGATCGGAGTGCACTCAGCCTAGCGGCATAAACCGGTCAGGAGAAATAGCGGGACGCTACCAGGACAGTACGACCCATCGAACGCACGGCTTTCTCCGAAGGACAAACGGCAATATCGTGAGTTTCGATGCATTGGGCTCTACGTTCACCGAGGTTGCGGGGGTAACGAACAGTGGCGATATCGTCGGCGATTTCGGCGACAGCGGTGGAAAAACACACGGTTTCATCAGAACCGAAGGAACGCCCGCGCACCGCTAAGGCATGCTTTGCAAAATGGAATGGTATACTGAACCAAATCGCTCGAACCCTGCTCCGCCAATGTGACGTTGCCCGGAGCGTCTTGCGACGCAACGGCAGAAGCGGTCCCGCCGCGGTTCTCCTCGACGTTCTCCCGCACGGCTCTTGGAGGATCTGATAAGGATCCTGCGTCGCACCGAACCCGACGCGGGTGCTCAGGCTCAGCGGCTTGAGCCAGGAAAAGGAACTCTCTGAAGCGGAATACCTTCGCTTGCGAGAGGGCGGCAATCCTTGTTCCGCTGGGGATTAGACTCACTATTCGAGCTGAGGCGAGTTTGATGGAGGCGAGATAGTTGTCGTCACGCTTGTCATATCGGGTTGCGACGGCGCGGAAATGCTTGAGTTTGTTGAAGAAGCGCTCGACGAGGTTGCGCTCGCGATAGAGGCGCTTGTTGAACGGTGGCAGGTTCACGCGGTTGGGCATGAGTTTGACATTGGCGTATGCGCCGCGTGCGGCCAGTTCTATCCGCAGCGCATCGGAATCATAGCCACGGTCGCCCAAGAGCACGTCGCCACGGCCAAGTGAGCCCAGCATGTCTTGAGCGCTGCGCCCATCATGGGCTTGGCCTTCGGTGATCTTCAGCAAGATCGGCAAGCCGCAAGCATCGACGAGGGCGTGGATCTTGGTGGTCAGCCCGCCGCGCGAACGACCCATGCAACGGGATCGCGTCGCTTTTTTTGGCCGTTGGCGGCGTGCTGATGCACACGGATCGACGAGGAGTCGATCATTTGGATATCACCATCATAAGCCTTTGAAACCGCCGCCAGAATGCCCCACACCCCGGCTTCAGGGCCGTGAAGACGCGGCGTCTTCGATCACCTTCGCCACCGCATCCGGATGGGAGATCATCACGACGTGCGAGGCGCCCTTCACGACCACGGTCTCGCGCGAATGGGCACGCTCGGCCATCCAGGCATGCAGCTTCGGCGGGATCGCCGTGTCGCCGTCGCCATAGACGAACCAGGATGGAAGGGTCTTCCATGCCGGTGCCGTCGCAGCCTCGCCGAAGGCTATGTCGGTGACCGGCCGCTGCGCGGCTGCCGCCAGGCTTGCGCTGGCTGCGGGCACGTCCGGCGCGAAGGCGTCGTGGAATTTGTCCTGAAGGACATAGAGGTCGTGACCGCCATCAGGCAGAGGTATTGGAGGCGCAAGCGCCGGGCCGACCAGGCTGCCAGGGAATTTGCTGTTGAGCCCGCCTGCGCTTTCGCCCACATCCGGCGCGAACGCCGCGACAAAAACCAGGGCTTTCACATTGGCCGCACCATTGGCGGCGTTGCTGATCACCATGCCGCCATAGGAATGCCCGACCAGCACGACCGGCGTCCCGATCGCCGCGACAAGCGCATGAACATAGGCGCCGTCGCCCTTCACGCTGCGCAGCGGATTGGCCGCGGCCACGACGTGATAGCCGTCATGTTCGAGAATTCCCACGACGCCGTACCAGCTCGACGAATCCGCAAAAGCGCCGTGAACCAGCACGATCGTCGGTTTGGGGGCCGGCGTTGGCGCCGCCGGCGCTTCGCCCGTCAGCAGAAAGCCCGCGAGGGCCAAAACTGTCGCCAGAAATTTCATGTCAGGCTCCTTTCTTCGCCGCCTTGCGGCGTTCAGTTGCGCACCTTTTTGAAGGCGGCGCGAAGCTCGGAAGCAAACAGTTCGGGCTGCTCCCAGGCCGCGAAGTGGCCGCCTTTGTCGGTCTGATGGAAATAAATCAGGCTGGGATACGCGCGCCGGATCCAACTCTCGGGTGGCCGATAGGCGTCCTCGCCGAATATGGTGATCGCCACCGGCAGTGCGATCTCGGTCGTCTTCCATAATGCCGAGAACACAGGGCTCTTGCCGCCGTTCTCCCAATAGAGCCGTCCCGAAGAAGGTCCGGTGTTGGTCAGCCAGTAGAGCGTGATGTCGTCGAGAACATCGTCTTCGGAAAGTGTCGGATCGGCACCAAGCAGGAATTTGGTGAAGCCCGGATGCACCAGGATCCATGACGCGAGGAAAACCGGTGAATCCGACACGCCGTAACCGATCGTCTGAGGTCGCGCGCTAAGCATCGCAAAGTAGGACAAGGCGCCCTTCTTCGCGCCGGCCAGCGAGGTCTCAAAGGCCGCACGTTCTTGCTCGGAAAGTCCGGCAGGTGCGGGACCACCGGTCGCCAGCACGGCGCCGACTTCCGGAGGGATCGCCGCCGGAAGACTGATGTGAATGCCGATAAGGCCGGGCACCTTCTGCCGTGCCATCGCGCTCGAGACCGGCGA
>Ga0105239_10007410_pt1 | contig 12587 bp, 13 predicted proteins | sample KBSC44metaG_FD_92761 | JGI IMG/M metagenome (GOLD analysis project Ga0105239, IMG submission 92761) | Corn rhizosphere microbial communities from Kellogg Biological Station, Michigan, USA - KBS C4-4 metaG | ecosystem: Host-associated > Plants > Roots > Rhizosphere > Soil | place: Michigan, USA...
CTTCATGCGAGACTTCATTTGGTGGTTCCTTTCTTTGCTTGCGAGGCACCTGGATGTTCACATCCAGGCGAAAGGAACCGCCACCCTCAGCTCATCGACTCAACAGGTTCTGGGACATCGCCCATTCGCGCAGGACGCAAGCAGAGGTGGCGACCATCTTCCGCCATAGCGGGGGCGGCCTCTCGACGACGATCTCGTCCAGCAACAACGCCGGGCGCAACGTCGCCACGATCCTCGGCACCGAGGCGCGCATCGACATCGACGCGACCTGGTATGCGCCGACCTCGTTTCGCGTCATCGACAGCCAGGACAAGGTCATCGAGAGCTATGTGTCCGACGTGCCGGGACGCGGCACGCAATTCCAGGCCGACGAGATCGAAAGGCTGGTTGCCGCCGGCGCGATCGCTGGCGACATCCTGCCCGCGGAGCAAAGCGTGGCAATCATGCAGACGCTGGACACGATCCGGGCTCAGATCGGCTTGCGGTACCCGGGGGAGTAAGGGCCGACCCTGCGGCCGGGTCGGCTGGCAGGCGGCAGCCGGCCATCTTTAATTGTCATTGCGCCGGATCGAACGGCCGTTGAAGACTGATTGCCGACGTTCAACTTCGGCACGCCGAATGTCGGCGGTTGCCGAAACCTGCCTTTCAGCGGTCGCGGGCCCGGCTGTCCGCTCTACCTCCGAAACGGCCGCTCATCCGTGAGTCGACCGGATGGCGATCATCTGTCGCAACGACGGTCAGCCAGCGGCAGCTCTTACCGACTCCCTGCAGCGGCTCCCGACCCGTTGCGGAAGTTGGAGAGCGGAGTTTCGATGCCCGAAAGCGGCCCTCCGAAGAATGAAAGGGACTTCCCCGTCCCGAGCCCGTCAACTTGTGGCGGTCGACAACGAAGTGCCACGATGGGAGTGTCGAAGTCTCATCAACTCACTCGGAAGGGGAAATCGATGTGGTTAGGCGCCTCATTTTGGAGGAGGACCAAACTCCTTGTCCGTAGAGCTGTACATCGGCATCGCTGGTGCTCTGTGTGGCTGTGGCGGCGGTGAGTTGACCACGATGGTGCCTGCTAGAAAATCTGCGACGGACTGGCGCCATGGTGTATGTGCAATCATTATCAGTTCGACAATGAGAGGCAAAGCAACTAGCCACTCTCTTCTTATGCCGGCGCCAACGAAAATTGCAGCTGCTATGAGTACGATGCGAACGAGTGGACGGCCGATCGCTTGTATTTTGGTAATCTGCCCATGATTGCGAATTGATACAACAAGAATGCCCGCAACCATTCGTCCGAGACCTATGTGCGGTGTCAAGAGAGATGCCGATTGATATGCAACGTAGGCGGCAGGTGCGATCGCGACCACACTAGTGAACGACAAGCCTAGTGTCTCGGTGACCGCGAACGTTATAGCGAGTCCAACGAATATGACAAAAGTGTCGAGAGTCCCGGCTATCAGCCTTCGCTCCCAAGATGCTAGGTGTGGACGAGCAGATGGCATTCGAGGGGGCCTAACGTTAAATTCAGCGGCCGCTGGAGGTGGTCCGCCGGACTGACAAGTTAGGCCTTGGCTTCATACGCGTCTACGAATGAATAGAATCGATGCAATGACTGCTCTTCACCGGCAACTCCCTCGAGTAGATCCACCTTGTGCCTCACTAAATAGAACTCGGCCTCCGTTCTAATGCTGCCGCGAGTGACGATCTTATGCAAGCGCTCTCGATCCCGTTCAATGAATTCCGGGTACTCGGCCAGCAACGACTCATTCAGTGCCACAGAGACTTGCGGCCGCCATTTGGCGGCGACCTCCGCAATTAGGAGCGGTGTTTCGCGTAAGCCTTGTTCTAACCCAGAGGCGATGGCACTTGACGATGGCCTTGGGGATGCTTCACGCGCGGTCGCCACGAAGGCCCGCACGCCCGAGGCCATCTCATGAAGCGCTTGCACTCGCACGTCCGGGATTGAGGCAATGGTTTTCGCAAAATGCTCGAACGTAGACATAAGCTTTTCCAACCTTGAGCGCTTCGTAGCATTCGGCATACAAGGCCTAACGTTTGAATTCACTGGCATGGCGCCGCAGGCAACAGGTCCGGTGCAATGACATGTTGAGCGTCATAGTGCCGTAGCGCTCGACGGGCCGGCAGTCTTCCTCGGCTGAAGTTCGAACGCCGAAACGATAGCTGCAATCGTTTGAGCATAGAGCTTGCCATCTTCGAGCGTGATCTGCGAGCTCGCCGGGTCGCTTGTGAACGAGTCGTACACAGGCCAGTCTGCCAGCCGGCGACCGACCGGTTCGATGCCGTAGCGCGCCCCAGTTACCCTATTGCTAAACGCTCGAAGCCTCTCCGATGGGAAGGCTCTCCGCTCCACCGGTCCATAGAGATACTGACCGGATAGGAACAGCGTCTGCCCGCTCTCCGTGGCCAACAGGAAGTGAAGGCCTTCGTCTTCTGTCTCTTCGATCTGGACTACCTCGCGAACCTCGTACTCGACGGTGAATAGCTCCCCGTCGCATAGCGCATCTTGCATCGACTTGCACCTCTTTCCTTCTTGCGGTGGCCAAACGTGCAGCAGGAATGCTGGGATCACGAGGTAGGCGAGGCCGAAAGAGACTGCAATCAGGAGCGGCCCGTTTGAGATGATGTTGCTCGAGAAGCCCGCGATCGGGATCAGCAGCATTGTGCAGACAACAGCGATGGCTATGAGGCGGAACATTCCCTGTGCCGCCCAACGCTGAAATCGAGCGGCGCCTTCAGGTGTCCGATCCGATGAATGCTGTGCCAATTCCTTGCCTTGTTCATACTTCTTCTGAGGAAGATAGCTTTAGTTGTGAGATTGGTTCGGGTTCATATTCAGATCGAGGCACACCGTTCCGATAAGTGGAGGCTTGCTAGCTCGAATCTCCCACCGCATGAACAGCGCGCGCCAAGACAGAGAACCTTCGGCCGAGAGACCTTCTACCCGGAAGATTGGATAAGGTGACACTTCGTTTCGAACCTCTACGACTCTCCCAACGGAGCCGACTTGAAAGCCAGATGCATCTTCGCGCTCTTGAGTGACTTCAACTTCATCCCCTACCTCAGGGATTAGCCAGCACTTGGCGCATAGCAGGACAGCGGGCTCCCCCTGGCCAACGGACTGCGCAAACTGTTTTAGCCAGGCTGGGCCGTTTATGGCTGTGACCTGATAGCGGAATGCTCTCCGGCAGTTTGGGCAATGAGCGAAGGCCACTATCTGGCACCTAACTTGTTATTAACAAGTAACCGACATGTCGGTTATTATCAGCACTGCATCGCACCTGTTATCGCGGCGGATGTCGGTTATCACCGTTCGACCCATTGATATCTCTTTCTCTCCAATCGAGGTTCGTCTTGTGACTAGACCAGGCGACCAGGCTCGCCCGGTGAGCCTGCGTCCCCGTAGGCTCAAGCCTGGTAACCCTCAAGACAATCGCATCTGAGGCCCAACTCGAAGAATCCAGGCCTGTTAACCGGGCGCTAACCGGTTAACAAGATTCTTGCACAGCCGGGACAAACCGCCAAAGCTTGAGAAACAGGTCCGAGCGAATCTACATCACATCTTCTGGATCCAGTCACTCTCGTCTCGGGGGGATGTCGGCTCAAAGGAGAACCAGAAAGTTGTCCTTCGCGAGCACCCGCAAATGGCCGACAGCGGGTGTCGCTGATGGACCCGATGCGGCCTGTGACACGCTGGCTTTGGTGAATGGGAACCTGACAGGGCAATGCTTGCGCGCTACCCTGTGCGTCATGCGATTTCCCGGCGCTCTCATCCTGTCACTCGCCGGTGCGATCCTTGTCGTCGTTGGATGCGGCACGGCGCCGCCACCGGCGCGTCCGGAGGACGTGCGCGCGCGCATCGCCGATCTTCTGCCTGCGACTGTCGTTGATCGTCCCGGCTGGGCGATCGACATCTACGCTGCATTCGACGCCCTGCGCATTGAGCCAAGCAATGGCAACATTTGCGCGGTGCTTGCCGTCGTGGAGCAAGAGTCCACCTATCGCGCCGACCCCACTGTGCCCGGCCTCGGCAGGATCGCGCGCGAAGAGATCGATCGCCGCGCCGAGCGAGCTGGCGTGCCGCAGATGCTCGTGCAGGCGGCTCTGCAGCTACGCTCGCCGGACAGCCGCACATGGAACGAGCGGATCGGCGCCGCCCACAGCGAAAAGGAACTGAGCGATCTGTTCGAGGATTTCATCAGCCAGGTGCCACTGGGCCAGCGCTTCTTTGCCGGCTACAACCCGGTGCGAACCGGCGGTCCCATGCAGGTCAGCGTGGAGTTTGCGGAAGCGCACGTGAAGATCCACGCCTATCCGTATCGAATGGCCGGGTCCGTCCGCGACGAGGTGTTCTCGCGCCGCGGCGGCCTGTACTTCGGCATCGCCCACCTGCATGATTATCCGGCGCACTACGACCAGCCGATCTATCGCTTCGCAGATTTCAACGCCGGTCAGTACGCGAGTCGCAATGCGGCATTCCAGAGCGCTGTGAGCGCGCTCGCCGGTGTCACGCTTGCTCTTGATGGCGATCTAGTTGCGACCGGCAGCGACGCGGCCAAGCTGGGCAGCACCGAGGCCGCGGTGCGCTCGCTTGGCCCGCGCCTGGGGCTGAGCGACGACGAGATCCGGCTGGCGCTCGAGCAGGAAGGCCGCGCGTCGCTCGAACAGACGCGGCTTTGGACTCGCATCTTCGAACTCGCCGACGCCGCCGCCCGGCGGCCATTGCCGCGCGCGATGCTGCCGCGCATTCAACTTCATAGCCCGAAGATCACGCGCCCGCTAACTACCGAGTGGTTTGCGCGCCGTGTTGACGACCGTTACCGACGCTGCCGAGAAAAGAGCGGCTGAGGCGGGGAATCGCCCTTAGCAGTCGTTCGTGAAGGCCGGTTGATGGCCGAGAGCGGGTTTTCCCTATGCCCACCGAAAGCTGCTATTGGCCGCATGGCCCCTCGCGTCAAACGACAGCTTCCCGGCGCGGTCGGGGCCTCACGCTCTCGACCACAAGCGGACCTTCCCTTCACCTCGCCAGAAGCAGTCGCTCGCAGTGGTGCTTGGGCCCAATGTGATGGGTCACGAGGCTACACAGGGACGCCACGGGTTCGTACTCACAGCGATCATCGACTGCACTCGGTGTCGACAAGCAGTTGGTCGGGCCGACGCCCGACCACTACAGTTAAGGTTGTAGGGACGCCGGGCCGAGCTTCGGCGCGAGCCAGAACTAAACTTGGGGAGCATGCGCTAGGCGTCTGCAATGGGTCAACCCGACAAACATCGTCAATCGCTTGACATTTCATGAACGGACTCCAGGGAGGACACGTGCAGCGCGGTGAGCTATCGGCAGAAGCGCTGTGGTATGTCGGCCCCTGCCGGGCTGAAATCCGGCAGGAAAGGGTTGGTCAGCTCGCAGAAGGCATGGTCCGGGTGCGCTCCCGCTATGGCGGGATCAGCCGCGGCACGGAGGCGCTGATTGCGGCGGGAAATGTGCCACCCAGCGAGTATTCGCGGATGCGTAGCCCTCACATGGGCGGAAGCTTCCCGTTTCCGGTGAAGTATGGCTACTCGACGGTCGGTCGCGTGGAGGCCGGGCAGGACAACATGGTCGGACGTAGTGTGTTCGCCCTCCATCCCCACCAGACCGTGTTCGATGTGCCGGTCGACGCCGCCCTGCCGGTACCAATGGACGTTCCGATTTCGCGCGCGGTTCTGGCCGCGAACATGGAGACTGCGCTGAACGCAACTTGGGATGCAGACCCGCTTCCGTCCGGGTCGATCGCGGTGGTCGGCGCAGGTGTGGTCGGTGCACTGGTCGGATTCCTGTGCGCGCGAGAGCGGGGCGCGCAGGTAACCCTGATCGACATCAATCCGGCGCGGGCAGAGCTCGCACGCGCGCTCGGCTTGAATTTCGCGACACCGGACAATGCGCCCGTCGACTGCGAACTGGTTGTGCACGCCAGCGCCGATCCGCGGGGGCTTGCCACTGCGCTTGAGATCGCGGGCGACGAAGCGACCATCTTGGAAATGAGCTGGTACGGCGTGGGCAGCGTGCCGGTGCCGCTCGGCGGCGCCTTTCACAGCCGCCGCCTCAAGGTCGTGTCCAGCCAAGTAGGCAAGGTGGCGCCCTCGCGCCGCGCAACCACGTCTCATCGGCAACGGCTGCAACAGGCGATCGAGCTTCTGAACGACGCGCGGCTGGACGCCTTGCTGATGCCCGCAGTGCCGTTCTACGAACTCCCTGAGAGGCTCTCCAACATCCTAGCCCCGAAGAGCGGCGTACTCTGCCAGCTCATTGCCTATCCCTGAGACGGAGATCCCCTTCGTGTTTACCATCGAAATCCGCGACCACGTGATGATCGCCCATTCATTCCGCGGAGCCGTGTTCGGGCCGGCGCAGGCGCTGCATGGCGCGACCTTCGTCATCGACGTGGCGTTCATCGCGCAAACGCTCGACTCCAACGGCATCGTGGTCGACATCGGGCGGGCGCACGAGTTGCTCAAGTCGGTGCTGCGGCCGCTGAACTACCGCAATCTCGACGAGCTGCCGGAGTTCAAGGGCAAGAACACCACCACGGAATTCCTGGCCAAGTACGTGGTCGACCAGGTCGCTTCCGCGGCGCGTGCGGGCGAGCTCGGGCGCGATGGCCATGAGCTTGGCGCTATCCGCGTGACCATCGCCGAGTCGCATGTGGCGCGCGCCTCTTACGAGGCGCCTCTGTGGTGAATCGCATCGCGTTTGCGGTTCCCGGCGATCTTGCGACTCCGACCGGCGGCTACGCTTACGACCGGCGCATCATCGCGGAATTGCGGTTCAGATGGCAGATTGGCGTCGTCTCGGTGGGCGATGGATTTCCGCAGCCCAGCGCCGAGCAGCGCGCGGTTGCGTTGGCGAGGCTCGAGGCCTTGCCCGAGGGAATCCCCGTTGTGGTCGATGGCTTGGCGCTCGGCGCGCTGCCGGAGGCAGCGCAGAAGATCGCCCGGCGCGCACCGCTGGTCGCGTTGGTCCATCATCCTCTCGCGCTTGAAACGGGACTGTCGTCTGACGACGCCCTCGAGCTGTTCGAGAGTGAGCGCAAGGCACTGGCCGCTGCACGCTCGGTCATCGTCACTAGTCAGGCTACCGCGAAGCGACTGAACGCGGACTACGACGTCTCGCCGGACCGCATCACCGTCGCTCCGCCGGGCACCGACCGCGGGGCGCCCGCCAAGGGCAGCGCAGACGGCACGTTGCGGCTTTTGTCGGTGGCGGCGGTCGTGCCGCGCAAGGGCTTCGACGTGTTGATCGCTGCGCTCGCGTCGATTTCCGCACTGCCGTGGCGGCTGACGATCGTGGGCGATCTCACGCGCGCCCCGGGGGCGGTGGCCAAGCTTGAAGCGGATATCGCACGGTATAGCCTCGCCGGTCGTGTCGATCTGCTCGGGGCAGTCTCGCCGCAGCGGCTGGACGCGCTGTATCAGTCGGCCGATCTTTTCGTGCTGGCATCGCACTTCGAGGGCTATGGCATGGCCTATGCTGAGGCGTTGGCGCACGGTCTGCCGATCATAGGCACGTCGGGCGGCGCGACCGTGGACACGGTGCCCCTGACTGCAGGCGTGCTGGTCGAGCCCGGAAACGTGAATGCGCTGACCCGCGCGCTGCGGATACTGATCGAAGACGAGGGCGAGCGGCGGCGGCTTGCGCGTGGTGCACGGGCCGCGGCAGCTGACTTGCCGACCTGGGAGAGTACGGCGCGAATCGTCGCGAGCGCGCTCGAGCGGCTCGCATGAGCCTGCCCGGCCTCCCGAAGAGCGAAGCCCTGAGCGCAAAGCGCGAAAGTAGTCCAGTGAGCGGCTTCAGCGCGGAATGGCTCAGCCTGCGCGAACCTTACGATTTGCGCTTCCGCAATGCTGCGGTGTTGGATGCGGTGTGCAAGTTGCTCGCAGGGCAGCCGTCGGTCGCCCTCGTCGACTTGGCCTGCGGAACGGGCTCCACATTCCGCGCGCTGAGACCGCGCATCAGCGCGCGCCAGACCTGGCGGCTCGTCGATAACGATCTCAGTCTGCTTGCCCGCGTTTCGCCTTCCTCCGCACACGGGATCAACGTGACCGTCGTGCCGGTCGATCTCAATCGCGATCTGGAAGCGGCCTTCGACACCGAGGCCGACCTAATCACCACCTCGGCGCTGCTCGACCTCGTTTCAGGCGAGTGGTTGAACCGGCTCGCGATCGCAGCTGCCGCGCGCCGTTGGCCTATCTATGCAGCGCTGACCTATGACGGCCGCGCAGAGCTGGCGCCTGCAGACCGGACCGATCGGCTCATCGTTGACGCGGTGAACCGCCATCAGCGCACCGACAAGGGATTCGGTCCCGCGCTGGGGCCATCAGCCGCGCAGACAGCGATCGAAGCCTTCGAGCGCGTCGGCTATACGGTCTCGCACGGTTTGGCGGATTGGGAATTCGGACTGACAGATCGCGAGATCCAGACAGAGGTCCTATCAGGATGGGCTGGCGCCGCGCGCGAGATCGGCGATCTGCCGCCGCGTGAGATTGTCGACTGGCTCGAGCGACGGTGCGGTCTGATCGCCGCGGGACGTTCGTCGCTCCGCGTCGGTCACGTCGATCTGCTTGCGTGCCCTACCGGCATGCGCTGAGCCTCGCAGTGCTTTATCAGGCGCCGCATCTCGGCTAGGACCCGTTGGCTGACAGCATCCCCGGCATCAGCCGTGCGGACCGAGACCCCGAAGTTGACCCTTACGGTGACGTTGCGCAGCGCTGGCACGAGCATCTGAAGGTTGGAGGCGAGCCACCAGCGGTCCTCCTCTCGACGACGCAGATGCGTGAGCGGGTTGCGCAGGGCGATGGGGGAGAAAACGCCACTGACCGCGACAGGAACGACGGTGAGGTCTGGGGCCAGCCGTGCGAACAGGTCCACGCTCGTTGACCACCGCCCGAGCGCTTCGACCGCGCCAGGCAGCACTGCCGGATCTGGTTCCATGCGTCCAGCGGGAAAATTCAGAACCGCACCACCGCGCTGCAAATGTCGAGCCGCAGACTTCAGGACCGCGAACCGATTCGAGGAAGCCTTCGCTAGCGTTATCAGGTAGTGTGAGGTGTTTGGAAGCGCGTCCAGAAGTGCCCACTGGGCCGCTACTACGCGGAGGTCCGCCCTCGGGATAGAGCTGAACAGGGCGACGGCGTCAGACAGTCCCGGGTGATTGGAGAGCAGCAGCAGCGGACCCTCCGTCGGCACGCGCTCTCGGCCCTCAATCTCGACGCGCCGGACCATCCGCTCCAACGCCCAGGCGCCCCCCACCCTGAGCCCCGACTCGCCCACGATCTGATCGTAGTTCGCGATTTGACGCGCCACGCGCTGCGCCGGAATCCGGGAGAGCAACTCCAGGAAGCGCCGGCCGCGGTGCAGCCCACCCAGGCCCAAGCCAGATAGGAGATCGTCAACGCACACACGCGTGAGCGCTTCGATCTCCTCCTGCCTCTTCTGCATGGCTACGCCTGTGCCAAGGCTACGCGCTGAGCCGACAGATCGCAGTCGCACAGCACCTCATCGTCCAGTCTGTGCACGTGCATGGAGGCACGCAGCGCTTGATCGGTACGTTCAATCGGCGGCAGCGTGAGACCGACGCGGCCGGAGCCGAGCACGATCGGGGCCACGATCAGATGCAGCCTGTCGAGGCAGCCTGCAGCCAGGAACCGCGAAACGGTGTCCGCGCCGCCTTCGATGAGGATACGGCGCAGGCCGCGCTCGGTCAGGGCCGCAAGAATTGCCGACGGAACGATCTGGCCGCCGGACTTCGCCAGTCCCACGATCTCGATGCCCGGAGGCAGTGGCGGCCGCACGTCGCTGGCGCTCAGCACGATACGCCGCACCCCGTCGTTGGCGAGGAGCCGGGCGCTCCCAGGCAGGCGTCCAGAGGGGTCGATCACCACGCGAACTGGCTGCGGGCCTGAAACGCGCCGTACGGTCAGCTGCGGATCGTCCGCGAGTGCAGTCCCGATCCCGATGACCACTGCATCGACCAGGGCGCGAAGCCGGTGCAAATGCGCTAGCCCAGCCGGTCCGTTAATGTAGTGCGAATGCCCAGTAGGGGTGGCGACGCGCCCGTCAAGCGACTGGCCGAGTTGGCCGACGACCATCATGTTGTCGGTCTTTCCCACGCGGAGCGGCCCGAAGACTGCTTCCCAGGGAGGCGGCAACGGAACCGCTGCGGAGCGAAACAATTCAGGAACGGAATGCCAGGAATCCATGCCTCGTGCCCTGTGGACCAATAGGGACATAATGAGACGCACCGCGCGCGGATCGGGAGTTCAGCCTTGGACGTGTTTGGTAGCGAATCACAATCTATGCGTAGCGGAGGCTTAGGTTCCATCCTATACGGAACACGCGAGCAAGTTGGTGCCAGCCGGGCGCTCGCTGAATTCCGTTCCGGAAGGCCGTTGATCATCACAGGCAGCGCCGAGACGCTGCTCACCCTTCCTGTCGAAGGGCTCGACAAGGACAGATTGGCTGCGTTTCGCGCGCTAGCCGCGCCGATGGCGCCGCGTCTCGTTCTGACCAGCATAAGGGCGCGTTCGCTTGGGATCGAAGCCAGTGGACCCGTGGCGATCGCGCTCTCGGACGACGCGGATGCCCAGAGCGTTCTGGCACTGGTTGTTGAGAACAAGCCCCGCTTCGAATTCGTACCGGAGCCCGCGGGCGCGGCGGCGGCGGCGGCGATCGATCTCATCAAACTTGCCCAGGTGTTGCCTGCAGTGCTGGTCGCCCAGACCGATCTTGCGATCTCAGGAGCGTTCGATCCCTACATCGTCACGGTCGATGTCAAAGCGGTGGCGCGCTTCCGCGCGGAAGGCCTGCAGTCGCTTGCGATAGCCGCTGAAGCGCATGTTCCGCTTGCCTCGCGCGTTGGGGCTCGCTTCGTGGTGTTTCGCGACTCGTTCGGCGACGACCCGGTGGCGGTGATCGTCGGCGCGCCCAACCTGTCGATGCCCGTCCCGGTACGCATCCACTCCGCATGTCTTACCGGTGACGTGTTTGGTTCGCGGCGCTGCGACTGCGGCGATCAGCTGCGGCTTGCGCTGGCACGGCTTCACGAAGCGGGCGGAGGGATCATCCTGTATCTCGCGCAGGAAGGCCGCGGCGTGGGCCTCGCCAACAAGATGCGCACTTACAAGCTCCAGGATGGCGGACTCGACACTGTCGATGCCAACAACACGCTCGGCTTCGACGACGACGAGCGCGATTACGGCGTCGCCGTGCGGATGCTGCAGATGCTCGGCGCCACGCGTGTCATGCTGCTGACCAACAACCCGGACAAGCTCGACAGTCTCACCAGGGCCGGAATCGAAGTTTCCGGCCGCATGTCGCTCGAGACACCGGTCACTGCCGACAATCGCCGCTATCTCATGGCGAAAGCGGCGCGCGCCGGCCATCATCTTGGGCATGTCATCGCGGCGTTGTCCGAGCCGCCGAAACCGCTCAAAAAATGCGGCGCCGCGTGCGGGTCGAGAGCAGACGGCTGGCCCACTCCATGGGGCGGGACATGACGGCGGGTGAGGCGCAGGGCAATCGCCCGCCGCACATGTCTCCACTGAGTTACCGCGGCGCCGGCGCTGCGGTGAGCGGTTAAACCGATGCGGGGCCCTGCAAGCCGGATGATCGGTCACCTCGTCTTCAGCGAGGTGGAAGATGCCGTTGAGGCGAGTTCGGTGCTCTGCCTACCCATGGGTTCGATCGAGCAACACGGACCGCACTTGCCGCTCAACACCGACTGCGTCATCGCGGAAGCGCTCACCCGACGCATCGTCGCGCGCTGGGGCGACGAGCACGATCTATGGCAATTGCCAGTGGTGCCGATCGGGCTCTCACGTGAGCACGCTTGGGCGTCAGGCACGTTGTCGCTCACGGTTTCGGGCATGGCTGCCTATCTGCGTGACCTGGGATTCGAACTCGTGCGCGCATTACCGGCTCGTAATCTCTTGATCCTCAACGGGCATGGAGGGAACCGCGGTATCCTCGAAGCGGTCACGCGAGAGATGTGCGACTGCGGCCTCAATATCGCGACGCTTCATTTGGGCGCGATGATGAGTTCCGATACGGCGACGGACGTGCCGGAAATCCACGCCGGCAAGGACGAGACCTCCGTCATGCTTGCGCTAGCGCCCGAATTGGTGCGACGTGACGTACTGGCCGCTTTGGACCCGGCGCCCGGTGGCGACACGACGCAAGCGTTGGTGTTCGATCCTATGGTGAGTTACCCCTGGAGCAGCGACGATCCGCGGCTATCCGCATCGGGCATCATGGGGGATCCGCGCGGGGCATCCGCCGTGCATGGCGAAAGTCTCATCGCGCGTGTGGTCGAGGGTGCCGGCGCGGTAATGCGTCGGCTCAAGCACAACGCCGTCACTAAGGGACGGGGATGATGCTTCATCCGCATCGATCTACCGGCGCGTGCGTAGCTTAGCTAAGCTAGCCGGCCTGCATCGCAAGCCGCCGCCAGGGCTCGCCCGCATGAGGACAGATCGCCAGCATGCGCCCGGCGTACCCGGCCGCCCGGCTGCTGCGCGACAGCGCAAAGGCCGCGTCGCCAGCC
>Ga0105239_10007411_pt1 | contig 12586 bp, 11 predicted proteins | sample KBSC44metaG_FD_92761 | JGI IMG/M metagenome (GOLD analysis project Ga0105239, IMG submission 92761) | Corn rhizosphere microbial communities from Kellogg Biological Station, Michigan, USA - KBS C4-4 metaG | ecosystem: Host-associated > Plants > Roots > Rhizosphere > Soil | place: Michigan, USA...
CGTCGCTGTGATCGACACCGGCGTCGATGCGACCCACCCACAACTCGTTCAACAAATGGCGCTCAACCCGGGTGAAAACGGAACCGATTCACAAGGTCGCGACAAATCGAAAAACGCAGTCGACGACGATGGCAACGGTTATGTCGATGACTATTACGGTTGGAACTTTGTGGCCGGCACCAACTCGCCCGTCGATGACAACGGACACGGCACGCACGTCTCTGGCATCATCGCGGCCCAACACGCCGACACCGTCGCGAAACCTACTCCGTATGTTCAAGGTCTCGCACCGAAATCCCAAATCTTGCCGCTTAAATTTTTGGATGGCGATGGCTCGGGAAATTTATCTGACGCTGTCTCCGCTATCGACTATGCGGCTTCGCGTGGCGCGAAAGTGATCAACGCAAGTTGGGGCGGCACGGCCTGCTCTGCGACTCTCAAAGCAAAGATCGCAAGCCTCGTGGATAAAAATATTTTGTTCGTCGCCGCTTCCGGTAACGACGGCGTCGACTTGGGCAAAGAAGCTCGCTACCCCGCATCGTTTTCGTCTTTGGCACAATTAACAATCGGTGCGATCGGATCTTTTGGATCGATGGCGAGCTACTCAAACTACGGAACTGAAGCCGTACAACTTTTTGCGCCGGGAACTTTGGTAATCAGCACCTTCCCAGGTGGCACGATGGCGGCATTGAGCGGAACAAGTATGGCGACTCCATTTGTCACGGGAGCTGCTGCGTTGTTTTTTGGCGCGCATCCAACGGCGAATTTGACTCAAGTACGCAACGCCATCCTTGGTTCTGTTGCTAAAAATCCGCAGTATCTTAACCAAACTCAAGGACGCCTGAATCTCGCTGCTATGCTCGCCATTTTCTGATAACGCGGCATAGCGGAAATCGTTCTCCCCATGCACGCACACGCATGATATCTGTCAAGTTTTCCAAGGAATTGACAGGCAATGAAGGTTTGGATTTCGGACCTCAAAAATCATGTGGGTGAAACCGTTACGCTGCCGGGTTGGGTGTACCAACATCGTTCCAGCGGCAAGATTAAATTCTTAACTTTGCGAGATGGAACTGGTCTCGCTCAGTGCGTGTTTGTTCGCGGTGAAGCGAGCGACAAATCGATCGAAGATTTCGAAAAGATCACGCAAGAAGCGCATGTGAAAGTGACCGGCAAAGTTCGTGCGGAACCTCGCAGCCCAGGTGGCTTCGAATTGACTGGTCTCGAACTCGAAATTGTTTCAACAAGTATCGATTTTCCGATTTCACCCAAAGAACACGGCACTGATTTCTTGATGTCGAATCGCCACTTGTGGCTTCGTTCGAGAAAGCAGCACGCGGCGATTCGCGTTCGCGCTGAAATCATTCGCTCGATTCGCGATTTCTTTGATGGCCGTGGCTTCACTCTTACTGATGCACCGATCTTTACGCCGAGTGCTTGCGAAGGCACTTCGACATTGTTCGAAACGCAGTACTTCGACGAAAAAGCTTATCTCTCTCAGAGTGGTCAGCTTTATGGTGAAGCACTCGCTGCGGCTTTCGGTAAAGTTTATGTTTTTGGTCCAACATTTCGCGCAGAGAAATCAAAAACTCGTCGTCACTTGATTGAGTTTTGGATGGTGGAACCAGAAGTCGCGTTTGCCGATCTCTATGACAACATGGAACTCGCAGAGCAATTCGTTGAGTATGTTGTGCAACGAGCTCTTAAAAATTGCCCAGATGAATTCAAAGCTCTCGAGCGCAACACGGATGCATTGAAAAATGTTTTGGCGCCATTCCCGCGCATGCATTACAGCGAAGCCGCTCAATTGATTAAAAAAGAAAATCCCGCGTTCAACATTGGCGACGACTTTGGTGGCACTGACGAAACCATCGTTAGCTCGAAGTTTGATAAGCCTTTATTCGTTCACCACTACCCATCTGCGATCAAAGCTTTCTACATGAAAGAAGATCCAAAAGAGCCGGGATTCTCGATGTCGTGCGATTTACTCGCGACTGAAGGTTACGGCGAGATCATCGGTGGTGGTCAGCGCGAAGATTCTTATGAAGAGCTGATTCGTAAGATTGACGAGCACGGATTGAAACGTTCTGATTTCGAATGGTACTTGGACCTCCGTCGCTACGGTACATTCCAGCACTCTGGATTTGGCCTTGGCGTGGAGCGAACCGTCGGATGGATTTGCGGTTTACCGCATGTTCGCGAGACGATTCCTTTTCCGCGTCTTTACGGACGCAACTATCCTTGAGGAGTACTTAATGATTGAACCACAAAACCCTTCCAAACCAGGCGCGACACTCGAGCGATTAGAAGATCTCGAGCGCAGAAATGAATCGGCCTTTTTGGGTGGCGGCGCAGATCGTATGACGAAGCACAAGGCGGGCGGGCGCTTAACTGCTCGTGAACGTCTTGATGTCCTTCTTGATCCAGGTAGCTTTGTTGAAATTGATCGTTTTGTAACTCACCGAAACACCAACTTCGGTATGGCCGAACAAAAAATCCCTGGCGATGGTGTTGTCACGGGCTACGGCCGCGTGAATGGCAAAATCGTTTATGTTTACAGCCAAGACTTTACGACTTTTGGTGGTTCGATGTCGCGCACACAAGCGAACAAGATCATCAAGATCATGGACATGGCAGTGAAAAACGGCGCACCTGTGATCGGTTTGAATGATTCCGGTGGCGCGCGAATTCAAGAGGGTGTTGAAGCTCTCGGCGGTTACGCGGACATCTTCTTGCGTAACGTGACTTCATCAGGCGTTGTGCCACAGATCTCGGCGATCATGGGGCCATGCGCGGGTGGCGCGGTTTACTCGCCAAGTCTCACTGACTTTATTTTCATGGTGAAAAACACTTCGTACATGTTCGTGACTGGTCCTGACGTGATCAAGACTGTCACGCACGAAGAAGTGACAAAAGAAGATCTCGGTGGCGCCATGACTCACGCTCAAAAATCGGGCGTAGCACACTTTGCGACTGAAGATGATCGCCACTGCTTGCTGCTCATTCGCGAGCTCATGAACTTCTTGCCGAGCAACAACCTGGACGATCCACCTATTATTCCAACCCAAGATCCTCCAGATCGGGTTGAGGAATCTCTCAATTCATTTATTCCAGACAGCTCTCGTAAACCTTACGACATGCACAAACTCATCACGAAAGTGGTGGACGAAGGTTATTTCCTCGAAGTGCATCAAGCGTATGCGCCCAACATCATCGTGGGTTTTGCACGCTTGAATGGTCGTAGCGTTGGTATCGTTGCGAACCAACCACAAGTGTTGGCAGGTTGCTTGAACATCGAAGCGAGCGTTAAAGCGGCGCGCTTCATCCGTTTCTGTGATGCTTTCAATATTCCGATTGTGACCTTTGTTGACGTTCCAGGCTTCTTGCCAGGGACCGATCAAGAATGGAAAGGCATCATCACTCACGGCGCGAAATTGATGTACGCATATGCCGAAGCGACTGTACCTAAAATTACGCTCATCACTCGTAAAGCCTACGGTGGTGCGTATGACGTGATGTCATCGAAGCATTTGCGCGGTGATATCAATATGGCTTACCCAACTGCGGAAATCGCGGTGATGGGCGCTGAAGGTGCCGTTAACATCATTTTCCGTAACGAAATCAACAAAGCAAAAGATCCAGCAGCAGAGCGTGCACGTTTGACGAAAGATTATGAAAATAAATTCGCCAATCCGTATGTCGCCGCTGAAATCGGCTACGTTGATGAAGTGATCGAGCCAGCGATGACTCGTAAACGATTGATTGATTCGCTTGAGATGCTCAAAAACAAGCGCGACACCAATCCGCCTAAGAAACACGGAAACATTCCGCTATAAAGGTTTGACGTATGTTTAAGAAAGTCTTGATTGCTAACCGTGGTGAAATCGCCATTCGCGTAACGAGAACGTTGCGCGAACTTGGTATCACTTCGGTGGCTGTGTACAGCGATGCGGATCGTAACGGCATGCATGTGATGTTGGCCGACGAGGCCTATCACATCGGTCCGCCGCCTTCGAAAGACTCGTATCTCAACATCGAAAAAATTATCGAAGTCGCAAAGAAATCGGACGCCGAAGCGATTCACCCTGGTTACGGCTTCTTGAGTGAGTCAGCAGAATTTGCTCGTGCGGTTCAAAAAGCAGGTCTCACGTTCATCGGACCAACGGTTGAAAACATTCTCGCGATGGGTGACAAACTTGCTTCTCGCGACTTGATGAAAAAAGCCGGTGTGCCGATTGTTCCTGGTACTGACGGCCCGGTTAAAGACGTTGAAACAGCAGAGAAAGAAGCGAAACGCATCGGTTACCCTGTCATTATCAAAGCTTCGGCTGGTGGTGGCGGTAAAGGGATTCGTGTGGTTCTTGAACCTAAGGAATTGGCATCGGCATTTCGTGCGTGTCAGTCGGAAGGTCAGAACTACTTTAAAGACGATCGCGTTTTCATCGAACGCTTTATTCAAAATCCAAAACACATCGAAGTTCAGGTTTTCGGCGATAAAAAGGGCAACGTGGTTCACTTGTTTGAACGCGAATGCTCGATGCAACGTCGTCACCAGAAGTTGATTGAAGAATGTCCGAGTGTTTCGGTTCCACCTGAAGTGCGTGAGCGCTTAGGTGCCGTTGCCGTACAAGCGGCGAAATCGATTCAATATGTTGGTGCAGGAACGATTGAATTCATCTTCGACAATAACTCGAAAGAGTTCTTCTTTATGGAGATGAACACTCGCTTGCAGGTGGAACACCCTGTAACCGAGCTCGTCACTGGTTACGACTTGGTGAAAGAGCAAATCAACGTTGCACTTGGTAACGCTCTTTCATTTAAACAATCGGATATCAAAATGAAAGGTCATGCGATCGAGCTGCGAATTTGCGCGGAAGATCCTGTGACGTTTACGCCAAACCCAGGAACGATTCGCAAATACCGCACACCACGCGGACCATTCGTGCGTCTCGATGATTGTGGTTACCCTGGTTATGAAGTTCCGATTTATTACGATCCGATGATTGCCAAACTCATCTGCTGGGGCTCGACACGCGAAGATTGTATCGTTCGTTTGCAGCGCGCTTTGGCTGAGTACATGCTCACTGGCATTAAGAGCAATATCGTGCTTCACAAAAACATTCTTCAGCACGAGACATTCCTGAATGGCAGCTACACCACTCAATTTATTGATCAACAGATCGCCGGCAAAAAACAAAGAGAACTGTTTATGTTTGTCGACGAAGACGTGTTCTTAATTTCGGCGGCCATCGAAGCTTACAACCAAAGTAAGTCGAAAGACGTCAGCGATTACAATCTTGCGAGCCAGTGGAAACGCACGGGCCGTCAGAAAGCATTGAGGACTTGAGACATGTTTTTTGAAGCTGAAAGTGATGGAACGAAATATCAGGTCACGGTCAATGAGTCGAAGACGCATTGGCGCGTCGGCCTTAAGCCCGAAGGCAAAGAGTGGGTTTATCACCAAATCCGCAAAGAAGATTACATGAGCCTCGATCAGACAGTGAGCTTTCTGTTTCGTGATAGCTCCTACTTGGTTGATGTGATTGCCAAAGGCACTGAGTACACGGTTTACACGCGTGGCGCTTACAAATCGCTTAAGATCTACAACGAAGAAAAGCTTTTGCATGAAAGCTTGAAATCGGGTGGCGGTTTTGGCGGTGGCGCATCTTTGAACTCTGGCATGCCGGGAAAAATCGTAAAAGTTTTTGTCAAAGCTGGCGATGAAGTGAAAGAAGGCGATCCGCTTTTGATCATGGAAGCCATGAAAATGGAAAACGAGATGCGAGCAGCAGCGCCTGCAAAAATCAAAGACGTGCTGGTGAAAGCTGGCGATAACGTCGAATCTGGAGCCACTCTCGTTACATTCGAAAAGAAGTAAATTGCATGGATAAAAAGAAGCCGACCGAGCGCAAGCCTAAGTTTGAAAACTCGAGCTCGATCGAGCTTCAGCGATTTTACGATGCTGATTCGGGCGCTTCTGTTGCCGGCGATGGCAGCGATCCTGGCCAATATCCTTTTACTCGTGGCGTACAAGAAACAATGTATCGCGGTCGTCTGTGGACGATGCGCCAGTACGCCGGCTTTGGTTCTGCCAAAGAGAGTAACAAACGCTACAAAATGCTTTTAGACAAAGGCACGACGGGATTGAGCGTCGCCTTCGATTTGCCAACGCAAATGGGTTACGACTCCGATCACATCATGTCGACGGGCGAAGTCGGCAAGGTCGGCGTGGCGATCAGTAGCATTGAAGACATGGAAATTTTATTCGACGGCTTGCCGCTCGACAAGATCTCGACTTCGATGACGATCAATTCGACCGCTGGAATCTTGCTCGCACTTTACATTGCGGTTGCGAAGAAACGCGGGATTTCTGCTCAACAAATCAACGGCACGATTCAAAACGACTTGCTAAAAGAATATCTGGCGCGCGGAACTTACATCTATCCACCAAAAGCTTCTTTACGCGTGATCACCGATATTTTTGATTACTGCACACGTGAAGTTCCGAATTGGAATACAATTTCGATTTCAGGCTACCACATTCGCGAAGCTGGTAGCACGGCTGCGCAGGAGTTGGCGTTTACCCTTGCTGACGGTATCACCTATGTTCAGGCGGCGATTGATCGAGGTTTGAATGTCGACGATTTTGCAAAGCGTTTGAGCTTCTTCTTTAACGTTCACAATAATTTCTTCGAAGAGATTGCGAAGTTCCGTGCCGCACGCCGGATGTGGGCGAAGATTATGAAAGAGCGCTTTGGCGCTAAAGATCCAAATGCAATGAAACTTCGGTTTCACTCGCAGGTCGCGGGCTCCACTCTTACCGCGCAGCAACCTGAGAACAATATCGTGCGTGTCGCGTTTCAAGCGATGGCTTCGGTCTTAGGTGGAACTCAAAGTCTTCACACCAACTCCATGGATGAAGCGCTTGGTTTGCCGACTGAGACTTCGGCGACGATCGCTCTTCGCACGCAACAGGTTTTAGCATTTGAAACCGGTGTTCCGGATGTTGTTGATCCACTGGGCGGCTCTTACTACGTCGAATCACTCACCAACGAACTTGAAAAGCGGGCGCTCGAATACATCGAGCGCATTGAATCACTCGGTGGCGTGGTCGCTTGTATCGAGTCCGGCTGGATTCAAAACGAAATCCAGAACTCGGCTTATCAGTATCAAAAAGATGTTGAGAGCAAAAAAGAGATCATCGTCGGCGTGAATGACTTTGTGAATGCCGAAGAAAAACACACCGAGACTTTGAAAATCTCAGAAGCCATCGGGCAAGAGCAGATTCAACGTCTGCAAAAATTCAAAAAATCGCGGGATGCGAAAGCCGTTGCAGCGGCCTTAGAGAAAATCGAGAAAGCCGCTCGTGGTAGCGACAACTTGATGCCACTCTTTATCGAAGCGGTTGAAACCAAGGCGACACTCGGAGAAATCTCGGATGTGCTTCGTAAAGTCTTCGGCCTCTTTCGCGAGAACGTGACACTATGACGAAGTCGCTCGCGTTTTTACTGCTCGGCACTCTCATCAGCAGCTGCGTGTATGGACCGAAAGCCGAACGTAAAACGACGTTGAGTTATTTGAACGGCGAAAACTACGAGACGACGGCGCAAGCGGGAAGCGATGCCGCCGTTATTCCGATTGTTAAACGAAAAGAGAAAGCGACTCAAATCGATGGCGTCGTGCTGACGGGAGAAGGTGTTGCCGCAACACCGGTAAAAAATCTTTCTGTCACGTTTTACGATGCTAAGAAGAAAGTGCTTAAAAACATCTTCACCGATGAAGATGGAAGATTCTCATTCTCAACCCAGCTTAAAAACGGTGAATATCTCGCTAAGATCACTGACGACAAATATGCAGGCCAAACGACCATCGACGTCAATTCGTATAAGCCTGAAGCCATCGTAATTAAAGCCCTGCCCAAGTAAACTCTAGACGAACATCCGTTTTGTTTTCTGTGCGCCGATGATTCAATTATATAGATGCGGTTGTTTCTCTTTTTCTTAAGCGTTTCTGCTATTAGTGCTTGGGCTTGTGAGCCTGAGTCTTACTATCCTTGTTCGGCTGATGAATCGCATTTTTCTATTGTGGTGGATTCGGTTCAGACAACGCTTTCGAAAGATCGAGTCCTTCTCACTGTTCAGCAATTGCCGAATCACCAGGATGCTGCGATTCAGAATCATTCTGATAAACCACTTTATCTGGTGACGCAGATTCCGGATGATAGTTTGCCGTTTATTGTTCATGATAAGAAAAAATGGTTCGTGCAAGCACGCTACACTCCTGAGCCCACAAGCTGCACGCCAAAAGGTGTTCCTTCGAAGAAGCCGGTGACCAATTTAGAAAAGATCAACTGGGATTGCTCCGAACAGAAAAATTCGTGCGGCGAACTTTTTAACTCGAACGTTTTAACTTTGCCTTCAGAATCTTATCCACTTGGATGGGCCGCCAACGGGCTGATCCGCGGTAAGATTGTTCTTCCATCGGTCACTGAACAGAAATTCACGCAGTATTTCCTGCATGATAATAAGCTCGAGAAAGTGGCGATGATCTCAACGTTGTCGCTGAACGAAGATTATCTCAAAGTCACTTGCGATAAGAACGCGAAGATCGAAGATTGCGGCGTTGATTGCAAAAGATTTGTGAATACCTCCGTTGCAATTAAAAATCCGACCACCGATGCGTTTTCGCTGACGACAGCAGAAAATAGTTTTGATGATTTATACGACCTTCAACTCACCATTGATGGCGATTTCAAAGATCGGCTTAAACTCGCAGGTTATACTCTTGCCAAAAATGGCGTCAGCGCTCTAACAGATATTTTTCATTCTGGCCGCGTCGATCAACGGCCGATGGACTATGTGATTTATCGCATCGCTCGTCAGGCCAGTGAGGAAGTGACGAGTCTCGTCGGACCTGGCTGGAGTTTTCAACTGCAGAAACGCCAAGGTGGCGATCGAGTTCAACCGAGCGATGATATTGCTCGCAAAAAAAAGTCGAATGAGAAACGGGCGCCGTCGGCTTTCCATCCCGATATTTATATCATCGTCGATCCCCATCATTCTGATCAGGCGATTCGCCAGTACGCAGCCAGTTTTTTAAAATCGATTCGCCAACCAATGCCGCAAGTCGATTGCGTTTTTATCGAATGGGATCCGAATAATACAAGCGCGCAGCCGGATTCGCTTGCCGATGCTATTCACGACGAAAAAGTGAGCGCCTACACGATCGGCCGTCTCGCCAGTCCGCAAGATTCTTATGGCGATTGCAGCAAAAATCGTGTCATGGCAGAAGAGATGGATCAGCATTTTCAAAAAGGCGAATGCAATGGCGCTATCGCCATTGTAAGCAAATCGCATGTTTACGAATCGCAGTGCGGTCTTCCATCGACACCAACGCTCCAACAATATTTAAATCAGAAGAATCGATCGACGGGCATCCTCGAGCCTCAGCCCAACAATCGCCTTAAATAATTAAGTTTGTGCAGCATTGCGAGCGGTAGCCGCTCTTGGGCGTTCGACGAAGAAATGAATAATCCAAATCGCCGATTCGTAAAGCGCAACCATCGGCACTAACATCATGCACATGCTGATTAAGTCTGGCGGAGTAAGAATCGCAGAGACCACGGCCAGCGCAACGACGGCATAGCGACGCTTTGATTTTAGAAAATTCGAATCAATCACGCCCAGCATCGCCATCAATGTGAGAATGAGGGGCAACTCGAACGCAACACCAAACATCATCGTGGTCATGGTGAAGAACGAAAGATATTCGGCGATTGAAATCATCGGTTTGTCCGTGCCACCGCCAAACGTCATCAAGAATTGAAACGCGGCCGGGTAAACCAAGAAGTAAACGAACGCGACACCACCTAAAAATAAAGACGACCCGAAGGCAATAAAGAACATGGCGTATTTGCGTTCATGCTTGTAGAGACCAGGCGCAATGAATTGCCAAAGTTGATAAATCCAAAATGGACATGAAAGAATAATTCCGCTCATGGCCGCAACTTTGATGTGCGCCATGAATTTATCCATGACGCCTGTGAAGATCAGTCCACCTTCAGGCAAGTAAGGCGCAATCGGCCGACGAATCCAATCCATGATGTGATCGGTTTGACTCCACGCGATCCCCATTCCCACAAACACCGCGATGAATGCGCGAATCAAACGCTTACGCAATTCCTCTAAGTGATCGATCAAAGATTGTGGTGGACCCGGCTGCTTCGAGTCGGTCACGTCGGATCCTTTTTGGCTTCATCGGTCGGAGGAGGTGGAACAGGAGGAACCGGCGGCGTTGCCGCTGCATTTGGCGAAGGCGGGTGAATCGTTTTGTTTTCCACGTTGTAATGAAGATCAGAGCGCATGTCGTGAAACTGGCGAGTGAAATCCGAAGTCGCACGCTTCCATTCATTTAACAAACGGGCAATCACGCGCGCGACATCAGGAAGCTGTCTTGGACCAATGAAAATCAGCGCCAGCACAGCAATTAAAATAACCTCGGCAAAACCCAATCCAAACATGGCAAAACAGTAACCAACTTCAGTTCAAAAAGCTAGGAGCGGTTAATTGAATCGACAGCCTTCTTCAGCTTCAATCGTCGCCGGGCCGTAAACATCATAATAACCGGTGGTGCAATCGCAATGGTCGTCCAATGGGTCGCAAGGGCTGCAGCCTTCGGTATGCCCCTCTTTGCGACTGACGGAAATTTTGAACTGCGTCGGATGGCCGATTGCATCGACGCTGAGTTCCCCACGATACTCGCGTCGAATTTTCATTCCGTTGAGATAACCGTCTTCATAATTTGTCGTAGCTAAAACAAACGGCTCTTTCGGCGAAAGCCATTGTTGGTAGCTAAATTGAGGAACTACTGATTTCACGCGATCAAATTTTGCCTGAACGTTGGTTTCGATGCGAAAGAATTCACTCAAAACCCCACCGCTTGGAACATCGACCGTCGTTTGTTTTGTAAACTGAATCGGCTGAGCCGGCGTGCTCATTGAATCTGGATTCGAAAATGTCGCCTCACACTGAGCGCCCGATGTGTCTTTTCCGGTGATAGTCATTGATCCCGCGAATGCGTGTGAACTCACGAATAATGCGATTAAAAATGCCCGTTTCATTGTCCCCCCTCCTCAATTTGATGATCAGAATAAAAACCAGACTAGTGAGTTGGGAAGATCAAAGGCTACGCGTTACTGCTTATTTGATTTAATCTTGGCCAGATCCGCGTTGAGCATGCCTTTTTCGCGGAGCTGCTCTTCGGCAAGACGCGAACCGGTGGAAATGTAGCGGTCGTAGAGACGCAGCAAATCGCCATTCGATTGAAGCGAGGATTGCTGCGAGATAAAAGTTAATGCATCCACAAAGCCCAAAAAGCGATGTGAAAAATCCGAGTAAACTTGCGATAACTTTTCGTCGGCTGTGATTTTTGCAAGACTGTCATAGGCCGTTCCGCCCATTTCTGCGTAATAATCGATATCAACGACTTTGCGATTTAACGAATCACCAAAAAACCCACTGATATAGAGACTTGTGTCGCCGAGTTTTTTTAACAGCTCAATTTTCTGTGTCACCGGCTGGTTTTGTGCGCGTAAATAAAGTTCGGCAAGCGTTTCGCGTTTATAGCGACCCGTTTCTTCATCCAAACTAAATAAGTTTTTCGCGAGCATGTAGAACTGAAGCAACTCAACCAGGTAGGATTTTGACAAATGGCTAGCGTCCATCTTGAGATGCTGAAATGCTGTCTCAAGAACCTCTAAGAAATAGTCCTTAGGTGAGGCCGTTAATTCCGGCTTTTTAACCGCTGCCATAATAGCTTTTCGGCTCCTCACCTCTAATTTTATCGCACTCGCGTAAACTGAAAGGTGCAAGTGCGCGAATCCAGGCGAAGGTCTTAAGCGAATCTCATTTTGAATGTCTCAAAATGAGATTTTGATCGAACGCGATTATTTTTTGGATAATGGTTTTTTATGTACTGGTTCAACTCGCCACTGTTGGAAGTCCGAAATTTCGACGCCATTTGCAGGGTCTTCCAGGATCTTCCCTTGTATGTAGCGATCGTACACGGGCTTCATCCAAAGTGTTTGGAGCGTATCAATCAGAATGGCTCTTTCTTTTTCACTCAAATGATATTGGCCGGCCTTCGGCATAATGCGAGTTCGAAGCATATCGATGGCGCGACCATCGTGCCAGTCTGCGAGTTCTTGCAGATTCTCGAGCGGGAGCAAGGGCGCATCCGGATAAGCTTGCACGCCAGTCGAGGAGTGGCACTCTGAACACGATTTTGTTACGATCGATTTTGCGATATTTGAATTCGCAATCGGGTCGCGGCTTCCTAGAAGTCGATCGACTTCAGAATCTGTTATATATTCAGGCGCGGAGATTTTCTGAACGCGACGAACAGGCGGCGGAAAACCTGAAAACTTTTTCGCGAGGTTTTGGCAAAAATCAGCCGTCGCCTGGTAGCGATAGGACACTCTCTCGTAGGGCGGAACACGCGGAACATCGGTAAACTTGAATTCTTTTACGATGCTTTCATAGACACTAACGATATCCTCGAAAGTATTTTTATCATGCTGCGAAAACCA
>Ga0105239_10007415_pt1 | contig 12583 bp, 9 predicted proteins | sample KBSC44metaG_FD_92761 | JGI IMG/M metagenome (GOLD analysis project Ga0105239, IMG submission 92761) | Corn rhizosphere microbial communities from Kellogg Biological Station, Michigan, USA - KBS C4-4 metaG | ecosystem: Host-associated > Plants > Roots > Rhizosphere > Soil | place: Michigan, USA...
CGGTCGTGGACTACATGCAGGTCATGACGTACGACGAGGTCGGTCCGGGCTGGTCCTCTTCGTCGTCCGGCACATGGCCGGGGCCCTGCTCGGGACTGGACTGGATGAACGGCATCATCACTTATGCGGTCAGCCAGGCTCCCGCAGCCAGGATTCTGTTGGGATTGCCGACCTATGGTTACGACTTCAGTACCGGGACTCAACAGACGTGGGCGGCTGACAAGACCTATGGAACGCCGGGTTTCTCGGCCTACATAGCGTCCAAGAACGCGAAATCCTTTGTGGACGCGACCTCCGCGACACCGTACGCCACCTGGGGTACGGTCAAGCAACAGTCGGGCGCGTTCTCGAAGAAGACCGCGCAACCGGCGCTCTGGTTCGACAATCCCACGAGCATCACGACCAAGACGCAGCTCATCGGGAAATATTCGTTGGGCGGAGCTGGCGTCTGGGCGATGGGGTATGAGGACGTCAACTTCTGGAACGCATTGGCGGCGGGTCTCTAAGCCTACCCACATAGGGCGAGGCTCACGCCTCGCCCTGCAGGGTCTCAACGGAGGATGAAAAGATGTTGACCGTTTTCGGCGAAGGAAGAGGGTTCCGGGTCGTATGGCTGCTGGAGGAGATGGGGCTCGCCTATCGGCTGAGGCCGGTGGATCTGCTTGCCGGCGTTGAGAAAGACACGGAGTTCCTTGCCATCAACCCCGCAGGGTTCATCCCGGCGCTCCAGGACGGCGACGTCACCATGGTCGAGTCCATTGCGATCATGGAGTATCTGATGAGCCGCTACGGACCGACGCCGCTCGCGCCGGACCCGCACGATCCGGCTTTTCCCGCCTACCAGCAGTTTCTCCATCTCGGCGAAGCCGGCCTTGCAGCCTCCATCTACTTCGTCGTCGTCAGCCGCAATCTTGCACCCGAGGCCGAGCGGAACAACTGGGGCGCCAGGAAGGCGCTGGAAGTATTCGAAAGCCGGTTGGGGTTGGTGACGCGACAGCTCGCGCGCTCCCCCTACCTTGCTGGCGATACTTTCACGGCAGCCGATATTTCGGTGACCTATGCCCTGGAGCTGGCGCAACGACACGGCGCAGTCGCCCTCGGCGAGGTCGAGCGGGCCTATATCGCTCGCACCAGCGGACGCGAAGCCTACAAGCGGGCTATGCAGACATGCCACGCCACGCGGGAATGGGTCGCCAGGACACGCGGCCAACAGCCACCGAAATGATCATTCGCGGGCGAGCTTCTTGATCGCCTCGGCGCTGATGGGCGTAAAGAAGTTGACCAGGTTGCCATCTGGATCGCGGAACAGGAGCGATCGGTTGCCCCAAGGCATCGTTGTCGGCTCTTGAACAACGGAATCGCCAATCACCTCCGCCAACTTTCCATACTCGGCATCCACATCGCTCACGCGAAACTCGATGATGGCAGTGTGGTTTTCAGCGGGACGGGCCACATCGCCGCCGAATAGCCGCAACGTGCGTGTACTGCCTATGGCCAGAGTGCAGGTGGCCGTTTTCAGCTCCCCGAAATCCTCGCTGTACATCGTCACGGTGATGCCCGTGATCTGCTCGTAAAAGCGCACGAGCCGCTTGATGTCGGCGGTGATGATGCGGACCGAGACGAAATTCATGAATTCTCCTTCCAGGCTGAAGCCGCGGGTGTGTAGCGCCGTTCTACGCTAGCCCTGCTGACAGCATGGTGTCAGCATACTGGCAGCAGACTGTCGATCCAGGATCGACAGTGAGCAGGCTACGCCTGCGCAACCATGAGATAGCCATGCGCCGTGCCGATCGTCTGTTTCAAATCATCCAGATCCTGCGGCGGTCGCGGCGGCCGGTGACCGCCAGTCAGCTCGCCGCGGAGCTGGAAGTGTCGCAGCGTTCGGTTTACCGGGATATCGCTGACCTGATTGGGCAGCGGGTGCCGATCCGCGGCGAGGCTGGAATCGGTTACGTTCTCGACGGCGACTTCGACATGCCGCCGTTGATGCTCACCCCTGATGAGCTGGAGGCGGCAGTGCTGGGCGCGCAATGGGTAGCGGACCGGGGCGACGCTGTTCTGGCGCGCGCGGCTCGTGATCTCATCTCCAAGATTTCCTCGGTCGTGCCCGAACGCCTGCGCCCGTTCATCGCCGAGCCCAGCATCGGTGTGCCGACGAGCCAAAGGCTGGCTGCTGATGGAATCGACATCGCCCTGACCCGGTCGTGGATTCGCAGCGGGCGAAAAATCCGCATCCGATACCGCGACGAGCAATCCCGCGAGACCGAACGCACCATCTGGCCGACAATCATCGGCTACGCTGAGACCGTGCGCCTCCTGGCGGGGTGGTGTGAGCTTCGTCGCGGCTTCCGCCACTTCAGGACTGACCGCATCGTATCCGCCGAATTTCTCCAAGAGCCCTATGGATGCCGCCCCAGAGAGCTCCGGGCACGATGGCGACGCTTCATGGAGGCAGAGCGCGGTATTCGCTTGCCATAGCGGCGCACCAGACTTCGTCGCGCAGCCTTCAACAACCTTCCAGCATGACCACCGGAGCTTCCTCCAGTGTGTCGGAACGGCGACGTCGCGCCTCTTTCCGCTGTATGCCAGCGCGTATCGTGGTCGGTCTCGAGCGACGTCTGGACGACCGGCGACAGTTTCGAATAGAACAGTCCTACAAGACCAGACTGATCATCTCGAGGGGCAACGTCATGACTCGTCCAGCAAGGCCCGCCAGCCGCTCGGCCAAACTCGCACAGGTATTGCTGACAGCACTGTTGTGTGGTTTGTTTACGGCTTGCGGCGGCGACGGGTTCCACAACGGAGTCGTCGTTCTGACCGTGCACAAGGCGACGATCACGCGGGGATTGTGGATCGCCAATGGCACGAATGTTCTGGAGTACGTCCCGTCACAGTTAATGGTTGCTGGCTCGAGCGCGGCGGTACCGCATCTGGCGAACAATAGCGGCGCTTTCGGAGCACCGCAGGGTGTAACCTTCGATGCAAAAGGAAACCTCTGGGTGATGGATCCCGAGGCGATGGTGAATGGCCAGAAGACGCCGGCGTTGCTGGAGTTCAGCGCCACCCAGCTTGCCGCATTGGGTACCACGGCAGCTCCCGCGCCGGTTGCCACGGTCACCTCGACCGGGCTGAATTTTCCCCAACAGTCGGTGTTCGATGCCCAGGGAAATCAGTGGGTGGCGGACCATAACAGCAACAGTGTGTTGGTCTTCACGGCAGCGCAGTTGGCCATGACCGGGGTCAACAACCTCGTCCCCGCCGTGACCATCACTTCGGCGAGCTTCAATGGTCCCTTAGGGATTGCCTTTGATCGCAACGGCGACCTCTGGGTCGCGAACAATGGTGGCGTGCCGGTGGCAGGATCGACCACCGGCGCCATGAGTGCTGCAGGAACGACGATCGTCGAGTTTCTGGCCGCCCACCTGCCCACGCCCCCGGCAACCGGAGTGCTGACTCCCGATCTGAATCCTGACGTGACGCTGAGCGACGACGGTCAGAACTCCATTCAAGCACCTTGGGCGCTGGTATTCGATGGGAGAGGGCACTTGCTGTCGAGCAACGCCAACCCGCCCTCTACCATCGTGGATTTCTCGCCCGCCCAGCTTGCGGCAACGGGAGCGCCGGTGCCGGTCCTGATCATCAGTCCAACCAAGCTCGGTGGAATTCCCACCCTCGATGCCCCCAACGGCATCTGCTTCGACAATCTCGAAGATCTGGCCGTGTTGAATTCCGCGGGAGCGTTCGGGCTGGCCTTGTTCAGTAACAATCAGAAGGTCGATGGAGCATTTCCGCCCAACACATTCATCGTGGGCGCCGCGACGACGCTCAACGCCCCGGCCGGGTGCAACTTCGGTCCGCTGGTGAACTAATCACGTTACGGCGACCATTTCCATCGCCATCGCGCCTGGCGCCCGTGGTGTCGGGCCCAGCCAGACCAGGCGTACCGACAGCAACACGAAGATGATCGCGATCAGCATGTAGGCTGACACGATACTAATGGTTCCCCAGACGCCTTGCGCCAGCGTCGGCAACTGCGCACCCTGAAAGGTGGGCAGATAACCGTAAACGACCCAGGGCTGCCGTCCCACCTCAGCGACGATCCATCCCGCGAAGGTTGCGAGCCAAGGTAACGGCAGCAGTACAGGAACCACGAGCGATAACCAACGGGGGCGCTCACGTTGCAGACGCTCACGGAAAATGAGGCCCAGGGTGAAGGCTGCCAGCAGTCCCAGTCCAATCATCGCCATCAGGCGAAACCCAGTGAACAAAACCGGTACGCGAGGGACGGTGTGCGCAGCCGCCCGTCGTATCAATTCAGCGTCGCTGATCGGTTTGCTCGCGAGGGCCTTTTCCTGCGTGTAGAGCTGGCGATATCCCTGCAAGTCGGGCGAGCCGCCGGGCTCGCGAACCGAGCGCTGGATCTGCTGCCGCTCGCTGGCCAGCACTTCCCGAATGCCGGGCGGCGAGCCCGACAGGCCATGACCCGTGAGCACACTCAACAGGTAAGGAAGCGTCACCTCCAGTCGGTTCACTTGAGACACCGGGTCCGGTATCGCGAACGCAACCCAACCGGCGGGCCCGCGCTCCTCCTGCCACAGCCCCTCGAAGGCCGCGAACTTCATGGGTTGATAGCGGGCGACATGCTCCGCGCTGAGGTGTCCGGTGACAATGACGGACACGGTCGACAGCGCACCGAGCATGAGCCCGGCCCTCAGACTCACCCGGGCTACCGGCAGATGCTGACCGCGACCGAGGTAGAGGATGCTGATGCCGCAAATAACGGTGCTGGCACAGACCACGGCCGCGGCCAGCACATGTGCAATCGTGGAGATCGCCATCGGGTTGAGAAACAGAGCCTGGGTCGGATGTTGCATCCAGGCGTTCATGCTCAGGATCGTCACGGCCTGGCACGTCATCAGCGCAACCAGCCCCCACACGAGTGCCATGCGAACCGCGGGGAAAAGGCGCGAACCGAACACGGCAATCGTCATCACACCGACCAACATCGCCGGACCGATCGCCGTTTCGATGGGTACGATCCGATCCAACATCGGCTTGACGTAGGCAAAGTAGTTGCCCCAATCGCTCGCCAGTTGCGTGCGCAGCGGATAGCCGGTCGCTACACCAACAATCCAGCCGAGCAGAAACAAGCGAAACCAGAAGCGGGCAGCGCTCTCCCATGCCTTGGCCCGCGTGCGCACGAATGCGGTCTCCATACACGCGACCGACACGATCAGGCCGAGCGTCAGGGGAACGAAGATATAGTGGAAGCAGGCCATGAAGCCGAACTTCATCCGGATCAGGCTCAGCAGGAATGCTTGGCTGTCCATGTCGAAATTCCCTTTCAACGTGGTGGGCGCTCACTTCAAGCCACAGCACCGCACACGACAAATGAATATTTTTGGCGTATGGATGAATGAATCCCGTCAATAGTTCTTCGGGTTCAGTTCCCGACTCGACCCCTGGAAGCGCCGGCAAGACTCAGACATCCAGAATCCCGCGCTTCAAAGCGATCATGACCGCATGAGTCCGGCTGCTGGCCGCAAGCTTCGGTAGAATGCTCTTCATATGCACCTTGATCGTGCTTTCGGCAATGGCCAGCTCCGCGGCGATCAGTTTGTTCGACTTCCCGGCGGCAACACCTTTCAACACTTCGACTTCGCGCTGCGTCAGTGCATCGTCCACGGCGTGTTCAGCGATTTCCCTGGCGACCTCCGCGGGAACGTGGCGCTTGCCGGCGTGTATCGTCCGGATCGTCTGGAGTAACTCCTTTCTCAACATGCTCTTGAGCAGATACCCCGCGGCACCAGCCTTGAACGCCTTGACCGCTTGCACATCCCCCGCGTAAGTCGTCAACACGATGATACGGGCGGATGGAAACTCCTTCCGGATGGCCGTAATGACCTCGATTCCACTCATATCCGGCATGCGCAGATCCATGAGCGTCACGTCCGGTCGATGTTGCCGGAAGGCCTTGATGGCTTCCCGTCCGTTGTCGGCTTGTCCGACGAGTGTCATATCCGGTTGGTCTTCGATGACGGCCGCGATTCCCTCGCGCAACAGCAGATGATCGTCGACGCTGAGTATTCGGATCCGCTGCGGATCTCTGGCGGTGCTCACAATCGATGCTCCTTCATACCCCACCACCCAACACGCCGTTGCCCGCGCCCCAACTCCCTGTAGGCGACCTCCGCCGGCACCCGCAAGTCGATTTCAGTCCCGGCACCTCGAGCGCTCCAGATATCCAGATGCGCACTCAGCTTTTTCGCACGCTCACGCATGCCCACGAGCCCCCAGTGCCCCACCCGTTGACCTCCATGGAGCAATGCCTGATCGATGCCACTCCCGTTATCCCGCACTGTCATGCGCAGTTCCGTCTCCCCATAAAAGACCTCAGCCTCGATTTCCCTCGCATTCGCATGCCGGAATGCATTGACCAACGCTTCCCGTCCGAGAAGCAATGCCTCCTCGCGCACAATCGGATGCAGCTCACGCGGCGTCCCGGCAGTGCTCGCGCGAAACCCCACTGGGTGCGCGAGTGCCAATTGCTCGCCTGCAGCCGCAAGCGCATGAGTCAACTCAACCTCGCTCGATACAGGTGCGCGAAGGTCCTTGACCCGGGCGCGGCTCTCGTCCAGCAATTCGTCTGCCCGCTCGAGCGCCCGTTCCATGAGGCCGCGAGCCGGCTCGCGTTCCGGAATCCGGTCACTGGCAGCTTGGAAACGCAATATGAGACCGTGCATTCCTTGTAGCAGCGTGTCGTGGAGCTCGCGTGCAATGCGCTCGCGCTCAGCCAGGCGCTCCTCCAGCCGGCCACGAACGTGAGCACTGACCTGTTGCATTCGCACCCGGTAGAGAGCGGCCAGAAGCGCCAGGCACAGCAGCACGCACAGCGCGTAAAACCACGTCGTCTGGTAGAACGCCGGGCGGATGGTGAAGCGGACAGAGGTGCCCGAGGTGTTCCAGGCACCCTCGCTGTTGGAAGCAACGACTCGAAACGTGTACCGTCCCGGCCCCAGGTTGGTGTAGTACGCCTCGCGTCGCTGGCCCGCATCCTGCCAATCCGGGTCAGAGCCCTCGAGTTGGTATCGCAGGCCCACACGTTCGGGCATGGTCAGACTGCCTGCCGTATAGTCGATCTGCAACTGGGTGGTATGAATCGGCAGACTGAGGTCTGTATTCATCACCGGATATCGGACACTCTCGCTGCTGATACTCCATACCGTGACCGGGGGTGGTGGCGCGTTTCGCGCGATCCGACTCGGATCAATCAACACCAGCCCCTCGGTCGTCGCGAACCACAGTCGACCGTCCGCCGTTTCAATCGCCGAGGGGATGGGACGCAACTGCTGCGCTGGCCCGGGCACCCCGTCCACAGAGTCAAAGGTTTCGACTTGCACCCGGTGGGTCGCATCGACGCTGACACGCTCCACTTCAGGACGTGAGATATGCGTAATACCCGCGATTCCATTGAGCCACAGCTCGCCGCTCCGGGATTCAATGATTCCCGAGATTCCGGCGAAAGAGCTACCCGATGCGCCAAGTATCGGAACGAAGCGCATCCCGTCAAAGCGTGCGAAGCCGAGGTCGCCGCCGACCCAGACGCGCTTCCCACTGGCATGGATGGCGGTGACGTTACCAACATTGAGCCCACGGCTGGCATCCAGGAGCTCGACCTTGTCCCCGTTGACCCGGGCGATACGATTGTCCGTGTAACCCAACCACAAGGCACCTTTCGCATCCACTGTTTCCACAATGGGCGCTATGCGGGGGAGTGCCTTCAAGCCCCCATACGCCAACCACCGTCCGTTGGACAGGCGGAACACGCCTTGGTGTATCAAAGAGACCCAGATCGCACCGGTCCGGTCACGAACCACTGCCTGCACGTCCATCTGCACCTTTTCTGGCCATGGAGTGACCACGAGGCGACCGTTTTCCGTGTGCCCAAGTCCCGCGATTCCGCCGAACCAGGCGCTACCGTCCGGGTCGCCATAACCTGCGGTGAATGCCCCAGTCTCCTGTTGGTTCACGATGGTGCCGTTGCGAATCTCCAGCAGGAAGCCCACCGTCGAGGGGAAGTCCGGCGAGCACGCTGCCCAGAGCGTACCGGCACCGCCGGCGGCAAACACGTATCGCCAGGAGCAGGGCGGCAGCGGAGCGCGGATGATGTTGCTGTGACTGAAGCGGCCCAGCCCTTTTTCGGTGCCTACCCAGATGTTGCCTTCGCGGTCTTCAAAAAGGGCAATCGCGCGGCCGCCATTCGATTCGTCCGTGAGATTCTCTATGTGGGGAGGGGGCTCGATGTGGAGTGGCGTCGAGTCCGACAGCAGCTCACGGGATGGCAAGCGGCGGACCGCATCCCCTCCCAGCCACAGGTTCTCTTCCCGATCGAACAGCAGCGGTGCCGGGAAATTGCCTGTCCAACCCAACGTGCCATGGCTGTCCAATATGCCGTGGCCGTCCGGTTGCGGGTCTGTTGGCGAATCCATGCGAGTGAGCCCGTTGTTCGTCCACGTCCACACCTTCCCGTCGGGTGCCATGGCGAACGGCATGTAGTCCGGGTAGTCGGTGTCGGGATCACCCCAGTGCGCCATCTCGCGGAAATGGTCCTCGTGAGCGGTTCGCGCGAGCACACGGCCGACAGTCGCCACCCACAGCGTTCCATTTCGATCCACCAGCGCTCCTAGTGCCATTGGAATCGACTCGCTCGCGATTCTCTGCCAACGCTGGCCGTGCAAGCACGCCAGGCCTCCCGCCACCGCGGCCCACAGGGTGCCGTCGTGATCCCAGACCAATGTCTGAACGGTACCTCCGGGCAGACCCTCCCGCTCGCCGTAGCGCGTGAGACGGCCGTTGCGCAGGAAACTGACACCGCCAAATCGAAAACCGATCCACAGACCCCCATCCGCGGAGGCCGCGAGCGCCGAGACGTCAGTGGCCTGCAAAGGCTCATCCGCGGGTTGCGGGTAGTGTACGAACCGGATTCCATCGAAACGGGACAGCCCGGTCGTGCCGCCGACCCACAGAGTTCCGTCTGTCGTCTGCGCCAGCGCCGATACTTCGCGCGGGGCGCCTTCACTGACGGACCAACCTTTGTGATTCAACTGTGGGAGAGTGAGATCGGTCCCCAACGACCACGCGCAGTCACAGAACAGCATTCCAATCAGATACAGGCCAATGAGGTACAGGCCGACGTGTTTCAAGAGAGTTCCCACGAGCCGCACATCATAACTTCCGATGGGCGATCCTGTAGTTGTGTCACCGCCGCACGACACCGGCGATGCGGCTTTGATCCAACTCGCTGTCGGCACACCCCGACACAGCGTCTGTCATCCTTACCCCTAAAGTGGTAACAAACCGCTCCCGCTTGGTGTGACGTGGCGGATGACCCGCCGAGGTACCTTCTTTCGCGTTGCTGCACACTCCTCGATCGAAAGACAAGGAAACACCATGACAATCCGTTCGTTGTTACCGGGCGCCGCGCTCGGCGCCCTCGCAGTATCGGGACTCTCACTGGCTCCGGGTGCCTCCGCGGGAGCCGCCCCCGCAGCCGGTCATGAAGCCATGACCACATTCAACATCTATCTGCCATTGACCAACACCACGGCGCTGAAGCAGTTATTGAGCCAGCAGGTCGAGCCCGGCTCGCCCAACTACCACCGCTGGCTCACGCCGGCCCAATTCAAGCAGCAATTCGGTCCCAGCCCGGCAGCCATCAGAGCCGCGCGCGCCATGCTGCAGGGTGCGGGCTTCACCATCGTCGCGGAGCATACCCAGAACCTCACTGTCCAAGGTTCAGTCGCGGCCGTGGAAAAAATGTTCGCGACACAACTTACGCCGGTGAGCACCGTAAAAGGCACCATGAAATGGGCGGCTGCCAACCACGGACAGCTCAATATGCCGCGAGAGCTCGCCACTATGGGAGCCGTCATTCCCGAGTTCGCGCCGCATCTGGCCAAGCATGTGCATTCACACGTCTCGCCGGCAGTGAGCAGCTCCGTTGCGCTGGCTGCCGGCGGCAACACGCCGCTCGCCCGGTTAGGCAACACGACCCGCTTGTTCTACCCAAACGATCTCAATGAAGCTTACAAACTCCCGTCCTTCCAGCAGATTCCCGGCACGGGCGCAACCATCGGCATCGTGATGTCATCCGTGATCGATCCGGCGGACCTCGCCTCCAGTTTTAATTCCTCGATCACCGCCGGAGGCGTGACCGACGTACAGAACTTTTCCGCCGTCTCCGGCTTGCCGGTTCCAACCGTCACCGTCCGCCCAGTCAATGGCGGCAGCGGGGCATTCGACCCCAACAATCCCGCCGCTGGCGAAGCCGCCCTGGATACGCAGATGTCACTCGGGACAGCCCCTGGCGCTGCTGAGATCCTCTACGACACCCCGGATCTCTCGGACGCCAACATCATGGCCGCGTACGCGCAGCTAATCAATGAAAACGTGGTCGACGTTGTGAGCTCATCATTCGGCGCGTGCGAGACGGATTACACCGCAGCGGCCAACAATGGTGTTGATTTTACCGGCCTCCTGCATCAGTACAATGCGCTGTTCCAGCAGGGTAACGCTCAGGGCATCACGTTCGTGGCGAGCTCGGGTGACCTGGGCGCGGCCGCCTGCATCCCACCCGCCTTTATGTCCAACCCGACGGCGGCCGGGACCAGCTACGTGCTGGGTGTGGAGCATCCGGCAGCCGACCCCAACGTGACCGGCGTGGGTGGCACGAACCTCCAGACCGTCGCGTCACCCACTCAGAATGACACCACGTACGCGCAGGAGAATGCCAACTTCGATCCCCGCCTGCCCGCGCAGTTTTCAACGGGTACCATCAACTTCACCGTGAGCAACAACACGTGGGGCTCGGGCGGCGGATTCAGTAAGATCTTTGCGAAACCCTCCTACCAGTCCCTCGTCCATACCGGCAGCAACATTTACCGCTCGGTACCCGATGTTTCTCTCATGACGGGAGGTTGCCCTGGCGATGCGGATCTGGCCAAGCAGGACTGCACCAAACTCCCGCGCAGCGGAGCCATCATCTGGATCGGCGGCGCACCCAATGTGGTCCTCGGAACCAGCTCCTCCGCGCCCGAAATGGCAGGTGTCCTGGCCCGCGCGGTCTCGTTCTATCACAGCCGTCAGGGCAACGTTAACCCCGTGATCTACACCCTGGCCGCGCGGCAAACCGCACAGGGCGGCGTCAATGCTCCCGCGGCGTCGCAATTCTTCCATCGCAACATTACCGGCAACAACAACGGCTTCACCGTGAGCCCAGGCCAGGACTACAGCGAAGTCCTCGGTACGGGCACACTGAATGTCGTGAACTTCCTGCAGGTGCAAGGCGTGAAGCCCGCAGGCGCTCCCGACACAGCAAGCAATCCTTAAATCATAAAACCAACCGGGCGGCAGGATCACTATCCTGCCGCCCCCGCGCTACGACGCAGGGTCTTTATTCACTGTTGAGCCGCAACAATCCACGTTCGAAGGTCCCGAGCAAGTGTTCGCCGGCGCGCCTGAAATCCGGCCGCCGCTTGATATAACGCCGGATCTGGGCACTCGCTTTGCGGACTCCCCGGTCCACTCGATCCAGCAGCTCCGCGACCTTCACCCCGCTGAGCCCACAGGATTGACGCCCGAAGGCGACCAGGCGGCGTCGGTTCGGGAATTCTTTCGACCCCGCCAGGCTGAGTGCCAACACATCGCGTGGAACATACGGCGTCGTGGACACCATGTCATAGGCGGGCGCGAGACTGGCCATGGCGGTGGCGTGCTCGTAGACGACCGCGAAATTCTTCAAGTGCGCATCGCCGTTTTCGATGGCACAGCATAATGCCAACATCAGGAACAATTGCTCCAGCGCTGCGCGTTGCTGTTGAGGCGAGACGAATTGCCCGATGCGCCGTGCCAGTAATTCATACGACCCGTCGTAACGTCCGTGAGGGCGAACGCCATTCAGGACGCAGAAGTCCTCACAACCCAGGTAGGTTCCGTCCGATCGGAGGTCGAAGCGCTCGATGATCAGCAAACGGCGGTTGTTGGAGAGCTCGACAGCGGGAATCGGGATACCTGCGTGACGGGCGGCTTGCATGCAAAAGAACTCATTCGCTGCGAGCTCAGGATGCTCACGTGGATCGAATGTTTTAACGACGTGAGTCGCGCCACGATGAGTGATCCGGCCCGGTGCCGTCTCGTTGGCTCTCAGCAACACCTTGGGCTGCATGCCGGAGATACCCGAGTGGCGCGCGTAGCGCTGGAGCAGGTCCGCAAACAGATCCTTCGTGCCTTTGTAGGTGAGCAATTCCTCCAGGCTTTGAGCCGCAATCTCATCCTCGGCAAGGGCGGGGGGGCCGTAGCGCAGGCGGCCAATCTGCGAGCGCCCCACGATCTCCAACAACCCGAGATTGTCGCCCAAAACGCATTATATATGATGCATCAAAAAATCACCCCCATCAATTATTCACCGCACGTCCACCTGACTAGGCTCCGCCCGCCCCCCTTGCCCCACTCCCCGAAAACATGACCCCCACCCACCCCACCAACACGAGCGCCAGCCCCGCCTCCAACAGAATGAAAGCATGAA
>Ga0105239_10007417_pt1 | contig 12582 bp, 9 predicted proteins | sample KBSC44metaG_FD_92761 | JGI IMG/M metagenome (GOLD analysis project Ga0105239, IMG submission 92761) | Corn rhizosphere microbial communities from Kellogg Biological Station, Michigan, USA - KBS C4-4 metaG | ecosystem: Host-associated > Plants > Roots > Rhizosphere > Soil | place: Michigan, USA...
TAGAACACGACACCGCGGATCTGAGTTGGGATCAAACGTGTTTGTCGTTCGATCTTGATTATGGCGATATTTCGCGCCGTCCTTACAGTGTCGACTCTCTAATGAAAGAAATCTTGATCCTCCAAACTGTAATGAAACAACGCGGTGCCGACGCGCATGCCGATCAAACTGATTGTTTCGTGTGCGTGGCAGAAGAAAATCAGCAGTTGGGTGTGCATCTCTATTTCTATGAATCCGTATACTATCCGGAAGAATGCATGTCATTGGCGGAATTGTGTCGCCATGCGTTGCAGGAGCAACAATCGGTCCCGCATTGTGGACATAAATCATGGAGTGACATTGTCGATATCAGTATTTACAACAAAACGTTGCGCATGCCGTTCTTGCAAAAAGCAAAACAATGCGACGAACACAAAAAAAAACCAAAACCCGGCTGTTGTTTCCCCACGGGTAAGCGGTATTGTGGTCGTCGGTACTGGCCGATTGGAATTGTCAAACAGGGTGTTCTCCATGAGCAACATTGGGTCAATGAAATCAAGCACTTCATCCTGCGAAAAGAAGGAATGATGGAACGACCCAATCCATTGAAAAATCGGATTCGCGACACTCAACAACGTTTGCATTCGCACGCTGTCCGGCCCGAAGTCGTGCAAAGATTTCTTGTCCAATTTGGTGACCAAGAAAATACGGACGGTTTGTTTGATGAGCTATCACCAACGGTGGCACGCGATTATTTACGATTTGCGATTACCTTGGCCTCCTTACGCGGACGGAAAGGATTACCCAAAACCCCGTGCAATCTTTCACTGAACGATCCCATCCCCAATTATCCTCGGCCATGGCGAGATTTTTTTCAATCTGTGTATCGATATGCATTATTTTGTGTGACGCCACAGGATGGTGTCTTGCAAAACGAGTCCAAACAGTTAAAAAACGTAGAAGACAAACGTTTCGTATTGTCGTTAACGTTGAAAGACTACGAGGAGGCCACGAAACAGCGTGCTTTAAAATCCGATACGCTCTATTGTCTGCGACCACAATTGTTTGCCTACACGAATCCGTTAGGCGAGGAATTTTCGAATGTGGAACAGTATCAAAAACAAAAACTCCAAGAATCCACAGACAACGAGGCGGAACGTAAAATCCGTCAAAAATTCAATCACTTGCTTCCCGAGACGAACCGTGATGTAGAATTGTCCATGCTGCAGCACATGTCACGATACGACCAACAGGGGAAAGCGCATGCGTATAATCCACCAGAAGCGGAAACCCTTGCAAATGATCCTCTAAAACGGTGTCTTGAGCTTCAAACATTTATACGTGAACGCATGGAAACGGATAAGTATCGTCAACTCCAAGTGCGACGTTTGCAATTGTCCAAAGACGGAAATTGTCTCGTGATTGTCCAAGGACCAGGATCTCATTACTGTTGCATTGCTGGGCGTGTGCATCGCAATGCTTCAATTTATTTTACCGTTGACCGACGCACGACGTCCATTCGACAACATTGTCATCATTCCACCTGTCAAACGGCAGAAAAAGAGCGATGTTTTGGCGTGAAAATGGATGCCGGTCTCCAAGCATTGTTTGCACCACAAGAACTTCTTGGAATCACTCCCTCAACGAAATCCAAACTTCCTTCTTCTTCTTCTTCCGTTGTAGAACCGGTGAAACTGGCGCACCAATCCACCCCACCGTTGATGCACGAAGGCGTTCCGATTAAATTATCGACTCCGACTCGCATGGTATCTAAAGAACAGCAAGAGCTCGCTGGTCAAGTACTTGCAAAATTCCCTGTGTACTCTGCCCCCATGCGGTCACAACCGCGTCCTCGGTTACAACAACAAACAACTGAAAAAAAGGACGATGACAAAAATGAGGCAAAGCGCACCAATCTATTGAAACAACGCATGAAACGACCTATCTTGGAGAACGTCGCCAACACAGGAAATACTCTTCGAAATGTTTTCGAGAGAGAAATGGACGACGCTCTGCAGCCCATTCAAACGGTAGAAAACAGTATTGGGGCAACAGAAAGCACTATGGGGACACGAGAAAGCGCGATGGGGACAACAGAACACAAACGAGACGAGGAAAAACATGCAACTGTTTTGGAAGGCACGATGTCGTGGGATGATGACGGAAATGTAATCTTCGTTCCTGCCAAAGCGGCCAAGCCGAAGAAGGAGCCACTGTCTTCTTCCAAGAGTACAGAGGCTCCCATTGCAAGATATAGCGATTTGTTTTGAGCAGGTCAAACAAAACTGCAAAAGCAAGTCCCGTAAGATGGATGGTCGTTCCTCGTCATCCTCTGGCGCTTCCTCAGTCGATCGTGTGGTGAAGGTGGATGGACCTACGGATTCAAAAGAATGGAAGCGAGAGACTAGTGGGCGAGTGACACCTCCGCATGTCTACACTCATGCGGATCGCGATGCGCGTAGCAATTATCACTACCGTCTCGGCTGTGGGGGAGCCGCCACAAAAGTTCCGTTGGATTCTCGTGCTACCGCCAATCGTTGGGTATGCTCACGTTGTGTCTCATATCGTCCAAACGCAATCGCGTGGTTAAAAGACAAGGATCGTAAAATCGTTTATGTATGGTACTTTGTGATCACGTTGGTGGTGAACACATTGATCCGCGTGCATTTCACCTGTTGTATTTTTATTGTTCCTGAATTTCGCATGCTGTTGAGATGAATTCAAAAAACCATTTTTTTAATTCGACGATGGTGGAGGTTTTCCCACACATGACATTTGACTCGTGGTACCTGAAATGGTGTGGATGTCATAGTTGGTACAAGCACTTTCGTGGTCGCACGCTCCTCATTCTTTACTGGACTCCTGCCAAATTAAACGATGTATGGGAGTTTCTCCCCCGCATACCAGTCGAAAACCCGTCATCAGAGCTGTGGCAAAACAAACTCTTTCAACGACACGTGTTTTCCGCATCACAATTTGTGTATCGCCTCGTTGACTTCAACGGCAGAATCTGTCATGACATGACACATTACACAGGAAAACATTCGAATGTGCCAGAGCATTTTGGTGTTGACCCAAAACAGTGGAAGAATATGTGTGTTCTGGAATGGTCACGTCTGCGCGATCGGGCGCATCGTGTATGTGGTCGTATTCAAACAGATCTCGTGGCGCATTACAAACGCGGAATTCTCGAAGCAAGAATCTTTTTTGCCATCGATGTCGATGGTGTAATCATGCTGATTGCTCGCTATGCCGCCGGAGACCTCCCGTTTTCGATTGCCGAGTCGCCTTTGCTGCAGCCGGCGGTGGTACTCACAGTCGCAACCGACAAGTAGGGCATGAGCACACGCTTTTTTCTTGATCTTAGAGTGCCTCTTTTTTTCGTAAGAATTTTTTTGCTCGTCCCGTCATGGCGTTTGCAGCTGAGTCCAAAGGTGATCCCGTCGTGCCGCTCTCCTCATGGGGTCGCTATATTGGCATGACCGAGTTAAGCGGACCTTTGCTGAAACAGAGCATTCCGAGGGATCGTAAGGTTCGTTTCGTGTGTCAAGGATGTGGACAACTCGCTGAAGATTTTCCCGTGGGCTATATCGTTGCGAGCGCGATGGACAATAAATTGAAAAAGCGTAAATTTTTGATTCGAGGACAATTTGCAGCTTCATGTGCATACCGTTGGGCACAGGAAACCAAGTACACTTGGACCGAACAAGTACAAGACCTGTTTTCACTTATGTTTCTTGATGCGTATGGTGTGCACCCGCAAGCTTTGCGGAATATGACCAAGAATTTACCTCCCGCACGCTGGCAAATTCCACAATACATTGCGCCGCTATCTCCAATTTCAACGGAAGCCAAAGAAAAAGAACCACGCAGAATGACAGGCATTGAATTTCATCAGCACTATGCGCTTCCACTTTCCAATCCAATGCTTTCCTCCACATGCATTATCGTGGAACAACGCTCGACGTTTTTATTGGAAGCTGCGGACCTTCAGAAGTGTACGATGACCGCGACACAGCTCAAAACGCTGTTCCCCACATTATACACCAAAACCAATTCTGGGAACCAGGAACGACAACCGAACGGCAACGATTTGAAACGTTTGTCTCTGTTTTCTGTTATCAGCGCACAACAAGAAGAACAACGTAAAGAACAACAACAACAAAGTGGAAAGAAAGCAGTTCGTGTTCTGGATCAGTTTTTGAAACCATTGTCCAAGTCAGGCGAGACGGGATCAGAGAAGGGATTAGAGAAGGGATCAAAAAAGGGATCAGAGACGGGATCAGAGAAGGGATCAGAGAAGGGATCAGAGAAGGGATCAGAGAAGGGATCAGAGAAGATCTCTAAGTAGCGCGTTTTTTTGTTGTATAGAGTTGGCTGTATTGAATGCTTTCGACAAGACTGAGACTGCGAAGTCGCACACATTCTCGCTGCACGCCACACCATGTCACGGGAAGGAATGCGTCCAGCGAGCTGCATTCTTGTTCGCGTGCAGATGTAAACGGAAATTGAAACGTTCCGTTCGACGCTGTTAGTCCAACCGGATACGGATGCTGAATGATCATTTCATATTCACCGTTTGATCGCGACGTTTGCTTTGCCAGCGAAATACATAACATCACACGGAATTGCCGAGCTGCTTTCTTTGATTTTGTTTCTGCTTTCTTTTCTGTTGTTGTTTCTGCTTTCGCTTTCGTTTTCGCTTCTGTTTGCCCCGCGATGCTCGCATAGCAATGAGCGAGCAGGAAGGTTGTCAATAGCGGAAACATTGCGCTTTTGGTTTCTGATACATGGTATACGCGAGTTTTCACGCGTTTATCGATGCCGTTCGGTAAATAATCATCCGCAGTAGCATGCAAACGCATCGACATGTCGGCCATGTCTGCATAAACAGCGAGGGTGTGTGTGACAAATTTCAAAAAAACGGTTTCATCTGTGCATGTCAGAGCATCCAATGCATTCACGGCACCGTTTTCCTTGTCATCCAATAAGGTATTCATTACATACGCAACGTCGGCGGCGTCGATCTCCAAATTCGGAGTGAGCATTAGACTAAACGATTCGTAGAACAATGCGGATCGATCCAACGGTGGTATAGTCGAAGAGCCAAACGCTTTATTGATGCAAGCCGGCGGCTCTTTAACCATTTGCAATGCTAGTGTAGCGATGACGTGTCGACTGTGATTGTATCCATCCAATCGGTCACAGAATGCATCAACAGCACGATCATGAAACGGATCTGGATTCGATAAAACGGGAATGCTGCCCCAGGACAACGGTGGCGGGCGAATCTGAGAAGCGGGGAGTTGCTGTGCGTTCTGCAATGGAATTCCCAACGCTGCAAGCATTTCTTTTCGTTCATGAACATTCCAAGCTGCATGGGTTATGGGTGAGTGATGCAGCGTTTGCCACAGCGAGCAATATCGTGACAGAACGAAGCGATAATGAATCGCAGATCGGATTTCCCCTTTCCTGTTGGGCCGTACCGGCATTGTTTTTTTGAGCCACTCATCATCATCATCGCTCATTTTGTAACTCGAAGCAGCTTCAACTTCATCATTTCGACCTAGGCCGGACAGTTCAGCGCGAAGTAGCTGGACCAAAACACTGTACCAATCACGGTCAATCCAGTCATGAAGATAGTAATGCGTCGTCGCAACGATGGCGCGCCACGCCATGTCACGATCGCTAACATCACTTGAGGTCACGACATGAGAGAGTTCGAGCATAACGTATGCACAGGGGAATCGAACGCAACCCCTCTGTGTAAAATAATCAGGTTCTACTTCCTTTTCATCACTTTTCTTGTCTTTCTGGGTCTTCTTGTCTTCCTTACCCTTCTGGATCAGTTTCGGGTTTCGCTGTGGCAACATAAAGAGAAACATATTGTCTGCGCGGTCCAACATCGCTTCCGTGACATCCCCATCGTCCATGAGAGTTTGATTTGGAAACTGGAAGAGCCGCGATTGCGGAAGTGGTAAATGTGCATCAAACACGTACACCATCGTTCTTGCAGGAAGCGCAAACAGAAGATGATCCATGTCGTCTTGTAGGCGAAAGGTGCAATTGAGAAGAAAGACGGCAGTGATCGAAGGATCTTTGCATACCTCGGCCACAAACGATGCACTGCCATCATTCTCGCACAAGTGCGGGACGAACTCTTTTTGAGAGCGTTGCAGCAAGGTTTGCAAGGACACCAATGCACAGATCGCGTCTACGTCGGGGGCATAGGCAATCATGACCCGCCGGTGTCGCTGCAAGAGGAAGTCATCCCAGACAAGCTGCAGTTCTTCTTTTGAGCCGATATGCATGGCGTCGTGTTGGATTTTTTGTTTGTTTGCAAAACGTGCAAAAGTTCAAAAACAGCAGAAACCGTTTTTTTCTGTCCGTTTTGTTGTTTTACGATTTTTTTGAAGTTTAGGATAACACCAAAATGAAGTCGAAATTTCACGGGAAGAATTACTATGAAATTTTAGGGGTGCCCGCCACAGCATCCTCAATCGATGTGCAACGTGCATTTCGCAAACTGGCGCTAACTCTGCATCCCGACAAAGTTGCCGAAACAGAGAGGGAGCAGGCTACGGCCGACTTTCAGTATGTTGTGAACGTGATGGAAACGTTGAACGATGCGGATAAACGGGCATATTATGATCTCACCGGTGAGGATTCACTTATTGCACAACAGGAAGGCAAACAACCGAACAAAACCCAATCCTATTATTTTCAAAAATTCGTCACAATTGTGGAAATCTTGGATGCGAAAGAAAAATACGTCGGAACACAGGAAGAAATCGCCGATGTATGTGCATCCTATGAACGACACAAGGGCAATATGACCAACATTATTGAGGATATCATGCACAGTACGGATGACGATGTCGATCGATTTCGCACCATTATAGAAACCTCGCTGAAATCTGGATTAATCCAAAAACGCTATGAAATTACATTTGGTCCATCGACGTCAATTTCGGTTACCGAAGAGGATGACGAATCTTCTTCTGTTCATGGTGGCGATTGTATGAACGCGAATGAAGATGGATATTTTGAGCCCGCAACAAGAAAAAGCAATGGAAAGCGACCCTTACCGCGTGATCTCCAGCTTGAACGGGTTATAGAACGTAGCAAACGAGAGGCGAATGCTGATCGAAAACAAGATCAAAAAGGCAACGCGGTACAGAATGAACGAAAAGACATCCCTTCTTCTTCACGAGAGCTTATTTCAGACGGGCGGAACGGAATCACCCCCTTGCTTTCAATTCGAGAAAAAAACCGTCAACGACATATGGATTTGTGCAGTTCATTAGAAAAGCGATATCGCCCCAAAAATCATGTAGATCAAGAAATTACAGAAGAGGAATTTCAACGAATATCCGCAACTCTCAAGGCACGACAACAAGAATACATTCAAAAACAACAGCAAAACGAACGCAAACGCCAGCGACGAAGGTAATTTTTTAGTATTTGCCTGGCCAACAAATCAAAAACAGGCATGACAGCGCGATTCGTATTCTTTGTCTCCCACTTGTAATAACTTTGTGTTGGTTTGATCGAGCTTTGCCGTAAACATTGCTTGTTCCCCACACCTGCTGCACAATGCATACCGTTGTTCAATGATCGTAAACATTCCATAACATTCCGCTACAATAGGAAACATTTGCCGCTTCCAGTTTAGTGATAGCCCTGCAATCGTCACATTGATACCAAGCTGATCCATGTGTTTTAGAAATTGCAGCGCATCCTTATCCGCATTGAAAAATTGAAATTCATCGATAAACACGTCTTTCAATTTCTTGTCTTGAATCTCTTTCACTTGTTCGACCAATAGCTTCGTTTCGATAACGATCAGCCGTTTGTAATTCTCCGCGGGTTGATCTATCGGTAAATAGCCTTGCCCATCGTGAGTGACTCGGTTCGGATGTTTTGTATCGTCACTCCAGCGTTGCGAATCACCCTGTGGACGCAAGATCAACGCCGTATCCCCTCGCAACACCACAGACAAAATGTGTTGTTTTAATGTGCTCGTCTTGCTAGAACGCATGGGTCCCGTAATAAATCGGCACGAATAGGGCATTTTGTTTTTTGGTAAATGGATGTGTTGCAGGGTAAACAGGGTTATTTTACAGGAAAACGAAATCAAAAAATTCAAGACATGGGGAAAAAACAGATTACACTGAACGAATCACAGGAGCAGGAGTTGTATTTGATGCTGCCGCGTCGAAGAATGTATAATTTGGAGTTCTCGGTCATTGAATGGGCGTGATGGACAGTTGCAGCATAAAAAGATCGACCATGTTAGAATGCAAATTGCCACCGCGACTATGACAAGAATAGCAGTGCCGCAACACCCAAAAACCCACGTTGATCCATGGTTCGAAACAAACTTGTGCCTGCGGATCTTTTGGGTGGTTTGATACTTTCCTTTTGAGCGGTTTAAAAGTTTCCTTTTGGCGGACGCGAAATATTATGAATGAAAAAATACCTATTTGGGCGGGTTGGAAACGACAACCAAATCGTCGGGGCTTCCGATCCATTTCAACGTTTGAAATACAGATTCTGCATCATAGCGATCGCAGAACATATATTCGTCACGCATTGCAAACGGAAGAATCAATTCTTTTGAATCCGGTGTAATCTGCACCGAACATGTGAATTCAACGTCATGTTGACGGAAGACACCAATCTCTCCCACAAATAACGCCTGTAATGTAAAAGGACGATGGGTATTCGGTGTGGGTCGGAGACGAAAGACGACCATACAATGCGAATATTGTGGAAATGCCGAAATATGCACCATCATGAGCATCCACTTGTCTTTCGGTTGCATGTGTTGGGTTCGCTGCTGCTGGGGAATCTTTTCCTTGAGAATTTCGAGTAATGACGGGTGTTCATCGAGAAGAAACGGTGGCGAAGACCCTCTCCACGCATTGTGGCGAGTACAGATATCATAACTCGCAAATCTCGATTCTCCCGTCTCGGGATTCACTTCTAATACAACGATGTCATTCATGGAGTAAATAAAATACAACCGACCCTCAAACACAAATCCAATCCAATTCTTTTCAATTCTTGCCTCCGCTGGTCCGCGACATCGTACGACTGGCGACGTAAATTTTCCTTTTTTCCAGTCTAACGTCGCCAAACAGATTTCTGGTCGGCCCTCTTTGTTGTGTTCCAGTGAAGTAAATACCGCGTACATCACCCCCTTTTCATCGTTCCACACGAGACGAATATCCTCACACCCCGCAATGTTACCAGGAAAGGGAACGGGCTCTTCTTTAATCATGACTCCATGCTTGCTTCCAAAGTCATCGCCACGCCAATACGGATCCATGGTCACTAAATAATTCAACGTATGCACGCGAGTTTCATATTCGTAAATACTTCCCTTCCCGAGTTTCTCCATGTTCATGTGATAATTGCCGCACCGTAAATTCATGAGTATCTTTCCTTTTTCTGTTGGGTGAGGAATCATACATGGATTGAAGATATGATATTTCGCGGGCAACAGTTTGGGGGATTTCCATTGTGTTTCATGGAGAAGTTTCCACTGGGTGCGAAACGGTTTGGGGTTGTGCACTTTAATGCGATCGTCTGCCGAAATCGGAGGCTGCTTCATGGCGTGCAGAGGATGCTGTGTATTGTCCCAAATATGTTTGATATTTCCATGATGCTGCTCACTAATCGACCAAGCATAGGATTTGTCAGGAACAAGACCGACTTGACTCCACTTTACATCGGTTTGTTTCGTATCATCCTCCTCGAGCTCTACGGATGCGCGCTTGGGCAGTTTGCGAAAGGTGTGTTTCTGATCCTTTTTGTCCTCGTTTTTTATAATCTCTTTCGTTTCATTCGTTTCCTTCGTTTCTTTCGTTTCGTTTTGCTGTAGATGGTACGGAGGGCGAACGGAACAGTGAAAGATGGCTCGTGCATCTGCGTACTGCTTGTTGTAAAAGAGACCGATACCCCAATAGTCCAACAGTGCGTAACTACGAAAGTCCAAATCAATGTATGGGGCAACGGCTTCACCCAATTGACAATTCAACGCCGGGAAATTGATTGCCGTTCGATCGAGCGCGTGCGAAATTTGACCTCGCAGCACATCTGGCAACCTTACAGTATGACCATGATGTTCGCGGGGTTTTAAATAATTGACAAGGTCCGAGTACGTACGGTTGTACGTGTCAAAGGCAGACAAGGCGTCGGTCCCTTTTTTTAATGGTTCACGCTGTTTTTCGAGTTGTTCCTCTAACTCGCGAATTTTCGTTTTATACGCGTCGTTCATATTATTTGCGTCCTCTCTATCTTTGTGTTGGCTCCTATTGATTTTTTTTGACCCTCAGAAAAGCAAAAACGGCAAAGTGAAAAAATGTCCTTGATTGGAGACGACGTGAAGAACCAACTCAAGAAACACGAGCGTAAAACGCCCGCGATTCTGACATTGTTTGAAAAATCTGAAATCATCGGTGCGCGTGCCGTGGATCTTCAAAAACCCCCGCATGCTCGCGCATTCCCCATACAATTGACCATGGAGGAGGTCAATGCCCTTGCCTCCAAGGGACCGCGTGAAATTGCGGAATGTGAATTTAATAAAGGCAAGCTACCTATGCAAATTCGTCGTGTCCATGCAGACGGGAGTTTTGAATTGTGGGATTTAAGCGAGCTCCGTTTCGTGAAAACGTAAGGGATTTCGGTTTTTTTTCGTATCGAATAATTTTTACACGCTTACAAAGTGTTAACCGCACAACAACAACAATCCTTTCAATGACAGAGACAGCTCCCATATCTGCTACGGGCTCGGCGGCTTCTATTGTTCCTCCAACGGGTACGAATACAAACGCAACCCAGCAAGCGCCGCAACAGAACCAACAACCGCAACAGAACCAACAACAGAATGACAATAAAAAGGATTCCCTCGCAGCACAGAAAAAGATTCCGTTATTGACCTTACCCACACCGTTGCCACCCTCTCAGAAACAACACAAACAAGACAACCCCAAAAAACGAGAAAAACAACCTTTAAAACGCCCACGCCCATCGTCTCATGATTCCGATAGTTTGAGTGTGGAAACACCCAACAGCGAGTCGGGACCGTATGATGAGGATGACGAAAGTGAGGACGCCGATGGAGATGAAAATGAGAATGACGACAACGATACGGATCATGACAATCAAAATGAAGATTGTGGGGGGTGTGGCGACTGTGGCGACTGTGGCGACGGTGTCGAATGTGACGTAAAAGGGGGGAAAAAACAAGATCAAGAATACAATCACGAGGACGGACAGGATGCCGAGCACGAACAAACGGATGAGGTCACGAGTCGCAGTGATGTGGATTCTGATGAAATGGCGGTTCATCAGCATGTCAAACGTCAATCGCGATGGTTAAAACGCGAATGTGGTCGTCGTGCGGAATTGTTCGCCATGTTATCGGACGACCACATCGATTTGATGTCGATTGATCCGGAACAGCTCGAAGTTTTGGTAATGTCAAGCGAATATTCGTTGCATGACATGAAATTGATTGTGCATGGACTGATTTCAAAAATGAAAGCGTTACAAAGTTACCAGCCACCCCCGCAGCTCTTACAAGAGAACGGCGATCACTTCCCACCCATTCCGTTTCCGGAGTTTGTATTTCCATCGTTAACGCTTCGCGTTAATGACGAAGATAAAACGGACGAGAAAAAGGTCAACCATGTTAGCACAACGAGTTCTAATGCATCCAATGCATCCAAAGGTCACCAAACAAAGTCGAAAGCCGAGGACAGGGATGTGAAAGGAATGCCAGCGCCAATGCCAATGCCTATGCCTATGCCTGCACCGGTGAAGGGGAAGGTGAACAAACCTAAAGGATCGCTGTAAAATCGAACAAACTGCGGTCTAGTATTTTCATGAGTGCGAGAACTGATTCTTGTTTGTTTTTTGATGTTAAAAGAAAATTGGTGAATTCTTGCTCAAAGTGCATGCGTATGCTTTGTTCCACCATAAAATGCAAGCGACTGTTTCGTTTGTCTAAAATTTTTTGTACCCGCATCGGAAATCGAATTTGTGTTTCCAGCTTGCAACGCCCGTACATGTGCAGAAACAAATACACGTCTTGACTTAAACTTGTGTGAGTGGCCAACTGCTTCTTTAAAACGGAAACCGTTTCGGTGAACCACAACGCGTCGTGGCTGCTCATTTCTGTTTGTGAAAATGCTTCCTGTAAAAATGGCAGAGTATACGTGAAGGCGTCGGTGTGATAATGCCCATCTTCGCGTATGACAACATCGCAATGCCGTTCCAAAAAATAGTCAAACCCGTTTCGTATTTCGTTGGACAGCACAGGAATTTGGACCTCGACAGATTGTAGAGCAGCTTGTAGAAGGAGATGGACTGCTTGTTTCAAATTCTGTTGTGCCACCAAGGTTTCTCGTTCGTGAAATTCGCTTAATTGCATGGCACGTTTTACATGCCGATGATACATATATAGTAACGCATCCAGCTTGTGTTCATCCAAATCGTAACGCATTGTTTTTACAGCGTTCCAATTCAATACAATAGAATTTGTGGTGATCGGTATCAGCGCTGTTGTTGTTGTTGCTGGTTTGATCTCTTCGA
>Ga0105239_10007418_pt1 | contig 12582 bp, 12 predicted proteins | sample KBSC44metaG_FD_92761 | JGI IMG/M metagenome (GOLD analysis project Ga0105239, IMG submission 92761) | Corn rhizosphere microbial communities from Kellogg Biological Station, Michigan, USA - KBS C4-4 metaG | ecosystem: Host-associated > Plants > Roots > Rhizosphere > Soil | place: Michigan, USA...
GTGCGAACATCAATCTCGTCACTGCGGTCCATCGATGGTTCGGCGCACAGCTTTCCGAGCACGGTGCGGACGCGCGAGCCGAGTAGTCGAGATCACAAATGCGCCTTGCAGTGTTGATCGGGCTGATAAGCGTGACCGTCTGCGGATGCCAGAGTACTTACGTCTGCAGCAATCAAGCCTGTCAGCACAAGAAGGACCTGGAAACCCTCACGATGCAATGCTTGAAAATGGTTGAGCATGAGGCTCCGGTGGTTGCGATTGTCGTCCCGGAAAATTTGCCAGCAGACGCTCGGCGCGCGTTTGAATTATTGAGGCCGGTCTATACAGCCGCAACCTCACCGAAGTCCGAACAATGGAGTATTGCGCCGGGCGTATTTGTATTGTCTTCCTTTCAGGTAACAGGAGAGGGCGCGGAGTGCGTCGGCATTCTCGGTCCTGCACTGCCACCTTCGGCAAAGGGTTATGAGGATCAGTGCGGAAAGAAATTTGACATTCCCTTTTCCGTTGAAGATAACGCGTGGGCGAGTCATTCCTACAAAATCACGGAATGCTCATCGACCAATGTCATTGTTCCAAAAGACTAGCTAAACATCGGTGCCGAGTCGATCATCCGAACTTTCAAACGGGGAGACTGATCACACTGTGGAAATCAGAATTTCTTTTCGATCCGGATTGGAATAGCGCCGTGCCGAAGAACGGTGTGTCCGACGTCCATCAGCCGAGCGAGACCGTCGTCAATGGAGAGGACCAAATTGCCCTCGAGTTGTCCCTCTTTGCAGGCGAAACGGCACGCTCCATACGGAATAAGTAGTTCGGGCTCACTCTGTTCACCGGCGTAAAGAAGCACGTCGCCGGGTTCCGGCACACTGGTTGGACATTCTTTGGGAAGGCGCAATTCCGGCAACCACACTGCGCAAAGTCGCGACCACAACGCTTCGCCGCTCCAGCGCGCATGCAGAAGCTGACCTGCGTACGGCAATAGCATTTCCAGCTGTTGACATGAGTAGGGCGCACGATCGTGACGAAGACGTGCTGAAAATGCTTCTGGCCCAATCAAAATCCTAACCGATGCTGAGGATGCAGGCATTGTCGAAAAAATGGGAAGAGGTCATGAACCCTACAACCACCTGCGCGGATATGTATTGGATCAATTCAAGGTTCGGCGAAACGTAAGCACGATACCTTCGTCACTTGACCTAACTCTGTGTCCACCGCAACACTGCCGGCACCATCACGAAACAGTGCTGCGATGTGGCGTAAGTTCAGTGGCGTGTCGGTCAAACGTGTCATCGACAAAAGTCGCGCGCAGGTACCCGAGCACGCGCACGATTGGCCCGTGCTGTCGCTCTTTGTATTGGGGAGTTACACAAACCACACGGAAAACGGCGCGTTCGCGATCGATGGTCCCTCCGCGCTGTTCTATCGGGCGGGCGCCGCTCACCAAAATATCGTCGGTCCCGACGGATTCGAACAAATCGAAATCGAATTCGATCCGGCGTGGCTCAACGCGGAAGCGATGCCGAGTGATCCGGTGACGCGATGGATCGGCGGCAAACTGATCGATCAGGCAAGATCACTCACGCGACTGTGCAGCACGGACTTCTCGGAAGATCAGCTTCGCCGTGCGCTTCACGCATTTCTTCAATTCGGCAGTGGACATGCGTGCTCCTCAGCACTCGCATGGCCGCACGCAATCGCCAGGCGCCTGCAGGACGATCCCACATTAAAAATCGAAGAGCTGGCGACCATGGTTCATCGACGTCCCTCCTGGTTGGGAGCGTCTTACAAGCGCGTGACCGGGGAACGTGTTCTCGAAACCGTCGCTCGAATTCGGGTGCAACGTGCGACGCGCTTATTGCGTGAAACGAACAATGCTTGTTGCGACATCGCCGCGGAAGTCGGGTTTTGTGATCAAAGCCATATGAATCGAACGTTTCGCCGCGTGCTGGGTCGTTTACCGCTATCGGTGAGAGCCGACCGGGCACATTTCCGGATTTGATCGGCGACTGGCGGTTGGTCAGCGCCGCTACGGGCCGGCAACCGCTGAGTCACGCTACGCTCACACTCTCGACTCGTACAATCGCCGTTTCGCTCAGGGACGCAGCGATGGCCGAGGAATCGAAACGGGTTGTATATACGGCGTTGGCCGGCAATCTGCTGGTGGCCGCTTCGAAGTTCACGGCCGCCGCGTTCTCGCATTCCACGGCAATGCTGACCGAAGCGATCCATTCGTCGGCCGACTGCGTCAATCAGGTGCTGCTTCTGGTCGGTAACGTGCGCAGCAAGAAGAAAGCGGATCGCAGTCATCCATTCGGGTACGACGGAGAAATTTATTTTTGGGCGTTCGTGGTCGCGGTGATGGTGCTTCTGGTCGGCGGTGTGACGTCGATCTATCAGGGCGCGCGCGAACTGAAACATCCGCATCCGGTGGAATCGCCGGCGTGGAGTCTGATAGTGCTGGCGTTGTCGGCCGTATTCGAAGCCGGCTCGTTCATCGTCGGCTATCGCGCATCGCGGCGGATGGTCCGGCGGCATCCGGTGTCGACTTGGCGGTTCATCAAGCTCTCGAAAGATCCCAACATGTACGAAAGTCTGCTGGAGGACGGTGCTGCGCTGATCGGTATCGCGCTGGCCGCCGTCGGCGTGCTCGGCAGTGTCCTGTTCGGACTCCTCTGGATGGATGCGGCCGCTTCCATCGCCATCGGTGTGCTGCTGATCGCCAATTCCTATGTGATCGCGTATGCCACGCGAAGTCTTATCGCGGGCGAAGCGGCGGCTCCCGCGCTGCAAACGGAAATCGAACAGGCGCTCAGGCGCGCGGCGGTCGACGATGAATGCGGAGACGTGAAGTCACTTCATCTGGGGCCGAATACGATAATCATCACCGTTTCGCTCGACGAGCGCGGCAAACCGCCGGATGTGCCCGTCGCGCACCATCTCGCGACGATCGCAAATTGCATAAAAGGCGTGGATGAACGCATTCGGCACGTCTTCTTTACGCTGAACTGAAACGATCTGCCGGAAGTATTTCGGCCAACATGGAGTAGGCAAAATGATTCGATCGAAAACCAGCAAGAATTCGCGTCGTCCGCATCAGCGATTGGCGCAGCTTCAGTCGGATGCGTCCGAAGTCGCCGGGCGCCGTCTCCTGTCGCTGACGGGGAAATCCGCGGCACAGAGCAATCTCATGTGGACTCAGTGGGGTTGGGAAAAAATCCTCACCGCCCAACGCGTCGGCTGGGAAGTGTCGTGGGCGCTGTGGTCGGCTGCATTCGCGCCGTGGACGATGCGGACGGGGAATCGTCTGTTTCAAGCGTCGCTGGGGCCCATCGAACGAAAAGTGCGCAGCAATCGAACGCGATTGCGCTCCGCACGATAGCCTGCGGCAGACAAATAGGTATAATCCGCGGCCTTCGCTGCGGATGACAGTCCAGCGGCGGATAAAATCGATTCAACGCACGACCGCTCGAGCCTTTTTATAGGCCTTCTTATGGCGGCCCCGTTGGTCCTCTCGCGACGATAGTTTGCAAACCCCGCCAGGGCCGGAAGGCAGCAACGGTAGTGAATGATTCGGGTGCCGGGATGTGGCTGGCGGGGTTGCCACCCTCTCTTTCTGTTGTCTACGTGTCGAAGTGCAAACCGCACTCGCGTTTGACGCCGAAGAAACGCGTGTCTTCTTCGCGCATCCCCGGCTGCAGCGGCACGGTGGTATGAACATCGCCGATGGACACGTAGCCCGCCTGCCATAGCGGATGCAGCGGCAACTCATGGCGCTGCAGGTATTCCCACACGTTGCGGCTGCTCCAGTCGGCGAGCGGATGGAATTTCCAGCGATCGTCCTTGCGCTCGAGAATCTGGATCGCCCCGCGCGACTCACTCTGTTCGCGACGCAAACCGGCAATCCATGTGCGTGCTCCGAGATCGTCCAGCGCGCGTCGCATCGGCTCGACCTTGCGCAGGCGGTTGTAGCGTTCAAGCCCGGCCAATCCCTGCTCCCACAAGCGACCGTGACGCGCTTCCATCCACGCGATACCTAGCGACGGCCGAACCACTTTCAGATTGAGATGCAGCCGATCCGTCAACTCGTCCGCAAAGCGATACGTTTCCGGAAACAGATAGCCGGTGTCGATGAATACGACCGGCACATCGGGCGATGCGCGCGTCACCAGGTGCAGGATCGCCGCGGACTGGGCGCCGAAACTCGAGGAGAGCACGTGCTCGCCGGGAAGGGTTTCTAGGGCCCACCGAATGCGCTGCTCGACCGTGCCTTGGCCGAGCCATGCGTTGACATCCTCGAGTAGGCGCGGATCGTGCGCCAGCGTTGCGAGATCCGGCCGCTTCACAGTCCAGCTTGTGGGATTTCTTGCGCTCGGGCGGATAGTCATGGCTTCTGTTCAGACGTCTATACGGCCAAAGATGAAGAATATGTTCTTTTATCGTTTTTTGAAGGAAGGCGTTTGCATTAGCACATTCTTTTCCGTTATTGCCACGGTCAGCGGCGCCCGCGTCGGCCGGAACGGCGCAGCGCTGCGGAATCGACGGAATCGGCACGAAAAATCCGCACGGCTCTGCTAACATTCGGACATGTCGTATCAGGTCTTGGCGCGCAAATGGCGCCCCCGCAAATTCGCCGAACTCGTCGGGCAGGAACACGTGGTCCGCGCGCTTTCCAACGCGCTGGATTCGGATCGCATGCACCACGCCTTCCTGTTCACCGGCACGCGCGGCGTCGGCAAAACCACCATTGCGCGCATCTTCGCGAAATCGCTGAATTGCGAGCGTGGGCAGTCGTCGAATCCGTGCGGTGAATGTTCGGCGTGCCGCGACATCGACGTGGGCCGCTTCATGGACATGATCGAGATCGACGCGGCCAGCAACACCGGCGTGGACGACGTGCGCGAAGTCATCGAGAACGCGCAGTACACGCCGTCGCGCGGGCGCTTCAAGGTCTATCTGATCGACGAAGTGCACATGCTCAGCAAATCGGCGTTCAACGCGCTGTTGAAGACGCTCGAGGAGCCGCCGGAGCATGTCAAGTTTTTGCTGGCGACGACCGACCCGCAGAAATTGCCGGTGACGGTGTTGTCGCGTTGCCTGAAGTTCAATCTGAAGCGCTTGCTGCCGGATCAGATCGCCGGGCAGATGACGCGCATTCTGGATGCGGAGCAGATTTCGTACGAAGCACCGGCGCTGAATGAACTCGCGCGCGGCGCCGATGGTTCGTTGCGCGATGGCTTGTCGCTGCTCGATCAGGCGATCGCGTACGGCGCGGGCGCGGTGCGCGCGGACGAAGTGCGTGCGATGCTCGGTACGATCGAGCGCGGCCGCGTGTTCGCACTGCTCGACGCGGTGCAGGCCAACGACGGCGCGAGGCTGATGGATGAGATCGACACGCTGGCGGAATTCTCGCCGGATTTCGGCGGCGTGCTCGACGACATCGCCGGCGCATTGCATCGCGTGCAACTGAAACAGCTCGTCGCGACGCACGAACTGGAAGACCGCAGCGACGAAGCGGCAGTCGCGTCGCTCGCGCAGGCATTGCCGGCGGAAGAAGTGCAGTTGCTGTATCAGATCGCGATCAACGGACGCCGCGACCTTTCGCTGGCGCCGACACCGCGCGCCGGCTTCGAGATGACGATGCTGCGCATGCTCGCGTTTCGTCCGGCGGATGTCGCTTCACGTCCATCACCGCCGGTCTCGATGGCGCGACCCGCACCAACACCGACGGTGGCGAAGCGCGCCGAACCGCCGACGCGTGTTGCCGAAGCGGCTCAGCCGTTCGCACCGTCGCCGAAGCCGGAAATGCCGGTTCGCGAAACGGTCGCAGCGCCGGTTGCATTCGATGGCGACTGGTCCAATCTCATTCGTCAGGCGGGGCTTGGCGGTCCGGCCGGCGAACTGGCGCGCAATTCGGCATTGATCGGCATCGAAAACGGTGTCATGCGTTTGTCGACCAAGGATGGCCATGGCGAACTGGCCGCGCCATCGATGATCGCGACGATGCAGGACAAACTCGGTGCCGTGCTCGGCCATCCGGTGAAGATCAAGTTCGAGAAAGCCGCGAACGCCATCGAAACGCCGGCCGACGCGAGCGAACGCGAACGTTCGGCGCGGCAGAAATCGGCGGAAGCGGCGATCGATGCGGATTCGTTCGTGCAGGCCGCGATCCGCGATTTCGGCGCGCACGTGGTGCCGGGATCGGTGAAGCCGGTCGGCAGATCGCTGGAGAAATAGCATGAAGGGCGGAATCGGCGAATTGATGCAGCAAGCGCAGCGCATGCAGGAAAACTTGAAGCGCGCGCAAGAAGAAATCGGCAAGATCGAAGTCACCGGCGTTTCCGGCGGCGGTGTCGTGAGCGTGACCATGAACGGCCGCCACGAAGTGCGCCGCGTGCAGATCGACCGCAAACTTTTTGCCGACGATCCGGAGATGGCCGAAGACCTCGTCGCCGCGGCGATCAACGATGCGGTGAACAAAGTCGCCGCCGCCTCGCAGGAACAGATGAGCCAGGTCGCCGGCGGCATGAACCTGCCGCCCGGATTCAAACTGCCGTTCTGATGTCGGGCTCGCCGCTCTTAAACGAACTGATCGAAGCGTTGCGTTGCCTGCCGGGCGTCGGCGCGAAGTCGGCGCAGCGCATGGCGTTCCACATCCTCGAACGCGACCGCACGGGCGCGCGCCGTCTCGCCGAAAAACTCGAAGCCGCCGCAGAACGCATCGGCAACTGCACGCGCTGCCGCACCTTCAGCGAAGAATCGGTGTGCGCGCTGTGTTCACATGCGTCGCGCGATGCGTCGCTGTTGTGTGTGGTCGAAACGCCGGCCGATCAGCTCGCGATCGAACAGGCGACCGGATTCCGCGGACGCTATTTCGTTCTGCTCGGACGATTGTCGCCGCTGGATGGATTGGGTCCGAAAGAAATCGGCCTGGACTTCCTCGCGCAGCGACTCGCCGAAGGCGAAGTGAAAGAACTCATCATCGCCACCAACCCGACTGTCGAAGGCGAGGCAACCGCCCATCTGCTGAGCCAGATCGCGCGGCAGGCCAACGTGCGCGCGACGCGTCTCGCGCACGGCGTGCCGCTCGGCGGCGAACTCGAATTCATCGACCGCGGCACGCTCGCGCATGCGTTCGGCGGCCGCCAGACACTCGACTGAAGGAGCGCATCAATGAGCGATACGCTATTCGCGAAGATCATCCGCAAAGAAATTCCGGCCGACATCGTCTACGAAGACGACGAGGTGCTCGCTTTCCGCGACATCAATCCGCAGGCGCCGGTGCATGTGCTGTTCATCCCGAAACGCGCGATCGCGACGCTCAACGATGCAACCGCGAAAGATGCCGAACTCATCGGCAAACTCGTCATCGCCGCGACGAAGTGGGCGAAACAGCAAGGATTCGCCGACGACGGTTATCGGCTGGTGATGAATACCAACAAACACGGCGGGCAGACGGTGTTCCACATCCATCTGCACCTGCTCGCCGGGCGGCACATGACCTGGCCGCCCGGCTGAGTGGTCAGCGGTTGTATTGCGTGCGGGTGTCGGGCGTCGTGAGGTCTGGCCGGTCGCCGATCGAACGGTACGGCCAGAGGTAACTGGTGTCGACGCTCACGGTTGCGAGCGCAATCGTGCACTGTTGTTTGTCGCGAGCGTGCAGCGTGTTGACGTAGCTTCCATCGTCGGCGCAGCGGTTGCGTTCGACGTTGACCATCCGCGGCGGCGTCACCGATCCGGTGAACGTGACGATGGCGCCGGGTTTGGCCAACCCCGTGCCGAAGCCCTGTTCGCTGCAGGCGAGGAAACGCGTCGGGACCGGACCCCAATCGTTGCGATACGGTTGCGTCGGTCGCAGCGACGAATCGGCCAGCCGCATCGCCGAGACTTCCAGACACGTGTCACCGGCGATGTCACGCGCGCCGATAACCTCGCCGCCCCAGCGGACGTTCTGCCCGAGCGATTCGGGCAACGTCGCCTGCGCCTGATTGATCGGCGTGAAATGGCCTTGCAGTTCACGTGGCTGCATCGCGCACGCCGTAAGCAATACCGATGCGGAAACGAGCGGGAGCAGGCGACGATCCATAAGCGATCTCCGGGTAGGTGGCTGACGTAAGTGCAACGGCGACAAAGCGGTCAAGGACGTGCGCGAATCAAAACCACCGGCGGCGCCCAGAAATACGGACCGGCGCAGGGTCCCCAGAACGGATCGCAGTAGAACGGATCGTAGTAGGGCAGCGGGTAGTGTTCGCGCTTGGGCCACAGATAAACGCCGTCGGCGTCCACGCGCGCGTAGGTGTATTCGTGTTCGCCGACCGGTTTGCGCTCGGTTCCGTCGAGCGCGCCGGTGACGGTGAGATCGCGGCCTTTGGCGTAGACGGCCGGATCGTAGAAACCTTTGCTGCAGGCGATGAAGCGGCCGTCGCTGCTGTCGCGGCGGTTCGGGCGCGCGTCGGAATACAGTTCGCGCGACAGCACTTCGAAGCAGGTCGTGTCGGCTTTCGGGTCGACGTGGATGATTTCGCCACCCCAGCGCACGCGCGTGCCGCGGGCGTTCTGCTGCGCCGCCTGCTGCGGCGTTACTGCGGAAAAATCCTTGCCGGCAATCGGTGCGGGCACCGTGGCGCAACCGCCCAACGCGAGAAGACTAAGAACGATGATCAGGAAAACGCCGCGCATGACACTCTCCGACTTGTTGATGAAGACGACATGCCGGCGCCGATCGTCGCGCCGGCGACGGCTATTTTGCACGCGAAACCGTTATCAAACGTAAAGAGGCGACGGCGTGCGCGAAACGCTTTATCTCGCGCTCAGCCGGCTCGGTATGGGCGTATCGCAAACGCACATAGTTGGCGAAGACATCGGCAAGAGAGGTGTCGGAAGGGTGCCGGGTACGCACACGCTCGGCCAGCGTGATCGGACCGTCGCTGTCGGCGGACGGCACGCCGGCCTTGGCCAGTTTCGCGCGCAGACGCGCATACGCGGCATCGAGCCGATCGCCGTTGCGTCGTGGCGCGCGCAGTACCCACCACGCGAACAGAGCGAGCAGTCCGGTGCTGCAGGCGACGAGCACGCTCATCAGCCTGCCGTAATCCGCATTCTCGACGCCGAACGGCGTGAGCAGGCTTTGCTGCCGCAGCGCGTTGAACTGCACGATCGCGCCGTTCCACAAGCGGTTGACCAGATCGAACTGATTGCGCATCGACTGCAGCCAGTCGGCCTGATACCACGGCGCACTCGCGCCCGCCGCGGCGCGCGCACCCAGATCCACGCGCTGCGGACTTACCGCCGCTGTCGGATCCACGCGCACCCAGCCGCGGCTTTCGAGCCAGACTTCCGACCACGCATGCGCATCGGACTGGCGCACAACCCAGTAGTCGCCGACGTCGTTGTAGAAACCGCCCTGATAGCCGGTGACGACACGCGCCGGAATGCCCGCTGCGCGCATCAGGAACGTGAATGCCGAGGCGTAGTGTTCGCAGAAACCGCGTTGCGTTTCGAACAGGAAATCGTCGACGGTGTCGCGTGGTGTGAGTTCCGGCGCGTTCAGCGTGTAAAAGAATTTTTCGTGGAACAGGCCGAGCGCGGCGCGGATGACGCCGTTGTCGTCGGTGAATTGGCGACGCCACGCCGTCGCCAGTTCACGCGCGCGCGGATTCACACCTTCGGGCAGTTCGAGCATGCGGCTGCGCGCGCGCGGGTTGAGATCGGCATCCAGCGTGTAGCGGATCGAGGAGGTCACCTCGTATTGCGTGAGGGTGTCGATCGGCGCTTGCCGCACCAGACTCATGTCGGCGCCGCGCACGGCGTTGTCGGGTGTCGTCATCGGCATGTCGAGCGCAAGCAGCCAGCGCTGATCGCTCGGTTCGAGCGTGACCTGATAACTGATCGTGCCGCCGCTCGTGCGCAGATCGCTGTTGCCGCTTTTGGAGGGACGAAACTCCGGCCGCGACCACGTCGTGCCGTCGAAGAACGATAGCACCGGTCCGCGCCAATACAGGTTTTGGCGCGGCGGCGCGTCACCATGGAACGCGACGCGGAACGCCGGACTGTCGTCGATCAGCAATTCCTGCACGCTGCCCGGCGCCATGCGATCGCTCAATCCGGTGTGCGCCGTGCCGTCGGTCGGCGCGCCCCACATCGGACTGCCCAGACGCGGGAAGAAAAAGAACACGCACAGCGCGAGCGGCACGGCGGCGAAGAGTGCGAGTCCGCTTGCGCGCAAGCCTTCGAAAGCCGAGGCGCGCACCGTCTGCACTTTCGCATGGGCCGGACGCGGCTCGAGCTCGCGCAACGCCGCGAGCAGCAGGCCCAGCGCGGCCAGCAGCGCGAGCGTGAATAGCAGGCTGCTGTCGAACAGCAGCGCGCTCATCAGCACGAACGCGGAGAACGCGATGGCCATGTGCGCGTCGCGGCGAGTTTCGGTTTCGAGCAGTTTCAGCGTGAGCATCGCGCAGGCGAGGACGCTGCCGGGCTCACGGCCGAAGATGTTGCCGTAGTGAACGGCGATCAGTACCGGAAACACGATGATCAGCGGAAGTTTGATCCAGATCGGCAACCGCGCGCGCGTGCGCTCGCGCTGGATAAAACGCCCGATCAGCATCAGCACGATCGGAACCGAGAACAGCCATGGCACGTGCGGCAGATGCGGCATCACCGCCACGCCGACGCTGGCCAAGGTCAGCGCGAATTGCGGTCGCGAGAGGATGGATGCGGCGCGCTTCATGCCGCAGCGCCGGGCATCAAAGCCAGCTCGCTCAGACAGGCGTGACGGTGTTCGGGACCCAGCCCGGATTCCATGCGCCGATGCGGCAAATCCAGCGCGTACCTGACCTGCGCCGATTCGGCCATGCAGACCCAGCGCGCCAGCCGCGCGATGCGCGCTTCATAGTCCAGACCACGCAACGCGGCAAACGACAGCAGGATTTCGCGTCCGCGGAATTGTTCGAATTCCTTCACGAGCAGCGCGTCGTGCCGAGCACTCGCTTTCCAGGCGATGCTGCGCACCGGATCGCTCGGCCGGTATTCGCGCAGCATCGCCAGTTCGTCGCCGCGTCCGCGTACCGGCTGTGCGTGCGCCTGCGTCGAATCCTGCGGCAGCGGCGGCGCGTTTTCGTCCAGATGCGGATAGACGAGCGCGTTGAAATCCGGATTGAGCCAGCTCCAGACATGAAACAGTCCGAACGGATATTCGCTGTACAACTTGATGCGTCCCGGCGATTGCCAGCCGCGTTGCGGCGCTGGGATTTCGAGCGCGATCTTGCCGCTGCTGCCGGGATTCAGATCGAACACGGTCTCGTCGTCCCCGACGCGCAGCCTGAGACTGCGCCGCGACTTTGTATCAATGTGGAAATGTAGAAAAAGCGGCAGTGCACCGCCGGCGTGGCACGGTTGCGCCTGGATCGCGACCAACTGCACGCCGTTGAGCGTGCGGAACGACTGGAAAATGCTCTGATAGCTCGCCGCGGCAAGCAGGCACGTGAGCAGGATCGCCGGATTGTTGTTGTAGTTGAGCGCGCCGAGCAGCATCACGATCAGGATCAGCGAGAACAGCAGCCCGAAGCGCGATGGCACCACATAGATGCGGCGACGGTCGAGCCGGATCGGCAACGTTTCTTTTTTCTTCAGGCGAGTGAGGGCAGGGAGTCGCTGCTCTGCGAACCGAAGCGCCTGCGACCACCGAGTCGCGACGGCGTCGGACACCGCCACGCTCAGCGCACCGCGACGTGGGCGAGCAGCGATGTCGCCAGTTGATCGCGTGTCGAGTTGCTGGTGCCGGCCGGGATCAACCGATGCGCGGCGACGCCGACGAACACGCTTTGCACATCTTCGGGCACGCAATAGCCACGCCCATGCAACAGCGCGCACGCGCGTGCCGCATTGAGCAACGCGAGTCCCGCGCGCGGCGAAAGACCGACGCGGATGTCCGCGTTGGCACGGCTTGCCGCCATCAGCGCCTGCACGTAGTCGATCAGCGCCGGACTTGCCATCACCTGCGTCACCGCATGACGAAGCTGCAACACCTGATCGCTGTCCAGACACGGGCGCAGATGCGCGATCACTTCGCGGCGGTCGGTCGAGGAAAGCAGGGCGCGTTCGGCGTCGCGGTCGGGATAATCCAGACCGATGCGCAGCATGAAACGGTCGAGTTGTGAATCCGGCAGCGGATACGTGCCGGCGAGATCGAGCGGATTCTGTGTCGCCACCACGAAGAACGGCGAGGCGAGCTTATGCGTGATGCCGTCGGCGGTGACCTGCTGTTCGGCCATCGCTTCGAGCAGCGCGCTCTGCGTCTTCGGGGTGGCGCGATTGATTTCATCGGCCAGCACGAGCTGCGCGAACAGCGGGCCGGGATGGAACTGGAACTGGCTCGATTCGCGGTCGTAGATGCTGACGCCGATGATGTCCGACGGGAGCAAGTCGGAGGTGAACTGCACGCGCTGGAAGGAAAGATCGAGCGTGGCGGCGAGCGCGTGCGCCAGCGTGGTCTTGCCGACGCCGGGCAGATCCTCGATCAGCAGATGTCCGCCGGCCAGAAGGCAGGCGAAGGCGAGCCGGACTTGTGTACTTTTGCCGAGTACGACA
>Ga0105239_10007419_pt1 | contig 12581 bp, 8 predicted proteins | sample KBSC44metaG_FD_92761 | JGI IMG/M metagenome (GOLD analysis project Ga0105239, IMG submission 92761) | Corn rhizosphere microbial communities from Kellogg Biological Station, Michigan, USA - KBS C4-4 metaG | ecosystem: Host-associated > Plants > Roots > Rhizosphere > Soil | place: Michigan, USA...
GCCCTCCAGTTCGATCTGCTCCTGAAACTCCTGCCGACCTCGATTACTACCAACGTTCCCTACTGGCAGAACCTGCACGGCCTCGAACTCTCGCCCATCTGCGGCGTGCATCTCTGGTTCGATCGCACCCTGGACTGCCCCGAAGCCCTCGCCGTCCTTGACCGCGACACGGAATGGATCTTCCACAAAAACCTGAACTTCGATCAGCCCAAAACGAGCGGCGGCTCCTATCTCAGTATGGTCATCAGCGCTTCACACCGTCTTGCAGGTCTACCCAAAGAGGAGATCCTTGCAACGGTCCTCGCCGATGTCCACGCCTGCCTGCCCGACTCCCGGCAGGCAGGCCTCCTGCGCTCCCAAATCATCCGCTGGCCCAAAGCAACCCTCTCTCCCAAGCCTGGCGCTGACGCCCTCCGCCCAACCCAACTCAGCCCGATCTCCAACCTTCTGGTCGCCGGAGAGTGGACCCGAACCGGCTGGCCCTCCACCATGGAAGGCGCCGCCCGTAGTGGCTAGCTCGCCGGCGAAGCCATCCTCGCCGCCGAAGGCAAACCAGAATCTCTCCAGGCCCCGGACCTGCCCCGTCGCACCCTCGCCCGCCTTCTCGCCTCGCGCTGATCCTATTTCACAACGCGAAACTGTCCTCATTTCTCGCTCTGCAAACGCTGTCTCTTCCACATCATCACGAGATTGGGGATCGGTAGACTGCGGTCGGAATCGTAACGTCGGAAACCTTCGCTCGTCTAGTAGATGCCGACTGCTTTCGCGGAGGGGCTCCTATGTCACACTTTCTGCATCGTTCCCATCTTCTGCTCACTTTCATCCTTCTCATCCTGGGCATTTGCGTGCAAAATGCGCTTGCCCGCGCCGATGCGCGACACGACTATCTCAATCAGCAGTTCCTGCGCGCGTGCGAATACGGCTCTCTGGAGGAGGTCCGGCGATTGCTCGCGAAGGGCGCGGATGTCAACACGGTCACGGAATTTCGTTCGACGCCGATGCACCAAGCCGTCTGGAGAGGACGCGTGGATGTCGTGTATCTGTTGGTGGAACATGGGGCCAAAGTCGATAGCCCAAATTTATTGGACGAAACCCCACTCATGGAGGCTGTAAGCAATCGTAGAGTGGAGACGGTGAAGGCGCTTCTGGAGGCGGGCGCAAATCCGAATGCCTTCTCGAAATACACGCAGCGCAGTGTGTTCCTCTTTTGTGGCTCTCTGACCGATCCTGATGTTGCCCGGATTGTTGGGTTGCTACGTAAGGCGGGCCTCAAGGAGCATCTCTGGGAAGCGGTCACCATGCAGGATCTGCCAACGGTGCGTGCCCTACTCGCGAAAGGAACTCCTGCGGACGAACGGTCGCCCAGGGGAGAGACGCCTCTGATGTCCGCGCTGGGACAGTTTGATGCACCCCTGTTCGATCTCCTCCTGGCGCACGGCGCAGATCCGAATGCGCAAGACGCTCGGGGCGAAACCGTATTGATGCACTATGCTGCGATCGCCCACGACTACGAGGCCAATCCGATCGAAAAGCGCCTGCTCATGCGTATCTCCCAGGTGGACAAGCGCGATGCAAAGGGCATGACGGCGCTAATGTATGCCGATGGAAATCCGCGCTTTCTCACCCTTCTGTTGAAGCGTGGCGCGAATATCCGGGCGCGTGACAAACAAGGGCGCACCGTGTTGATGCACGCGGCGGATTGGGAGTTTTACGCGGAGATGGGACGGAAGGGATCCCTCGGAACCGCCATCCCATTTCTATTGAAGCACGGTGCAGAGGTCAACGCGCGCGATCAGAACGGTCAAACCGCTCTTTTGATCGCGACCAACAACCGTCAGACGGCAGACACGGTTGTTACCTTGCTGAATGCCGGTGCAGACCCGAATATCGCCGATAACCAGGGGATAACCCCTCTGATGTGGGCGGCGATGCGCGGTAATACCGGGCAGATCCAGGCCCTGCGCAAGGCCGGCGCGAAGGTGGGACTGATGGAGGCACTTCTCCTGGAAGACACCGTCACCGTGAATACCGCCCTGGAGAAGGGAGCCGATGTCAATCTGCGCGGTCCCGGCGGCCTCACTCCTCTAATGACGGCGGCAGGGCATGGAGACGCCGAACTCACCGCGCATCTGCTGGCGCTCGGAGCGAAGGTCGATGCCCTGGATGAGATCGGGCGCACAGCCCTGCATCATGCCGTCGGCGCAGACGCCTGGCCCTGGAAGGATCGTCGGCATCCCAAACACTCCCCGAACGGCCCTCCCCGCCATGCCTACGTCAAGGACTGGGCCACACTCTTGTGCCTCCTGATCGCTGGCGGTGCACCGACGGATGTTCGGGACAAGGCCGGCGCGACCCCCCTCCAATGGGCAGCGCACTGGGGGTTGGCAGAAGATGTGCAGATCCTGCTGGAGAGAGGAGCGTCGACGCCGGAAGTGCGTGGCGACGCCTTGGCGAACGCGCAGGCGTTCGAGCACGATGCGGTCTTCCGACTGCTCATCGAGCATGGCGTGAGTGCCGATACCTGCGATGACACCCGCTCGCCTCTCCTGACCACGGCAGTAGACCGGGGAGATACCGCGCAGATTACGTTTCTGCTGGTGCATCACGCCGATGTGAACGCTCTGGACGCTGCCGGGGCAACCCCCTTGATGCACGCCGCCAGGAAGGGAGACGCCGCCACCGTTCGACTTCTGCTCGCCGCCCACGCCGACACCACGCTCAAGGACTACGAAGACCGCACCGCGCAAGACTATATCGATCCAAAAGACCCCTCCGACATACGAGCCCTGTTTCCGCCTGCCGCTCTCTGAACCTTCCGTGCTCGCATCGTAACCTGCGCCTCTGCACGGCTTCAGCGCTTTCGTCGGTTGCGCAGGCGCGCGGCCCTCACTGGCCCTCGACCGGCAAAACTCAGTTGCCGCGCGTCTCTGCCTGTGTCAATGTCGTCCTGCCTTCCGCGCTGAGAGGGGTGGCGTCTCGATACCAGAAGTTCGTCGCATCGCCCTGATAGGTTGCGGTGGGTTTGAGGGTTTTGACATGACCGTCTGTAAAGAGATAGTTCGTCCGACCAAAGTGCCCGAGATATAAACAGTCTGCAAAGGGGCGCCAGTTGTCTCCGAAGGGGGCGCCGTCGTCCGGGAGATCCACGACAAAGTCGTTGTAGGGATAGTGAGACATCTCGACGACCGCGATACACTCGGCAGAACGCACGATAGAGGCTGCCTTGACACCTGGAGAACGTTCTCTTCCGAACACCCCGGAACCGAGGATAGAGAACGCTGCGGGAGCCGTGAGCGGCAGCGGATAGTCCCGTGGGCTCAGCGCGTGGTTGGCGGCGTAGGAGATCGGGTATTTCGGGTCTTGCGAAGGGGTCCGATTGTCCGGATTGGCGGGGCATACCGTCACCTGTGCGTTGCGCAGGTAGGGGGAGATGGCGGAACGCCAGGAGTTCTTCTCCAGGTCCCCGGCGATCTGGTTGCCGAAGGGCTCGAAGCGGTAGTTGGGGTAGGTCTCATCGAAATCCTGCAAGTAGAGCGTCAGCGCCGCGCCGATCTGTCGTTCATTGCTCACGCAGGCCGTCTGCCATCCCTTACGGCGTGCACTGCTGAACACAGGAAACAACAGCGCCGCCAGCACCGCGATAATGGCGATGACGACAAGAAGTTCGATGAGCGTAAATCCGATCCGGTGGTGATGCTTCATAAACCTGCCCCGTCGCCTGAAGCCGCTTTCCTGCTACTGTGGTATACGCAGGAGGAAACCGACCGGTGTCAAACGTTTTATCCATTTCTGTTTCCGCTTCTCCGCATACCGCACAAGGAATTCGGAGACGAGGCTTCCTCATGACTCCGCGGTCGTCCGTGAGAGAGGAAATGTTTTTAAAATATTTTTCCGGGCCGCGACACTTTTTCGATGTGGTTTCCGTCGTCAGGGGTGAAGACAAAGTTCAATCCGGTTTCGACCGACAGGTCGTTACCTTCACTCATGATAAAGGAGAGTTATCGCTATGGTCGCTACACCCGTCAACATCGGCGCAAGCCTGAAAGCCGACTGCCCCCGTAAAGCCCTGCTCGAAGCCGTGCAGACCGTCGGTCATGCCGTCTCGGGCCGCAGTTCGCTACCCATCCTCAGCCATATTCTGGTGCAGGCGGAGGGCGAGGGCCTGCGCCTGATCGCCACCGATCTCGAACTCGGTATCTCCTGCTACATCCCGGCCAAGATCGCCGAACTGGGCGGCCTGACCGCTCCGGCGCGCACCCTGACGGAGGTCCTGGCGAACCTGCCGGACAAGAGCGATGTCGCAATCTCCGTAGACAAGAGTCACACGGTACGTGTTCACAGCGGCAAATCGGACTATAAGATCCTCGGCCTGCCCGCCGAAGAGTATCCCAAACTGCCCGAGGTCAAAGAGAGCGTCGGCTTCACGATCCCGCAGGCCCGCCTCAAGGAGATGATCCGCCAGACCCTGTTCGCGGTCTCCACCGACGAGAACCGCGCCATTCTGACCGGCATCCTGATGGTGTTCGACGGCGAGACCCTCAAGTTCGTCGCCACGGATACGCACCGTCTGGCCGTGAAGACCGCCATCACCTCCAACGGCACCGGCTCCCAGAACGCGATCATCCCCTCCCGCGCCATGAACGAGCTGACCCGCCTGCTGACCGATGCCGAGGGCGATGTCACGGTGTCGCTCTCCGCGAACCATGTCCAGTTCCAACTGCCGGGCGAGGCCAATGTGCAGATCATCTCGAAACTGATCGAGGGCCAGTTCCCCAACTACCAGCGCGTCATCCCCGCCGGTTTCCAGAAGAAACTGACCATTCCCGTCGAGCCGCTGCTGCGCGCCACCCGTCGCGCCTCCATCGTTGCCCGCGAAAGCTCCCAGCGCGTCGTGCTCCGCACTGAAGAGGACAAACTCGTCCTGACCGCCGAGAGCCAGATGGTCGGCAACGCCTACGAAGAGGTCGAAGTGACCCGCGAAGGCGACGACGTCGAGATCGCCTTCAATGCCAAATATCTTCTGGACGTCCTCGCTGTCCTCGAAGAGGAGTATCTGCAGCTCGAACTGACCGAAGCCCTCAAACCCGGCATCCTCCGCCCCGTCCCCAAAGTGACCAAAGAGGAAGAAGCCGGCCAGGTCCTCGTCCCCGACTACCTCTGCGTCCTCATGCCCATGCAGATCGTATAGGACAACGTCGCAAAAGCGATGTGCCTGCCAATAGCAATTGATTGGTGAATCGGAACATATTGAGGTCGTTCAGCCTTCGAAAGCCGAGCGACCTCAAAAGATTCGGTGCGATGCAGGTACTTAGAATAGCGACGACAAAGTTGACCCCAAGACATTGGGGGTCTTCATTAAGAGAGGCGATCTCAAGATCATGTATATACAATCCCTGCATTTAGAAAATATAAAAGCGTTCGACAAACTGGATATAGATTTCACACACCCTGACGAAAATGTCCCTCTGTATGCAGGGATAAATGTCTTCGTAGGCGGTAACTCTTCGGGAAAGTCGACGTTGCTCAAGTGTATAGCTATGGCTATCTCTGGACCGACCATCGCAAACCAACAACTGATCACACCAACAGGATGGATACGTAAGGATGCCAAACGAGCAGTGATCGAACTAAAGGTTGGTTGGGATCCGATCTATGATGTTCTGAAAGGTGGAGGAAAAGCTCCTGCCATTGACGGTTTTTTCGCGGGGTTGGTGTTCGAAGCCGAACATGATGCTACAGTATTGAAAGCCAGAGATTATCGTCTAGCCAACACGAGGGTAAGAACAGCTCATCGGGGACCGTGGAATGCAGATGCCAACGGATGGTTAATGGGCGCCTACGGACCTTTGCGGCGTCTGACAGGCAGTTCGACGGAAGCGCTTCGATATGCGCTGGGGCGCGGCAAATTGGGCAGTTGTGTTACTCTATTTCGTGAGGACGCCGCGTTGAGCGAAAGTGAAACCTGGATTAAACAAGAATATGCCCGCGAACTGGAGCAGCTAAGTCAAGGACGAGCGCCTTCCGGAATCGTGGGAGAGGTAAAGGATTTCCTGAATGATGGGTTGCTGCCACGAGGTTTCCAAATTGCGAAGGTTTCTGTCGATCATGTCTACATGACGACGCCCAACGGCGGCGATTTGCCAATGCGTGACCTGAGCGATGGTTGTCGTAGCGCGTTCGCCTTGATGTTAGACATTGTCCACAGTATGGCTTTGGCCTATCCCGGCAAACATCTCTTTGAAAAGGACGCTCAGGGGCATACCATCGTCAATAAACCCGGCGTCATTCTGATCGATGAGATCGAAGCACATCTTCATCCTTCATGGCAGAGGTTAATATGTGAATGGTTTAAGATGCGATTTCCGCAGGTTCAGTTTTTTCTTACAACCCATAGTCCCCTCATTGCGCAGGCGGCAGATGCGGGAGGGCTCTTTATTTTACCGCTACCCAATGAGATCGCTCTGGGCCGACAGATCCGCCGCCTGAATCCTCATGAGCAGCAGCGTATTATGCTCGGCAACGCAGAGAAAGTGCTACTTGGAGAAGCGTTCGGACTGAAACACACCTGGAGTCCACGGGCAGAACGCCTCGTGGAGGAATGGGAGCGCCTGGCTGCGCAACGCAATGCAACTGGGAAATTGCCGCCTGAAGCGGAGGAGAAGTACACGGAGTTGTCGGAACAAATGGAGATTGTGTTTGATGATCTGCCGGAAGAAGTGATACATGCGTAGTTTGCTGCCTCGCCCTGTCCTTGCCTTCACATTACAAACGCGATTGCAGGAGAAGACGAACGCCCTTGCTCTCATCACCGATGCACAAGAGAGATCAGCGAAGGCACGTTCTGCATATGCCTCCGCTCGGCAAAGCCAATGGTTCAAGCCTGTGGTAGACGCGCTTCGCAGCCTCTGTGGAGACGGCGAACTATGCATGTATTGCAGCTCCAATGAGCCGTCGCAGGTAGAGCACTATCGCCCTCTGTCGGCTTTTCCAGAGCAAACGTTTCGTTACGAAAACTATCTCTGGACATGTGATATCTGCAACCGAACCTATAAGGGCGAGCGCTTTCCTCCAGACACGGAGCCCGGAGCACAGATATTGAACCCGTTGGACGACAACGTCTGGGACTACTTCTTCCTGAGCGAACAGAACGGTCGCCTAATACGGAAATTTGATCCTGTTATGAACGATTTCATGCCTCGCGCGACAAGCACCTGTGATGTAGTCGGAATCGACCGGGAAAACGTGCAAATAAAGCGTCAACATCGTTTTCGCAGGCTCCGGCTCGATGTGGGAGATCCACTGAGCAAGTTTCACGCGGGAACTGTTTCACTGGAAGATTTAAAAGCGGAAATCGCGGTATTGCGCGCTGAACCGTTTCAGGCCGATGTCGCCGACTATTTCCTCAACGGTCCTGGTCGCACACAAGAACCGTTCAGATCTATACTGGCTGCAACGGAGAACCTGGACGGGTAGGAGCTAACGGAAACGCTAACATCTGAGCGTGATCCTGAAGGCATCCCCAGAGTCATTTCTTTGGTAGGGGATGGGACTGCCACTCCATGGTAACGATTATGCGCGTCAACGAGTTGTATCTCTCGATGGCGTCTTGGGAACAGCCGGTAATCACCAGTCTGCGCGCCTTGCGCAGCAGGGGTAGGTCATCCGACTTCATGACCGTAATGAGATCCGCCTCGCCATGCTCCTGTAACTCTACCGCCGCTTCGTATCTTCCGAACTGGCCTTTCAGAACGTCCTGGAGTACGCTCAGGTAGTCGTCTCTGCGACGTTTGGGCTTTTTAAGGGGTACAAGCGGCGGGTTTCTTTGCAGGAATGTCTTCAGGAGCGCCTGAGCATCCGGTGAAAACTCCTTGGGATCTAACGCCTTGAACGCATCAAACGCCTGTTGGGTTGCAGTAGTCGCAAGGATAGCCAGGGCAGCTTCCCGCCCCTCGTTCTTCGGCGTTTTTACAATCTTTATGAGCGAGGGAACCGCCATACGGTCCTCCATGCTGCCATAAAGAAACAGGGCGCCCTCGTACTGACCTACACGAAAATTGCCGTCTTCTGCAAAGATATAGCGGTTTTTGCGGTCACTTATCCAGCGTTCAGCCGCAGGAGAGATGTCGATGCCGTCATAGCCGCGATACGACAGGACGGTGACCCACCTTCGCGCGCTCATCATGTCCATATCCGATGCCATAAACACGGTTGCCTGAAGGGATTTCGACGCCGGAGACGGATCGATTTCCATCAGCAAGTTGCTGCCGTCGTATCGAAAGAATGGGTTGGACTTCGGATCTTCCACCGCTTTCCGCAGACAGGGCAGGTACTGCTGCTTTTTGGATTTGACCGTATTCCAGAACTGGTCAACATCCTTTTCGAGTTGCGCGGGATCTAACCCGGGATCTCGCAGACTCTTGAAGGTATAGGTTTTGGCTACGAGCGCGTTAAACTCGGCGCAAGGATCGGTCGCTTGCCGCGGAACACGCAGGCTGACTAACAAGACCCCTGCCAGGAGACAAACGATGTACGGTGATTGTCTGATCATGGTGGCTTTACTCCCGTCGTATCAACCTGTGATCTGAGACTTCCCCGCCTCCTATCCTCTGAAGGCGGGAAAATGTTGCGTTTCCGAGCGACAGGGAGTTCGACTTATACCTGACAACTCCCGGAGTCGAGAATCCGGGAGTTGTCAGGCAACTCTTAGCGGGGGCCGGCGATCTGCCAATCTGAGGGCGGTGTGAGGTTGATCAGGTCGCCTCCCAGGTACTTGCTGCCCTGGAGATACCATACCGCCGCCTGGTTGGTGGTCGGGTTCTGGAAGAGCAGATCCGCATACCCGTCTCCGTTGTAATCTCCCACGCCCGCTACCTTCCAGCCCGCCGCTGGAGCCGTTGTCAGCACGAAACCGTCCGTATAGGCGCTCCCGTTCATAAACCAGAGGGCGATCTGGCCGGTACTCTGGTTCTGAAACACCAGATCAGGCAGACCGTCGCCGTTGACATCACCGACTCCTGCCACCTGCCAGCCTGCCGCGAACGTGTAGGGTAAGAGTACGCCGCCGGCGTAGTTCGGGCCGTTCATGAACCAGATCGCGATCTGGTGGGTGGTAAGGTTCTGAAAGACGAGATCGGATCGGCCGTCGCCGTTGAAATCGGCGACTCCCGCCACTTTCCAGCCTGCGGGCGGATTGGGGCTGACATAGGCGCCTCCGGTGATGGTGGCATCGTTGGCTCCTCCGGCGTACCAGAGCGCGATAGTGTTGTCGCCCCGGTTCTGCAGGACGAGGGCGCTGGTGTTATCGCCCGCAAAGTTTCCGACACCTACCAGAGCGTAGTTGACGGAGGGATTGAGAGAGAAGTCCGCGCCCCCGATTCGCTGGCTGCCGTTCATAAACCAGGAGGCGATCTGTCCGGTTTTGGTGTTCCGCAGGAGCAGATCGGTGTGCCCATCGTTGTTGAAGTCCGAGATGAGCGGAACGACGGACAGCTTCGCCACCGTGGCGCCTCCATTGAGGGCATCTCTATTCGTCAACTGATAGGCGCCGGGATTGGTGGGAAAGTCGGTCGATCCACTGGTGCCGATGATATAGATATTGCCGTTGGTATCTAAAGCGATCCCCCTTGCGTAATCGTAGCGACTTCCGCCGAGGTAGGTCGAATAGATCACCGCGGCGCCTGTCGGATTGAGCTCTGTGACAAAGATGTTGTCTGCGTTGTTGGGGGCCTTGAGTGTGTGCTGGAACGCGTTGGGGGTGGTGGGGAAGTCAATCGCCCGTGTGCCGCCGGCGATATAGGCATTGCCGATTCGGTCGATCGCGATTCCGTCAGAGTGGGTATCGCCGCTGCCGCCCACAAAGGTCGAGTAGACGAGAGCGGATCCGGTCGGATTGAGTTTGGTCACAAAGGCGGTGGCGGTGTTTTTCGAGGTCTGGGTGGTCTGAAATGCGCCGGCGGTAACCGGAAAACCGTTCGTGCTGGACCCGGTGATGTAGGCGTTCCCCGTATTATCGACGGCGACTCCGTACGCGAGGGAGTCGATATTTCCCGCGAGGTAGGTCGAGTAGAGAAGCGTGGAGCCTGTCGCGTCCAACTTGGTGACAAAGGCGGCCCTCCCGCTGTCTCCTTCCGACATACGAGGATTGTTGGACGTTTGGAACGCGCCGGGGGTGACCGGAAAGTCGATGTCCTGCGTCTGCCCGACGACATAGGCGCTGCCCGCGCTGTCTAAGGCGAGACCATAGGACCAGGTATTGGTGCTTCCGCCCAGCAGCGTGGAGTATTCCAGCGCGGCGCCGGAGGGATTCAATTTGAGGACGTAGGCGTTAAATCCGGTTCCCTGACGGGTCGTTTGAAAAGCGCCGTGGGTGACAGGGAAACCTGGCGCGTTGGTGTAGCCGGTAACGTAGGCGCTGCCGCTGCTGTCGACCGCGAAGGCCTGGCCGGACCCTCCGGCGTCTCCTCCCAGCAGGGTGGAGTAGGCGAGGGAGTCGCCTGCCGGGTTGAGTTTGACGACAAAGGGCGCCAAGATCGCCGCGGAATGCGCCTGGTAGGCCCCGGCCGTCACGGGAAAATCCTTGGAGGCCGTCTCACCGCAGACAAAGGCCGCTCCGGTGTTGTCGACCTGAATGCCGTGAGGTTCGGTGACACTACTGCCTCCCAGATAGGTGGAGTAGACCAGGCCCGTGCCCTTTGCATTGAGTTTCGTGATAAAGGTCATGGTGTCGGCGGAGGGGGCAGAGGAGGCTTGAAGCGCGCCGGGGGTGGTCGGAAAATCCGTGGAAGTGGTCAAGCCGGTCACGTAGGCGCAGCCGGTGCTGTCGGCTGCGATCGCATATCCGTCTTCCCGTTTGCTTCCGCCCAGGTAGGTGGCGTAGGTCAGAACGGGATCAATGATGAGCGGGCGGGAGGCATCGTAGTGTGCCAGGGCAAACCCGATCCGCGTCTCCTTACCGGCGAAGCGCTGCATTCGGAACTGCCCTGGCACCGCCTGTCTGCCGCCTCGGCTCTCCTGGTACACGGTCGGCTTGCGCCAGGTGAGCGTTCGCCCGCCCGCCCGGACGATCAGGTCACCCGCCTTATCGACATGTACCTGCTGGGCGCCGGCAAAATGCAGTTGAATCCGCTTCGGATCGGCATGGGGAGCGACCACGAAGTCGTACTCCAGATGCTGCCCATTGCCGTAGTAGACCACATCCACACCGGGATAGACCTGCTGAAAACGGGCACGAGCGCATGTTGGAACGCCGGAATGCCATTTGCGGGGATCACGACCGAGGAAGTAGTTGACCTTGCCGTCGAGAGGTCTCTCCACAACGGCGACGGCCGCAGGATCCGCCCCCACCAACTGCATGCTTACCGCCGCGGGAGAGGTGGAAGGTGTCTGTCGTCGGCTGCGGATCGGTCCCGACTGCGTCCGAAATGACTGCGGCTTATTCGCCAGAGTGAAGACCGCTTCGGTCGGGGTGAGGTAGAGCGTGTTGTCGCTGCCGCGCGCTAGAAACCGGACCCGGCGATCCGTCTGTCCCTGATTGCTTTCGAAACTCAGCGGCAACTGTCCGTAGGCGGGAAGAACGGAGGTTTGGCGGGAAGGGGCGAATGAGGGCGCACCCGACGCAGAGCCTATAACGGAGGGTGCAGGATGGGATTTGCAGAGGCCCCATGCGAGCGGCGCTCCCGACAGCAAGAGGCTGAACAGACGAGTACGGTATTGAGACAAAGAGTGTTTCCTTCCCAACTGGCGGATGGACCTGTATCGGTCGGCCAGACAAAGCAACGGATGGCTTGTATTATAGTAGGTTTGTCACAACTATGCAAGGAGAGCCCGAGGCGACTCGGGCTCTCCTTGCCGAAGAGAACAGAGAGGCTCCTATCTGATCCGCGTTCCCAATGTTGTCTTGCTGCGGGGAGCGCCCTGGCTTCCCTTCCAGGAGGCAGGCGGCGTGCCTGTTGTCGCGTTCCGGGTGGTATCGTCCGTCGGCGCGTTGAAAACCTGGCCGGACCACGAGAAGGTGCTCGTTGTGGAGACGCCCGTAGTGGAGGTGGTCTCCGTCTGTGAGCCACTCTGGATGCCGAAGTCGCTGCCCAGAGTCATTTGAAACGAAACCGGACCGTTCGCACTGTTTTGCAGGTGGAATTGGAGTCCCCCGGCGTCCTGCTTGGTAGTCGTAGTCATATTGTTCACGACGCTCGTCACCGTGGCCTGGTATAGGCTCGCGCCATACGCTCCTACATAGAGCTGCATGGTATGCGCTTTGGCATCCACGGTACCGCCAACGGCTTCGAGTTTGCCGCGCGTGGGATCGCTGCCGTCGAAGAGCACCGGGCCGGATCCTGTGGACGCGAGGGTGATCGTGTCTTGCTGCCCGACCGGTTCGCCGGGATGATGATAGCCCTCGGTCTTGGTGCCGCTGCCGTTCCAACTGGTCAGTTTCAGGTTTTTGGTTGAGGTGATGCCGTTCGCCAGCGTAAAGGTCTGCGCGCCGGGCGGCAGAGCCGCTGCACCGGGTCTGCCGCGGAAGCCATGGACATCCGCGCGTACCCAGACGACCATATCTCCGCTCGTTGTAAAAGAGCCGCCCA
>Ga0105239_10007421_pt1 | contig 12578 bp, 9 predicted proteins | sample KBSC44metaG_FD_92761 | JGI IMG/M metagenome (GOLD analysis project Ga0105239, IMG submission 92761) | Corn rhizosphere microbial communities from Kellogg Biological Station, Michigan, USA - KBS C4-4 metaG | ecosystem: Host-associated > Plants > Roots > Rhizosphere > Soil | place: Michigan, USA...
GCGAGCGCATCGTCGACGACACCGGGCTGGTCGCCCGCGTCGTTGCGTGGAGCGCGCGCGCGATCCTGCAACGCGCGTGCCTCGTCGTCGCGACCGAGCGCGAGCAATGCGCGCTGACGGCCGCGCACGACCGCCGCACGGTCGCCGTCGGCACCGGAAGACGGCCAGTCCGCGAGGGCCGCCGAGGCGCCTGCGTCGGCATCCGCCCAGCGCTGCCGGCGCAGCGCCAGGTCCACTTCGAGCGCGCGCAGCCGCGCGCGCAGCACGCGGTTGCCGGACGTCGCGCTCGTTTGCGCCTGCGCGAGCGCGTCGGTGGCTTCGCGGTAGCGACCGGCGCCGAGCAGCACCTGCGCCCGGTTCAACAACAGGTCGACGCGCTGGTCCGGGTCGGTGATGCGCTCGCGCAGCGCGCTCGCACGCTCGAGCGTCGCGGCCGCATCATCACGCTGCAGCAGGGCAAGCTGCGCGTCGACGAGGCCGGTCAGCGTGATCAGCAGCTCGTGCACGGCGCCGAACGACTGGAAGCGATCTGCCGCACCCGCCAGGTACCCGAGCGCGGCGGGCGGGCGACCGCGGTACAACTCGAGCATGCCGAGATTGGCGTCGACGCGCGCGACGCCGAGCGCATCGCCGGCGCCCTCGAGGTCGATGCGCGCGCGGCCGAAGTCGACCAGCGCATCGTCGAAGCGGTGTTCCGCCACGCGGCTGTTCGCCCGACCGAGGCGTGCCTGTCCGCGCTCGAGGTTGTCGCCGGTCGTTTCGAGCAACGCCAGGGCCGCCTCGAAATCGGTTCCCGCGTCCGCGAACCGGCCGAGGCGCAGGCGCGTCGCGCCGCGCGCATTCAGCACGCACGCCTGCAGATGCGTGTCGACGCGCACCTGCGGCTGCGCGAGCACGTCGTCGAGCGCGGCCTCGGCGCGATCAAGGCGACCGGCACGCACGTCGACTTGCGCGAGTCGATAGGCGAGCTGCGCCGGATCGGCCGCCAGCTGCGCCGAGGCGCCGAGGATCGAGCGCGCGACATCGAGCTCGTTGGCGAGCATCGCAGCGCGTGCACGCTGCAGCGTTTCGTCGAGTTCGGCGTCGCGCTCGGCACCCGGCGGAAGGTCGTGTCCGAGCGCGGCGAGCAGCAGGTCGGTCGCGCCGCGCGCCGCTTCGATCGCATCGCGCGCAGCGAACTCGACCGGCACCGCGATGCCGCGTTCGGGCAGCGCGGCGAGTTCGACGCGCCAGCCGGAGGCGCTGCGCACCGCACGCCCGCGCACGACGAGAGCGGAGCCGGTGGTCCTGCGCACGTTCTCGACGTCTTCGCCGGAGACGCCCGGCGTCGACAGCAGGCCCAGCACGTTCTCGCTGGGCGGCACGCCAAGGCCCGCTTCGCGCAGGCGTTCGGCGACGAGGTCCATCGCGCCGAGCCGCACCCAGGCATCCTCGCGCAGGCCGTCGACCTGCAGCGGCAGGATCGTCACGCGCTCGTCGCCGCGCGCGGAGCCGGTGCGCGGCTCTTCGCCGCGATGGGGTCGCCATGCGAGCACCGCCGCGCCGACGAGCATCAGCACGATCGCGACGAGTGCGAGCCGGCGCAGCGGTCGCCCGCGTGACGCGTACGCAGCGGCCCCGCCGGCCGGCGATGCGGCGTCCGAGTCGGCCGGCGCGGCGTCGACGCCAGGCGATGGATCGAGCACGCGCGTCGGCGCGACCCAGCGGTAGCCGTAACCGGCGATCGTGCGGATCGTGTGCTGGCGGTTGCCGTCGTCGTCGACGGCGCGCCGCGCGCGCAGCACGATCTGCCCGAGCTGCGCATCCGATACATTCGAGCGATGGAAGATGGCGTCGACGAGTTCGTCCCTTCCGACCGCACGGTCGCGATGCGCGATCAGGTGGGCCAGGCATTCGAACGTCCGCCGCGGCAACACCACGCGCCGACCGCCGCGCCACAACTCGCGCGTCGACGGCAGGAAGCGGAATTCGCCGAACTCGTGGACGGTGCCGGACATCGAATCAGGTTAGCGTGCATCGCGTGGCCTGACGAGTATGCGCAGCGTCGTTGTGCGAAGCTTGCGTGCCGTGCCAGGAGTCGTGATGCCGCGCCAGTACAGCATGGGAGGTCGCACCGCGCCCGGCACGCCACCGCCGGGTACGCGCACGGGCGGCCCGCGCGAACCGCCGCCGCCGAAAGCGGCACCGAAGAATCTGCGCGAGCGTTTCGGCGCGCTGCGCAACCTGCCGCCGTTCCTGCGCGACCTGTGGGCGACCAGCCCGAGCTTGCTGGTCTCCGATCTCGCGCTACGCGTGCTGCGCGCACTGCTGCCGATCGCGACCTTGTTCGTCGGCAAGCTGATCATCGACGAAGTCGTCGCGCTGGTGCGTGCCGGCGCGATCCCGGGCTCCGTGCACGACGCGCTCGCGAGCGGCCGCTTCAACCACCTCGCGTTGTTGCTGGCGAGCGAATTCGCGCTGGCGGTGCTGTCCGACCTGTTCGGGCGCGTGGTGTCCCTGCTCGATGCGCTGCTGTCCGAGCAATACACCAATGCGACCAGCATCCGCCTGATGCAGCACGCAGCGACGCTCGACCTCGAGGATTTCGAGGACAGCGAGATGCAGGACCGGCTCGAACGCGCGCGCCGGCAGGCGGTCGGGCGCAGCTCGCTGATGGGCCAGCTGTTCGGCCAGGCGCAGGACCTCGTCACCGTGCTGGGTTTCGCGGCCGGCCTGCTCGTGTACGCACCATGGCTGATCCTGCTGCTCGCGATCGCGCTCGTACCGGCGTTCCTGGGCGAGGCGCATTTCAACGCGCAGAGCTATTCGCTGAACTTCGCATGGACCGCGGAGCGGCGCGTGCTCGACTACCTGCGCCAGACCGGCGCCAGCGTCGAGACCGCGAAGGAAGTGAAGATCTTCGGGCTCAACGCGTTCCTGATCGAACGCTACCGCACGCTGTCCGAAGGCTTCTACGCCGCGAACCGTTCGCTCGCGAAACGCCGCGCGCTGTGGGGCAGCGCGTTCGCCGCGCTCGGCACGATCGGCTACTACGCCGCCTATGCGCTGATCGCGTGGCGCACCGTGCGCGGCGACTTCAGCATCGGCGACCTCACCTTCCTGTCCGGCTCGTTCCGGCGCCTGCGCAACCTGCTCGAGAACCTGCTGATCGGCTTCTCGCAACTGGCCGGGCAGGCGCTGTACCTCGACGACCTCTATTCATTCTTCGAGGTGCAGCCCGAGATCGTCTCGCCGCCGGACCCGCGCGCGTTCCCTTCGCCGATCCGCGCCGGTTTCACGTTCGAGAACGTCGGTTTCCGCTATCCGGGAGCCGAGCGCTGGGCGGTTCGCGGACTTTCCTTCACCCTGCAGGCCGGCGAAGTGCTCGCCCTCGTCGGCGAGAACGGCGCCGGCAAGACGACGCTGGTGAAACTGCTCGCGCGCCTGTACGACCCCGACGAAGGCCGCATCCTGCTCGACGGCCACGACCTGCGCGAATACGACCTTGCCGAACTGCGCGCGCACGTCGGCGTGATCTTCCAGGACTTCGTGCGCTACGCGTTGAGCGCGGCCGAGAACATCGCGGTCGGGCGCATCGAGGCACGCGACGACCGCGCGCGCATCGTGCACGCGGCCGAGCAGAGCCTCGCCGACCCGGTGATCCGGCGCCTGCCGCACGGCTACGGACAGAGCATGGGCAAGCGCTTCCGCGACGGCGTCGATTTGTCCGGCGGCGAGTGGCAGAAGATCGCGATCGCGCGCGCCTACATGCGCGATGCCGACGTGCTGATCCTCGACGAGCCGACGGCCGCGCTCGACGCACGCTCGGAGTACCAGGTGTTCGAACGCTTCAAGGAATTGTCGGCCGGCAAGACGGCGGTGCTGATTTCGCACCGCTTCTCGACCGTGCGCATGGCCGATCGCATCCTCGTGCTCGAAGGCGGACGCATCGAGGAGGTCGGCACGCACGACGAACTGCTCGCTGCGGGCCGGCGCTATGCGGAGCTGTTCGAGCTGCAGGCGGCGGGGTATCGCTGACGTGCGGGGGCGGTCGATCGCCCGCATGTCCGGATCGGCAGTGAAACGTCGTTACTCGTGACCATCCCCGTGTTCAGGAGCGCCTCATGTCCCCGATGCCGCGCTGGTTTCGAGTTGGCGTTCCACTCGCCTTGCTCGCGCTGGGCGCTTCGCCCGCGCGCGCCGGCACGACGGTCTGGACCTGGCCCGGCGCATCGCCCTGCAATACGACGCTGCAAGCGTGCATCGCCAACGCCTCCAGTGGCGAAGACGTAGAAATCGCGAGCAACGGCCCGATCGCCGAGTCGATTGCGATCTCGGGCAAGAGCCTGAACCTGCACCCGGCCAGCGGATACACGCCGGTGTTCGAGGGCGGCCCCTCGAACACCGCGATCACCGTGTTCGGCGGCGCTACGCTGGTCGGCATCGTGGTCACGGGATTGACCGTCCGCGGCGGCTCCATTGCCGTGTACCAGGGCGGCACCGGACCGTTCTACGCGACCATTGAAAACAATGTCGTCGAGGGCGACGGAGTGGATGCCAATCGCACCGGAATCGCGATCCGGCCCTTCGGCAGCACCCCCACCGGGGAGATGCACTTCACCGTCGTCGACAACCTGATCGATATCGGCTTCCTGCAGGGCGACGACATCGCCGCGATCGGCGTCGACGACCTGGTGGGGGCGACCACCGGCACCATCGACGGCAACACGATCACGGGTGGCGGCACGTGGAGCACGCTCGGTGCGATCCGCGTGCGCAACGGTGCGGGCACGGCCGAGGTGGAGATCGGCTACAACCGCGTCGCGGCACCCGGCTACAACGGCGGCATCGTGCTGGCGCAGGACGATGCAGCCGGGGTGCTCGATGCGCGCGTGATCAACAATCTCGTGACGGACACGATCGACATCACGGGCCCGCAGCCGGGCGCGATTTCCCTGCTCGCAACCGCCGGCAGCCTGCATGCCGAGGTACTCGGCAACACGCTCGTGGGCAACGACACCGGCTTCATCGCGACGGCCGGTGCGGGCGCGAACCTCACCGGCGCACTCGCCAATACACTCGTCGCCGACAACGACGTGCACGGCGTGGTGATCGGAGCCGGTATTGCCGTCGGCTTCGCCAACGACCACAACCTGGTGTTCGGCAATGGCGCCGACGACTTCACCCCGGGACCCGACACCGTCCTCGCCGATCCGCTGTTCGTGGGCGGCGGCGACTTCCACCCGCGGGCGAACTCTCCGGTTCGCGATGCCGGCAACACCGGCTGGACGACCGGCATCCCGACCGATCTGGATGGCGCACCCCGGGTGATCGGCACGGCGGTGGACATCGGCGCGTGGGAATTGGCCGATTCGATCTTCGCCGACGGCTTCGATACGTAACCTGCGCCGCGCTCAACGCAAACGGCCCGCAGATGCGGGCCGTTTGGCTGGATCACGCTTCAAACAGCCCGCGCATCTTCTTCATCGCATTCGATTCGATCTGGCGGATGCGCTCGGCTGAAACGCCGTACTCGTCGGCGAGCTCCTGCAGCGTCGCCTTCTCGCCATCCCTCAGCCAGCGACGCTGGATGATGTCGCGCGAACGCTGGTCGAGCTTGACCAATCCACGCTGCAACGTGTCGAGACTGGATTCCTCCTCGGATTCCGCCTCGACCATCGTGTACGGATCGGCGCTGTGGTCGATCAGGAACGCAGCCGGTGCCGGTTTCTCGTCGTCGTCGGCATCGGTGGGCGCGTCGAATGCAACGTCGCGGCCATTGAGGCGCGCTTCCATCTCGAGCACGGTCGCCGCGGGCACGCCGAGCTCGCGCGCGACGGTATTGACCTCTTCCGCATTCATCCAGCCGAGGCGCTTCTTCGATTTGCGCAGGTTGAAGAACAGCTTGCGCTGCGCCTTGGTCGTGGCGACCTTGACGATGCGCCAGTTGCGCAGGATGAACTCGTGCATTTCGGCACGGATCCAGTGCACCGCGAACGAGACCAGGCGCACGCCATGCTCGGGATCGAAGCGCTTCACCGCCTTCATCAAGCCGATGTTGCCTTCCTGGATGAGATCGGCGACCTGCAAGCCATAGCCGGAGTAACCACGCGCAACGTGCACGACGAAGCGCAGGTGCGACAGCACCATCTGCTTGGCGGCGTCGAGATCGTTGTCGGCGTTGAAGCGGCGCGCAAGGCTCTGCTCCTCGTCCTGGCTCAACATCGGAATCTGGTGGACCGCATTCACGTAGGCGTCGAGGCTTCCGATTGCAACCGGCACCGGGAAATGACTGGCGACCAAGGTATTGCTCATTTCGTATGCACTCCTTACTGCGGCCATGACTTTAGCACTCGCCTCCTTGGAGTGCTAAGACGGCCCCGAGTTCCCGGTGGCAATCCCGCCACCCTGATTACTGAACCGACGGGTATTGTACTCCGAAGTTCTGTATTGTGCATGAGCGCTGGCGGAACGCTGTGTCCCATGTGATCATGCTAAGTCATTGATTCACATGAAACCAGTGGCAGAGGTCATGCCGATGGGGTTTCAGCGTGCAGCGCTGCGGCCGGCGGCAGGCGCCAGTCGATCCGGCCCTGCCCACGATCCTGCAGATAGTCGTTCGCACGCGAGAAATGACCGCAGCCCATGAAGCCGCGATGCGCCGACAGCGGCGACGGATGCGGTGCCTTAAGGACCAGATGGCGCTGGCGGTCGATCAGTCGCCCCTTCTGCTGTGCATAGCTGCCCCACAGCAGGAACACGAGGTTCTCACGCTCGCGGTTGAGCGCGTCGATGCAGTCGTCGGTAAATCCCTCCCAGCCCTTGCCCGCATGCGAACCGGCCAGGCCGCGTTCGACCGTGAGCACCGCATTGAGCAGCAGCACGCCCTGGCGCGCCCACGGCAGCAGGCAGCCGTGATCCGGACGCGCGATGCCGAGGTCGCGCTGGATTTCCTTGAAGATGTTGTCGAGCGATGGCGGGGCGGGCACGCCCGGCAGCACCGAGAAGCACAGGCCGTGCGCCTGGCCCGGTCCGTGGTAGGGATCCTGACCGAGGATGACGACCTTCACCGCGTCGAACGGCGTGCGGTCGAGCGCGGCGAAGATCTGCGGACCGGGCGGATAGATCACCTTGCCGGCGCGCTTCTGCGCGCGCAGGAAATCGGCGAGCGCGAGCATCTCCGGCCGCTCGAACGCGGCACCGACGCGCGCCTTCCACGACGGCTCCAGCCGGATCCGCTCCTCGCTCACGCCGACGCGCCGGCCTGCTCGCGCTGGCGGCGCGCGACGCGCAGCTGGAACTGCAGCTTGTTGACGAGCAGGCGCTCCTCGATCGGCTTGTGCACGAGATCGTTCGCGCCCGCGCGCAGCAGCGCAGCCTGGTTCGCCGGATTGTCGTCTCCGGTCATCACCAGCACCGGCAACTGTCCCTTCGGATAGCCGAACTGGTTGCGGATGCGCTCGAGCAGGTCGCCGCCGCTGAGCTCGCCCTTGAGGTTGACGTCGGTCAGCACGAGGTCGTTGCCCGGCCCGCGTCCCTGCGCGCGCGCGGTCTCGAGCAGGGCAAGCGCATCCTCGACGCTGACCACGTGCGAGACCTTGAAGCCGCACTTCTCCATCATGCGCCGCGTCGCCAGCGCGACCACGCGACTGTCCTCGACGTACAGCACGGTGCCATCGACCTGTTCGGCCGGCTTGACGTAGCCACGGATGAATGTCGCGAGCGCATCGAACCCGAGCGCCTTGTCGAAATAGTCGGTGACGTGGCTCGACAGCGTGCGCGCGACGAGCCGCTCCTGCACGTCGCCGGACACGACGATGAGCGGGATGTACGCCTGGTTCGAATTCTCGCGCAGCAAGCGCGCGAGCTCGAGTCCGTCCATGTCGGGCAGGCGCAAGGCCGTCGTGACGAGATCGAACACGCCGTCCTGGAGATGCGTGCGCGCTTCCGCGCCGGTTCCGCAGCCGACCACCACCGCGTTCGGCAACTCGTTCTTGAGCACGCGCTCGATCAGCTGGCGCACCACGCGCGAGCCGTCGACGACGAGCACGCGCGGCTCGTCGCTGGAAATATGCCGGGTCAGCGAGACGTCGCCGCTCATGCCGGTCGCCCCGCGGCGAGGTGGCGTGCAGTCACGATCCATGCACCGCACCAGCCGAGCAGGACGCTCGCGCCGACCAGTGCGGCGACTGCATCGAGGCCGATCCCGTGCAGCGCGAAGCGATGCGCGTAGCTGTCGACCAGGCGTCCGATCGGTTCGGCCAAGGCGAGTTCCACCGCGACGACGATCAGCAGCGCGAAGGCCGCGCCGAGCAATCCGTACCAGAGGCCCGCATACAGGAACGGCCGGCGCACGAAACCGTTGCTCGCGCCGATCATCTGCATCACCGAGATTTCCGCCGAGCGTGCCTGGATATCCATGCGTACCGTATTGCCGATCACGAGCAGCGTCGCCAACGCCAGCAGCGCGGCGACCACCGCGACGACGCGCTCGCCAAAATGCAGGATGCCGGACAGCTTGCGCCGCCATGCCGCGTCATACTGCACCAGATCGACGCGCGTGTCCGCCCGCAGCGCCGCAACGAGCGGTGGTTCGTCGACATCGGTCGCTTCGCGCGGCGTGACCACCAGCACGCTCGGCAAGGGATTGCCCTGCAATGCATCGAGCGCCTCGCCGAACCCGGACAGCTGGCGGAACTCGGCCAGCCCCTGCTCCGGCGTGCGCAGCAGCACGGCAGCGACGTCGGCGCGCCGGCGCAGCTCGTCCGCGCAGGCCTCGGCACTGCGCGCATCCAGCCCCGGCTTGAGGAAGGCGGTGACCTCGCGCGCCTCGCGCAGTCCGCCGGACAATTCGCGCGCGTTGTCGAACACGAGCCAGAACAGCAGCGGCAAGGCGAGCGCGAAGCCGAGCACGAGCACGGTCAGTCCGGTCGACCATGGCCGCGCGGCGAGACGACCCAGGCTGGAGAACAACCCGTAGAAATGCTGGTCGCGCCAGGCCGCCAGCCGCTCGCCGAGCGGTGCGCGCGGTCCGCGCGGCTCGGCGCCCTTCTTCGGCGCTGGTGGCGCGCGATTCGGTGTGGCCTGCGGACTCATGCGGCCTTCACCGGCGGATGGTAGTCATCGACGAGGCGGCCATGGTCGAGCACCAGCACGCGCTTCTGCATGCGCTTGAGCAACAGCAGGTCGTGGCTCGCGATCAGCACGGTGGTGCCGACTGCACCGAACTCGGCGAACAGGTTCATGATTTCGAGCGAGAGTTGCGGGTCGAGGTTGCCGGTCGGCTCGTCGGCGATGATCAGTGGCGGCTTGGCCACGATCGCCCGCGCGATGCCGATGCGCTGCTGTTCGCCGGTCGACAACGCGAGCGGCGACGCCTTCTCGCGCGCGAGCAGGCCGACCTTGTCGAGCGCCGCGCGCACGCGCTTGGCGGTTTCCGTGCGCGAGGTTCCGGCGATCAGCAGCGGCAACGCGACATTGTCGAACACGCTGCGATCGGTCAGCAGGCGATGATCCTGGAACACCATGCCGATGCCGCGCCGATGCTGCGGGATGCCGCGCCGGCGCACCCGCGCGAGCTCACGATGGTTGACCGTGACCTGCCCACGCGTCGGCCGCTCCGCTAGGCTGACCAGCTTCAGCAACGTGCTCTTGCCGGCACCGGAGTGCCCGGTCACGAACGCCATCTCGCCCGCCTCGATCTCGAAGCTGAGCTCGGTCAGTGCATCGAGCCCGGTGGTGTAGCGCTTGCTGACGTTGTCGAAGCGGATCATGTGAGGGACTGGGGCCGGCAATCAGGGACGAGGGCGCGGGTTCGAACGGCTTCGCCCGTCGAACCCGTCGTTCAATGCACCGATCAATCTTGCCAGAATCCATCGGACTTGCGTCCTCGCCCCCGCGCCCTCGCCCTGCTTCACTTCATTTCACCATCTGGTTGAGATTGAAGATCGGCAGCAGGATCGCCAGCACGATGAACAGCACGATCGCGCCGACGACGAGGATCACCGCCGGTCCGAGCACCGCAGTCAACGCGGTCAACCAGCGGTCGAGCTCGCGCTGCTGCTGCGCGGCGGCTTCGTCGAGCATGCGCGGCAGTTCACCCGACCGCTCGCCGCTCGCGATCAGGCGCAAGGCGACCGGCGGGAACTGGCCGCTCTCGCCGAGCGCGCGCGAGAACGCGCTGCCTTCGCGTACGCGCAATGCCGCCCGTTTCAATGCATCGCGCATCGGCAGGTTCGTCACCACCTGCGCCGCGATCGCGAGTGCATCGAGCAAGGGCACCGCACTGCCGGCGAGCAGGGCGAGCGTACGCGTCGCGCGCGCGGTGTTCGCCGCGCGCGCGAGCCGCCCGACCACGGGCACGCGCAGCAGCAGCGCATGCCAGCGCCAGCGCGCCGCTTCCGCGCGCAATGCGAGCCGCACAGACACGACCACGGCGAGCAGCAGCAACAGGATCAGCCAGCCCCAGGCACGCAGGAAGGCCGACAATGCGATCAAGGCGCGCGTCGCCAACGGCAACGTCTGATGCAGGTTCTGGAACACGCCCACGATCTGCGGCACGACCCAGGTCAGGAGGCCGGTGACGACGGCAACCGCGACCAGCGTCAACAGCAGCGGATAGGCGAGCGCGGCGAGGATCTTCTGGCCGAGCGCGTCGCGCGCCTCGGCATAGTCGGCGAGCTTCTCCAGCACGTGCTCGAGACGCCCCGACTGCTCGCCGGCAGCGACGCTGGCGCGGAAGATCTCGGGGAAGCTGTCCGGGAATTCCGCCATCGCCTGCGCGAGGCTCGCGCCTTCCATCACGCGCGCGCGCAGGCTCATGGTCAGTCCGCGCTGGCGTTCGTTCTCGGCCTGCTCCGACAGCGCGCCGAGCGCCTCGTCGATCGGCAGGCCGGCACCGACCAGCGTCGACAACTGCCGCGTGAGCAACGCGAGCTGCGCACCGGAAAGCCCGCGCCGCCAGCGCACGCCCGCACCCGGCGCGGCGGCGCCTTCGCGCACTTCCTCGACCACGAGCGGATTCAGCCCGCGCTCGCGCAGGCTGCCGCGCACCGCACGCGCGGTGTCGCCCTGCAGCACGCCGCGCTGGGTCTTGCCGGCGGCATCGAGAGCCTGGTAAGCGAATGCGGGCATCGGGTTGCAGTTCCGTGTGACGACGTGCGAGTGGCGTTCATCGGCGCGGCGCAAGCCGCGATGCTTTTCCCTGACTGGCAAGAGCGTCGCGGCTTCCGCCGCTTCCACGAGAGATTAAACCGACAGCAGCGCGTTCGCGACGTCTTTTCCGTTTCGAGCGAGCGCGCCGGAGGGTGGCGCCTTCACGCCCGCACGATTCCGCTGGCCGCCATCCACACCGCGATCGCCCCGCGGCATGCTCGCGGGCGTGTCTGCAAGAGGAAATGCGGACCGTCGATGTCGACTTCCCGGAAGAACGCTGCTGGCGGTGCGTCGGCTCGGAGCGACGTGCATACGAGGCGGTCATGGCGCGCACGCAGATGCAGCACCGGCACGCGGATGGCTCGCAGAGCGGCGGACTCGTCGGTGGAATGGATCAGCATGAGCCGCTCCCGCAGGACATCGGCCGGCAGCGCGCGGACAATGGCACGAATCTCGTCGACGCATTCGCGCCGGGCGTCGCGTCCGAGGCAGTACATCCGCAGCAAGGACCTGAACGCGAGGTACCGCGCGAGCGCAGCGACGATGGAGAGCGGCATTGCATGCAGGAGCGGATGCGGACAGCGCACGAAGCTCGCGACGAGCACCAGCGCCTCGATCCGCGGCTCGAGCCGCTGCATGCGCAACGCGACCGCTCCCGAGAACGATTCCGCGACGACGATGCAGCGCCGGGCGTCGCCGATCGCCGAGACCGCGTGTCTCGCGTAGGCATCCAGATCCAGTCGAGGGTCGTCCGGATAGCGGATGACGACCGCATCGACGTCGCCAAGACAGGCGAGGAACGGCGCGAACAGGCGTCCGCTGCCGTCGAGCCCGGGCAGCAGGATCCAGCACGGGTTCACGCGCGGATTCTGCACGAGGCGAAGCGCCTCACTCCTCGCGCGTCACGCGCAGCACTTCCTCGGTCGAGGTGATGCCGGCGACGCACTTGCGCCAGCCGTCCTCGAGGATCGACGGCCCGCGCGTGCGGGCGTGGCGCTCGAGGTCGGCTTCCGACGCGCCTTCGTGCACGAGGCGACGCAGCGCATCGTCGAGCGCGACGAGTTCGTAGATGCCGGTGCGGCCCTTGTAGCCGCTGGCGCGCGACGCGCGATCGGCGAGGTCGGCACGCGGCCGGTACAGCGTGACCTGTTCGTCGGCGGGGCGGCCGAAGGCGGCGAGTTCGGCGGGCGTCGCGGCGTAGGCTTCGCGCGTCGCGGGGTCGAGCACGCGCACGAGGCGCTGCGCGAGCACGCCGATCAGCGACGACGACAGCAGGAACGGTTCGACGCCCATGTCGCGCAGGCGCGTGACCGCGCCGACCGCGGAATTCGTGTGCAGGGTCGACAGCACGAGGTGGCCGGTCAGCGACGCCTGCACCGCAACCTCGGCGGTCTCGAGGTCGCGGATCTCGTCGACCATGACGACGTCCGGGTCCTGGCGCAGGA
>Ga0105239_10007422_pt1 | contig 12578 bp, 11 predicted proteins | sample KBSC44metaG_FD_92761 | JGI IMG/M metagenome (GOLD analysis project Ga0105239, IMG submission 92761) | Corn rhizosphere microbial communities from Kellogg Biological Station, Michigan, USA - KBS C4-4 metaG | ecosystem: Host-associated > Plants > Roots > Rhizosphere > Soil | place: Michigan, USA...
ACTCTGCTGACTGCATTGAAAGCCAGGTCCGCCGAAGTCACCGATGCCGAACGCAAGGCGGCGTAGCATCACGAATGAGGAGCCGTCATCCGGCCGCGTTCAACAAGCCTCGGGACATCGCCCAAAAAAACGGGCGACGGCAGCACGCTCGTGCGAGCGCCCACCATGCGGTTGATAGCGCAACAATGCTTCCAGATCGCCGCTGATCGCAAGTTGGCGTAGGGCCGTCCTGAGGAGATCTGTTTGGCCCGGGAGAGACGGATAGTTGAAGTTAAGGTCCAGGGCATCCGCGGCGAGCGCCTGTTGGTCGATGCCCTGTCCGCGCGGCAACGCGATTTCCCTGACGAACGTTCCACGCCCCGTCTCTCCGCTGACAAGCCCCATCGCCTCCAACTCGGCATAGACGCGAGTGGCCGTCGACGGCGCCAATCCTTCCGTTGTCGCAAGTTGGCGATGGGTCGGAAGCCGGGTGCCGGGACGAAGCGAGCCATCGCGGATCGCTGTGGCGAGCTTGTCAACGAACTGCTTGTATCGAGCTTGCAAGGTTGTTCAACCCATCCGAGACAATCTGGGAATTGTATGGAAAAGGCGATGCCGCAGCGCGACGGTTCGCCCGACGCATGGCGCCCGCAGAAGCAGCGACTTGCCGAGACGATTTGAAGGCGGCGTCATCCGGGCGTGAGCTGGCTGTACGCATGCGGACTGTGGAACAGCTGCTGGGGTTGGCCGCGGATGTGCGAACGGCCTTTACCCGGTGAGTGAGACGGCCGTAGGAGGTTGGGCGATTGCCTGCCCGGTCGATTTCGAGCCGTTCTCCATTCACGGAGCCGTGATGGGTTTCGAGCGAAGGGCACATACCGTGGGCGGGCTCCCCTCGCAAGGCTGCGATCGCGCTCTGACGTCATCCGTTCGTACTTTCTCAGCCAAAGACCGCGGCGAACAAACGCCGCCGTTCAAAAGGAAATGCTTACTGCGCGGACGGCCGCCAAGTGCGCCTGCAGGCGACAGGGACCGTCTCCCGCTCCATATAGTGGAACGATTTATTGGGCGCAAAACGGCACAAAAAGCGGTGCCAACACTACATTGATTGCATGCCAGCGATGGCTTTCAAGCAAAGCCAAAGCCGAGTTCGGTGACGCGAATTCGTCTGCAAGCCAACGTCATCCGCCCAGGAGTTCAGCATGTCGTCGCGTACCGAGTCAAAGGCGAATGGCCTTAGTCCACATGGAGCTAAATCGTACGTTGATCTGATATGGCGAGTGGCAAAGGCTCGGCCGCGGTTCGTGGTCGGCTACGTGATTGTCATTGCAGTGATCGGCGCAGGTTTGTTTGCGCCCTTCATCGCCCCTTACTCCCCGATCAGCGCTGATCCGTCCCGAGTGTTGCAGCCGCCGAGCCTGAGTTTTCCCCTTGGCACAGATGCCGTGGGAATGGATATTTTCAGTCGAACGTTGTATGCCCCACGGGTTGATTTGACGATCGCGATTGCTGCCACGTTGATTTCGGCAACGATCGGTTCGCTGCTCGGTGCGTTGGTGGGCTATTACGGAGGTGGGCAGGGCATTCGTTCCTGGCTTGGCGCAGCAGTGATGCGCGTTGCCGACGTCGTGCAAGCATTCCCCGTGTTTGTTTTGGCCATCGCATTGGTCGCGAGCCTGGGACAGAGCTTGGGGACGGTGATCGCAGCGATCGCTTTCGTGAACATTCCGATCTACCTGAGGTTGATGAGGTCGCAGGTCCTTTCCATTCGGGGCGCCAGGTTTGTCGAGGCCGCCCAGGTCGGTGGATTGTCTGACTGGTCAATCATCATTCGCCACGTTATTCCCAACGCCATGTCTTCGGTCTTGGCTCAACTGTCCGTCAACATTGGTTGGGCGGTTCTGCTGACGGCTGGGCTCAGTTTCGTCGGCGCCGGCGTGCGGGCCCCCACACCCGAATGGGGAAGCATGATCGCGATGGGGTTTCAAGACCTGGTCACTGGCTACTGGTGGCCGTCGCTTTGTCCCGGTCTGGCCTTGTCCATCACGGTTTTCGGGTTTGCTTTAGTAGGAGCCAGTGTGGAGGTGCTGGCTGATCCGGTGAAGCGACGCGCGTTGGTCAGCGAACTCGCGCCCCGCGCCTCTCGTGGACCCGTTGTGAAGTCGGAGTTGTCGGCATGAGCATCTTTGCGTACATCGGACGGCGGCTGCTTTTGATCCTGCCGCAAATCGTTGGCATCGTGCTTGTCAGCTTTATGTTGGTTAAGACGATCCCGGGAGACCCTGCCGTCTTGATGCTCGGACCGACGGCGAATCCCGAGTCGCTTGCTGCACTGCGCAAGGAAATGGGGCTCAACGAATCGATCCCGATGCAGTTCTGGATTTACTTGAAAAACCTTTCCAAAGGCGACTTGGGCACTTCCTGGCAGACAACGCGGCCGGTACTGGAAGACTTGCTGACCAGATTCCCGGCCACGTTGGAGCTGGTCAGCTTCGGCCTGCTCACGGCCATCCTGATTGGACTTCCGCTGGGTCTCGTTTCAGCGTTCCGGCCCAGAAGTTGGCTTGCGCGGGTGGCTGACTTCTACAGCCTGGCAACTGGATCTTTACCCGATTTCTGGCTCGCCTTGGTTTTGATCTATGTCTTCTACACGCTGTTGGGAGTAGCACCCGCACCCCTCGGACGGCTGGACATGGCCATCTTGCCTCCCACGCAGATCACCGGCTTCTACACGCTTGACTCTCTTTTCGCCGGAGATTGGGAAGCCTTCAAGGCTTCGGTATCGCACCTTGTGCTGCCAGTGCTTGCACTCGGCCTCATCAATGCCGGACCGATTTTCAAGATGACGCAGTCGACGGTGGAGAGGATGTTGCAGTCCGACTTCAGCCGCTACGAAATGCTCTGCGGCATGCCGCACGGATTGGTTCTGCGCCACGCGTTGCGCAATTCGTTGCCGTCGATCCTGACGATCATCAGTGTCCTGTATGGGTTCCTCATTGGCGGTGCCGTGTTGATCGAGATCGTGTTCAGCTGGGGCGGTGCTGGGCAATACGCGGTGCAGGGGGTTCTGAACTCCGACCTTTACCCGGTCCTCGGCTTCGTTCTCTTCTCCGCGATCTTTTCTCTGTTCGTTTATCTGATCGTCGACTTGATCTACTTCGCGATCGATCCTCGTCTGAGCCACTAGGTTGCCGCCATGAACGCCATTGTTTCCAGTGAAATGTTAGTGCCTGCCCAATCGGTAGCCCCTGCGCTGAGCGTCCGGGACCTGCGGGTCGAATTTCCGACGGCGATGGGTGCGCCAACGGTCGCGATCAAGAACCTGTCATTCGACATCGAGCCGGGGACGATCCTCGGCCTTGTGGGCGAATCGGGGGCCGGGAAGACCACCTTGGCACGTTCGATTCTCAACCTTCCCCCGATGCCCGGTCGGATCACGAACGGTGAAGTCTGGTTTGAGGGTACGGATCTTCGTCGGCTGCCCGAGGAAGAGCAACGCGAACGGCGGGGCCGCGATCTGTCCATCGTCGTCCCCAATCCCCGCGGGGAGCTGAATCCACTGATCACGGTGGGCGACCAGATAGCCACTCGTGCCCAAGTGCACCTGAGGATCGATAAGAAGGCAGCGCAAGCAAGGGCGCTGGAGATGCTGCAGAAGGTCCAGATTCCGGATCCGAAACGTCGGATGAACGCTTATGCCCACGAGCTATCGGGCGGCATGGCCCAGCGTGTCGTGATTGCTATGTCGCTCGTGTGCTCCCCGCGATTCGTGATCTCGGACGACGCGACAAGCGGTCTTGACGTGACGGTTCAAGCCCAGATCCTCAAGTTGATGCGAGATCTGGCTTTCGAGCAGCAAAGTGCGATGCTGTTCATCACCCGCGATGTCGGCATCACGGCGCATTTCTGCGATCGAGTGGCTGTCATGTACTCGGGCGAGATCATGGAAATCGCATCGCGCGAAGACCTTTTCTTAGACCCTCAGCATCCCTACACAGTGATGTTGATGGCTGCGTTTTCACACAACGCCAAACTTCGCTCGCAATGGCGGGCGCCTGATGAGTCACGCGAGAACGCGACCCCAAGCGTTGGATGCAGCTACGCATCTCGCTGTCCAAAGGCGCAAAGCATTTGCCACGTCGAGCACCCCGAGCTTCTCGAACGCAGGCCCGGACACGTTGTCCGGTGCCATTTTCCGGTGGAACGCACATGACAGCCCTGCTCGAAGTAACCAACCTCAGGAAGCGCTTTCCCATTGCTGGCTCGCGCAATGTCGTGCAAGCCATCAACGGTGTGACTTTTTCGATCGCACCTGGCGAGACGCTGGGGCTTGTGGGCGAAAGCGGGTCCGGGAAGACGACCGTTGGACGCTGCATCCTGGGCTTGATTGAGCCCTCCGACGGGTCCATTCGCTTCCAGGGAAAACAGCTGGGCGACCAGAAGGCAACGCGCGCGCTGCGAGGCAAGATTCAATTGGTCTTTCAAGAGCCCGGAGAGTCGCTCGATCCGCGCTACCGAATTGGTCTGTCAATCGAAGAGCCTTTGATTGCCCAGCGCGTGGAGGCGGCCGAGAGGCGAAATCGCATGCTTGAGGTTGCGAGGCTGGTTGGCCTCAGTCGCGAGATGTTGGAACTTTACCCGGCAGAGATGAGTGCTGGCCAACAGCAACGCGTAGGCATCGCGCGGGCCATGATCACCCGTCCGGAACTGGTGGTACTGGACGAGCCCACATCAGCGCTTGACCCGACTGCAAGAGCCGACATCATCGAGCTGCTGATGAAGATTCAGGGCGACTTGGGAACGTCGTACCTTTTCATTTCCCACGACCTGAGCACGGTGCGATTCATCAGTCACCGCGTCGCCATCATGTACCTCGGCATGGTGGTGGAGCAAGGCGACGCGGCCGGCGTCTTTGCACATCCCCGGCACCCGTACAGCATGGGCCTGTTGTCGGCAGTGCTGCTGCCTCACCCGCACTTCAAGTTGGACGCCAGTGTCAGCCTTGCTGGCGAAATTCCAAGTCCCATCAACCTGCCCAAGGGCTGCTTCCTTGCAACAAGGTGTCCCTTCGCAATCGACCGATGCCGCACGGAGATGCCTCCGCCGACCGATCTTGGAGGTGGCCACATTGTTCACTGCTTCCGCAATCAAGACGTCGCACACCTCGACCGCGCGTCGGACACCTTTGCGGAATTTCAACTCGAGACTGAGCGAATCCTCAGCGCCTCGGCACCTGCACCTGCACCTGAACTCGTTTAACTCAGCAAGGACACTGACATGGGAAAGCTTGAAAACAAGACTGCACTCGTCACCGGCGGTGCTCGCGGCATAGGCCGTGCCATCGCATTTGCGCTGGCTCGCGAAGGGGCCAACGTGACCGTGTTGGATCTCAGGAAGCCAGATGCGGAAAAGGTCGCGGCCGAGTTGGCTGCACTGGGCGTCAAAAGCTTCGCGGTCGCCGCCGATGTGGGCAACGAAGAAGCGGTCAAGTCCGCGTTCGGTGAAGCCGTTGCAGCCCTCGGAGCAGTCGACATTCTCGTTAACAACGCGGGGGTGGACACGACCTCGAAGGTCGCAAACATGTCGACGCAGATGTGGGACGACATGATGCGCATCAATTTGCGCAGCATCTTTCTCTGCTCACGCGAGGTCCTTCCATCCATGTTGGAGCGTAAGCATGGGCGGATCATCAACCTGAGCTCACAGCTTGCGCACAAAGGCGCTCCTCTGATGGCGCATTACTGCGCTGCCAAGGCTGCCGTAATCGGCTTCACGCGCTCGTTGGCTTACGAGGTTGCTCGAGATGGTGTGACCGTCAACGCAATTTGTCCTGGGCCTGTGGACACCGAACTTTTCCGCGGTCTGCCCGAAGACTGGCGCAAAGAAAAATTGGGCTCGTTGCCGATCGGTCGCGCGGCCAATGTTGACGAGATCGCCCCTGTGGCCGTTCTTCTTGCATCCGACGAGGGAAGCTACTTCATTGGTGCTTCATTGAACCCGAATGGTGGCGACTACATGATCTGAAGACTAAGCCACCACCGTTCAACGCACATACCTATACAACCCAGAGAATTCCAATGGACATCCAAGACTCGAAACCCAACTCGCCTGACTCTACGGGTCGCCGCGATTTCCTCAAATCGTCGATTGCAAGTGGTGCTGCTGTTAGCGGCATGCTCAGCCCGCTCAGCTCGATGGCGCAAAACGCAGCGGCAAAAACGCTGGTGATCGCGTCGCCCGCAACCCCACAGAGTCTTGACATCGAGTTCGACGTGAGTCTTGGATCGATCGACTCATTGGGCGGGATCTACGACTATCTGCTGGCTTACGACACGGTGCCTGACCCAGCCAACCCGGCCGTTCTGCGCGAAGACACCTCAGTTCGAACGGACAAGCCGAATAACCTGGCCCTTCGTGGCGTGCTGGCAGAGAAGTGGGAACTGTCAAAGGACGGCAAGAAAGCAATCTTCACTTTGCGCGAGGGCGTCCGAAGCAACCATGGCAACTTGCTGACTGCTGAAGACGTCAAGTGGACCTGGGACCGCAAGTTTGCGCTGCGCGGGCTTGGGGCCTTCATGACCAGTGTCGTCAGCCTCAAGAGGCCGGAGCAGGTCAAAGTCGAAGGCCCGATGACGGTGTCGTTCAATTTGGATGAGGTCAATCCGCTTCTGCTCAAGCAGCAATGCAACTTGGCCAACCCGATCTACGACAGCAAGAAATGCAAAGAGGCCGGCGGTGCGGATGACCCTTGGGCCAGAAAATTCTTGCAGAGCGAAAGCGCTGGATTTGGGCCTTACCGGATCGACAAGATCGTCCGCGGGCAGCAAGCGATCTTCAAGGCGCGGGCTGACTATTGGGGCAAAAAGCCCTTCATGGACACCGTCATCATGCGTGAGGTACCGACGTCCGCGAGCCGTCTCTCGCTGTTGACCGGTGGCGCGGTGGACATTGCGCAATACCTTCAGCCGCGGGAATACCAAAGCCTGAAGGACAACCCCAACGCGGTCTGTGATGCCGTTAACTCGTCCTACATGCTGTGGCTTGAGTTGAACTCCAAAATGAAGCCCTTCGACAATGTGAAGGTGCGCCAAGCAATGAATTACGCAGTGCCCCACGCAGACATCGTGAAAACGGTGTATTACGGCCTTGCAGATAAGCTCACCGCGCCAATGCCATACATCTACCCCATGGTGGCCCCGGACTTGGTCAAATACGACTACAACCTGGATACAGCAAAGAAGCTACTGGCCGAAGCAGGGTTTCCCATGGGTTTCAAATCGACGCTCAGCTATAACGCTGGAGATCCGGTGCAGGAGCCGATCGCGTTGCTCTATCAAACTGCACTCCGCAAAATCGGCGTAGAAATAGAGTTGGAAAAGCTGCCGGCAGGGGTTTTCTACGAAAGCGTAACTAAGCGCCAAAAACCCGTTATTTTTTACTTGGACTCGCCCTGGGTATCCGACCCGGGCTATGCAACGTTCTTGTATTTCCACGAAAAAAGCTTTGTGAATTACGGCAACTACGCTAATTCAAAGGTCAGTTCCGCAATTGAAAAGGGCCTTGCGACAATCGATGACACGTCGCGAGCCAGCATCTACAAAGATGTTCAGAAAACCCTCATGGAAGAAGCGCCTTGGGGCTTCCTTACCTATCCGAAATTCACGCTGGCAAGGAAGAAGAGCCTCAAAGGTTTTACTTACTACACCTCTAACAATCTGCGGTTCCAGGATTTCTCAAGGGGTTGACACCGCTTCACGGCGTCGCGCTTTCACCGCCGGTCTCCCACGACGCCGCTGCTTGAAGGCTCTCCCTTGCCTCGTGAGACAGGTTCTGAATAACTCGAGCTTCCCTGCGCAACAGCAAAAGAATTTCCTGCACTCGATCGGCCGAAAGCTCGCTTGCAACAACTGAGACGCTGATGGCCCCGAGGGGGGTACCGACGCTGTTTCGCACCAGAAGTCCCACACCGCTTATGCCATGGATGAGCCGACCGTCATGAATTGCGAAACCCGCTTCTTGCGACGTCTTGACCACCTGAAGGAGGGACGGAACGTTGAGATTTCCGAACGAGGACAAACGCTTGCTGTTTGCGGAGAGGATCGCTTCAATCTCCGCGTCGGGCAACGACATCAGAATCGCCAAGCTGCCGGCGCCAACGCCCAACGGTCGGTGAACGCCAATCTCCAGGCTGACGATGTCCAGGCGTCTTTTGATCATCACCCGCTCGATGGACAAAGCATCGTTGCCGCTGCGGATAGTGAAAAAAGCGATGTCACCCGTCGCTTCGGCCAAGCGTTGAAGCGATGGTCGACACATCTCTCGCAATTTGAATTGCGGAGCCGCCGTCAGGCCCAATTCGAACAAGCCGTGCCCGAGAAAGTATCGACGGGTTTTCGGATCTTGCATCACCAGATTCTCGTCCACCAGGCATTTCAACATCCGGTGGACCGTTGGGCGCTCCATGCGGAGGTGCGCTGCAATGTCGGCAACCCGCAAGCCTTGGGTACTTGACGAGGCAATGTCTCGCATGATTTGGGCCGCTCGCTGGATGCTCTGTGTTCCAGATGGCTTGGCCATTTTTGTTTCGCCAAGATAAAACTTGGGATCAAGCGATTGAATATGGAGCTGATTCATGGGGGTACTCCAAAGCCCCATGGATCAAAGACACGCTTCGCCGGAGAAGACTCCATATGGTGGAATCATTTTTAGATTAACAAGTATCGCAAAAACCGGCACTCGCACTACATTGAACCAAGGAACCAAACTGTCGAGATTGTAAATAGGGCTGAGATAGGTGGCCAGGGTGAAGTCCCTTAGCTGGGCCTGTTGAGCAATTTGTATGCCGAACCGAGCTCAACGCTCAATGTGACAAAGAAATTCGCTAAACGCCCGGGACATGTTCTGCATGGCCTGGGGTGGGAAGGATCGTCGACGACGGTCTTTACCCAGCACTTGGCATTCGTTGCCAAAGAGACAGCGTCTTGCGCCGTATCGCTTGGCTCTTGGCGCTACCAGTTCAGATGTGTAGCTTACCCACAGGAGAAAGAAGGCCATGCCACAACGCATCGTTGATTTGACTTTGACCATTTCCGACAACATGCCGGCCCACAAGCTGTTCCAGCGACCGGTGATCGTCCCTCATTGGACGCACGAAAAGACCAAGGCTTATGGGCTGGGAGTACCCGAAGACCCATTGACCTTCGCGACGACCTATATCGGCATGCTGGACCACATCAGCACTCACGTTGACGCGTTTTTCCACACCAACCCCGACGGGCAGTCCGTTGACCTCATGCCACTCAGCATGTTCATGGGAAAGGCCGTGTGCCTCGACCTGCAACACATTCCGGATCTTGGCGACATCGATGTCGCTGACCTGGAAGAAGCAGAGGCCAAAGCAGGCGTCAAGATCGACGGTCACATCGTCCTCATGTGCAGCGGCTTGCACAAGCGGCTCTTCCCGAAGCTCGAAGTCGTGTGGTCCAACGCCGGCCTCACCGCTGCCGCAACCCATTGGCTGGCAGACCGTAACTCAAAGCTGCATGGCGTTGAGGGTCCCTCAACCGATAAGCCCTCGCACAATCTCTTTCCGAGCCACCGGGTTTGCCGAGATCGTGGCATCACGCACTACGAGTGGCTGGTGAATCTCGAAGAATTGCTCGGCAAGGGCGAATTCATGTTCTATGGTCCGCCGCTGCGGATTGAGCAGGGCAGTGGCTCACCCGTTCGCGCTTGGGCAGTGCTCAACGACTAAGTCTCACGATTTGCGACCGCGGCATGACTGCGGTCGCCCGAAAGGGGTTCAACCATGACCAAGCAAGTCGACACGGCGCCGGACCAGAGGACGCCAATCACGCTCATCACTGGCTTTCTGGGGGCCGGCAAAACCACGCTGCTCAACCGCATTCTCACGAGTGCAGACAGCGGCCGTGTCGCTGTGATCGTCAATGAGTTCGGAGAAATCGGCATTGATGGCGACCTGATCACGCGCACGTCTGAGGACATGCTTGAACTCAGCAATGGATGCATCTGCTGTTCGAGCAAGGATGACCTGGTCGCAGCGCTGTACAAGCTCTACCAACGAAAGCTTGGGCTCGTTCAACCAAAAGTTGAGTTCGATCGCATCGTCATCGAGACCACCGGGTTAGCCGACCCCTCACCCCTGGCCCAGCTTTTCTACACGGACATGATGCTCAGCCTTACGTTCAGACTGGACGCGATCATCACGTTGGTTGACCTCAAACATGTCATTTCTCAGCTCCAAAGCGCTCCGGAAGCCAAGAAGCAGATCGCCATGGCCGACAAGTTGGTGCTCAACAAGCGCGATCTCGTCTCGGACTCAGAGTTTTCTACTGCGAGCAAGCGGGTAACAATCGTCAATCCCATTGCAGCACGAGTGGTGACCTCCTTCAGCGACATGCAGGTTGCTGGACTTTTGGACCTCGACTTGTTCGATCCGAAGATCAAGGACGAGTCGGTGCTAGAGTGGATTGGCGCAACCGCGCATGTGCACGAGCCAATTGATCACGACCACGACCACGATCACGACCACGACCACGACCACGACCACGATCATGGGCACGGTGAGTGTCAGGTCGATCATGTGCACAGCGAAGCATGCTGCCATCCCAGCCATCTGGACGACGTCGCCGCCATCAGCGTGCGTGAGCCGCATCCGTTGAACTACAACAAGTTGCTCGGTTTCTTGTCGAACCTGAGTGCGACATATGGCGCCGATCTTTACCGCATCAAAGGCATGATTCAATTCGAGGGCGTAGACCGACCAGTCATCATCCAGGGCGTTCAGACGGTTTTCAGTCCACCTACGTACGCCGAATTTTGGCCACGCGGAGAACGGGAGAGTCGCCTAGTTTTCATTGGCAAAGGGATAAAGCGGTCGATGGTGCTCGACGGGTTTGCCGAGTGCCTCGACGAAGGCAAGCAGGAGCTTGATCGCTCTTTGGGCGCCATCTGACCACCCATCCCCGAGGCTGTGCGAATGGAGAACCTTTTGTATTCAAGCGCCATCCAAATTGCCGCGGCAATCGCCAAGAAAGAAATCTCGCCGGTGGAGGTCATGCAGGCAAGTCTGGAGCGCATGACCGCAACCGAACCACTCTTGAATTGCTTCGTAACGCCGCTGCCTGACGAGGCGATGGCGGCGGCAAGAGCAGCAGAAAGGGCGGTGATGTCGGGAGAAGGGCTTGGGCCGCTCCATGGCGTCCCGATCTCCATCAAAGACCTGATCGCGGTTGGCGACGTACGCATAACCTTCGGTTCGCGCTCCATGGCAAACAACGTTGCCGCAGCAGACGCGCCATCCGTGGAGCGCGTGAAAGCGGCAGGAGCTTGCATCGTCGGCAAGACCACGACCACCGAATTCGGTTGCAAGGCCGCTGGCGACTCCCCGTTGAGCGGCACCACCCGCAACCCTTGGAATCTTTCCAAGACGCCCGGCGGATCGAGCCTTGGGGCCGCAAGCAGCGTGGCCGCAGGGGTCACACCCTTCGCGCTTGGTACCGATGGCGGAGGATCGATACGCACCCCGAGTGCTTTCACCGGCCTGTTCGGAGTCAAGGCACAGTTCGGACGTGTGCCCGTGTTTCCGGCTTCCTCGACGCCCACACTTGCGCATGTCGGCCCATTGGCGCGCGTTGTCAGAGACGCTGCTTTACTGCTCCAAGTGGTGTCCGGCCACGATCGCCGCGACCCCTTCAGCGTCAGCGGACCAGTACCAGACTATGTTGCCGCTTGCGACGATGGCGTGAAGGGAATGCGCATAGCCTGGGCTCCGACGCTTGGCTATGCGCGTCCGGACCCCGAAATCGTGAGCATTGCCGAAAAGGCAATCAAGATGTTAGAAGGGCTCGGTTGCGACGTAACCCTGGCCGACGATTTCATCGGGGACGATCCGTTCGATTTGTGGGTTTCTGAATTTTACGCCGGCGTGGGCACGCGGCTTCAAAGCGTTCTGCGCGGTAATCCTGAGACGCTGGATCCTGCCGTGGCGGAAGTCTTGCGTCCCGCATTGGGTCAATCGCTGGAGGCGTACTACGCCAATGTCTTTCGGCGCTACGAGTTCCGCGAGAAGGTTCGAGCGAAGTTCGAGCCCATCGATCTGCTGCTGACGCTAACGACTCCGGTCACGGCGTTCGATGTCGAGATCGACGTTCCTCGGGACCTCGTCGACAAGAACATCATCTCTTGGCAGTACTACACCTACCCGTTCAACCTCACTGGCCAACCAGCCGCCTCTATCCCCGTAGGCTTCACCTCTGCCGGCATGCCGGTCGGGCTGCAACTGGTGGCCAAAATCAACAGTGAGGTCGATATTTTTCGGTGCGCCGCCGCGCTCGAGTCTGCTCTCCCGTGGGCCCAAGTTAAGCCGCCATTTCCCATCTGACACGAGCTCTATCTTGCTTCGATTGGAAGCAAGTCGCTCAGCGTGTCAATGAAAACCCTCAGCTTCGGGACCAGGGCGATGTCCCAGAACCTGTTGAGTCGATGAGCTGAGGGTGGCGGTTCCTTTCGCCTGGATGTGAACATCCAGGTGCCTCGCAAGCAAAGAAAGGAACCACCAAATGAAGTCTCGCATGAAG
>Ga0105239_10007423_pt1 | contig 12577 bp, 8 predicted proteins | sample KBSC44metaG_FD_92761 | JGI IMG/M metagenome (GOLD analysis project Ga0105239, IMG submission 92761) | Corn rhizosphere microbial communities from Kellogg Biological Station, Michigan, USA - KBS C4-4 metaG | ecosystem: Host-associated > Plants > Roots > Rhizosphere > Soil | place: Michigan, USA...
CTTGCCGCCGAGGGCGCCGGCCTTCCGAGCGCGGTCGTACCAGTCGTCGATCTGTCCGCTGCTGATTCCCGAGGCCATGCTGCGCTTCAGCATCCAGGCCTGATGCAGGATCTCTCCGAAGGCATCCAGATCGTTGTCGCCCAGCACCACCCGCAGATCGCGCGCCATCTGCGTCATCTGTCGGAGGGTGTCGCGCTTGCTGCTGTCACTCGCGGTGTTGCTCTTCTGTTCGGACAGAATGTTGTCCGCCGAGCGTGTGATGCCGGTGTAGAGCATCAGTAATCGGCTCTCCAGCATCCGCCTGGTCTCGGGCTTGCACAGAATCGGGTCGGTAAACACGCTTCCATCCGGGTTGAACTGAATATACTGCAAGCCGCCAAAGGCCGCGATATACTGATCCTGTTTGCCGATCGGCTTGCCGCAAAGCTCGATCTCGATCTCGGAAGCCTCTCGCGCCAGTCGCTCCGCCCCGACATGGCGGCCACAGTAGGCGTAGAGCGCATTGAGCAGTCCGACCGTATAGGTGCTGGAGGAGCCGAGGCCGGTACCGTAGGAGTGGACATCCGAAATCGAGGTGATCTCCACGCCCGTCGTCACGCCCGTCAGTTTCATCGCCTCGCGGATCAGCTCATGCTTCAGTTCATCGACCGTGTTCACGATCTCCGTCTGCGAGTAACTGGCGCGGATCTTATGGTCGAACTTGCGGTTGATATCGATATAGATATATTTGTTGATCCCGGTGCTGACCACCGCGCCGGGCTCCTGGGTATAGAAGGCAGGCAGGTCACTGCCGCCTCCGACAAAGCTGACGCGTAAGGGGGTGCGCGAGATGATCATTTTGCGTAGCCTCGCGGGTGCTTCTGCCTCCAGCGCCACGCCGTATCGATGATCGTCTCCAGATCCGGATATTTCGGGCTCCAGCCCAGTTCGCTGCGGATCAGGTCCGAACTCGCAATCAGGGTCGCCGGATCGCCCGGTCGGCGATCGGTTGGAATCACTTTTACTTCACGGCCCGTCACTTTGCGCACCGCCTTGATCACTTCCAGGTTGGAGTAGCCGGAGCCGTGGCCCAGATTGTAGGCGCGTGCGCCCAGTGTATCGATCTGATTCAGCGCCAGAATGTGCGCGCCCGCGATGTCCACGACATGCACATAGTCGCGCACGCAGGTGCCGTCGCGCGTCTCCCAATCGGTGCCGAACAGTTTCATCGCCTCGCGCTCTCCAAGCGCCGCCTCGAAGACGATCGGAATCAGATGTGTCTCGGGGACATGCCACTCGCCCCGCTCCTCGGTCGCCCCGGCCGCATTGAAGTAGCGCAGCGACACATGGCAGAGGCCGTAAGAGCGCCGATACCAGGCCATGATCCGCTCGAATGCCAGTTTCGATTCCCCATAGGAGTTCACCGGGTTTTTCGGCGCGTCCTCGACGATCGGGATCTGTTCCGGCTGACCATAGGTCGCCGCCGTGGACGAGAAGACGATGCGCTTGACATCGTTTGCGATCATCGCCTCCAGCAGATTGATGCCCCCGGTGATGTTGACCTGAAAGAAGATTCCGGGATTGCGCACCGACTCGTCGATCAACGCCTTCGCCGCCAGATGAACCACCGCGTCGAACTTCTCCGCGGCGAACAGCGCTTTCAATCCGTCGCCGTCCAGGAGGTTCAACTCCACGAACCTGGCGGCGGGATGTACCGCACCCCTATGGCCGCCGGACAGATCGTCGAGACCGACGATGTCATGCCCCTCTCCTATCAGCAGTTCCGTCACCACGCTGCCGATATATCCCGCGGCCCCCGTTACCAAAATCTTCATTCCTGCCTGCTCCTTGCCGATTGGCGCGCATCCGCAATCTACTGTATGCACATCGTATGCCAAACGCACCGGGGAATCTTCGATTCTATCCCCTGCACATCCTATGGGTTTTCCCTATCCTGGATCGCCCACGCCTGCTCGATCAGAGTACGATACGAGGAGACGGGATGCCCCTGGTTGGAGTTGATCAATACGGTCTTCGGTTTTTCGGCGCGCACGCGCTCCACCAGATCGGCGAACTGATTCGCCATCTCATCGCCAAACCAGTAGTAGAGCGAGAGGGAGTTGGGATGGGCCGGCGTCGTGTGCTGAAACTTATCCAGATAGCGCGCATAGACTCCGTAGGTGGAGTACTCCATGATCGACTCGGCGCGCGCCATCGCTTCCATCCAGAACACGCCGTGCTGCTTCTCGATATGCGCCTGCATATCGAGCATGACCTGCCGGTGCATCGGAACCGGAGAGTGCGTCGTGCGGCGCACTGGCCGCTGCCGCAGGCTCTCCCCCAGAAACTTCAGGCTGCGGATATACCACTCGCCCATCTCGCAGTCTACATCGTCTTCGGTCTCGAACAGATACAGGCGCCCATCCGGCGCATAGAAATCGTCCGCGGTCACCCGATCGACGAAGAGGGTATCCGAATCGAGGCAGATGATGCCTTCCGTCTCCACGATCTGCGGCGCTGCCAACTTCAGCAGTTGCTGGATATACCAGCCGTGAATCGGGGGTCTTCCGCGCCAGTACTCGATCTCACGTCGCCGCCGTCCCCATCCGAGTCGCCGCGCTTCGAAACGCGGGGTGAGCAGATCCTGTGTCGAGATCAGGCGCAGATTGCGTTGGAACGGGATTTTTGCGAAGAGCCCCATATCTTCATGGTTGATGAGGGCGCAGTGCGGAAGATCGATCCCGCAGCGCTCGATGGACTCTCTCTGCAGCGTAAAGCGCTCGATATCTTTCGCATACGAGGGTGTCACGAGCGTCACCGAACGAGTCATGAAGCGCTGTTCTCCACCAGAAGGCGCGGCGTTGTCTCCTCATTCGGCCCCTCTTCGATCTCGAAGTCCGGATAGTAGGCGGCATACCCGGCGCAGTCGTTGCGGCGGGTGGGATAGGGCAGAATGGGAGCGATGGTGATCTCTGCGCCGCCTTCCAGGCGATCGATGACGCCGCCGGTGCTGCAGATCACGCCGGTGATGCGATAGTCGCCCTGCGCCAGACGTGTCTCGCGGATCGTCAGATGCAGCCGCCGCAGTTCGGTGCGCGTATACTCCTGATTGAGCAGGCGGGAATCGAGATGAAGCACCGGCAGACCGTGCGTGTTCTGGATCTCCAGGGAGATGAAGTAGCCGGGCTGGGTCTGGCCGAAACAGGTGATCTCCATATCCAGGTGAATATCGTCGGTGCTGAGATAGGTGCCTTTATCCGTCGTGAATCCGGTAAAGCGGAACTCTCCGGTGCCGGGCCGCTTGATCTCTTCCGTCGCCAACTGCTGCGTCTGTCGGACGCTCATATAGTGCTGGATCGTCGTCTGCACATCGCCCATATAGCCGATACGGCCTTTGTCCAGATAGATGCCGGAGGAGCAGAGCGAGTTGATGGCCTGCATCTGATGGCTGACGAAGAGAACGGTGCGGCCGCTGTTGGCGACGTCCTTCATCGCTCCGAGGCACTTCTTCTGGAACTCCGCATCTCCCACCGCCAGCACCTCATCGACGATCAGGATCTCGGGGTTCAGGTGGGCGGCGACGGCGAACGCCAGACGCACATACATGCCGCTGCTGTAGCGTTTGACCGGCGTGTCCAGAAACTGCTCGACTCCGGCAAAGGCGACGATCGCATCGAACTGCCGCTCGATCTCCTTGCGCGACATCCCGAGAATGGAGCCGTTCAGATAGACGTTCTCGCGGCCCGTAAGTTCAGGGTGGAATCCGGTTCCGACTTCGAGCAGGCTGCCCAGACGCCCGTAGAGTTCAATGATGCCGGTCGTCGGCTCCGTAATGCGGCTCAGAAGCTTGAGCAGGGTGCTTTTGCCCGCGCCGTTGCGCCCGATGACGCCGACCACTTCGCCTTTTTTTACCTCGAAGTCGATCTCTTTCAGCGCCCAGAAGGTCTCTTTCGCCGGACGCTCCAGCGGGTGACGTAGACGGTGGATCAGCGCTTCCGCGGCAGTGGTATGGTTGGGAGCGTTGTGCGCGATGGTATACGACTTCGACACTCCTCGTACTGCAATGGCGAGGTCGCTAGATGACATCGGCAAACTTCCTTTCCATCTTTTTAAAACCAAAGGCTCCCCATACGAATACCCCAACCGCACACAATACGGCGTATCCGACCCAGCCCCAGGCAGGCACCGGAGCGGTGCTTCCCAGCAGCGACCAGCGCAGACCTTCAAACAAGGAGGACAACGGATTGAGCATGTAGAGCGGGTGATACTGAGGAGCAAGTTTCGCTACGACATAACTGACGGAATACCCGACTGGACTCCCCCACTGCAGGAAGGAGATCACGACAGGCAGGATATACTGAACATCACGATAGCTGACCATCATCGCGGCGGCCAGCATTCCGACGCCCATGGCCACCATCAGAATGAGCAACAGCCAAATCGGTAAGGTCAGGATCGCAAGCGTAGGGACGACATGATTCCAGACCATCAAGGCGAACATCACCACCAGCGCGACTCCAAAGTCGATCAATGTCGAGAAGACGGTAGAGATGGGGAGAACCAGTCGTGGAAAAAAGACTTTGGAAACCAGTTGCGAGTTGCCGACGAGACAGGTGCTGGCTTTGCTGAGGGTACTGCTGAACGCCTGCCATCCCAGCAGCCCCGCGTAAGCGAAGACGAAGTAGGGGAAGGTGCCCGGACTGGGGATATTGGCGATTTTACTGAAAACGAAGGTAATGATAATCGCGGAGATCAGAGGCTGCAACACGACCCAGACAACGCCGATCGCCGTTTGTCGGTAGCGCAGTTTGACATCGCGGCCGGCCAGGGTGAGCAGAAGATCTTTGAACTGCCAGATTTCGCGCAGGTTCAGCGCGGCCCAACCCGTACTGGGTCGGATCGTCACGAGGGGTTTGATGGTGGTAGGAGCTGTTTTTTCCATATTACTTCGCAGAGATAAAGGGAGATTCATAGAGCGACCATAAGAGACGCCTTTAGAATACCCTATTTCCTCTACTTGTGTCTTCGTTTGCGTTCTCGCTCTTGTTTTCGCTTCTGTAGGCACAATGAGTTCTGTAACGCATCGGGCCTGAATTTTCGCTTAAACGAGCGTCCATACAGGGAGAAAGCCGGGCCGCCTTAAACGGCCCGGCTTCTCAAGCCACAGGTATGGCCTGTATCTCCATCCGAACGGGTTTAGTGGACTTTCTGGCTGGCCGTAGCCTGCACGACTCCGCCATTGCCCGTATAGGTCGCTGTCACGACACCGGGTCCACCGGCAGTACGAGTCGCCTGGAAGATACTGTTGGTAGGCTTGTTGATCCCGTTGACCGAGTTGGTCATAAATCCGGGCACGCCTGCGACCGTGTAACTGGAGACGCTGCCGGTCTGGTTACAGTCCGTGACATCCAGTTCAAACGCTCCCTGCTGAGGATTGGCAGGATCCGTGAACTTGGCGAAGAACTGATACTGCTGGATCGAGAACGGCGGGTTCAGGCCGCTGATCGGAATATCGGACGACGTCGGATTGAGGCGCCCGCTATTCGCGACGAGGACGAAATAGGACGGGACGCCTGCGAAGGCGAACGTCGGCAGCAGCGCGGCCAGAGCCAACGCCGCCAGCACGCCCCCGGGCTTGGAGATCCGCGCCCCTCGCGTGGGAATCGCGGTCTCTTCGGTGCGGGTGCGGTATTTGCTGCGCGGGCGCATACAGCCGGTGCCGATCCCCAGGATCAGCCAGAAGAACATCGATACCTGACCGAACTGCCAGGCCGGACTGCCGAACCCATCGAACGCGAAGGCGACGATAGAGCCGATCGATCCGAGCAGCAGGGTGCGGCGAATGCCGTTGTCCATGCCGATGACACGCTGCAGTCCCATACCCAGGAAGGTGGAGAGCACGGCGATGAACACCAGCAATCCGGGAATCCCCATCTCCGCCGCCGTCTGCAGGTAGGTGTTGTGCGCCTGTTCCCACATCGAGGGGCGCAGGGTAACGCCGGGGTTGCGCAGCATGAGGGTGGGCATCGCCATACCGGAGCCGGTATAGGCCGACTGATGGAGGCCATACTCGCCCAGACCGAAGCCGAACAGCGGGCGCTCTTTGATCATCATCTCCGCACCGTGCCACGCCTGCTGGCGATACTGCCAGCCTCGCTCCGCGTTCGCATTGGTGAGCGTGGTGGCGCGCTGCATAAAGCCGCTGGTGTTCGGAGAGATCAGCAGGAAGAAGCCGACCGAGACCACCAGCATCATCAGCGGCAGGATCAACTCGTGCTTGCGGTTGGCCAGTTTCTGGTTTTTGCGGGTCGCCATGTAGAGCGCGAGCATTCCCAGCGCGCTCAGCCCACCGGCGCAGCCGATCCAGGCGCTGCGGGAGTAGGAGAGCAGCAGGGCGGCGGTGCTCAGGACCGCGGCGATCTGCGCGACAAGCTGGCGGGACGGTTCCCGTTCGGAGATCGCCACCACGCCGACGATGGGCAGGAGGATCGCCATAAAGGAGCCGTAGAGCTGGTGGTCGCCGAAGACGCCGGTCACCTGCCGCTGCTCTTCCGCGCCGAGGCCATACTGGGCGAACCCGATACAGGCGGAGCCGATCGCCACGAACATCAGCACATCGACCAGTTTCATCAACTGCTCGGAACGGCGGAAATGGTAGGCGACGGTAAAGTAGAGCAGGATGCCCGCGCCGACGCGCATCAGTTCCTGAATACTATACTGTTTGTGAGCCATGGGGGTGAAGGCAGCCGAGACGATCGCCAGCCCCAGGAAAAGCAAGACAGGGAGATTCGCACTGGTCTTGAAGAAGTTGGCAAGGTCCTCTTTCGAGTTTTTCCAGCGTGCTTTCCAGAGCAGGAAGCCCAGAAGCAGAACGCTCATGCCCTCGAACACCAGGGCTGCGAGGCCGCGGGTGCCATTGTCCGCGGGGGTTGCGACGAAGGGTACGATGATGACCATCGCCAGAACCAGCATGATAACCCGGTTCTGAAGTACCGCCGCCCAACCGGAAGATTCCGATTTTGCCATAAAACGATCCCTTTCTCTTTCGCGCCACTCTGCCGGAGGTGCCTATCACATCCGTCCGGATCGTGCGCTACGGAAATTCCCCCTGGTCGCGAACCGACGCTGCCTGACACATTTCGTCATCGCAGACCAGAGATCTTTGTTGATATACGGCGTCCTGCCGCCCCACAGACACAAAAATGCCTATGGCGACAACAGACAACCATCAGTATTGCACAAAACGTGCCAAACCTTGTACTTAGGTTGAATCACCATCGCTTTTCCGCCCTGAAACAACAGAAAGCAAGCAGAAACAGGCCCGGTTTCTGCTTGCTGTATAAAAACCGCGACAAATAGCGGGTGTTACCTGAGGAATATTCGGAAGTCCATCAAGTTAAGGATTTGCAGGGGAAATAAACCGCCGGACCATTTCCTACGACGCTGTGGAACGACCAAAATATCGTCCGGCTTCATCGGAATGTTCTCTGAAGCCAGCCCCTTCTTCTGAAGGGAATCGAAATCCACATGGATATCCAGCGTCTTGCCATTATCGGAGCGAATCAGGTGTGCCTTTCTGAGGTCGGCGAACAGGGTCGGACCACCTGCAGCCTGGAGCGCATCCAAGATTGTAATCTTGGCCTCTTCCGGATAGACGTAGGTAGCGGGTCGATTGACCTGCCCCATCACCTGATATTTGGTATCTACCCCTGGAACAAAGAGGACATCTCCCTCTTCAAAGCGGAAATCCAGCACCGGCGAGTCTGCTCTACCCAAAATAGGTCGCAGATTGAGCGGGATCTTGGTGCCGTTCCGAGTCACCGTGACTTTGGTGAAGGCAGCTGCCGGCAAGAGGCCGCCTGCCTCCCGGATCAGAGTCAGGACTGTGGTAGTGCCATCGACAGTGTAGGTAGCCGGGCGATTGACCTGCCCTAGAACCGTTACTTTATAGCTTTTGACAGGCATAGGTTGCTGAATCTGTGCAAGGAGGGAAGAAGGCAGCACACACAGCACTAGCGCAATCCAGAGGGAAGGAAGATATTTCACGTTCAGATTCCTCCTATGACGTCCGATGATAAAGGATACGTTGGTAGGCGATAGTAACAGTAAGCAAGTAATCGAGAGTAAGCGCCGGGCTAAAGCCCGGCGGTTGTTCCTCTTGGCTCTTGTCGCCCATGATCTGTTATTTATCGTTACTCGCGACTATCGACCTGTCCGGCTTATAAGCCAATCAGGGCCAAGACGACGTACGTCTTGGCCCTGATTGGCAGCACGTGAGGCAAAGCCCCGTTTACAGGATCCGGAAGCCCAGCAGGTTCAGGATACTGAGCGGCGCAAGAACGTCGCCGATGCCCGGACCGGGTTTCTTCCTCTGGGGAATGATAAGAATGTCGTCCGGCTTGATGGGAATGTTGGCGGTCGCCAATCCCTTCTTCTGAAGCGACTCGAAATCCACATGAATATCCTGCGTCTTGCCGTTTTCGGTACGAATCAGGTGCGCCTTTCGGAGATCGGACTGCTGGGTCTGCCCTCCTGCTGCCTGGAGCGCATCCAGCACCGTGATCTTGGCCTCTTCCGGGAAGACATAGCTGGAGGGCCGATTGACCTGACCGAGCACCTGATACTTGGTCTCCACTCCCGGAATGGAGAGAACATCGCCGTCTTCGAAGCGGAAATTCAGCACCGGATCGTCTACCGTGGCTTTAACGAGAATCGGACGCAGGTTGAGCGGGATCTTGGTGCCGTTGCGGGTCACCTCGACTTTGGTGAGGGCGGCCGCCGGCAAGAGGCCGCCGGCCTCGCGGATCAAGATCAGCACGGTGGTATCGCCATCGACGATATAGGTCGAGGGCTGGTTGACCTGTCCCAGAACCGTCACCTTACGGCGGACAATATCCACTTCGTTGAAGACCAACTTGTCGTTGGGCAGCAATTTAGGATTGGCCTCGGTATCGGGATCGGTGTAGATTTTGGCGACATTCAACGACTGGCCTTTGTCGTTACGCAGCAGTTTGAGCGTGTAGCGATTCGGCCTAAGCGGCAGCCCGTGCGCTGCGGAGATCGCGTCCAGCACGCGCATCCCCGGTGTGTATGCATAGACGCCCGGCACGGCGACGCCGCCATCGACCGTAAAGCGATCCACATGGCGCTCTTTCATGGTGATGAAGACGGGAGCGTTGTTCAGGGTCTTATCAGCCCGGATCTGAATCTCGTTTTGCAGGGCGGCGCGGGTCTTACCGGCAGCGACGAACTGCCCGAATTCGCGCAGCGTGATCTTACCGTCTTCGCCGATGATTGTGGTCTGATCCAGGTCGTCGTGATTCCCGACCTGAATAGTGATCGCGTCATTGGCAGCGAGGATATCGGCCGGATTGCCGGCCACGATCGGCGGAGGCTGCGGCAGTTGCTTGGCCTGAGCGAACAGAGTCGCGGGCGTGAGAAATAACGCAGCGGCAATGCAGAGAGGATGGAAGTGTTTCATGATCAAGCCTCCTCGTCCATGTCGTCGTCCGATTCGTGCGGCCGAGTCGGGGCGATGGGAGCGTCAAGGGCGCCGGCATCCTGAGCGGCCCGATCGAACGCGGACTGCTCACGGGCGGATGCGGAGTTGCGGGGCAGGAGCGCCTCGAACTCGGCGGTGGAGCGACGACGGCGCGGCCGTCCATCTTCCAACTGGGTCGTCTGATAGTAGCCGTAGTAGCCGTAGTAGCCGTAGTAGTAGGCGTCGCGCTTGGCAGTGAGGTCGATCTTATTGAAGACCACGCCGAGAATACGCGTGCGGGCCTGCCGCAGCATTTCGACTGCGTGCCGAACCGCCGATTTCTTGGCTTCGCCGAACTGCACGACGTAGAGCACGCCGTCGGTCTCCGCCGCCATGACCTGGGCATCGGCGGTCGCCAGACAGGGCGGGCTATCGAAGACCACGATGTCGGCCTGGTCTTTCAAGGCTTTGTGCAACTGCTTCATCGCCTGCGAGTTCAGAAGCTCCGCAGGGTTGGGCGGCAGCGGGCCGGCGGGAAGGACGCGGAGGCCGGGAATGTTGGTCTCTTTGATCGCATCTTCCAGCGCGGTGTGCCCGACCAGAACGTTGGTCAGTCCGGGCTGCTGGGCGACTTTGGCCTTCTCGTGCATCGTCGGACGTCGAAGGTCGGTATCGACCAGAATGACGTTCCGTCCGTCCAGAGCCATCGCGACCGCGAGGTTGTAGGCCGTAACCGACTTACCTTCACCGGGGACCGTGGACGTGATCAGCAGAGAGTGGATGGGAGTATCGACGGCCGCGAACCGCACGTTGGAGCGCAGAACGCGGTAGCTCTCCAGAACCGAGCCGCCGCTGCGGGAGCCGGAGAGCAGGCGGGCTTCCTCGTTCTCGATCATCGGGACATAGCCCAGCGCCGGGGTTCCGACGATACGGCGCGCGTCTTCCGGGGAGTTGATACGGTCGTCGAGGAACTCCTGGAGAAGCGCAAAACAGAGGCCGAGCATCAGCCCGCCAAGGCTGGCATAGACCAGGTTGTTGAGTTTCTTGGGCGCGACCTGCACGGCGGGAGCCGCCGGAGCAATGACCAGTACGGGATCGTGGGTCGCCTTCTGGCGCAGTCCCAGATCCTCCACGCTCTTCAGCAGCAGGGTCACCGTGCCACGGTGGACCTCCATGTCACGCGTCAACTGCGACTGCTGGCGCTCCAGGGCGCTATAGTTGCCGAGCGCAGCCTGCGCCTTTTCGGCGCGATCACGGGCCTGCCCCAACTGTGCCTGCAGAGCGGCGGCCTGCGCATTGGTGTCCGCGAGTTTCGCGGTCTCGGCTTCGATGCGAGGGTTGGGAACTTTGGTGACGCTGGTCAACTCTTTGGGAGCCGTCGCCAGTTGCCGGCGCAGTTCCGAGATCTGCGCATCGATCGCCTGCATTTTCGGGTGCTCCGGCTTGAACAGGCCGATCATACCCTGCTTCTGAACCTGCAGCGCATCGATGTCGGTGGTGATCTTCTGTATCTGTGCCTGATTGGTGGTGGTTATGGGGGTCTCTGTCAGTCGTTTGAGAGACTTCAACTCTTCTGTGATTTTTTGGGCCAGCGCCTGAGCGTTCGCGTAGGACCCTTCGAGGAGGCGGACATTCGCAGCGGCCTCGCTCTGTTCCTGGATGCGGGCGTCACGCTCGGAATCCAGGTTGCTGATCCCGGCGCTCTTCTTGAAGCGCTCGTAGGCGAGTTCCGCTGCGGTCAGTTTCTCGTTCTCTTCTTTCAGACGCAGGGTCGCGAAGTTGAACGCGTCGTTGACCTCTTTTTTGCGGTTGCCGGTGACATAGTTGAGATAGGTATTGGGAAGCGCTTTGGCAAGCCGCTCGGCATAGGTCGGCGTATTCGATTCCACAAGCAACTCGATGACGTCCGTACCGTTCACCTGCCGCACTTCCAGATGGGCGGAGCCGGGGGGCACGTCGCCGTCCTTGTAGGCATCCGCCAGAACGCGGTCTCCCTGCAGCACTTCAAGCTGCGTGAGGATGTCGTGTCCGGAATCCGGCTGGAACAGACCTACCAGTGGGTTGTCGGCATTATAGGAGGCGACATTATAGGTGCGGCCTTCCACCAGGATACGGGCGGAGGTGCGATAGACAGGTTTGGCCATAAAGGTGACAGCCACGCCCAGAACGAACACGACCATGAACGTCTGGATCACGATGGCTTTGCGCCGCCGCAACAGGTCCATATAGTCGCGCAAGGATAGTTCGGACGCTTGTGGGGTGCTGGTCTCTTCCAACATACTCATACTACGGATTTTCCTTCTCTCCGGTGTGGCAGTTCCGTTGCCGGGCAGTGCACCGGATCGTCATGGGACAGTCTCAGATAAGGCCCTCAGTCATAACTCGATCCAATGCAAGCGTCCTGTTCTCCTGGTATACAGCGTACGCAGGCTCAGGAACGCATGATGATAGTCCTGGTAATTCCTCTCCTATCGAGATGAGGAGGCGGTGAATTCGGAGGTGCAGTAGATTTTCACCGCTACTATTGTTCCACCTATTTCGGCCCGATGTCAAGTACGGACAAAACGAGAAGAATCATTTCTCGCTCTAATCCTCGTCAGCCCGTTTTACAAACAACGACGTTTTCATTGCGCGAAACCACGAACGGATAGCCCGCTATGGCCGCTTGAAAAACACGTTCGCACTCGTCGTCGTGGATCTCCACCGCCATGTTGCGCGTCTTCCGCAGCCATGCCTCATAGTTCTCCCCGAAGACCACGGTCTCCGATCCCTCGATATCGATTTTAAGCATATCGATCTGATCGAGCCCGCTCTCCTTGAGCAGTGTCCCGATGTCGATCGCCTCTACATCCGGCGTCTCTCCCGGCAGACTGGCACGCACCTGCGTGGACCACTCGGCTCCATCCCGATACGTTCCCCGACACACCGTGAGCCCTGTGGTATGCGACCAGATCCCGGCCATGTGCAACTGCACCCGATCGCCATAAGGCCTCAAGTTGCGTTCCAGAATGGCGAAATTAGTGCTGTCCGGTTCGATCGCGATCAGTTTCGCTTCCGGATAGAGCGTGAGAAAATAGGCCGCCGAGTACCCCACATTCGCCCCGCAATCGATGATCA
>Ga0105239_10007424_pt1 | contig 12575 bp, 12 predicted proteins | sample KBSC44metaG_FD_92761 | JGI IMG/M metagenome (GOLD analysis project Ga0105239, IMG submission 92761) | Corn rhizosphere microbial communities from Kellogg Biological Station, Michigan, USA - KBS C4-4 metaG | ecosystem: Host-associated > Plants > Roots > Rhizosphere > Soil | place: Michigan, USA...
CTGGAGAAAACTGAGCTAACGCTCCTGAACGTAAATAATCACCGAAACTAAATCCACCCGGAAGTAAGATAGCGGAAAAAGAGCTCAGATCGATAGCCTCATCATGCCAAATCAACTGAACCTCTTCTTGCAGATAAAGTCTGCCGGCATCAGCCATATCCCGCTCACAATTCGAGCCCGGAAAAACAATAACACCCAGTTTCATGATAGTTCCAATCTTTAGAAAGCTATTGTCAATGAATCAATACACCGCATAATCTCTGCAAAATGCAGACAAATTAACGTAATTGCAACGAAAAGTCTTCAATAACCGGGTTGCTCAAAACATCATTCGCCAAACGTTTAGCAATTGATTCTGCCGCTGAGAAGGTGGGAGCTTCAATTTCCAACTGAAACCGTTTTCCGGCACTCAACTGTCGGATGCTAACGCCGGGTTGATTGTCATAACCCAGCACCTTCACCGTCTCCAGAACAGTCCTGCTTTCAGGACTAAGGATTCCTTTTCGGCTGTAAACATTAACGTCAATTTGATAAACCGATGTTTTCCGTGAAGAAGATTCTTGAGCTACAACTGCTTCAAATGACTGTTTCTCCAGACGAGCTAAAATCTGTTGATAAGCCGAACCCACATCGCCCAGATCCAATCGGAAAAGGTCTTTATCTAGGATATCTCCCGTTTTTGCATCTCGCAAACGAAAGTTATCAGGACTTAACTCATCACCCAGAAGAATCTGTCCCTTCTGATCGAGTCCGAATTCCAATTTGAAATCGGCACATGTAATGCCGCAACTTTCAAATAGAGCGCTAAAGCAGTCATTCATTTTTAATGCCAGACAACGGATCTCGCGCAACTGCTCGGCATGGTCAACAATGCCCAATGCCATAATCATATCCTCCGTAATCAGAGGATCATCCTGACTTTTATAAAAGAACTCAATAATAGGATGCTTAAAGACTTCCCCTTGAGAAATCCCATACCGTTTTACAACACTGCCCAAAGCAATATTACGAACAACGACCTCTAACGAAATCATGGTTAAAGGCTTATAGATCAGCTGATTGCTTTTATTTCCAGCTCGCAAAAAGCAGGTTGCCAAACCTTTTCCTTCCAAGTACTCGAAAAGTAAGGCCGAAATTCGAGCATTTAAGGCACCTTTACCTTCAATTTCAGCACGCTTTTCGCCATTAAATGCCGTTGCGGTATCTTTAAAAGTAACGCAAATTTCATTTTCAGCCGCAGTGGGCTCCAAAATCTTTGTTTTACCTTCAACGCGCGAGGACAAGGCCTGTTCCAGTGCTGTCATGAGCAGATGCATCCCTATTCAATGGAAAAACACCTCTAATGTACAGGTAATCCTCTTGCAAGTAAACGCTCAGATTTTACACAAAACATAATTGAGCACGGAAAAAGCCCCTATTCCATTCTCATTGGAATAATGCCGATTCCACTTCTTCATTTCCGACAATAAATATTAGAGAGCAAAGACTTGCTCTTTGTCCTCTCTTAGTTCATGCCTTCTTGAGAAAACAATCGCTTCAACAGCGGCGTTCTGGCCTGACAAAAGCTCAAGTACTTATCCATGTCACTCACAATATCGCGACACTCCCGCAAGAGGCGTTCCGCTTCTCTTGGATTCATATTTCTGGTATCAAATCCGCCCATCGAATTTCTCTCGTCTATTAAATAAGTCGCATTTTTCTCGCACAGGGATTCCAAATGCTTCATAAGTACAATGCTTGAACCAACCGTAAATTCTGCAACCATCTCGTTTTAAAAAGCATTGAACTGTCTTAAGAAAGACTCACCAGTCTCTTTATCATCAGGTCTTGTGCCAGAAGGTTTACCTCTCAGTTCTCGCCATTAAGTCCCAAAACTTTAAAAACGCTGGTAAGTTTGTGACTTTTTGTTTAGAATAGTTGAGGAATGTAACTGAGCTAGAAACTTAAATATACAAAAAGACCCAATTCAGACAGCATCCTCAATTATATACTACTCATTAGCGCTTTACTTGTAAAGCATTTCTTGTTCAAGTCCTTTTTTGATAAATTGTTTCTTATTAATGGTTATGCTTGCTTCTCAAAAGATTTCCTACTTTTGGATGAGAGAGTATGCTCTAAACGAGAATAAAGCGATATAGTTTTATTGTGCATCCCTTACCGGAAGAGGCAGAGAATAGTTTTAACTATGAAAATTCAAACCGAACGATTTGGAGAAGTCACTGTACCGGATGACAAGCTTATAAACTTCGTACAGCCTATACTTGGTTTTGAAGACTCCAAGCAGTACATTTTGCTGGAACACTCCCCTGATTCTCCCTTCCAGTGGCTTCAGTCCGTGCAAGAATCTGAATTGGCCTTTGTTGTCACCAACCCGGCATTATTTAGCATTCCTTACGAAATTACCTTAACAGATGATGTCCTGGAGCTACTGTCCATTCAAACCGCAGAACAAACCCTTGTTTTTAATATTGTCAATGTTCCCGCAGACAACCCGACTCAAATGACAGCTAATTTGCTTGCGCCCATTGTTATTAACCTGGAAAATGCACAAGCGATGCAAGTTGTTTTAAAAGATACAAATTTTGCAATCAAAACCCCTCTACTTCCGTCCACCTCAGTTTCATCCACTCAGCAAGATGATGAGGAGGAATAAGTAGAATGCTCGTTTTAACACGCAAATCAGGGCAAAAGCTCATCATCGCTAATGACATTGAAATTGTCATTTTGGAAATTCGGGGAGATGCCGTCAAAATTGGTATAGAAGCGCCAAAGCATATCACCATTTATCGCGAAGAAATTTATGAAGAAATTAAAAAATCCAATCAAAAAGCCAGTTCTGCAGAAAAAATATCAAGCAGTAGTTTAGATATAGCAGCTCAAGTTCTGGGTAAAGTGAATCCTCAAATCCCGCAGAAGAATCAAGCAAAACCTTTTCTTATTCGACCTGAGCAGGACTAAATTAATATGTCCGCATTTTCTTGGATGCATCCCTCTAAAGACTCTTTAGAGTACCATCTGAAAGAAGCTCGCGATCTCTTTTTTAAGCAGCGCAATGCCATTAAGGCGGAAGCAGCAATTCGACGCTGTCTTAAATGCGAGTTTAAAAATGATGAAGAAAAGAAAATGGTTTTAGAACTCTTGGCATTAATTTATCGCAGTCAGCAAAAATTTGAAGATGCCATTAAAACCTATGAACGCTTAAATGATACCTATCAAGCTGGGTATTGCGCTCTCCTGAAAGGGGATATAAAGCGTGTGCAGCGCTTTTGGCATCCGGTACTGGAACGACAACCCAACCATTGGTGCCTGACTCTCTATGGTTTAGTCACCAAACAACTGCAAACATGTCCAACACTGCTACAAGTTCGTCATTATATTGAAACAGACATCGAAACCATCATTGATGCGAGACGCACTGATTATTTAGACAATCTGCTCAGTTATGTGGAGTTTCTCTCACAGTTCAATCTGGAAACGCCTAAAATGGTAGGCCGAGCTCTCATGTATTCCGGAAAACTGGATATAGCGGGGCCTTACTTAGTTAGAGGACAAGCCGCTTTACCCAACGATCCCGAAATTTATTTCCATCTCGGGCAATACAGTATTTTTCAAAAACAAGAAAAGGATGCCCGTGTTTTACTGGGGCAGTGTCTTTTGATGAATCCTCATTACCGCCCTGCCGCAGAGTTACTGGCCAGTATTACCCCCTAAACTTTTAAGACTCTGTTATTAATCGAGCTTCGTTTTTGGGGCGAAAACAAAATACGGCGAAAAGGCTGATAACTCAAAGCCTCGTCACTAAAGGGTTTCCAGCTGGGGAAAGACGGCACGGATGCGTCCGGTAAGGGAAGGCTTTCTTGCATTTCCAATTCTGAAGCGGCAACAAGATTCGCTTCAGAAGAAGTTTCATCGACTTCAACTGAAAGAAAATTGGAAGGTCTTACAGGAACATCATCAACAGGGATATCCCTTGGAGAAGAGCGTTGAAAATGAACCATGAACACTTCATTTTCCGAGTTCTCAGGAAGAGACTCTTTAATTTCTTCAACGGGAATTGCAACCGTTGCAGCTTTCGAAACACCCAGGTAACGATCAATGATGGTTCGTCTAAGCCAATCACGGGAAGGCTTTTCAACGACAAAATACATCATGCTGGCAAGACAAAGTTGCGCCAGAATTAATGATGAAAATAAGATCCAATAGGGTACACGTTGCGTCCAATGAAAATGGAATTCCATTGAATTGAACAGTAGCATGAGTGGGGAATACATCATGTAAGTGGAATAAGAGATTTCACCCAAGTACAGCATGGGAGCTAAAGAAAAAAGCTTGGAAAGCCCATGATTACTATAAGCAAGACTCAACAAAAAAGCGGTTAATGAAAAAAGTGCGAGTAAATCTGAGCCATGAAAAAAGAACGTTGTTAATAAACCAAGCAATGATAAAACTGATAAAGCACCAGCCCAGCCAGGATTTTCGGGTAGCTTTTTAAACAGGGTAGATAGACCGCAACCAATCAGAAATTCGAGGGTAACCCGGATCAAACTATAATGAATAGTCCAATCAATGCTGACTAAATGCATAACGGCAACGAAACTGCTAAAACCCCAGAAGCACAGTGTAATCAGTAATAACGGGGACGAAAAACTTTTAAGATGTCTCAAAAGGAGCAATGCTATTATCGGAAACAACAGATAAGCAAACCACTCCGAGCTAATGGACCAGGAAGGAATATTCCAGCTGTTGTGATTTGCAATTCCCCATCCCTGCAAATTAAATAAATTCAAAATCAGATCGTTACTATTTCCCGGTAAGCCATGATAAGCCCAGAATGAAGAATGAACCAGGACAGCCCGAATCCAGGTCATTAACACAATAAATGTGAGTGTTGCATAGTGAACCGGCAACATTCGTGCCCATCGCAGAGTGATAAATCTTAAAACGAGACGGAAATCAGCCATACCCGGCGGCCAGTGAGTAAAATCTTTTTGATGAACATAGGTAATAATAAAACCACTGAGTACGAAGAAAAAATCGACACCCAAATAACCCTTATCAATAATTAAATTAAAAATTCCAAAAGAGAATAAATATCGCAAGTGGAATAAAACCACCCAAAGGGCAGCGACAGCTCTGATACCAGTTAAAGATGACAGTTTCCGCATTCAAATTTCCAGTACAAGAAGCAACGCAATTAGTTATAGGTGACAAAAGATAACCAGCGCTTATACCAATCGTCGAAATTGTCTTTAAATGCTTACTACTAGCTTGGGTTCAAGCAAGAAGCTTACCACGAGTAGTCGGCTACTTTATAACACCCAAATCAAGCACTATAGTTCTTAAGAACTAGTTTACATCAGTGTTTTGGGAAGCCGGTAGGATATTCAAGGCAAAGCAAGAAAAAAAATGCTTTTATAGCTCAGCTTTATTTCGGAAAAATTCAATTGTGAAAAATTCTTAAGAGAATTTTATGTTTAGCCGAATTGAGCCGAGACATCCTGTAGTAAGAGTGAGCGTTTACTTTTAACTCTTTCTTCTGCATGTGACTATCTAGAGATGATGGAGGGGGCTTATGAAGCTCAATTCCGGTAATAATGAATTTCGTGCTCAAATTCGCAAAACATTAAAAGCACAACAAGAACAAGCAAAAAACGCTGCAACCCAACAAAATAAAAATAATACCAATTACGATATGATATCGACAAATACCAATATTTTCATGCATAGCGGCACAAATACAATAAAAACTAATTGTGCAACTCCCACACCACCCCCTCCAGCATGTTCTCCACCACCCAAAACACCGGCACCGCCACCACCCGCACACACGCCTCCTCCTCCAACACCGGTACCAACTCCGCCACCACCGGTATATACACCACCTCCACCAACGCCGGTACCGACACCGCCACCACCGGTGCCTTGTCCACCTCCACCAACGCCGGTTCCGCCACCACCACCGCCAGCAGTGAAACGGCAAGGGTCGTTGAATATCTCCGGTGATCCGACTTTAACGACCACAACACCGGATGTTGCCAGTACCTCAATGCAGTTTGACGAGCCCGTTGGCCAAAACTTCAACGTACTGAGTGATCCTGACGGCAACTTCAAAATGAATGTGAATCTCCATGCCATTAACCCTGAAGGTAAAAAAGGCATTGAGCAAGCAACGTTTAATGCCAACGGACATGCCGTTCAATTCGCGAATGATGGCAGCTTAATGGTAGATGGTGTCAATAAAGGCAACATCAGCAGCGGGATCACTAGCATCAATCTAGGCAACGGCTACACGGTAGGTACGGCTCAGATGGATGACGGTGGTGGAACAAAAGCTACCCGACTCGTTCTGAACACACCCGAGTACCAAGTAACTGCAGCACTTAGAAGTCCAACGGGTGCAGGCTCTTACTACGATGTTAACTTAGCTGAAAACAAAGCGAATGCAGCGGATAACGCAACCGGTACGACCATCCAAGGTCAGACCGTCAGCGTCGCGGATCTCCTGAAGCGCGAACCAACCTGATTATAAAAACCTGAGATACAGAAAAGCTCCATTCTCATTGATTTTGAGGGTGGAGCTTTTCACATAGTGATGAATTGATTTACTTTTTAAGAAGCAAGCAGGAAAAATCGTGCCTCTTTATGGAGCATATCCTAGGGGAAAATCTTTTTAAAAAGCTATTAAAGGGAGGAAGGGCTCTAAAAAAACGCCGGACTTAGAGGACATTTTCATCCTGTGAACGCCGTCCTCTTTCACCTCCAAACTCTGGAGTAGACAATACTCAGGCTGGCGCACATGAAAATGTCAAGAAAGTCAGCCGTTCTTTTAGAGCCCTTCCTCCCTTTTCTTGAAACTATACTGATTTACCACAATTTTTTCTCTAGAATGCTTCGCAATGAAGCACGATTTTTTGCGTATCTACGCTTATACATATTTTGTATTCTCCCCAAAACTTAAAAGACACCGCCATAATCAGCAGTGTCTTTTTAAATATCAATATAGATAAAGGAATTAAAGGCTAAAAAAGGTGAACTAACAACATTGATGCCATTGTCGCTAATATGGCCCAGGTTAAAGGATGAACAATTGGCTTTGCAACCGCTAAAGCTATGACTCTAGGTTCTCTATGACGGGATTGTCCAGGCATTCCGACTCTCCGATCGCTTTCAAATCGTTTCTAACATTGGCTAGAAGTTAAAGACCTAAACGATTAGGCAAGAAACTCCTTAAATAAGCATCGGCAATATAGACCTTAAACTTTAGCCGATCTCATACCACCGCAATCTTTATATTACTCTTTTTTATAAGACTTGAAAACGTGAAATCAGAAAAATCCGCTAATCTAATGATATGCAATATCAGGCCTATGACATGCTTAGATCATACGGGCAAGTGGACGAGCGCTTGAAAAATACGGCTGCATATTACCCTGATTCTGCTTTTTATTGTTTGCTGACATCTGTGCCATAGCAACAGGGGCTGTTGGAGGCATATTGGGACCTTGGTTATCCAGATTATAAACAGATGAAGCCACTATCGGATCCATATGGGAGATGGGTAATTGTTTCGGGGATTTTACTTTAGGGGATAGCTTTGATGCGGCTCTTGCTTTAGCCGCACTACTATCTGAACCAAAGGCTTTAGTAAGTAGGTAGACTCCAAAACCCAGTGCTGTCAATGATGTTACCAAAGAAAATGTTGAAAAGGCAGCTGCTCTCGGAATAATAGGTTCCCCATTTTTAGTCAGAATTTTGTCTAAAAATTTATGAACGGCTTCTTTCGACTTGTTTGGAACTTTGGGAGCAGTGATTTTTACAGTAGGGTCGGTTAAAGCTTTAAGGTCTTCCACTGGAGCACTGTGCTTTTTTGCAAAGTCCAGCAGTTGGGCTTGAAAGTCGGGGGTAATAATAGATTTTTTAGCCGATTTGTCTTCTCGTTCCAGGAATTTTTCCATAGGAACAAATAAACCACCCGCCATTAAGGAGATCAGGGTGGTTGAAATTTGTCCAGTAATCGTTTTCCAGAAGTTCGCATTGGCGGCAGCGTTCGGATCATCCTTGCCCTTGGCCTTATTGCGATGGTTTATTACAGTCTGAACCAGCTCCGCAAGGCCGAAATAGGAAATAACCCCAAGCGCGCCCTTCGTGAACTGCCTACTTGTTTCAGCTACCAGCTTATTATAGAGTCGGGTCGGGTTGTCATGTTTCGTTTTAAGGACATGATTCATAATAAAAACGATAACGGGTGATAAGCTCCGACCCACCAGAGGACAGAAACCTAAAAACCAATACAAAAAAGTGGCCTTCGAATTATCCATCGATGGCGCTGGTTTGCTATCGGATTGCTGATCTGAACTAAACAGGGGCGATGACACGAGTGACAACGTCATTCAGTTTTTTCTCCTGAGAAACAGCATGGGCGCAGTGTAATGCTACAAAGTGAGTGAAAAAATATAAGCCCTTCGGGGGAACACGTACAATCTACTACAAATATCTAAAATGCAATATGCTTCGAGACAATAATTTTAAGGAAAAACAGAATCAAAAATTTACTCATCTATTCCTTTTTAAAACAAAGTCTTTACCTCTATTAATTAATAAAAGACTTTTAGACAAAGAAAAAAGCTCACCCTTAAAACTTAAAAATGGATGAGCTTTCTGTCATTAAGGTTTTAAGATTACTTATTTTCCGGCTAAGGCACCCTGCTTCACTAAAATTGAAGGTGAAGTCATTTGCGGTGGTGCTGGAATGTTGAGAATATCCAACATGGTTGTTGTAACACTAGAAAGACTGTAATAACCGTCAGCCTGACTGCGATCCAAGTCCAACTCTGTCTTAGCGCGATTCGAAACCAAAATCAAAGGAACCAGATTGGTTGTATGGGCTGTATGAGGACCGCCATCTTCAGCAATCATCATTTCACAATTTCCATGATCGGCAGTCAGAAGCAATGTTCCATCCACTTCCAACACCGTATCGACAACCCGTTTTAAGCAGTCATCAATTGCTTTAACCGCGTCTTCAGCGGCACTCAATATTCCGGTATGCCCCACCATATCGGGGTTCGCATAATTGGCAATCAGCACATCATAGTCACCGGAACGCAATGCGTCACAAATCACATCCGTTAAAGCCGGTGCATTCATCGCGGGCTGCAAGTCATAAGTCGCCACCTTGGGAGAGGGAACTAAATGACGTGTTTCTCCCTCATACGGCGTTTCAAAACCACCATTGAAGAAGAAGGTAACGTGAGCATACTTTTCGGTTTCTGCTGTTCTGAATTGGGTTAGCTTATGGTCACTCAAAACCTGAGCCAAAATACCATCCAGTTTTTGCTTCGGATAAGCAACCGGTAGATTGAAAGACTCATCGTAAAGCGTCATACAACCAAAGAAGAAATTCTTGAGAGAGTCTCCTCGATCAAACCCCTGGAAATCACTCTGGGTTAATGCGCGCGTAATTTGACGGGCCCGATCAGGACGGAAATTGAAAAACAGCATGGCATCGCCGTCATGCATTCCCGTGTAATCCAAGTCCGTAACACTTGGAAGAACAAACTCGTCACCCAAATCCTGATGATAGTTATAGCGCAACGCATCTTGACTAAAAACGTGACGACGACCTTTGCCATGAACAATACACTCGTATGCAAGCTGTGTCCGTTCCCAACGATTATCACGATCCATGGCATAGTAACGACCGCTGATCGTTGAAATTTGAGGAAATCCACATTCAAGGAGTTTTTGTTCAACTTGGTCCAAATAAGCTTCAGCACTGCGCGGAGCCGTATCCCGACCATCTAAAAAAGCATGGAAAGAAAGCTTGGAAACAGTTTGCCGCTTACAAAAATCAATCAAGGCAAGACATTGTTTGAGATCGCTATGCACGCCACCGTCGCTGACCATGCCCATAATATGGAGCGTGGCATCAGACGATTTCGCCTGCTCAACGGCTTGAAGAAAGACGGGGTTACTAAAAAAGTCACCCTCGCGAATCGATTTATTGATTCGGGTAATTTCCTGGTAAACAATGCGCCCGGCACCCATATTGAGGTGACCGACTTCAGAGTTACCCATTTGGCCTTCAGGCAAACCGACCGCTTCTCCCGAAGCCTCCAGGGCAATGTTCGGGAAGCGTTGAATCATGGTATCGTAGAAGCTGGGATTTGCCAGCTTGATGGCGTTACCGGAGCTCTCCTGGCGGATGCCCCACCCATCTAAAATTAAAAGCATCAAAGTTTTTTTCATATAATGTAGGGTAGCAACAGCTTTCAAACAAGTCAAATTGCAACACTAAACATGAGTTCTAAAAATAGCCCAATGCCAAACTATGCTTATTTCAACGGTGATTTTGTTCCGCTTTCCGAAGCTAAAATCAGTATTCTGACACCCGCTTTTCTCTATGGAACCTCTCTTTTTGAAGGCATTCGGGCTTACTGGCTACCGGAAACGAAGCAACTTTGTGTTTTTCGGATGGAAGAGCATTATGAACGCTTACTCACCAATAGCCGTATTTTTCACCTTTTACCCAAAAACCTGACTGTTGATAGCCTTTGCGATATTACGATTCGCTTGTTGGAAATGAATCAACTCCAGGAAGACACCTATATTCGCCCAACCTTGTATCAGGCTGGCGATGCTATTACGCCTAACTTTAATGTTCTGGATGCCGATCTCTGCATTTGGACACGAGGCTTAGGTCAGTACCTGGATATTAGTAAAGGTCTCAAGGTATGCGTCTCCAATTGGCGTCGCAGTGCCGATAATGCGATTCCCGCACGAGCCAAAGCGGGTGGCGCGTATATGAATACGGCACTGGCAGTGAGTGATGCCCGTAAAGCCGGGTTTGACGATGCCATTTTTCTCACCCAGGAAGGGACCGTGTCGGAAGGAAGCGCCATGAACCTCTTTCTGGTCAAAGACGGGAAACTTCACACGCCCAGCAAAACCGAAGATATTCTGGAAGGAATTACCCGGGAAACCCTGATTACCCTCGCTCGGGAGGAGTTCGGGATTGAAACCTTTGAGCGAACGATTGATCGTACGGAACTCTACCATGCGGATGAAGCTTTCTTCTGCGGAACCGGTGCTCAAGTCGCACCGATTACGGAAATTGACCATCGACCGGTCGGCACGGGGAAAACCGGTGAACTCACCCAGCGCATCCAAAACTTGTATTTTGAGGTGGTTAAAAACAAGATAGACAAATACAATAGCTGGTGCCGACTCACCCAACCTTTGGATGCTCCAACCCATGCCCAAGTCTGAAGCGTCATGCTCGCCTCTGAAGCTGAGAATCAACTCTTTTTTTGATTCCGTCGGAGATTTAACGCTCAATTTAAGCGATAGCCTTCGCTTTGTGATGAAAGGGCGAATTGATATCGGCCAGACCTTGGTTCAAACCGCTGTCGTTGGTTTTGACTCACTTCCGATGAGCATCCTTATCTGTGTGATTGCCGGGGGCGTTTTAGCCTTACAAACGGCTGAGCGTTTTGCGCAATCCGGCGCGGAAAATTATGTTGGCGGCTTGGTGGCGCTCGCTGTTATTCGGGAACTGGGGCCTATTTTCACCTGCCTTGCTGTCGGTGCAAGGGCAGGGACAGCTATTGCGGCAGAAATTGCCAATATGCAGGTTACCGAGCAAATTGATGCTTTAAAGAGCATGCATATTAATCCGCTTCGCTATTTAATGGCTCCCCGCTTGCTGGCATGCGTTATTTCACTGCCGTTGCTGACCATTGTAGGAGAAATTGCGGCTGTAGTCGGTGGGATGTTTGTTGCGCGAAGTGTGGTTAATTTACACTACAGCAAGTATTTAGATTCCGTCTGGCTCTTCGTCAAGTTTTCGGATATTCGGGTGAGTTTAATTAAAGCCGTTGTTTTCGGACTGATATTGGCCACAATTAGTTGTACTGTCGGACTCAATACACGAGGCGGTGCCAGAGATGTGGGTTTATCAACAACCAAGGCCGTTGTGTGGGTTTCCACCACGATCATTATCGCGGACTTTTTTCTCACCTGGATTTTCTTCGGCCCCAGTGGCAGTTTGAATTAACCTCAAGCCAATTGGTTTCGGTTCCCACCCAGGGAGAGAGGACATTAAAGAAAAAATAGAAATTCCTTTTAGATCGAGGTTCAATCCGTTCTAAAACGCTTTTTATGAGCGTGTGAGGCGTAAATTAGACTTCTGATACGAGTTCAGTTCATGTAAAGAATTCTAAAACATTCCACCTCATGTCGACTCCCATGGAAGAAATGCAATGCTATCTTGCATGTATCAGATAACCAAGGCGTTCCCTAAGTTGAATTGACGGTTCTTGAAATTTATGGTCCAAAGCCGTCGGCATCCATGCACCGAAGAAAGGGTAATTCTAGACAAGCCCCTGGAAGGTTTCGCATGGACGCAAAAACGAAATTCACACGTCGCTCTGATCCTGTTCTGGTCGTCAGGTTGATTAACGGACCCAGTTCTGATCTGTCGAGTAAAACAGATCTCTTCCTGTCCATGGGAAGAATGCGCGCATATGGATAAATCAGGGATACACAGCTCTCCGTCAATCCCAAAACAAAAGAAA
>Ga0105239_10007425_pt1 | contig 12575 bp, 16 predicted proteins | sample KBSC44metaG_FD_92761 | JGI IMG/M metagenome (GOLD analysis project Ga0105239, IMG submission 92761) | Corn rhizosphere microbial communities from Kellogg Biological Station, Michigan, USA - KBS C4-4 metaG | ecosystem: Host-associated > Plants > Roots > Rhizosphere > Soil | place: Michigan, USA...
AGGCGGCGATGACGCGCACCCGGTCGTGGTGCGGATCAACCAGATGCTGCAGCGGCACGATGTCGCGAGCCAGGGCCACCACGTTGTCGCCGCGGCCCGCGGCCGCAGTGCTCACCGCCAACGCGATGCCGGTGTCGGCTTCGGGGATGAACCATGTCCGCGGGCGGCGAGGACCCCGGCCCGGATGCGGTGTGGTCATGCGTTCACCGCGTGTGCCGACAGCGCTTCGCGGGCCTGTTGTTGCAGCCCGACCATGGCGTCGAGGTAGGACAGCGGGCCCCAGCTGATCCGCGCGACCCCCAGTTCGGCCAGCCGGCTCGGGGTGGGCGTGCCGCCGGTGACCATGACGTTGACCGGGAGGGACTGTCCTTGGCAGATCCGGCCGATCAGGGCCTCCTCTTCCAGGCCGGGGATGAAGAACCCCGAGGCGCCGGCCGAGGCGTAGGCCTGGGCGCGCTGGATCGCTTCGTCGACGGTGGCCTCGGGGTCGCGGCCCTGGCCGAGGAACAGGTCGGTGCGGGCGTTGATGAACACGTCCAGACCGATCTTCTCGGCCGCGCGGCGGATGGCGGCGATCCGGTCGGCCTGGCGGCCCACCGCGTAGAGCCCTTGACCTTTGACCACGCGGTCCTCGAAGTTGATGCCGATCACGCCGGTGGCGAAGAGTCGGCTGGCGTTGTCGGCGAGTTCGGCGTCGTCGTCGCTGTAGCCGCCTTCGAAGTCGGCGGTGACCGGTACGTCCACCGTTGCGGCGATGCGGGCGATGATCTGTTCGGCGACGGCGAGGGGAAGCTCTTCACCGTCGCGGAAGCCTTGAGCTTCGGCGACGGACCAGCTGCTGGACGCGACCGCCGAGGCGCCGGCCTCCACGATGGCCTTCGCGCTGCCGGCGTCCCAGGCGTTGTAGAGCAGTACCGGGTCGCCGGCGACGTGCAGCTCGGCGAAGCGGGCCGCTTTCTCAGCTGATGGGGCCATGGTGGTTCTCCTTGTCCTCGACGACAGCCGGGCGCCGAGTGGGTTGACGGGATGTGTCGGTGGTGGTCAGAGCAACGGTCGGCGCGCACCGCGTGGAGGCAACGGCTACAAGGTGGCCATCGAATGCAGCAGGGGTGTCATGCGGAAGCACCGTGGCCTCCTGCAGTGGACGACGGACTCGGTGTCGGCGTCTCGTCGTGGGCGAGCAGGTGTTCGCGCAGCGGTGAGGTGAGCGCCTGGGGGTGTTCTTCGACGAAGAACAGCCGTGCGCCGGGGACTTCCACCGGTGTCCCGGCGCCGGGGATGGTGTCGGCGAGCCAGTGCGCCCATCGGGTCGGGAAGTACGCGTCGTCGGTGCCCCACACGATCAGCGTGGGTGCCCGTAGCGCGCGCAACTGGTTCTCGATGGCCAGGGTGTGCTGGTTGTCGAAGGCCACGAGGAAGCGTTGCAGATCGTGGGTGCGCTGTTCGGTGCGCAGAAACGGGGTCAGGTAGACCTCGATGTCGGCGTCGGTCACGCTGGCCGGGTCCTGGTAGGCCGGCCCCAGCGCCTCGGGTGCTCGATAGCGGGAGGTGTCGGTCAGCATCGCGGTCAGGGCGTCGTGCAGTCCGCCTGCTACCGCCATGTCGACGAACGGTTGGAACGCCGCCGGTGGCCAGTTGTCGCTGGCGTCGCAGTCGGTGAGGGTCAGTGTGCGGATGCGGTCGGGGTGCAGTGCGGCCAAGATCTGACTGATCCCGCCGCCGCTGTCGTTGCCGACGACGTCGACGCGGTCGATGCCGAGCGCGTCGAGGAACTCGGCGATCATCGTCGCGTTGGCGGTGACAGAGACGTCTTGGTCGGGACTGATCTCGGTGTCACCGTGGGCGAGCAGGTCCAGGGCGATGCATCGGCGGATGTCGGAAAGGTCGTGTATCTGGTGGCGCCACAGGTGCTTGTTCATCAACACTCCGTGGACGAACAGCAGGACCGGTCCCGACCCGGCGTCGGTGTAACCGATGCGGCCCGAGGGGGTTTCGATGCTCTTGTGGGTGGGTTCAGACCGGTTCACTGCGTCGTTGTTCATCGGCTCTCTTCCTCGCGTCTGACGCGAAACGCTACGGCACACCTGGGCGTCGGCACTGTCAGAATCTTTAGCTCTCGTCGGGCTGCCACACGTATGTCAAACATGAACGGACGCAGCGCTACCGGCGATCCGCCCTCAGTTCGGCTCATGTGCGAGTGGCGTGTGCGTGGCACTCCAGGCTGTGCACGCGCCGGTGTCGAGACGCCGCCCTGGCCGAACCGGAGTGTGGACGCGATAGCCCATATGCACTGTTGTGCAACAGCTTTCCCTCGATGAACAGCTACTCGCCCTTGGCGAGTGATACTGCCTCACGTGACCGCGGTCGCGGTGTCGTGTCATCGGCGAGTTGAGCGGCTGCCCGCCGCGCTGCCCGCAGGATCTGCGTGGAGAGGTCCTCGTCGTTGACGGCACGCGAGAGTGCCAACCCCCCGACGCAGATCACCATCAGCGCTAGGGCGTCGGCACGATGGCCGGGATCGTCGGCGTCGTCTCCGCAGATCACCTGCACCGACCGCAGCAGCTCCTGTTCGAACGCGACGCGGAACGCCGGACCGGCGTGGGCGGCTTCGGACACCAGTGCCGGGTAGCCGCAGCCGTCGCCGATGTCGTCACGGTGCGCACTGGTCAGGTATCGCTTGGCGATCGAGGTCAGTCGGCGGTCCCAGCGGCCGCTGCGCCGCAGGGGAACCCACTTCTCCCGCCACTCGTCGACGGCGTGACTGAAGGCCGCCACGTCAAGGTCATCCTTGGAGTCGAAGTGGGCGTAGAACGCACCATGGGTCAGACCGGCATCGGCCATCACCGAGGCGATCGCCGTTCCCGCTAGTCCCTCCTGACGGATGCGCCGCGCAGCGGCATCCAGGACGCGGCTACGGGACTGCTGCTTGTGCTCGGCGCGCTTTCGTGATGCAGTTCGCATGATGGTCAACCTATCAGTAATCTGATGCCCATCATACGAATGTACCGACTGAGGGCATAAACGTGGCCGCTTACCAGTTCGACATGGACATGGTGGACTTCAAGTCGAACGCGCTGCTGCTGTCCGATGTGATGGATGTGTGGGACGTGATCTGCCCCGGAACCCATGCACCGCAAAGCGACGACGAGACCACCGACAGGACCCACATCGTGTTCCCTTACGACGGCCTCTACGTCCATCACGTGGAACACGATGAGGCGATCGCCGACTCCAGTCGAGTGCTCTTCCTCAACAAGGATGACGTATGGCGGATGAGCCACCCGGTCGCCGGTGGCGACTCGTCCCTGTCGATCGGGTTGGCCCCCGAGGTCCTCGTCGAGCTGGTCCCCGCCGAACTCCGCGCACCCGGCGGAGACGCCGCCCTCAACCGCTGCACGCTGCGCTTGGATGCCCGCACCCAGGCGCTGGCCGCATCGGTGCGGCACCGATTCGACCGCGGAGCACTCGGCGGAGTGTTGGAAGCCGAAACGGTGACCTTGGGGCTGATCCGCGCGGCACTGCGGGGCCACGCACCTGATCAGGGCCGCATCACGGCCCGAAGCCGCAAGCTCGTCGACGGCGCCAAGTTGGTCGTCGGCGGCGACCTGAGCCGCCGGTGGACGCTGTCCGACGTCGCCGCGGAACTCGGGGTCTCTCCGGTGTATCTCACGCAGGTCTTCCAGCGCGTCGAGGGAATCCCGATGTATCGCTATCAGCTGCAACTTCGACTGGCCCAGGCGTTGCAGCGGCTCGGTGAGTACGACGACGTCACCGATCTCGCCATCGACCTCGGATTCTCCAGTCACAGCCATTTCAGCGCCGCCTTCAAGCAGACCTACGGGCAGACACCTTCGGAGTTCCGCCACTCGTCGGGGGTGCGCCGAGGATGACCGGATGCCACGCAGGCGATCAACGATGTCGAAGGAGTAGCCGCTCTGTCCCACAACGGTCTTCGTTTTACTTATCGGTCAGCGACCGCTGGCCGTTTCGCATCACCAACGCTCTCACGAAGGAGACGGCTCATGTTCACGACCGCTACCAAGGCATTGACCTACGATTCGTTCGCCAGCGAGGTCCTCGAAGCTCCCGGCCCGGTGTTGGTCGACTTCTGGGCCGAGTGGTGCGCGCCCTGCCGGATGGTGTCACCGGTGCTCGACGAGATCGCCCGTGAGCACGCCGGCACACTCACGGTGACCAAACTCAACGTCGACGATGCTCCCGACATCGCCGCCGACTACCACGTGACATCCATCCCCACCATGGCGGTCTTCTCCGGGGGACACCTCGTCAAGACGATCGTAGGTGCACGCCCGAAGGCCGCGCTGCTGCGCGAGCTTGCGCCCTACCTCGCCTAGACCCCTGCCGGTCGTCACACACCGACCACGACTCGCCGAGCATCCGCGCCCGGCTCCGGTGTGCTGTTCAGCCAGCACTCTCGCTGAACCCCTTTCACTACCAGGAGAGGCGATGTCGCCCACAGCTAGCAGCTCCACCCGCCACGCACTCATCGACACCGACATTGGCGCCCTTACCGTCGTGCACGACGACGATGGGCTGGCCGGTATCTACTTTCCGGGTCACTGGACCAAACCGAAACCCGCCGTCTTCGGAACGCGCACCAGCCCGCGCGAATTCGCACAGATCACCGAACAGCTGCACGAGTACTTCGCCGGTCGGCTCCGCGCCTTCGACGTGCAGCTGGCGCCGGCACCGTCACCACGCGCCGAACGCATGCGTGCGGCGTTGTGCGCCTTGCCCTACGGCGCCACCGCCAGCTATGGCGAATTGGCGCGCACCATGGGGATCACTGCCCGCGAAGTCGGTGCCCTCAACGCGCACAACCCCGTGTCGATCGTGGTGCCGTGTCACCGGGTGATCGGCGCCGACGCCAAGCTCGTCGGCTACGCGGGCGGCCTGGAACGCAAACAGCGCCTGCTCGTCTTGGAGGGGGCGCTGCCGGACACACCCGCGCTGTGGTGACAGTGCGAATCCACACATCTCCGCTCACACGTGGGTGACCGCATCCCCGGCACCGGTCGCCCGCGCGGACACGGAGACGCAGAGTTCTCAGCCGGGCGTCAGTCGGTGACGGGGGGTATCTGCGCGTCGAAACCGACACCTTGGATGAGGAAGATCAACCCCTCGGTCTCGGATACGCATGCAGTGGTGTGGGCTTGCCTGCCCTTCTGGTACCAGAAACCGCCGGGGCCCAAAGGAATCGGTTCCTCGCCGGGCTTGTAGTTGGCCATCGTGCCCTTGATGACCACGGCAGCGTAATCGGCACTGTGGCTATGCAGGGGACTGACGAAGCCGGGGCTGAACTTGAGGAAGGTCCCGTGCCTGCCGTCGGCCATCTGACCATACGCATCGGCCGCTTCGATCTTGGTGACACCATCCACTCCGCGCTGACCGAAGTCGAAGAACTGCATGTCCTCGGCACGATAGGACGACGAGTCGATCCCCGGCGGGAACACGCCGAAGCCGTCCGCGGGTGACGTCGAGTCATGGTCAGAGGCCACGTGGTCATTCCTTTCACGAGGTGTCACCGTCCGACACTGGGCGGACGGCCAATAGAGAATGCGGGGGGATCAGGCAGGCTCTGCAGTGAAACTGCCTGGGCTGCAGTGGACTTGTCCGACGATAGGAAGTTGCGGTCGTCGTGCGCTGTCGAAATCTTTAGCCGACCGGCGCAGGGTCCGTGCCCACACCGTCAGAACATGGTGTTGTCGTTCTTCGACGTGGCCGGTATCAGCGCGCTGACGTCCCAGTGCTCGACGAGCTTGCCGTCGCTGACCCGGAAGATGTCGACGGTGACATCACCGTGGGGTCCGGACAGACCGGTCCAGTGAGCGTGGACGGCGACGATGTCGCCGTCACCGATGACACGGCGGATCTCACCCTTGGCGTCAGGAAAGGTCGTGAGGAACGCGGTGATGTACGCGCGGAGCCCCTCGACGCCGTCTTCGGCGGCGGGAGTGTGTTGGGTGTAGGTGTCGCCGACGTAGCGGGCGATCGCACCGTCGACGTCGCCGTCGAAATGCGCCTCCTCGTAGAAGGCTGTGACGACCTGCTTGTTGGCCTCGGCCTGGTTGGGGCTGTGAGCAGTCATGGTGTCAGGCGGTCGCGTCGAGCGCTTTAAGGAAGGCCTCGGCCAACGCGTGATCGGACATCGGATTCTGGGCGGTGATCAGCTCGCGGTCGCTTACCACGTACGGGGTGAAGTTCTCATCGGTCGTGACGACGGTGCCGCCGGCGGCCTCCAGGGCGTCGGGCATGTTGAAGTAGAGCTTGGCGTTGAACACGTTGTCTTCGGCGAATTCCTCCTCGCTGCGCGAAAATACGGTCATCCGGTACCCGGTGTACTGCCATCCGTGAGCCAGTTCGCGTGCCTTGGCCTGGTCACCGCCGATCAGCGCGGCCCGGAACTCGCGAGCATTGTCCATCTCGGCGAGCAGGCCCGTCGGCCCGTGACAGATGGCCGCGGTCGGCTTGGCATGGGTGTGGAAGTGGCGCAGGACCTCGCGGGTGTCGGGGTCTTGCATGACGTCGACGACCGGGGCGTGACCGCCGGGGAAGAACAGGCCCGCGAAGCGATCCAGGCCGTCGTCGATCACCGACCGCAACGTGCGGACGTCGTTCATCGCCGGGTGGTCGTTGAAGAAGTCGCGGGCCTTGGTGCGGGCGGCGTTGTCGTTGGCGAAGTACAGCAGGGCGTCGGAATCGGCGTCCATGTGCGGCTTTTCGCCGGTTGGCGTGGCCAGCACGAAGTCGTATCCGGCGGCCACCAACGCCATCAACGGCACGGCGGTTTCGTTGAGGAATTGCCCGATCGTGATGGTGCCGCCGGTCTTGGCCTCCAGTTGGGTGGTGTTGGAGCCGACGACGAGGATGGTGCCCTTGCTCATGGAAGAACTCCCAGGGTGATCGAGGACGCCGCTGCGGACGTCCTATGGGGTGGTGGCGGTCGCTAGTTGACGTGGTTGCGGGTCGGCGGCGGCGACCGGGCCTCGGTATCGGTGGACGATTGACGCCGAGATCTGTGCGGCGATTGCTCGAAAGGGGTAGCGGTTAGGTCGCGGCCGCCGCGGTGATGCGGCGGACGACTTCTTCGGTGGTCCACACCGCGTTGGCCATGAACCGCCAGTTGATCATTGCGGCGTCGTAGCCCGAGCCTTCCTCGTTGACCGCGCCCGCCACGGCGTCGCGGACCATGATGATTTCGAAGCCGTTCTGGATCAGGTTGCGCATGTGATCTTCCAGGCAGAGGTTGGCTGCGGGACCGGCCATGATGACCTTTTCGATGCCACGCCGGCGTAGTAACAACACCAGATCGTTGGTCGGGGCGTAACTGACGTGGCGCGAGGTGACGGTCGTGCCGCTGTCTTCCATGTACTTCCGGAAGCGGTCGGGCACATCGGCGCCCGACCCTGGAACGTCGTCGAAGTGCAGTGGGCTCTGGCGCTCGACGAGTCCGACGTCGAGCGCCAGATCCTCCATCGCGCCCAGATGGGTGTAACCGTGATGGTCATGGGGGAAGAAGTAATGCGGGGACATGAACACAGGAAGGTCGTTGTCCTTGGCGGTGTGCAACAACATCTCCAAGTTGTCGTTGACGTTGTTGCGTATCAACAACTCCTCGATCAGGACGTAGTACTTGCCGCCCTCGGTGAGGAAGTCGTTCTGGATGTCGGCAAGAACCAGCGCAGTGCGCTGGGGATCGATCTCGATGTCAACCGAGTGCTCAAAAAGCATGCTGGAGAGGTCCTTTCGTAACGAATGATGGGCATTCGAAGTCAGCGGACGTTGCGTCGCCTCTGTATCGATGGTCAGCGGTCTCGACGCTCCCACGTTCCGCGAGATGCATTGGTCGTCGCGATCTGTTCGTCGCGGGGTGGATGGGCGGCGTCGATGCGCATAGTCATGGCCAAACTAATGCAACTCCAGATCAGCCACTATCGAAATCTTTAGCGGCCTCTGCTCGGTCGAGACGCGCGGCGCAACCATCCCGTTCCGTGGAGTCGTCGCCTGTCCCCTGCAGACCCACGACCCGCTGGATGGCGCACGTCACGCGCATCAGCTGATGAACGTCTAAAGATCTCGACAGCGCAACACCGCCCCTAGCTCATAGCGTCACCGATGCTCTCACCCGCGCCCCGCCCCCGGTTTCCGCTTACACACAGATCGGATATATCCTTGCCGGACATCGCCATCGGCCATGCAGACCCCGCCGCAGCGGTCGCGGATCCATCGACGGGCCGCGCCCAATGAGTACCTACCCGGTCGTCGAGATGACCACGGACACACTGCTGTCCACCACACGGTCGGTACGTAAACGCCTCGATCTGTCCCGAGACGTCCCCCTGCGGCTGGTGCGCGAATGTCTGGAGATCGCCCTTCAAGCACCGACCTCGGCCAACCGCCAGCACTGGAGTTTCATCGTCATCATCGACCCCGAACAGAGAAGCAAAGTCGCCGAAATCTATAAACGCCAATGGGATTGGCTCGCATCCACACCGTACTCAGTTGGGGGGCGATTCGCCGACGACCCGATGCGGGCACCGCAGCAGGCACGCGCCGCCGACAGCGGCGCCTACCTCGCCGACCATCTCGCCGAAGTCCCCGTCCTGGTGCTGCCGTGCATCGAAGTCGAAGGCGACGGACAGTTCACACCCTCGAACCAGGCCGACACCTGGGGATCGGTCATGCCGGCGGCGTGGAGCTACATGCTGGCTGCTCGCACCCGCGGCCTCGGCACTGCCTGGACGTCACTGTCCACCTCGGCCGAACCCGACATCCGAGCGGTCATCGGCTATCCCGACAACGTCTACCACGCGGCACTGATACCCACGGCTTACTACACCGGAGAGACCTTCAAACCCGGCAAGCGTCAGCCACTCGACGACGTCCTGCATCTCGATACCTGGTGAACCGCGGCCATACCGCCCGCCCCTCGCGTTTCCATCATCCAGCGAAAGGCCCATCATGACCACCGATACCCCAGCAGGCGATCCACTGTTCCTCGTCACCGGAGCAACCGGTCAGTCCGGCAGCCACGCCGTTGCACTGCTGCGCGGACGCGGCCTACGAGTGCGGGCACTGGCGCGGGGCCAGGACGAGCGTGCACAGCGGTTGCGTGAGCTGGGCGCCGAAGTCGTCGAAGTGGACATGTTCAACTACACCCAGATCCGGGACGCCACCGAAGGCGTTCATGCCGCCTACTTCAACTTCCCGCCCGCCCCCGGATACGTCGAGGCCGCCGCTAAGTTCGCCGACGCGGCGACCAGCAGCGGTGTACACGCCGTGGTGGAGATGTCCCAACGCGGCATCCGGCCGGAGATGAGCGGCCGCGTCGGTCTGCAGCACTGGATCGTCGAGCGCCTCTTCGACCGCACCCCGATGGTGACCACCCACCTGCGCGCCACCATCTTCATGCACTGGCTGGAGAACTTCTGGGTCCGCCCGTCCGCCGACGAAGGGCTGCTCCGCCTCCCGGTCGGCGATGCCCGCTTCGCGCCCATCAACACCCTGGATGCCGCCCGCGTCGCCGTCGCGGTCCTACAAGACCCCGACGCACACGACCGCCAACGGTACGACCTCTTCGGCGCCGAGGAACTCGACTGGCACCAGATCGCCGCGAAAGTGCAAGCCACACTGGGCATTCCGGTACGATATGAGTCCGTGGAAATCGCCGACATGATCGTTGCTCTCACCGCTGGCGGTATCCCCGACTGGCTCGTCCACCACCACGCCGATGTCGCGCAGGAAATCCGTGACGGCATCTTCTCGGGGCTGAACGATCTCGTCACGACTATCAGCGGCGCGTCGTCGGCGACCATCGAGCAATCCGTTGACATGAACCGTGCGTTCTACGACACGAACGGCCCGCTGGCGCTCACCGATGCACTCCTGGGACGTCGGTGACGTGAAGCACCGCGGTACCAAGTTCTCCAGTTGTGTCGACGATGTGCGCGCTGATCTGGCCAGTCGCCCTCCGCTCATGCACGCACAAATGGCACAGATCGTGGACCTGCTCGACCGGTCCAGTGCCGCCCACCATCATGCCGCTGTCATCGTCACGCTCCGGTCGCTGATTCCCGACGCCGCTCTACGGCTTGAGACGGCGACAGACTCGCAGGCCATCGGGTACCTGCAGGCGTTCAAAGCCGCGATGATCGAGGCACTAGCGGCTGGCCAACCGTAGCTCCGGCCGCGGATGATGGTGGGGGATCAGGCGCCGCCGACGGGGTATTCGTCTGACGTTCTGGCCAGCGGTCTGAACGTGGTGTTCTGCGGGATCAACCCGGCCGTGACCGCTGCACGCAGCGGCCACAGCTTCTCTCACCCGAGCGACCGGTTCTGGTCGGTGCTGCACCTCGCCGGGTTCACCGATCACCGGCTTCGACCCGAGCACGAACACCAACTGCTCACGTACGGGTGCGGCATCACTGCGGTCGTGTCCCGTCCGACCACGCGAGCTAGCGATATCACCACAGCCGAGATCCACGCGGCAGCACCAGTATTCGAAGCAAAAATACGGCACTATGCACCCAGGACCGTGGCGTTCCTCGGAAAGCGGGCCGTCCACGCGTTGCTGCCCGGCGAGGATCTACCCTGGGGGCCGCAACGGTTCCGCATCGCGGACACGCCAATCTGGTTGCTGCCCAATCCAAGCGGACTCAACCGGACGTTCAGCCTCGACGCGCTTGTCGCGGCCTACGCCGAGCTGCGGCGGCACGTGCCGAGTTAGACCCGTCCGTGGGCCTGCGCTAACTCGACAGCCCGTTTGAGTGCTTCCTCCAGACTCTGGGCAGGATCGGGAGTCAGCAGCGACGGCTGCAGTCTCAGCTCATCGATGTCGGTCACACCCGCTTGATTGAGCCAGACACGCAGATACGTCGATTGATGATCCACGCCGAATTGTGGCGTCTGGACACCCGGAAAGTACACCCCCGCGGTCAGCGCCAATGTCGCGTGCTTGTTCTCCAGCAGGCCGTGGTACCCGGTGTCGGGATCCAAGGTCCACAGCAGACCGGGCTGATGGATCAAGTCGATGTACTGCTTGAGCCGGTAGGGGATGCCCGCGTTCCACATCGGTGACGCAATGAGGTAACGGTCAGCGGCAATGAAACGGCCTGCGATCGCCTCGATCTGATCCCACGCGCTGCGCTGCACGCCGTCGAGTCCCGCGCCGGCGATGACGTTCATCTTCGCGGCGGCCTTGTCGCCATCGAAAGCCGGCAGATCGGCGTCCCACAAGTCGAGGACGTCCACCTCCAGAGTCGGATTCACCGCCGTCAGGGCATCAAGATATGCCCGAGCGACACGAATCGACCCCGAGTCGCCCTTGCGTGGCGATCCCTGAACGAACAGAAGCTTGGTAATGCTGCACCTACCTGCCATCCCATCGGCCACCCCCGAGCGGGATCGGCCGGACAATCCGAACGGCGCAAAGCTACAACGGCCACCACGGGCAGCACTATCAAAATCTTTCGCACCCCGCACACCGGTTTCCAGAATGGTTGAAAGTGGTGTCACCGGAGACGTATTCGGCCCGGTGGCGAATCTGCACAGACTGCTCGCAAGGTTGATCGGCTGATGTTCGACGCACCGCTGAGACTGACGAGGGACACATCCATGGCGTACTCGCGGAAACGCGTCGTGACGACGTGAGCGACGCACTGAACGGACTGACCCGCAAGAAGTACCGCGCTGCCGACCGGCAGATACTCGACGAGGTTTTCGACCAGAGCCTCGTGGCGACGCTATCGACGGTCGTCGACGGACAACCCTGGGTCATCCCCACGTTCGTGGCCCGCGCCGGTGACGAACTGTTGCTTCACGGCTCAACGGGTGCGGGAGCCTTAAGCCACGTCGCCAACGGTGCACCCGTCGTCCTCAGCGCCTTCATGCTCGACGGGCTGGTCGTCGCCGAGCGAGCATTCGATCACTCCGCAAACTATCGCTCCGCCGTCGTCCGCGGCACCTGCACAGTGGTCGACGACACGGATGCTGCGGCGACGCTCGACACCTTCACTGACCGGATGCTGCCCGGACGCTCGGCAGAATGCCCACCCCATACCGATCAGGAACTCGCGGCCACCTTCGCGCTGAAACTGGCCATCGAGCAGGACAATTGGGTCGCCAAGCAGCGCACTGGACCACCGTCGTCGCCGAGTCCTACTCAATGGACGGGCGTCATTCCGACAACGACAACGTTCCAGCCGCCGATATCGGACTCTGCACATCCAGTACCGGCCTCCGTACGACGCTTAGCGCGCTAAGCGCGCCCGCGTCGCCCGTCGTCGAACGTCACCCCCCGGCCCGCAGGTGGCCACTTTCAGCCCCACCTGTACACCCTCGATCAACCCAAACCGCCAAGCCTCTCCACCCGCACCAACGCGCTCATGCCAGACGGCCGAAAATCTCACTGTCATGTCCAATTGGACATCAGATTGAACCGCCCCGGGGAGTCCGGAGACCTTCTGGTGTGAGAATTCAGCCGGCGGCTGGTCTCCGGCATTGAGCGTAGTAGGCCGCCTCGAGCTCGGCGGGTGGAATATCACCGCAGTACTCAT
>Ga0105239_10007426_pt1 | contig 12574 bp, 13 predicted proteins | sample KBSC44metaG_FD_92761 | JGI IMG/M metagenome (GOLD analysis project Ga0105239, IMG submission 92761) | Corn rhizosphere microbial communities from Kellogg Biological Station, Michigan, USA - KBS C4-4 metaG | ecosystem: Host-associated > Plants > Roots > Rhizosphere > Soil | place: Michigan, USA...
ACGACATCCGGGTTCATCTCACGCGCCAAATCTGTCGGCAGATTGTCGACCAATTCGCCATCGACAAGCAAGCTATCTCCAATGCGGACCGGATCGAAGATTCCCGGCAGGGACATGGTTGATCGCATCGCCAAACCGACGGGACCGGATGAGAACACATGGGCCTTTCCGGTAACCAAATCGGTAGCGACACAGCGGAAAGGGATGGGGAAGTCGTCGAATGATTTTGCGTTGGAGTAGGGAAGTGTTTCCCGGTCAATGAGCAGGCTGATCTGATGTCCAGCATTCAACCCGGATGGGAGCGAAGCCCCTTTTTTGAATCCAATGGCCAGAGTGCTTTGAACCGCGCGGGCATCCTCTTTGCGGCGGAAGGAGAGATCTTCAAAGGGGGTTGCGCCTCCTAGAAGCAGAGGCCAGTCCATTTTTTTGACGATCCCTTCTATGTCGTCGGGACTCTTGCCAGTCGCGTACAAGCCTCCCACCAGTCCCCCCATGCTGTTGCCGGAGAGAACGTCAACGGGAATGTGGTGCTGCTCAAACCATCTGAGCACGCCGATGTGGGCCAGCCCCAGCGCGCCACCACCTTCAAGCGCAACGCCGACCTTCATTCGCGTGGGATGATTCGCGGGAGTGGTCTGGGCGATTGCAGTGAGGGAGGACAAAATTATGAAAGCGAAAACCGCGAGTCCAATTCCGGTGTTGCGATACTTCCGAAAGAGAGTGCCAGCATATGGATGAATGCGATTCATTTGAACTCCGGGTTCTTGAAACTGAATCACAACCTTACTCAGTATCCGACCCTTCCCGCTCGAATCAGCGCGGAGAAGTCGGGTGACTGGTTTGCCGTGTGGGCCACTTCGTTGATATGGGCGCGTTGCTTCAACTCAGCGAAGGGAAGTCCGCCTGTGACGAGACGTCCGCGGTTATACAGCAAGTGATCGATGGAGCCGTTTATCAAGTATTGATAGCTCCAGGGCTGAGGGTTGGCGGTTACAGCCGTTAGCTGCCTGTCCAGCGTGGTAGTGCAGTTTCTTGTCACTTCGTTGTACCATTCGGGATTCTTATGCAACTTATTGAGATAGTCGACGTAGGTGTAGAAAATCGCACGAGTGACCTTGGGATCCGCATTGATGCGGTACATGTAGACTTCTTCGTCTTTGCGGTAATTGGTGCGGAGGCGAATCAAGTCGCGTTCGTCCGCCACGACGAATATCAGCCCGAATTGACGAAAGGTTCCAAGGATGGTCGAGTATGACTGCCCGGGTCTGTAGCGCGCCTCAATGGAGAATGCAATATGCGTGTTGTCTCCAAACTGGAAGCTGACGATTGGGTGGCTCGCAAAGCTCAGACCCCAGTTCGTCAAGAAGAAATCAACGGCTCGAAGCTGGGAAAGATCGAGTGTGCGATCGCTCCAGCAATTCGAGTACTCGGTTTCGGTACGGTAGTCACAGTTGCGCAGATTGTGAATCGTGATCCGGTCTCCGTCGATTTCAGTCCAGGCGGTTCGATCAGCATCGGGTTGCCACGCTCCACTGTTTGACGGTTTGAGAGTAAGCCACCACAAGAGCACACAAACGAAGCTGGCGAGGCACAGGATTACAGACCAGCGGGACATTTTGAACTTAATGAGGATCGCGATAATGGCGAGGATATAGATGACTGTCAACGGGACCCGCAGCGACGCGATTCGAAAATCTATGTAAAGAGCTGCTGTGGCCCACAAGACAAGAAGTGCCAGAACAATCCAAATTGCTGTAATTCCAATCGCTCGAAGTACCCGCACCCAAGCAGGTGGATGGACAGGGCGGTGGTTAAGAGGAACGCGATCCCCTTTACGATCAGTGCTCATCTGGAAACCTTTTGCAGTGCGAGCGCGCATGGAGGACTGTCCCGATCCCCGTCCGCCGGTTGCTTTTGCCTGATGGACTACTACAGGATGATGGTGCAGGTGGCAAACGAGAACTGTCAGTTCTACCAGTTTCTGCGAAACGTGGTTCGGGCCCCCCTAACGAGCTATGCTGCCGGCGATCACCTCGATCGTGGCAGCGACCTGAATTGTTCGTCTATGACGTAAATTCGAGCGGTGCGATTATCGACGCGATGTTTCAATTTCAAGGGAGCCGCCGCAGTGATTGTGAAGGAGATGGCTCGGGACCATCGCTTTCACAAGTTCAAAGGGGGAACTGGCCCAGGCGATTATTGGGCTTTGTCCGGAGCTCTCGCGGCGGTGCCGAGGCGATTCTCGCAAGTCTCCCAATTCTCAAAAGTGCACTCATTCTTGCGGCATTCAAATTCGCACACTGCAATGTCTTTCGGCACTGTCTGGATGATTTGGCCGGTGATCCAGGGCCATATCCGTCGCAACTGTTCAGTCTGCATCATCGGGAACCCCGCACTTGAGTTGACTAGCTCACCGGATAACTATGGCACCGTCCCCTTCGACTTGTTGTGATGTGGCTCACATCTGGCGTTGTTCAATCATTTGTGGGCACCTGCGGTCCGGCTCCGGCGAGTCCCGGTGAGTTGCGGTTGCAAAAAGACGGCGATGCGTTGTGTGACGGGTACCCGCGCGTGCTCCTATTCCCGCCTAAGACGCTGTTCTGGTAATGGCGATGACGCTGATGTCATCCTCCTGACCGAAGTTTTGCGCAGCGGTTGCGAGCGCGCCGACGCTTGCCGATTCGCGCATCAGGTCGTCGATGCGTTCGAAGCCGAAGAGTCTCCCATTGACGTCGGTGGCCTCCGCAATGCCGTCGGACATCAGCATGAGCTGGTCGCCCTCCGCAAGGTTGAAGCGCATTACCGAGAACACCGGATCTTCGATCATGCCGAGTGGGAGCGATCCTTCGATCTCGACCGGCCGACCGTTGAGATACGGAGGCAGATGTCCGGCGTTGGCCAGCGTGGCGCCTCCGTCCGCGCCTATGCGCAACGCGAGGCAGGTGGCGGCTGCGTGACTACGGCCGCACAGCCGCTGATTGAGCACCTTCAGCACAACCAGGGGATCGGGATCGAACTGCGCCGAAGTGCGGATCGCGCCGACAAGCAGCGCTACTAGCATTCCCGCCTGCAGACCCTTGCCGGCCACATCGCCGGCAACAATCAACATGCTGCCATTGGAGGCGTGCGGGAGGATCTGGAAGAAGTCGCCGCCCACCTCGCGCGCCGGGCGATACTCGCTCTCAATGGCCAGCCCCGGAAGTGTGGCGATGGGCTCGGGCAGGATCACCCGCTGCACCTCCTGGGCCTGCTTCACATCGAGTTCCATCAACCGCTGCCTCAGCACTGTCACCAGCAGGCGCCGCAGTAGCAACCCGGCAATTACGAACGCCAGCAGCAGGTTGGCGATGTCCCCGAGTGTGACTTGCACGCCAAACGGATACCACGTCAGATTGATATGCAGAAAGTTGAAGTCATCCCAAAACTGCGCAACTCCCCACAGGACCACAGCAGGCAGGACTGACCAGCCTTCCACTCCCTTTTGCCGAATACCTTGAACGATGCACACAAACATCAGCGGCAGGAAGAGGAACTTGGTAGCGAGATAAACGCTGCCAAAGGCGGCACTGACGGAATGCGGAAGGACCGTGAAGACCAACAGGTTCCGGTTGAGGGCAGTCGAGATCGCAAACAAGAGAGCCAGCGCCGCGGCCGCCCGCGGCAGCCACGCCGGGCGATGAAGGCCAAACCAGCTCCACCACACCATGACCCATGCTGCGTAGATCAGCGGACGCAAAACAACGAACCGGATCGGATCCCCGGTTGCTATGCCCATGTATTGCTTGGTGTCGAGGAGGACCACCAAAGCATCGAACATCGCGGTAAGCAAGAAGGCCGTCCCTAGCCAGAGGTAGACCCGGTCTGAGCGGTCAAAGAAGATCAGGCTGAAGGCCATGAGAGCGAACAGCCCGAACGCTATGGCCGAGACTAGAAGGTCAGCGACTGCGCGGAGGGCATCAAGCCAGCGAAGCTGATGGTTGGCCGTAACCGCGCCTGCCTCACCTAGTAGCGGCGCGGTGCGCAAACCGCCAACATCGGGGTAGTTTGCCGGTGTGGAGGGTTCCATCCAAACGCGGAACGCCAGCACGCGGGGGTTTGAGGGGTTGGCCGGTTGTGGCAGAGCAAACCTCATCGGCTGCGTGTTGTAGACGACCGGCCTGCCAGAGGAGAAGCCGCCGAAGCTGCCAAGTAGAATTCCATTCTGGAAGACCTGGTAGCCGTCGTCCACGCCGGGAGGGCCCTCAAGGGCAAGGCTTTTTCCTGGAGGTGCGTCCACCTGCACGCGGATTCGATACCAAGCGTAGCCCCAGTGACCAGCATGCCCGCGGTTCGTCCAGCCCGGCACCATTCCCGAGACTCCATATACGGGGTCGAGGGTCGCATCGCGTGGCGTCAGGTCCACCGTCTCCCAGGTTGAATCATCAAAGGTCGGCTCTGACCACAGCGGGGAATGGTGTACGGGATCGATCGGCGAGTCGCCAACGTGAAACTTCCACGGTCCGTAGAGTGGCTCCGCGGCGTCACCGATGACTACGTGCTTGATCGGTGCAGTCTGAGTCTGAGCATCTGCCGCCAGGGCCAAGCGAGTGTCAGCACTAACGCACGCAAGCAACAAAAGAGGGAGAGAAAAATGGTAGCTCTGCGCCACAAGGGATTCCTCTGCGCTCCAATAACTGGTGCTGCAGACACTATACGCAGTCTCGAGGGCGCGTTTTTGGTTCTCGCAGTTGGAACGAAGGGACTTGAGCCTAGATGCGGGCCCGGTCGGAAGGGGATGAACGAAATAGTGCCCAGAGGAGGTTCCAGAGGGTCAAACCAAGCAGAATAGCTAGCAAGACCGCAACTCCGACAGGGCCAATATAGGACGATTTTGGCACCGTAAGAACAGCAATTGGCCACGGTACAAAGAGGATTACGATTTCTCGAATCCAGAAAGTCTGCCAGTCGATCCGAGCTCGGTAATCCAGCATGAGGGCAGTAAGCCGCATCGGATGCCTCCTTCGCGCTTCCATCCAGCGTGGGAAAGTACGAAATCATGTTGGCGTTGGCGGAACTTGCAAGACCAACGGAGAGGTGAACATAAGTACGCGCGGAATTGAGACGCCACCCTCTAAGCGCCCGGTTGAAGGAGCCGCATAGAGTCCGCGCAGTTCAAAGACTACTCGGCGGCTCATCTCGATTCGTTGAGAAGTAGGCCATTTCTTCAAGCACTCCGTGTGGGGAATACCATGTCCTGGTGTCAAACCCGGATATTCTTGCTAACTTGGCGCTGTTGCGCTTCACAAGGGTGAACGTTACAGGAGCCCGCCTCTTGAAGCATCCGCGCCAGCTTCTCAAAATTGAACCGGTTGATATGTTTGTCCGACCGCTACCAATTGAGATCAACCAAGCCTTTGAGTTTGGTCCGCACGAACCTACCAGCGTCCCAACGATGAAATGCGGGTTGGATACTATCTAATTTGCGCCCGCGTGGGAATCCCCGGAACCCTGGGGAAAACACTTTACACCCTGAAAGAGCGAATGCCAAGTCAGGATTTCTTAATCAGGAATTTGACTTCCAGGAGTGATATTTCTTCTGGTAGGTGCTGACATCGGAAGGCGCGTTTCTCTTTGAGACATTTGCGTAGATGGTTCTATCTATTTGTAGGCTGTAATGGTGCGCCCGGAGAGATTCGAACTCCCGACCTACTGATTCGTAGTCAGTCGCTCTATCCAGCTGAGCTACGGGCGCACACTATTGGCCTCTTGCGAAACCATTGACAGATTATCAGGGATTCAGCGGTGACGCAATTGAAGCGTCAGATCACAGGGGCTGGCTCGGGAGCCGGCGGGGGCGGGGTAAGCTGCACCTCTTCAACGACCTGAAGACCAGCTTGACGAACGAGTTGCGCAACGGCTGCGGCGTTGAGCCGTGTGGCATCGTACTCCACGCGCAAGGTGCTTGTGGCGCGATCAAAGGTGAGACGGCGGATCCCGTAGACCTCGCGTGTGTTGGCTAGTGCAAATGTCGCGGCCTCAGTGGGCGGAGCGGCGTAGCGAAAGAGAATATCCACCGTGGTCATGGAGCAATGATAGCAAGCTGGTGCCCCGGTTCTTCTTACTAGAGGCTGTTGAGGTAGGAACGAATCTCAGGATTTGACCAGTCAGGATCGCCGACAATCTTGCGCCGTATGACGCCTTTCTTGTCGATGATGTACGTCTCGGGCCATCCCTCGGTATGGTAAAGCTTCGCTGCCGACTGGTTGGGGTCGCGGACGCTGGTGAGGTCGACATGGTGTCGCGCGAGAAAGCGGGTGTAGGCACCGGGATCCTCGTCGATGCTGACAGCGAGCACGGCAAGATCGGGCCGATCATGCTGTAGCTGGAGGAGAGCTGGTATTTCCTGGACGCAGGGTGCGCACCAGGATGCCCAGAAGTTGAGCAGGACAACGCGGCCGCGATAACTGGCAAGATGAATTGACGTGGTTCCATCGGAGACGGTGAAGTCGGGGGCCATCTTGCCAGTCTGGTCCGGATGAGCGCCCCGGTCGCAACCGGAGACGACGGCCAACGCGATCAGGCAGCCGAAGGTGAGAGAACGAGGGAAACGCACATCCTTATAATACTGAGCGATAGGTAGGACACGAAAGGGCAGGGGCAATGGCAATCGATAGGCCGGAGTCAGAGGGGACACTGGGGGTGCGGACCTGGAAACCTGTTCTGGGACTCTCGGATGAGCCCAGCGTGCCTTTGGCGATACCAGTGGCCAGGGGGACGATCTATGACCAGCCAGAGCCCGAAGAGTTGATCGAACTGACGGTTATTATTCCAGCCCGAAATGAGGAGCAGCGCCTTGGCGCTTGCCTCGAATCGCTTGTCAGCCAGTCGGAAGAGATTTTCAAGCTGGGGCGAGACTGGGAACTCATCGTGGTGGATGATCAATCGACCGACCGCACTACTGACATTGCCCGGAGCTTTGCCGGCGTCACGGCGACGCGGGCAGGCCCGCTGGAGAAGGGCTGGACGGGGAAGAACAACGCAATCTGGACTGCGGCGCGGAAGGCGCGGGGACGCTGGCTGCTGTTCACGGATGCAGATACTATTCACGAGCCAGGAGATCTGCACAGGGCCATGCATGAGGCGGCACGGCATAACGCGGGAGTGTTGAGCTATTCTCCGCGGCAGATCGTAACGGGGCTGGCACAACGAACGCTGATGCCGCTGGTTTTTTCCGAGTTGGCGCTGGCGTATCCGCCGGCGAAGGTTTCGGATCCAAACCAGCGAATCGCCGCGGCGAATGGGCAGTTTCTGCTGGTGGAGCGGGAAGCCTATCGGCGACTGGGGGGACACGCCGCTGTTGCGGACAACGTGCTGGAAGATGTCGCACTGGCGTTTCTGGCGAAGCGGCGAAAGGTGGGACTTCGATTTCGTTACGCCCCTGATGCCGTCGCAACAAGGATGTACAGCACGACAGAGGCGATGATTGAGGGTTGGACCAAGAACCTGGCGTTGCTTTTCAACAATGCCCTGGCAACGGCTTTATGGCGGGTGCTGGATATCGCGCTGCTCGTTGGGTTGCCGTGGCTCGCCGTAAGGATGTGGGACGCACGGTTCGGGGCGCATTCGCTGCAGTGGCTGGGTGCGGGCTGGGTGCTTGCCATTCTTTGGGTGCGAAACCTGTTCCGGTTTTATGGGCGCGTGGCGAAGTCGAACTTCCCGTTTGTGGACTGCGCCTTGTCGCCGCTCGGGCTGCCGTTATTTGTCCTTCTGCTATATAGAAGCTGGTTCAAGCATCGTGTTGTAAAGCAGGTAAGCTGGAAAGGGCGGACGTATCCCGGGTGACATTCGAAAGGGGTAAGTGCCTGATGCCTAGTCGGATATGGCGCAATCATTGCGGAATTAGATGAAGCGTCACGGCCTTTTCGGCATCTCTTTTAAAGGGGATGGGATGATTGAATTGACCAGACGCGCGACCTTTTCAGCTTCGCATTACTACTGGAACGATGCGTGGACAGAAGAGAAGAACGAAAAGGTGTTCGGGCGGTGCGCACGTCGCAATGGGCATGGTCATAACTACACGCTTGAGGTGACCGTTGCAGGGGTGCCCGATGCGGTTACGGGGTTTGTAGTTGATCTGAAGTGGCTCAAGGACGTGATAGAGAAAGAAGTTCTCTCGGTTTACGACCATCGCCATTTGAATCTGGAGGTCCCGGAATTTGTCGACACGAAAGTGATTCCGACGACGGAGAATATCGCGATTGCGACCTGGAAGCGGCTCGACCCTGCGGTGACGCGGGCAGGTGGGGCGCGTCTGAGTCGTGTGCGCGTTTATGAGACGCCGGAGATATTTGCCGAATATAAAGGGGGCTTGTGATTGCAAAAGCGTACTTCGGACGGCGATACGCTTTGAGCGCGAGCCACCGGCTGCATAGCGATTTGTTATCGGAAGAGGAGAACCGCACGACCTATGGCAAGTGCAACAATCCTTTTGGACACGGGCACAACTATATCGTCGAGGTGGTGGTGGGGGGGGAAGTTGATCCCGAAACGGGCATGGTTTTGAATATGGCGACTCTCGATGAAGTGGTGCAACACAATGTGTTGGAACGATTTGACCACACGAATTTGAACTTCGATCCGATGTTTGTGGACCGGGTGCCGACAACAGAGAATCTATGCAGGGAGATTTTCCGGCTGCTTGAAAAGTCGCTGCCGAAAGTTGACCTGGCGCGCGTGCGTGTAGAAGAGACTGAGAATAACTTTTTCGAGTTTTGTGGCGACTGAATCAGTACGACAGGAATAAGGCCCGATTCCCTGGGCTGGAGGACGAGGAAAATGGCGCATCCGATCGCGGTGAGCAAATCAATTCGCAGGGCAGTAGAAAGTGACTCAGGACTCGCTGGGTTCAGCACACAGGAGATGTACCGCGAGATTCTGAGCCGGCTGGGTGAGGATCCTGCTCGCGACGGACTTGCTGCGACACCCGCGCGTGTTGAGAAGTCGATGGCTTTTTTGACGAAGGGCTATAGTGAGGATCCTACGAAGATACTGCGCGGAGCCATGTTCGACGTCGACTACGACGAGATGGTGATTGTGAAAGACGTGGAGATGTTCTCGTTGTGTGAGCATCACATGCTGCCGTTTTTCGGCAAGGTGCATGTGGCGTATATTCCCAACGGGAAGGTCATCGGGCTTAGCAAGATTCCTCGACTGGTCGAAGTGTTCGCGCGACGATTGCAGGTTCAAGAGCGCATGACGCGACAGATCGCAGACACGATCCAGGAAGCCATTGCGCCGCAGGGTGTGGGCGTCGTGATTGAAGCGAGGCATCTGTGCATGATGATGCGAGGCATAGAGAAACAGCATTCGTCTACGGTGACTTCGGCGATGGTGGGATGCTTCCAGAAGAAGGAAACCCGCGCTGAGTTCCTGTCGCTTGTGAGACAGCCTGCGGCGGGCGCTTGGTGATTGGGTCCGTTCGTCTAGAGTAGTTAGGTGAATGGACTTCTTGTAATCGATAAGCCCGGCGGCATGACCAGCCACGATGTGGTGAGCAGGCTGCGCAAGATCACCGGAGAGAAATCGATCGGGCACCTTGGCACGCTGGACCCCATGGCGACCGGCGTTTTGCCACTGCTGCTGGGGAAGTTTACGCGGCTGGCGCAGTACTTTTCTTCCGCAGAGAAGTGCTACACGGGAACGATTCGTTTCGGTTTTGCCACAGACACCTATGACTCCGAGGGAGAGCCGGTCGGGCTGAAGCAGACGCCTGCTCTACGGCTCGAGGAAGTGCGCGCAGCGGCTGTTCGCTTTCACGGCGAAATATCACAACGGCCGCCTGCATTCTCTGCCAAGAAGGTCGGCGGTATCCCCGCGTACAAACTGGCGCGGGCGGGTGAAGCTGTGGAGTTGAAGCCGGTGACAATTCACGTTAGTTCCTTTGAGATTGCCGAGCTTAACGGAGATCAGGCAACGTTTGCGCTGTGCTGCAGCGCAGGGGGGTATGTTCGTTCTGTTGCACACGAATTGGGGGAAGTGCTCGGTTGCGGCGCGCATTTGAATGGATTGAGACGCACTCGCGCGGGAGTCTTTGACCTTGAAGATGCGCACACTTTGGATGAGATTTCGGATTACGTTGGCGACTTGAACGGTCTTGAGGAACTCTGTTGCATTCATCCGAGGTGTTTGTTGCCCGAAATGCCTGCTGTCTGCGGCGACCATCTTGCTCTGGGGCGACTGCGGAATGGTGCGCAGGCGAATCTGCCGGAATTCTCGGAGGCGTCCTTGGTGAAGGTATTCGCCGGGCAGAGAGAGTTGGTAGGAATCGCCAAGAGGATCGCGGGGACGTTGTTTCAGCCAGTGGTGGTGATGGGCTGAATTGTTCGCAGAACAGGGTCCCTCGTTGTGAAGTGAAGCTTGGAGTTTCGACCTCTGGAAAATATCCGGGGAAAAAATGCCTGTCGAAGGAATTTCGATCCTTCGACAGGCATTTTTTGTCAGCTCCCCGGCTTGGGTTCGGTTATTCGCAGAACCGGCATTTCCTTGTCGCCTATCTTCAGCATGAACTGATTTACCGCGCCCTTGTTATCAACGACGAAGTGGATCTCAGATGCAGCGTCGTTGAAATAGAAGTCGGTGTCGGAGGTTGCAATCATTCCGAAGGGAGCGGGTTGTCCTGGGCTCATCCCATACAGCCGATCGTTGCGCATTGAGATCTTGATTTCCAACGGTCCGAGCCGATAGTTGCCGACATAGCGAGCTAATACCTCTGGTGTGGGATGAACAATCTTGTGCTCGGCCGGTACCTGATATCTTTCCCCGAAGAGGATCGCGGTCAGGTCCTGGACAACGGAAATGTAGGTTGACGTTTCGAAGTTGCTCAAGACGACCAGCACTGCATCGTCCTTGGGAAATCGCTTGAACTGGGAAACGAATCCGTTTACCCATCCCCCATGGCCGAGGTAGGGATGGCCGAAGTCGTCCCCAATCATCCAGCCGTAGCCGTAGTCTGCTTCTATCGGAAGAGGCGGAGGAGCAACATAGTGGCTGTACGCAGTCCAGGCTTTTGCGGTGATAGCAGAACTGAAGAGCTTGTCTGATTGCAGGAGCCGGTCGAAGCGGTACATATCATCGACTGTGGAGCGCATAGCGCCCGCAGCGGCGGACCAGGCTGGATCTCCAAATTTCGCATTGACCAGAAACTCGCCATCGAAGTTATATCCATTGGCACGATTCGGCACGAGAGGCGCAACGTGGTCGAATGCCGTATGGGTCATTCCGGCTGGACGCAAGATATTTTCAGTGAGGTAGTTCTCGTAGGATTGCCCAGAGACCTTTTCGATGATTCTGCCAAGAAGAATGTAGCCGGCGTTGCTGTAGCGCATCGTTGCTCCGGGCTGACTGAGCAGTGGTTTGTCGGAGTATTCCTTGAGAGCGTTTTCGACGTGTTGGTTGTCGCTGAAATCGCTGTATGCCTTTCCGTTGATGAAGTCGGGAATGCCGGACTTGTGGCAGAGCAACTGGTGAATGGTGATCGCGTCCCATGCTTTCGGCAACTCGGGGATGTACTTCACCACGGGATCATTGACCTTCAGCTTTCCTTTTTCTTCGAGTTGCAGGATGCTCAGTGCCGTGAACGACTTGGTGATTGACCCGATGCGGAAGACACTCTCTGGGGTGTTCGGCACGTTCTGCTCGAAATTGGCCATGCCGTAGCCCTTGCGAAGCAGGACTTTGTCACCCTTCGCAATGAGGACTGCACCAGAGAAGCGCCCTTGATGAGCCCAGGTAGTGAGATATTCGTCGGCCTTTGTGGTGATGTCCTGGCCTGACGCAAGTGACGCGATGGAAAGTAGGAAGGCAATACTCACAAGGAGACCAGTTCTAGCACGCATACGAGTCCCTTTCTCTTTAACAAGACCGATTGGAATACGGATTGATACGGACACAACCCTCGTCCAGTTCCTATATGCCTGTCGGTGAAGGTAGGGATGTATTCGTTGTCACAATCTGATAAGACAATGGGCCGTCGGTGGTTATCGCAGCGAATCCGAGGACAGGACTCGTGAGGCGGATGGGACTTTGCCTCAGTTAGCCACTAAGCGACGGGACTGAAACTACTTTGAGGGGCTCGATTCGATTAGCGTAACTGGACCGAGCATGCCGGATGGCAATGGTTGGAGGTTCTCCATGCCTTGCGGGACAAAGAGTAGGCCGTAGCGAGCTCGAAGCAGTCTATAGTCCGGGAGATGTTGGCCGGCGAGCGCGTTGATTGCAGTGTTGCCAACGATCACGCGCAGCTCGTTTGTGCCTTCACGAATGTAAGTGGTGATGTCGATGCGGAAGGGCGGACGCCACACAACTCCAGCGAGTTTTCCATTGACGTAAACTTGAGCTGCCTCATGTACGGGCGGTTCAATGTAAGCTTTCATGTTATGCTCCCCCGGCGGAGAGGGAAGAGGCTGCCTTGTGCCGTTGCCAAAATCGAGAAGGATCCGCGCCCCCCTACGCTGGTATGCGGGCGTCAGATTGAATGTCTTCTGATATGTTGCGAGACCTGAATAGTACTTGGTTTTTGGATTGTCGCTCCATGATG
>Ga0105239_10007429_pt1 | contig 12571 bp, 10 predicted proteins | sample KBSC44metaG_FD_92761 | JGI IMG/M metagenome (GOLD analysis project Ga0105239, IMG submission 92761) | Corn rhizosphere microbial communities from Kellogg Biological Station, Michigan, USA - KBS C4-4 metaG | ecosystem: Host-associated > Plants > Roots > Rhizosphere > Soil | place: Michigan, USA...
GGAGGCGCGCGATCTTGCCCGGCGCGGGTTTCTATTGCGAGATTCCAGGGGCGAAGTGGCAATCCGCCGCTGGTGGAATGGCCACAGTGCGGTGCTGGATGCCACGCATCCTCGCGCAATCGAGTGGCTTGATGCACGTTTCGACGAACTGGTCGAGACGTACGGCATTGTGGGTTTCAAGATGGACGGCGGCGACGTCGATGCTTACCAGGCCGATGACCTAGCCTTTTCGCCGACGAGCCCGGCGGGCCATTGCGAGGCTTGGGGACGTATTGGTGCGCGGCGACCCGTGTCGGAGTACCGCGCTTCATGGAAGCTCGGAGGTGGTCCCGCGATTCAGCGGTTGCGGGACAAGCACCATCGCTGGGGGCGCGATGGGTTGGCGGATCTTATCCCAAACGGCCTCGCGCAAGGGCTGGTCGGGCACGCGTTTGTGTGTCCCGACATGGTGGGGGGTGGGGATATCGGCACGTCGTTCGGAACGGCGGTCGATGCCGAGCTCTTCGTGCGAACCGCCCAGTGCTCGGCCCTCTTCCCGATGATCCAGCTTTCTATCGCGCCTTGGCGGGTGCTGGACACTGAGCACCTATCTTTTTGCCTGGAGGCCTTGCGGCTGCGGGCTCGGTTTGTGCCGGAGATCCTTGAATTGGCGCGGCATGCGGCCATGACCGGAGAGCCGATCATGCGTCATCTCGCTTACGTCTTTGGCGGCTTCGAGGATGTCGCGGACCAGTTTCTTCTCGGCAATGACGTGCTCGTGGCTCCCGTTTTAGAACCAGGAGCGCGGTCGAGACGGGTGGTGTTTCCCCCCGGACAGTGGATTTCCGGGGAGGGCGAGCGCTTCTCCGGACCGTGCGAAGCCGTCGTCGATGCTCCTCTCGGGCAGTTGCCTTGGTTTAGAAGAACATGTTGATTCTCTCGGCCCTTTTGCTGGCTTCGACTCAAGTCATCCACCCCGCGCCTGCGCCGGGGCCCTTGGATAATCCGCTCAAAGGTTGGTGCAGCTATCCCGACGCAGGCCCCATCACCCAGCCCTACTCGATGGTGTTCCTGTACGTGCCATGGAAGGAGCTGGAGCCGGCGCGCGGCCAGTACGCGTTCGACGCATGGGAACGGAAGACGTGGAACACCGAGGCGGCGCGGGGCAAGCACATCGTCTTCCGGGTCTTCATCGACTATCCTTCGAGGCCCTCCGGCTTGCCGGATTGGCTGCGCTCCGAAGGGGTCAAGGTGACCCACTACAAAGAGGAAGGTGGGGGCGAATCGCCGGACTATGACGACCCTCGGATGGTGGACGCCATGCGCCGATTGATCGCGGCCTTGGGCCGCCGGTACGACCATAACCCGCGTGTCGCCTTCGTAGAATTCGGCCTCCTCGGGTTTTGGGGGGAGTGGCATACGTACCCGCGCACCGAACTTTTCGCCAAAGAGGGCACGGTCAGAGCGGTCTTGGATGCCGCGCACCAAGCCTTCCCGGACAAGATGGTGATGAACCGGTACCCATCCGGATACGGCGGTCGCCAGAAGTGGCTCGGCTTCTTCGACGACATGTTTCCGGAAGACACGGATGGTAAGGAGAACTGGGAGTTCTTGCCTCGCCTCCGCGCGTCGTCGCGACAGGACGCCTGGAAGACGGTTCCGTTTGGCGGCGAGATGGTTCCCCATGCCGCCAAGCGCCTTCTAGGCTCCGATCTTGCCTTGACGATGAAGGAAGTCGAAACCGGCCACTTCTCCTGGATCGGCCCTTATACACCCGCCATCGCCGGCATCACGGAGCCGGATCTCCTCGCCCGAAGCCAAGCCATGGTTCGCCGTCTGGGGTACGAGTATCGACTGGATGAGATCAAGTTGCATCAGGATGGGCGCGACCTAGAGGTGGAAATAAAGGGACAGAACCAAGGCGTTGCGCCGTTCTACTATCCTTGGCCCGTCGAGATGGCGCTTGAGGACTCCCGAGGACGGATCGCCCAGCAATGGACCGTGAAAGCAGACATCCGTTCCTGGCTCCCTGGCTCGTTCTATTTCCATTCTCACGCGCAAATAAATGGGAACGCTGGGACATACCGCCTCATGCTGGGTGTCCGAGATCCCTGGACGACCAAGCCGGCGATTGGCTTTGCAAACGCGCTACCCCGCCGCAACGGCTGGACGGTACTCGCGGACGTCCGCGTCGGTAAGTGAGAATCCTTATCTCTTGAAGCTTCGGACGAAGAGCACCCCGGCGACCGTGTAGACGATCGACCGGCCATTGGGACAGCCAGGAGTTCTGGGCGGATACGGCGACGAGGGTCATCCAGCGCTTGTCGCCCCGATAAGTGGAGCCGCCAATGCTCTCGCATAGTCTCTTTTCGTCGCTGCAGCCGCACGGGTAAAACTGCGCAAGTGAATCAGGAGCAAGTAACGGCCTTGGCGTTTTGGCTGGGCGAACAGAGTCGAGCACTAAACCTAGTGATCGACTATCGCGATTTGACCCGTCCCGAACAGGCTGTGAAGCTGATTTGGGAGTTGGAGGCGGAAGTCAACAATGGGGGATTCTCGCAGTACTACTTTAACTCCGCTGGGGATCATGCCAATGAAGCCGTGTTTGCCCTTCTTGCCATAGGGGCCAAAGCTTGCGCCGAGATCGTCGGACGAGCGAACCAGGCCTGGAGTCTCGGCCCGGTTCCAACCGACCGAGAAGTTCGAATGGAGGCGATCGCAGAACAATTTGGTGAAAAGGAAGAGGAATACTGGCACAGATTAGACGAACAGTTTTACGAGTACCCGGATGACCTCCAAACGCTCATGGTTCAATACGCGATCGCTCGTCAAAAGGAAATCGCCGGCTTTCCCGAAGCCATCACTAGAATTGCCGGCGTTTGATGAGCCGGTCATACCGAATTTCGGCAAGTCCAGGCACGCCGGCCGTTTTCCAATCTCCGGTTCCAACGAGCGGCAGCATTGGGAACGCGCCCTCTATTTTTGAGCCTTCGCCCGAGAACCTGGCAGATTGCACATGTACGCGCTACCCGGAACTAGGACTTCACGGGGATGAGTTGGATGTCGTCGAGACCTAAAGCTGCCCCGCCGTCCGCACCGTAGGGCAGGACGTCTCTCCATACTTTCAAATGGACAGACTTGCTATTTCCAATGTGGAAATGAATCCGGATTTCGTGCCATTTGAAGATATCCTCGATCAAATAGGGCTTTGATCGGGCAGTACCGACCTCCAGCACGATTGTCGCGAAGAGGGCTTCGGCATCGGAGATGTCTGCTGCATTGCACTGAAAGACGTAGTCGGTGTCCGGCTGAACCGTGACCTTTTCTTCCCACAGAAGCATCGGCTGCCGTCCCTTAGCCGGCCGAATCCACATCGCCATGCTTCCTTGGCGTCCCGTGTGCTCAACGAAGTCGGCGCGAATCGAGGACTCCAATTGGAAAGGTCGCAAGATGCCTTCACTGATCGTAAAGGTTCCCGGCTGTCCCAGCGCGTTTGCTGCGGCCGGTACATAAATGAAGTCGGTCCCGAAGGAGATTGTGTCGACGGATTCGAACGATCCGTTCGCTAGCTGGGGCACCTCTTTAACCGGGAATAAGGCACGCAACGAGATATTGTCGCCATCCTGACCAGTGAGGACCTTCGTGTCACCCCCGGCTAATTTGAAGGTGAGCGTGAGTGTCTTCCGTGTCCCGACAGCAGGATCAGAGATTCCGTATGCTGAGAAGTCGACGGGAATCGAGGAGACGCCACGGGCCAGGATGGTACGGACCTGGTTCGACACATCCACGTTGTGATATGTGGCCGAAACTAGACCATAAGTGTTGGGACTAGGCGCTTCGTCGAGCAACGAAGAGAAGTAGAAGGTTTGCTCGTCCGGGACGTAAAGGGTTTTCTCTTTGCCCCGCAACCTGTACTTGAGCCACAGGACTTTGTGGTGATTGACCGCCGTGTCCGTAAAGGTCGAGGGATCGACACGGATAGAGTCGCCCCTAAAGAATGCATCCTTTACTTTGGCAGTGACATCTGCTCCCGTACCGTTCGGATCGCCGTACCAAGCTTGAACGATGCGTACATCGGCACGTGTCGGCTTCTGGGTGCCGACCTGCTTCGGCGCATGTGCAGCCCCCGCTAAAAGCGGGACGGCGAGAAGAACTGCCAGATTGAGACGGGGCCCCACGCGCCCATTTTAGCATCGTCGTGGCAACGGTGGGAACGGCCTTTGTGTTGACTATTTGAGATGCGTCATCTAGCTTCTGATCCTTCGCAAGCCAGCCTCGAACTTCATCACAAGCTCCCGTATGAAGGCTTAAATGCGCTCCAAAGCGGCGCACTGGGTTCGACTCTCTGTTTCAGTGACCCAATGAGATGCCGAGTTTTCCTAACTCGGCGACAAGCGTCTCGTATGTCCTTGAGGCGTCAAATCCCGTCGCCGAATACGCGATTTTTCCGGTTGAATCGATAAGGATCGTCATCGGGCACGGCCCGAACTTGTAGGCCTCAAGAGCCTTCATGTCCGTAGTGCCGATCGCCGCGTCGAATGGTACCGACCTGTCTTTGTAGTAGGTCCGAATGATATTTGCCGGGTCGACGCCGTCTACGGACACGATCCTTAGACCCCGATTATTGAACTCGTTGTGTAGGCGGATCAGAGTCGGAAGTTCCGCCCGGCATGGGCCGCAGCCGTAGAACCAAAACGTCACGAGCACCGCCTTTTGCCCTTCTAAACACTGGCCGAGGGTTCGCTCCGCGCCAGAGATGAACTTCATTCGGAAGGCTGGCGCCGCCGTGCCGGCTTTCAGAATCTCTTGGCTGAGACCGGCCACGACCTCGTGGGCGGAGTTGGAGATGCGGTACTCGAAATCGGCCTTAGTGAGCGGTACGTTCAATTCGAAGCGCCGGTAGACCACATGGGACTTCTCTAGTTCCGGCGAATGGCCGACAAAGATCCTTGCGTCTCTTGGCAGGAGGGTTTTGCGATCGAATTCAAGGGCCAACCGGTTATCATCCCGTCGATTCCTAATCGATGTCTGGTAAACGCCGCCCGCCTCAATAACCTTTCCGTACTCAAGGTCCTTCGGATCGCCCCACCTCTTCCAAATAAACGGCGAGATCACGAGTTCTCCCTTCTTTAGGTGCTCGTAAGTCTTGTGCGCCCGATGTACGATCCACCCTCCCTCCGGATTCTGAAAGTCAATCTCCTCGGGGTCCTCAGATTTGGCATATCCACCCGCCAGCATCACAACGGTGTTTCTCGACGTCTTTCCGGCGACGATATCGTCAGAGGTCGCGCGGAGGGACTTGATGCCGTCAATCTTCCGATCCACCGCCTTGATCAGTTCCATCCCATTTGCGAATCGCGGTTTGGCGGTGAGGAGAAGGAGGGCAAGTGTCATGGAGAGGGATTACGGACTCGACTCCGAATCGTTGCGAACTGCGGCCAAGGGAAGTGGACGGCGATGGAACCCGCCAGGATTTGTCAGACTGTCACTATGAATGCGGAGCCGCCATTTGACGATCATGGTCAGAAGGGCAATGCTCTGCCGTCTCGGATAAGGCTTGAGTCCCCGTCAGAAAAGTACATAGACAGCTTCTTTCAAGCGATGTCTGAATTTGCGGAAGAGGGAATTCCCCAAATCTCGGCAGGCATAACCCGCGAACAGTTTCCCGCCTACGTACAACGGCTTCACGATCAAGCGGTTGGGAAGAACTTGAAGGAAGGGCACGTGCCTTCTAAGGAGTTTTGGATCATAGACGATGAGGGTTACGCGGGCCGCATTATTCTCGGTCTCGCATTTATTCCGGCATCCGATCGCGTTGGGCACCACGTGGGTTACGCGGTACGACAAAGCAAGCGCCGAAGGGGGTACGCAACCATGGCGCTTCAATGCTTGCGAGAGGAGGCAAGGAAGCTGAAGGTCTACAAGCTGATGCCCAGCTGCGACGCAGCTAACATCGCTTCGCGCAAGGTGATCGAAAGAAATGGAGGAGTGCTATTGAACGGCGAGCCGGACGATATCCCTCCCCAAGGCGAACTTCGATTTATCATTGACCTAGAGCCAAGTCCGGCTTCTTCTGAAAGGTGAGCTAGGTTGGCGTGTGTCGAAAGCCGGGACTTCCGGCTTTCGACGCACGGCTCGCCCGTGAGCGAAACCCTGCTTGAATGTGACCCTAAGGTCCGGGGACGACGTGGAAGGTGCCGTCTTCGATGACGAATTTGGCCCCGACCTGCTTGAGGATCTCTCGGAGCACCGTTCCGCCAGGGGCAGATTTCGCCGAGATGGTGACATTCCCGTGCACTTGCGAGTCGATCGTGAAGGGTACGGCTTGCCGGCGAAAAAGTTTATTCAGCACCGCCATCAAATCTTCGCTCTTTGCGTCAAGGTCGACCGGGTTGCCTTCAAACCGGTACCTTCGTTGCTCCGTCTCACTGCCGCCAATGAATCGGGCGCCTTTGGGTCGGCTGTCCGTTGAGCGGATCCTCTGCTCAAGCGACCTTAGTTTGTATTGCTCGATCGCCGCCAAGTTCTCGATCAGTTCCTTATCGAATTCGCTTGTCTTCTGCTGCCTGAATTTTGCGTCCGCTTCGTCGGCCTTTCGTTCTAACTCGCCATAGTGAGCAGTCAATTTCTTCACTGTCGCCTTGAAGAATCTCAACGAACCTTCCGGAGCATCGAACGGAGGCGAACCGGGCGTCATGCCGTACGACATCGCAATCTTTTGGATTTCTTGCTGAACCTGCTGGAGGTGGTCCTCGGCATCGAACAGCGTTTTGCTCCCTGACTTGTTCGCTTGTTTTTCTGAGTGAACCGCAACGGCGGCCCGTGCCCACTCTTCCGCCGCGCCTTTAAGTTGGTCGTCGGCGCGTGACATCAACTCCCCAGAGACTTTTTCGTCGAACGGAGTTCGGGTGACTTCGTGCGGAGCCATTGTGGCGGTAGCGAACCGGCGTCCAGGTACTACGATCTCGCCGCGCGTCATGTCCTGACTATTCACCGTTCCCACAATCCTTGACTGGGCCGGAGCGCTTGGCGGATTTGCGCGAAACTGAACTTCGGCCTGTACTCGCTCGCGAGCCATTGCAAGGGCGGCCGAGGCAAGCATTCGCTCAAGTTGTGGTGTGAAATGGGGGGGCGCCAACTCCGCTTCGTCGGCCGGCGTGGCCACGGCGACTCGAATTCCCGTGGGCTTTAGCCGCTCCCGATATACCGGATCGTCCAAGTATTGAGGCCGAAGGGTCGCCCCATTAATGTTGAAAGTTCCGCCTCCGTCCCATGACTCGGTTCGCGTCTCCAAGTACCACGCGGAGGCGATCTGAAGTACTCCGTCGACCGTAACCTGATTGCCATCCACGGGTTGCACCAGTTCACATCTCGCGGTGAGCTCGGTGATTTGGACCTTTTCGCCGATATTGTGGACCACGTACACAGTGGGGTTGAGCGCAGCCGGAAACTCGACCTTCCAATATCCGGTTGGATGAACCGCGGCGGCCGAGTCTTCAAGCTCGGGCCAAGGCCAACCCTCCGTCTGACCTTTCTTCAACTGGGACTGACGGACGATGCCGATGACGTCACCTTTATAGAAAACGGCTGCCCCAACCGCGCGACTGGCATCGTTCCCATAGTTTTGCCGGACGAAATCTTGTTTCTCCTCGTCGGCATCGGGTGGCACGCCTACCGCATAGTTGTTCTTGAGCTCTCTCATCGTCGAGGCGGTTACTGATATGCCGTTTTGTGCCAATAGCATTCGGTATTCGGGGCGGATTACTCGATAGGGCTCAATCAGAGTTCCGTCGTTTAGCTTCCCGAAGCGGTCGAGCTTCCAGGTATCGAGAGCTTCCGTCGATCCGCCTCCTCGGCCGCTTGTCGAGATTCCGCCGCCACGTGTCTTCGTCGACTCGTAACCTCTTAACTCCGTGCCTTTCTGATAAACGAAGACCAGAGTCACGACGTCGTCTTGCTTCAGCGTAATCTTCCAGAGATTGGACTTAATGTTTGCCGTGGTATCGGTCAACGGCATCCGCTTCTGATCCGCACCACTGATCTGCGCCGCGTGCCGAGACGAGCTCGCACCGCGTGCTCCTGCTGCGCCTATGATGCCTAGGACGATCATCGCCGACGAAACGAGTAGGCCGGCGGTTGTCACACTCCCGCGTTGCGGCCGGACGGGGCTGAGGATAGCGTCAATTCTTCTTTCGAGCTTGTTCGGATTCATGAAGGCAACTCCAGCGTGTGGATTTCGCCGCGAACGCCCGGAGGCGGCTGCGGCAAGGGTAACGAGGGTTGAGGCGTATTCGACCGGGCTGACTCCCGCGTCGAGAACGGATTCGTCGGCGGCGTGCTCTGCCTCGGCACGAAGGGCCTTGGCCGCCAGCCACACCAAGGGATTGAACCAATGCACGGCGCAAACGAAAAATGCGATGCCTTGCCAAAGGCTGTCGCAGCGCCGAATATGCGCGATCTCGTGCGTCAGAACGGCTTCGATATGGGAAACGGGCCAGTCCTCCGACGACTTGGGAAGCAGGACCTTAGGTCGAAAGAGCCCCCAAGTAAGGGGAACCATGGGCGCCTGTTCGCAACTGACTAGAAATACGATTTTCCGCCTCAGCGGTAGAGCGTACGGTCCGAGGGGCGGAACATAAATCTTCCGATCGATCCGTTGAATGAGCGCGAAACGAAAAAACCAGTACAGGATCAGCGCGCCGGCTACGGTCCCCCAGATGGTGAGAGATAGCGCGTTCCAATGGAAATCGGTCGGCGGCTTTGGTGGCGTGATTGCCGCTTCCGCGGTCGACATGTTGGCCACGCCTGGAAGTGTCGGCAAAACATGTTGCGGCTTACTCGGGCCCTCGATGTACTGTGGATCCGCCTTGGTTGACATCCGGGTGGCAACCTGTTCGTCGATAATCGGCTTAACCGGTATTTCGGTGGACGAGGAGGCAAAAGTGGGTACTTCGACTTTGGGAAGGATGCCTTCCAGCAACGGCATAGCGAGGGTTCCGCTTAGGGCGATGACCCAGACCAGATGCCGTAGGCCGGCCTTCCACCGCCGAAGAACCAACGTGCAAGCAAAGGCGATGCCCAGGAGCAGGGAAGTCTTGACCGTTAGCTCAAGGAAATGGCTCGGATTCATGACTCTTGCCCTTGCCGTTTCGCCTTCTCGATTCGGGCAACGAGGCGGTCCAGTTGGTCGTCGCTCAGTTGGATCTCCTCTTCGTCGAGGAGTTTTGAGACGGCGCTCTCAAGCGAATCTTGAAAGAAGGTTCTTAGTACGTTCTTGAGCGTGGAGACAGCCATTTCGTCGCGAGGAATGACCGGCTCATAGACGAACCGGATACCTTGCTCGCGGTGGCGCAGGTGCCCCTTTTGCTCAAGGATCGTCAAGAGGGTGCGTGTGGCGTTCTCGGACGGAGGGTTTGGGATCGACGCCCGAATGTCGGCGACGGTCGGGTTTTCGAGCCGGTAAATCGCTTCCATGATTTGGCGTTCTCGGCGGCTGAGCGTAGACGCGGGATCGTTTGGCATCTTCAGTCCCGCATCCTATCACAGGTTTTCATTGAACACCAAATTTTTGGTGTTAAGGATTTTTGTGTGAAACGGTCGCCATGCGTCTACCCACCGGGTGTTGCCCAGCTCTCGGCCTCCGGGCCGACGGGATGGTGGGCGAAGCTTCTGGCACTTCTGAAGTGCTCCGGCGTGTACCGGCGCTACAAGAACGGTACATTCCGTTCAGTGCTATTGATTGCCCTCGCCGCTCTTGGACTGCAGGCTAAACCCGATATCGTCCTCGCCGACTTCGAAGGTACGACGTACGCGCCGTGGATCACCACCGGGACCGCCTTTGGCGCCGGACCCGCCCGGGGGACGTTGCCAAACCAAATGCGGGTCAGCGGCTACACCGGCCATGGGTTGGCGAACTCATTCGTCGGCGGCGACGCGAGCACCGGCACCTTGACCTCGCCCTCGTTCAAGATCTCCCGCCACTGGATCCGGTTCCGTATCGGCGGCGGCAAGAATCTGCAAGACACCGCAATGAATCTTCTCGTCGACGACGTGACCCGTCGAAGCGCCACCGGACCCAATGACCGTCCCGGCGGCGCCGAGGCCCTACATCCCGAGAACTGGGATGTGAGTGTCCTCATCGGCAAAACCGCCCAAATCCGGATCATTGACAACGCGACCGGAGGCTGGGGGCACATCAACGTCGACGATATTGTGATGACGGACCGAAAACCGCCCATGATGCTTGAAAACCCATCCCGAACCCTTCTCTGCGATCACCGCTACCTCCTTTTTCCGATCCAGAACGACGCACCTCGGCGCAAGATGACCCTGCGGATGGAGGGAGGATGGTCGACGACCGTCGCCTACTCCGTCGCCGACGGAAACCCGGACTGGTGGGCAGCCGTGGATGTCTCGCAGTATAAGGGCAAGTCGGCGAGCGTTACATTCGATCAGCTAAGCGACGATTCTAAAGGGCTAAGCGGAATCAAGACCAGCGATACCTTGCCTGACCTGTATCACGAATCGGGACGGGGACAATTCCATTTCTCCGCGAAGAGAGGGTGGCTAAACGACCCGAACGGTCTATGTTTCTATCGCGGGGAGTACCACATGTTCTTCCAGCACGACCCTTGGAACTCCCAAAGCGAATACAAGACCTGGGGTCACGCGGTAAGTAAAGACCTCATTCATTGGAACGAGCTCCCCGAGGCCATCCTGCCGGACGAGTTGGGTTCTATGTGGAGTGGAAGCGCCGTGGTCGATCATTCGAATACCGCTGGTTTTGGCTCGGATGCGCTTGTCCTAATTTACACGGCAGCGGGCAATCCCAGCACGCAGTGCATTGCCTATTCTCTGGATGGCCGGCACTTTACGAAGTATGCGGGTAACCCTGTACTTCCTCAGATGACCGCTTACAACCGCGACCCTAAGGTGATGTGGTACGCGGCAACCCATAGCTGGGTGATGACCGTGTTCGTCGAACACGGTGAGGACCGCACCATCGAGTTCTATAGCTCTCCCGACCTCAAGCACTGGACTTACCTGAGCCGAACCTCGGGCTTCTTCGAATGCCCCGATTTCTTCGAACTGCCCGTCCAAGGAACGGATGAGCACAGGTGGGTCCTATCCGCGGCGAACACGAACTACCAAGTCGGCACGTTCGACGGCCACGCCTTCCACCCCGAGACGCCGATTCTTCAGGGCATCTACGGCGAGGGCTACTATGCCCCCCAAACCTTCTTCGGCGCTCTCAACGGCCGCCGAATCCAAATCGGCTGGTTCCTCACGAACCCACCCGCCATGCCGTTTACCCAGAGTATGTCGATTCCAATGGAGTTCTCTTTGCGGCGGGTTGGGGCCGCTTATGAATTGGTTCGAACCCCTATTCGGGAGTTGGACGGCCTGGAACGCGAAGTCGTCAAGTTTGCGAGCGCAGCTTCACTAGCGGGTCTGCACGCGGACGCTGCCCGAATCAAACTAACGGTTTCCCAGGGTTCCGGAGTGTTAAACATGCGCGGAGCCAAAATCGCATTCCAAGCCGGCCCGCAAGGCTTCGTCGAAGTCGCCGGCCACAAGGTGCCGGTAAGTTCTAACGAGTTAAGCCTAGACGCTTTCATCGACCGCGCCGGCTTAGAGGTCTTTGTAGACGGCAAGTACATGCCTTCCCCCTTCATCCCCGACCCTCTCAATCACTCCTATGGTCTCACCGGCGATCTCTCCTGCTCCGGAATCTTCGCGAAGATGAAGTCGATTTGGTGAGCGCATCCTTGAAGATTTAGGCCTCCGGACGCCTCACTTTGTCTCGGCAATCTTAGAGACAAAGTGAGACGTAGTCTCGTCTCGCGACGGCTAAGGGATAATTCGCCCGGTCTTGTTGCCCGTACTTTCTGTGACCCAAAGCTTGCCATCGGGACCGGCGCTTATGCCTCCCACGCTGGACTTGGAGTTCCTTGGGGTTTCCTGGCGTAGGCTGTGGCCACTATATTCCAAGCCGGTATCCAAAGGACGCCCGAATGGCCAATACTGGCGATGCGCCTTCGAGTGGACCAGAGTGCCGGGAGGTTTCACGCGCATCTAGCTGCGTCCAGTCCCCATCCCATCTGCCGATTCCGCCCGATCTGGGCTTTGATCTCGGTATTGGCTAGGCTACGATGTCTGCTAATGACTTACGACGAGTTCAGCGCATGCGCGCTCGCGATGCCGGACGTTCGGGAAAACGTGCGCCGAACGGAGGCCGACCTGTTCCGCGGCGACCGTCATTTGTCGCGATTTCGCTTCAAACCATCCGTGCTCGCGGTTCGTGTCCCTTGGGACGTGTACGATCGGCTCTCGGCATTGCATCCGGAAGCTTTCATCGACTTTCCCCACTATCGGGGGACGCCGTATCTGACCGCCTCACTGCCAAACCTGGATCCGGACTTGGCGCAAGAGCTGCTCGATGAAGCATGGCAAGGCGCGTGCGAAGTCATTGGTCCGCGCGGCTAACGCCACACAGTGCGTCTTGGCCTGCCGGCACGGATGTCACGCACCTATGAGGTTAGGTCGGCAACCTCTCGCACCTCGGGATCCTGTCGGCTAGGTACTGATAAAC
>Ga0105239_10007431_pt1 | contig 12571 bp, 11 predicted proteins | sample KBSC44metaG_FD_92761 | JGI IMG/M metagenome (GOLD analysis project Ga0105239, IMG submission 92761) | Corn rhizosphere microbial communities from Kellogg Biological Station, Michigan, USA - KBS C4-4 metaG | ecosystem: Host-associated > Plants > Roots > Rhizosphere > Soil | place: Michigan, USA...
GTCGCCACTATAACCTGCTGTACCGGTGCCTGCCACTGTTGTAATAATACCTGTTGACGCATCTACTCTGCGTATTACAGAATTGCCGTTATCTGAGATATAAATATTTCCTGCGCGGTCAACGGCAACGCCGAAAGGCCTATTAAGCGTGGCAGAAGTGGCTAAACCGCCATCGCCTGAGTAACCAGCTGTACCGGTTCCTGCAACAGTAGTAATAATGCCTGTGCCTGCTGATATTTTTCGGATCGCGTTGTTGTTTTTATCGGCCACATACAAATTACCCGAAAGATCAAAGGCCAGTCCATACGGATCGTTCAGTTTGGCATCGGTAGCATCGCCTCCATCACCTGCATAACCGAAAATACCGTTTCCGGCAATGGTTGAAATAATGCCGGTGGAAGCTGTAACTTTTCTTATGGAAGTGCCATTGGTAACAAAATAGAAATTACCGGCGGCATCGACGGTTAAAGCCCGTGGCTCGGTAAAGCTCATTGAAGTGGCGGGTACGCCGCTTTGCAAACTTAATCCCTGGTTGCCTGTTCCGGCTACGGTGTAAATGCTGTCTGTTGCTGCATCGATGCGGTAAATTTTATAATTGTAATTATCTGCAACGTATATATTACCTGTTGGATCAACGGCTACATCCATAGGACGGTTTAACTGTGCATTTGATACAGGTCCGCCAATGCCTGAAACTCCGTAGCTATGATTGCCCGCAATGGTATTGATAATGCCTGTTGTACCTGTTACTTTTCGTATCACATAATTATTCCTGTCGTCGACAAACATGTTGCCTGAAGGGCTTAAAAAGATATACCCAACGTTATAAAAAGTAGCAAGGGCGGCGTTGGCGCCATCGCCTGAGCATCCTCCGGCACCTGTTCCGATAACGGTACTGATTATACCGGTTGTCGCATCTACTTTTCTTACTTTATTATTGTCTGAGATGTACAGGTTACCGGCCAGGTCTGTTACCATTGTATAGGAATAAGCCAGCTGTGCTGATGTTGCTGGTCCGCCATCTCCGCCCGATCCTACGTCGCCCGAACCGGCAATGGTAGTAATGATGCCTGTTGCAGCTGTTATTTTTCGTATAACGTTATTGTTGTTATCTGCTACATAAACATTGCCTGCGCCATCAACTGCAACTCCTTTTGGACTTGACATTTGCGCGTTAATAGCAGGGCCACCATCGCCTGAATAACCGTCGGTTCCATCGCCGCCAATAGTATAAATGATCCCGGTAGCAGCCGTGATCTTTCTTATACGCTGCATGTCTGTTATGTAAATATTTCCCGCAGTATCGGCAGTTATTGAAGTAATATATTCGAATTGTGCATTAACAGCCAGTCCGCTATCGCCACTAAATTCAGGAAAACCTGTTCCGGCAATGGTAGTAATAATGCCTGTTGCCGCATCAATTTTTCTGATTCGGTCCTCTTCGGCAAGATATATATTGGCTTGTGCATCAATACAAAAAGCCTGAAGGTAACCGAGCCCGGCATTAACAGCCGGTCCCCCATCTCCGCTATATCGTGAAGTGCCGTTTCCAGCGTAAGTACTTAGCAGGCCGGTAGCCGCATCAACTTTTCGTACACGGTAATTGCTATAATCGAGTATATAAAGGTTGTCTGCTGAATCTGCTACAATTCCCTGGTTAAAGATAAGACCTGCTGAAACAGCAGGGCGGCCATCGCCGATGCTTCCACCTGCAACGGTAGTAATCAGTTGTGCGCGAAGTGTAGCGGTTGAGATCAATAATAGAAGAAGGAAAAAAGGCCCGCGGGCAATCCGAAGTAAAGTTCGGCTCATAATGTAAAGGTTTAATGGTTATAATAATGGTTTAATGATAATAAAATTACAGATCGTTTTACATTAACAGAAAGCGGGATAGCGCCATTTTGTAAGTGCGCTGTTTTTGGCTATAACTGAGCAAAAACAGGCGATTAGTGTACAGCTTACCGTAATTTCTTTTTGAGGAAATATAGCAACAAACATTAATGTATTTATCTGTCTGGAAGACGTGTAATTGTGTCTAACTGTTTGAAAATCTGTTCAGCCCATTAAGATGGCATTAAAATTTTATCAGTATATAAAGGGTCAGACAAAGAAGAGGTTATACCTGGTTTGTTTTAGTGAAATAGTGAATCCAATTTTATTATACATCCTAAAACAATGATTATGATTATGAAACCAGGAAAACATCTTGCGGCAATTGCTTTCTTAGTATTTGGTGCTTTGAGCGGTAACAGGGTTTGTGCCCAGCAAACCTATACTATTGTTGATTTAAATACTGGTACGCCGATAGACGTATACTACGATACTGTTCAGTATGTAACTGTTAACAAGGCTAGTCACCAGCCGGTTGATTATTATATTGTGAATAATGTTGATACGGTAATGGGAACTACCGGGCTTGTAGTGAATGGCATGCTGATAAAATCACCTGAAGGAAAATATACACTTGATCAAAATAAAGTGAGAATAATGGGGGATGACTTAGAAGTAGCCAATCCCGAAGGCCGTTACTATTACTGGACTCCTGAGGGATGGCAAACGGGAACTTATTCGTATGGAATGCCAATGCAACAGGGACAGGTAAAGCAAAAAGGAAATGATAAAGAAGGTAAAATGAAGAGTCAGTGGGGCACGATAAAATGGAAGAAAAATGGCACCAAATGGAAATATGAACCTAAAAAGTCATAGCCGGTTATTAAATAATTCCACGCTGATAAGCTCAACAAAGAAAGCAACCCCGAAAAGGAAAGAGAAGCAACAGATCAAAGAGATCTGTTGCTTTTTTTTGTGCATTGTTATGCTCTCACGTGATGGCATTAAAAAACCCCGCAAAAGCGGGGTTATATTTTTATCTGCTAAATGAGGCAGAAAAGAATCGTGAAACTTTACAAGAAGAGGAAATACAAAGACGAAGTGTACCTGCATCCTGCTCCATTATGGCTCCACATTAAAAATGTTAATCCATTGGACATACGTTTTTATCATTCAACGCAGACTATACGCTTTCCCACATGGTATTGTCGGTTGCGATAACCTGCATGGTTCCGTTGGATGATAACTGTACATTCTTTAATGTGTACAAGCCGGGCTTACAGTTACCAGGAACTGTTAACCCATCCACGATAGCTTCAGCCGGTAAACTGCCTCCGTCTCCGGCGTTCAACTTTTCAACAATTTCGATTGATTGCATCGGACAGAAATACAGAACCATTTTGCCGAAATTGCTTTCGAGCCTTACCGGCGAAATGTTTGCTGTTACTGTTTCACCATGCGATAATTTTTCTTCTTTCATTCTCTGTTGCAGAACATGCGGCTGAGAGTAAGAAGTAATTACAACTGGTGTTGATTTTTCCGACTCAGCGGGTTTGCCCTTTGCACCAAAGAGATTGCTGAAAAGGGAGGTGTGTTCTTTTTTCATATCTCTTAAATTTTTAGTTACAAAAAAACAGTTCTAAGGAGGTTCGCCTTATGCGAGCGCAATAATTTGGCTTAATAATTTTTTATTCCAATCTATCTATTACTAGTAAATAGGATACGAGTGTACAATTCGTCTTTCTTCGGATCTGTTAGCGGTGTTAAAAGGTTCTTTCTTCATTAACATATTATCGGCTCATTAGGGTGGAGCTAAAAAGAGGATAATATGATTTACTGATTAGACAGCGTTTATCAGCCTTTTGCTGCTTTGATTAAATTGAGAAAATGCACGCCAAAAGTATTGCTGGTTTGAGCTATGCTTTTCTTCCGGATGGTTCTCAAAATGGCGGAGATCAATGTTTCTGTTACGTCACTTCTTTAATCAGAGCCGATGCCTGTGAGTTGTTAAATTACTATCCTCCACTTTGCAAACGCACTGGTTTTGTGCTTATTTTCTATTAATAAAAGATCAAAAATTATGCCGGGCAATAGCAACAAATTGTTTCAAACCACCAGTGTACTCTTTTTATGAAACTATTAATTGCTTCGATTACACAGCAACCAATAAACTTCGTTTTTTATTGTGCATCACTTCTTACATATACGGTCAAATGGTTGTTGTGGTTGGCATTAACAATTGTTATGCATCACAACACATCGTTCATCCCGTTTGTTTGTTACAACTGCTATTTTTAATCTGCTATAAGACGATAACAGCAATTGTTTTCAAACAATGTCACGCCATTCTTAATTGTCAATTTCATCTAACCTAATTTAACGATTTTTTTCCGTATTCAAAACAAGCGGGATTAAATAACAAAATTTTTTTACAGAAGGATGATGAAGATGGGCGGGTGACTTCATTTTCTGCCTTTAACAAATATCGATTTTGGCAGCATAGCATGTACGCCCACATTTCCATCTACCAATTGGGTAATGTTAACATCGGCTGCTACGCTGCATAACATATAAGCGTCGGCTTGCGACATATTCTTTTCGTCCATCAGATAATGTATCATTTCCCAAACGGCAATATGCGTTGCGGCATTCAGGTCTCTGTCGCAACCCATGGTAATGACATGTGTAGCAGTTTCTGCCCGTGGCCAGTGCAGGCTTTTCCCTTTGTGAACGATTAGTTGTAATTTACCTATAAGCGACGTTTCAATGGCTGTGATGTCTACTTCCCCGTTGCCTTGTGCTGCGTGGCCATCACCAATTTCGAGCAGAGCGCCTTTTATGTGCACAGGAATAAACAGGCTGGAGCCCGCGACCAGTTCTTTGTTGTCGAGATTGCCGGCATGAACCCATGGTGGTGCACTATTCCATCGGCCCGCTTCTTTGGGCGGCGCTACGCCAACACTGCCAAAAAAAGGATGCAGCGGAATGTCAATACTATCCGTAAAATGTGCGGTCATTCTTTTTTTGTCAAGGGTAATGAGGCGCATTTTGCGGTCAAATATCTGGTCTGACAAAAAGCCATTTTGTCCAATGGCATTGTAACCATAAGGAATGGCCAGCTCAATTGAGTCGAACCGAACCTCCAATACATCGCCTGGTTCGGCCTCTTCAACATAAATAGGGCCGGTGAGCACATGACCACCCGGCCCCCGGTCTTTAACAGCCTGTACATCGCGTAATTCCTTTTCTACCTGCTCAGGCGGTAAACCGGCTCCTTCGAGTCGTTCAGGTGTGGATGTAACCAGGGTGTGCACCCTAACATAATCACCTGATTGTACCCTGAGTGCCGGAGGCATTTCTGACCAGTAGTGGCCCCACGCTACCGTTGATGGAGAAGGGATCAGTATGTATGGGTTGGAAGCAGTTCCTTTCTTTTGCGCCTGCACCGAAAATGAAATAGCACAAAAAATAAGTGCTGCTAATACCTTCAGCCGCGATGGGAAAAACATGACAGTTAGTTGTTATTTGGTTTTGAAGAAATTAAAAGTGCTGGTATAATATACAAAAATTTTTTAGAGAAGGATGATACAGGAGGTCGGAAGTCTAAAGTACCTTGCAGCTCGCCTGATTATCCTATTTAAATACAAATAACGATTAACGTATGAGTACTAATGATCTGAAGCCGGGTCTTCGTTTTAAACAGACTATCACTGTAGATGAGAATTTAATTGTGCCCTCCGTTGCAAAGGCATTTACCGGTTTTACCGATATGCCGCCTGTTTTTGCTACTGCTTTTCTGGTTGGATTTGCCGAATGGACGTGCATCGAAGCACTACGCCCTTATCTGCCTGCGGACGCCAGAACGGTGGGCGTTCATGTTGACCTGAGCCATAGCGCCGCTACACCCATTGGGTTACAGGTAACGGCCGATATTGAACTGATTGCCGTAGAAGACCGTAAACTCAGGTTTAAAGTAGTTTGCACTGATGATACTGAAGTGATCAGCGAAGGATATCATGACCGGTTTATCGTTCAGTACGATAAGTTTATTGACCGGGTGAACAAGAAACGCAATAAAGTTGCGGCCCTTCGACCCGGCTCAGGGCAAGCCTGATACCTGAACGACTACGACAGCCTGTCGATCTTTTTTTGGATGGTTTGTTTGTCGTTTTGCGTTTTGGCGAGCTCCAGCGCTTTCTGAAAGTGCTGCAACGCCTTTAAATTGTTAATATCAGTGTACAGTTCGCCTAATAACGTAAAATAGAAGTGATTGGTGGTGAGATTTAGTTTTTCCGCTTCTTTGATGGCTTCGGGTTTACCGTTGGCTTTTGACAGGGCGTAGGTGCGGTTAAGGGCCGCCACAGGCGAATATTCTATTTGCAGCAGCCTGTTATACAACTGCAGCACATTTTCCCATTTTTCGGGTGTATCGGCTTTTTGGGTACTCCACCAGGCAATAGTGGCTTCGAGGTGATACTTCGAGAGCTGGTTGCCACTGGCAGAACAATGTAAATAATAACCGCCCTGGCTGATGAGGTCGGCATCCCAGAGGTTAACATCCTGTTCTTCATACAGGATCAGTTCTCCGTTCTTATCTATCCGGGCCTCAAACCGCGAGGCCTGAAAACACATCAGCGAAAGCAGGGCGTTTACGGCCGGTTTACCGGTGTATTTGTTTTCAACCAGCATTTGACAGAGCCGCATGGCTTCAAAGCATAACTCCTTACGAACGGTTTTGTTATTGCTGATGGAATAATAGCCTTCGCTGAACAACAGGTAGATAGTTGCCAATACGGCAGACAGCCGCTCGTCGATTTCAGTCAAGCCCGGTAATTCTATTTTTATTTTCTCTTCCCGTAGCTTTTCTCTGGCTCTGTACAATCGCTTATTGATGGTTTCTTTATTGGAAAGAAAGGCGTCGGCTATTTCTTCAATACCGAAACCGCATAAAATGCGAAGCGACAAGCCGATCTGCGCTTCCGGCGAAATAGCAGGATGACAAATGGCAAACATCATCTGCAACTGGCTGTCGTTGATGTTTTGCGGTGAAAGGTCGATTTCGTCTTCTGTAACACCAGCAGCTATCTGCGGCGCTACTTTAGTATTAAAGGTAGCTACACGCTGCAGGTGATTTTTTGCCTTGTTTTTTGCCACATGGTATAACCAGGCAACAGGATTGGCCGGAATACCTTGCAGCGCCCAGATTTGCGCTGCCGTCATAAACGTGTCGCTGGCGATATCTTCAGCAGTTTCCATCTGATCGAACCCAAAACGTTTGCATAATACAGAAACGATTTTCCTGTATTCTGTTCTGAATAAATGAGGTATTAATTCCTGTTGCTCCATTAAAATATTCAATATCGAATGTTTAATGTAGAATATCGAATGCTAAAGGTTAAATTAATTGATTCAGCATTCGATATTCTACATTCAATATTGTTAAGCGTGGCCACCGGCGCCGTTGCCTTTGACGATTTTTCTTACTTCCACGCTGTTGCCGTCGCCCTGCAGAACGGGACAGCCTTTGGCAAATTCAACGGCTTCATCGATGGTATCGGCTTTAACGGTAATGTATCCGCCGATAGTTTCCTTGATCTCGCCAAAAGGGCCGTCGGTAACTACGTTATGCGGCCATACTACTTTACTGTCTTCAAAGGGCAACCCGTTACCACCCACGAATTTATTCTGAGCTGCAATGGAGCCGATCCAGTCCATAGTTTGTTTCATCCAAATCTGCATTTGCTCGGGAGAAGCTATCTTTTTACCATCCTGATGGCGGAAGATTAACATGTATTCGTTCATTTTTTAATTTTTTAAAGAGTTAACTGAATAAATTTTAATTACATAACCAGTGAGAGATCTCCAATTGGACAATTGCCGGAATTTTTTTTCTTAAATATAATTCATTGTAAATGCATTTACATCTATACGACAAATGGGGCAGGCGCCATTGGACAAGACCACTAAAGATTTTTTTCAGAAACTTAAGAGGAATGATTTGAGTACTTGTTTCTACATTTTTTTGGGAATGCGCATAAAAAAATAAGCTCCTGACTTCTTCCAGGAGCTTATTCATTTAAACCTACCGACTGTTTAGATACACCGGCATCCCGAGTGTTAGTCGGGGGGCGCTGTACTAAACTATCTGTTGTAATTGTTTAAAAAACTGTGCCAGCGCATTCATCATTTCCGTTAGAAATTTCACGCGTAGTTGAAGCGCCATTCATGTATTATTCCACCATTTTACCGGATAATGATGTAACTTATAGAACACCAAAAAAAACTAAAAGCTATGAGAAAAGCAGCGTTAACCGGTCTGGTATTCGTTGCCTGTGGGTTTGCAACGAGTGCTCAATTATCAGTTACTCCAAAAGTAGGTTTTGAACAATCATTCACATCTGTACAGTACAACAACATGGGCGCATTTTCACCCATGAGCCCGGCTTTTTCGCCACAGGCTGCCATCAGAATGGATTATTTAATTAAAAAAGTGCATGGTCCATTCATTGGAATAGCCACCAGCCGTTCCCTCGTAACTTATCAGTTTACCAATCCCGAAACAGGTAATCAGCAGTTTGCCGCTTCGCGTGGCGACTGGCAGATTCGTTATGAAGCCGGTTATCAGGTAAGCAGTAAATCGTTTCAAATGGGTAAAGTAAAGATGCCTGCCAAACCATCCACGGCAGGTTTCAGTCCTTGCGCAGCCGCCCGCGCTATGCATAACTACTACCGTGCTGTTGAAGAAGCTGCCAGAAAGCCGGTGATGAACGTTAGCATACAACCTTATGCAGGCATGGCGTTTATTCCCAATGCGAAAACAACGCTCACTACTACCGGTAATTCAACCGCAGCCATGTATCAATACAATGCAGGTAACTGGAATACTGCTTTTATAAGCGGAGTCAATTTCGCGTTTGCAAAAGGCAGTGAGAAGAAATTTGTTGTAAGCCTGCAATACCTCAAAGGCATAGGCAATATGGGTAACAATACATTGGTTAGCCTGACAGATAATAAACAGATCATTACTCATTTGGCTTCTATGGCCTCGGCATGGAGTTTTTCTGTTGGCATGCCGCTTAACCTTACTAAAACCAAAGCTGCTGTGCAACCAATTAAAACAGCGATTGCTCAACCAATGGTTGTACAGTCAACGGTTGCGCCACCAACAGTTACACAACAACAACCAGCTGTAGTAACAACACCATCGGCATCAACACCGGTTAAAAAGTCATCGTGCTGCTATAGGAGGTGTATGCATAGTTATGGGCAGTAGTAGTAACGAAAGGCAGTAGTGAGTCGGCAGTAGGCAGTAGAAGGAAATAGCGTGATTTGAAAAACAGAAACTATCTACTGCCCATTCACTTTTGCCCACTGCCTTTTCTTTTACTTAAGAACTACCTGTACTGTTTCCGGTGTGCGCTGCATCAGTTCAACGCTGCGGCCGGCGATCATTTTTTGCAATAGGTCATCGGTATAGTGACGAATAGTGAGCAGGGTTAATCCTTTTTCTACCTGCACATCAAATATTTCAGTAGCGGCAATCGCCAGCTTTTCTATTTTATCACTTTGGTTATCCAGACAAACCTGTATGGTAACGGCGCCCGTTTGCATGAGGTTAGGTTTGATCCTGTTATCTGCCAGCAGCTGATACAGATCGGCAACCGGCTTTTCGCCTACAAATGAAAAGTCTTTTGAATGCAATTGAATTAAGGCCTGATTTTGTTTCAGTACAATGATGGGAGGTAATCCCTTAACGGTTTTATTGTGAATGACCGTGCCTTGCAGGTTTTTATCGAGAAAGCATTTTACATATAGGGGGATGCCTTTGTTTTGCAAGGGCTTGATGGTTTTAGGGTGTATTACCTGGGCACCGTAATAGGCCATTTCAATTACTTCATCGTAATTCAGCTCGCGCAGCAACTGTGCATCGGAAAATTCTTTGGGATCGGCATTCATTACACCTTCTACATCTTTCCATATCACCTGGCCTTCGGCATTCAGCAGGTTGGCAAATACTGCAGCCGTATAATCGCTTCCTTCACGACCGAGGGTAGTGCTTTCATTTTCGTCTGTTGAACCGATAAATCCTTGTGTAATTATTACACGATGCTCATCGAGTAAAGGAATGATCACATCATCTACTTTTTCGCTGGTGTATTTCCAGTCGATATTGCCATCGCGGAAATTATCATCGGTGCGAATAATATCGCGCACATCTATCCAGTGATTGCTGAAACCTGATTCGTTCAGGTAAGCGCTTACGATAACGGTAGACAGTAATTCTCCGATGCACACTATTTGATCGTAGTAATAATCAAAGCCCCGTACAGGTTTATCGTGCAGCAGCCATTCAACTTCGGTAAAGAAATTGATGAGCTGTTCAAGCGTTTTATTGTATGTGGTAACAAGCAGATATTTGGCGGTGGTGAGGTGATTTTGCTTAATGGCCTCAAACAAACGCAGCGTTTCTTCTTTATTGTTGTTATAAAAAGCTTCTGCTACTTTCTCCAGCGCATTGGTAGTTTTACCCATGGCCGAAATAACGATCAGCAACCGGTTGCCATTATAGGAATGAAGAATATTGCCTACCTGCTGAATCCTTTCTATACTGTTAACACTGGCTCCGCCGAATTTGAATACCTGCATGTTTGATTAAAAGTTAACTGATTGATTGGTTAATAAGGTTGTAAGTCAGCAAATGTAGGGAAAGTAGTGATGTGAGCTGGCACACTTATTTATATGCCCAATAAACACATTTATTTATTTTAATTCATTTCCCAATTTGTGTCACTCAATTATATGACTTATTCATCTATCCCTTACATTTGCGAGCTAACAACTGTTAACCAAAGCAGGTCGACTATGATAAATAGAAATGTATTAACCCTTGATGAGTTTACCATTCAGCAGTTAAGAGATTTTCCCCATGCTACCGGCGAATTAAGTGGTTTATTGCGCGATATTGGTCTTGCCGCCAAACGTGTAAATGTAGAAGTGAATAAAGCCGGCCTCGTAGATATCCTCGGCGATGCAGGAACTATTAATGTGCAGGGTGAAGATGTAAAAAAACTGGATGTATTTGCCAACAATCAGTTTACCGGTGTATTGCAGCATGGTATCAGTTGCGCCGGTATTGCCAGTGAAGAGCTCGACGAGTTTGTAGCTTTTGATGACACGGTAAGCAAGAACTCAAAATACATTTGTATGTACGACCCGCTCGATGGCAGCGGTAATATTGATGTAAACGTTTCTATCGGAACTATCTTCAGCGTATATCGGCGTGTATCGCCGAAAGGAACTATTGCCGGTAAGGAAGATTTTTTACAGGCAGGTAAATACCAGGTGGCGGCTGGTTATATCGTATATGGTTCCAGCACTATGCTGGTGTATGCTACCCGCCGTGGTGTAAATGGTTTTACACTCGATCCTTCTATCGGAGAATTTTGTCTTAGTCATCCCAATATAAAATGCCCTGATTTTGGAAAGATCTATTCTGTGAATCACGGTAATTTCTTCCAGTACGAAACCGGTGTGCAGAAATATATCAACGTTTGCCAGAAGAAAAATAAAGATACCGGCGGACCGTACACTCAACGCTACATAGGCAGTATGGTAGCCGATGTACACCGCAATCTTATCAAAGGCGGCATTTTCATGTATCCCGGAACTATCGACAAACCGAAAGGTAAATTGCGCTTATTGTACGAGTGCAATCCCTTTGCTTTTATTGTTGAAGTAGCAGGCGGCAGGGCTACTAATGGGAAAGAAAGAATACTCGATGTGCAGCCTACCGAATTGCATCAGCGCAGCCCGTTGTTCATTGGCAGCAAAGGCATGATGGATGAGCTGGATAGCTGTTTAAAAAAGACAGTGTCTGAACCAGGATTTTAAACGATTCACCGGATTTACACGATAATATTTTACTGATTTTCAGCAATCATCAGAAACTGATATCCGCGCAGCGGAATCTTAAAAATCGTTTAAAATCGCGGTTCAGACATACTTGGTATGGAATTAGCATTTCTGACTTTATGAAAAGGGACGCGGATTTAATTTCTCATCTTAAAGCATTTATTTACAGCATATTTTTAATTTCTCTTTTTGCCTGTTCTAATTCCAGAAAGGCGAATGAGACCAGCACCACAAGCGGGAGCAGGACACCCACGTACCGTACAACTCCTGGTACAACAGCAACAACTACAACGAGCACTGAGAAAAAAGTAGTCGTTACACCTGCCACGCCGGTAGTGAATGCCAACCCGGCGCCGGGTATGGAACGGGATGTTCTTGACCTGATAAACAGATACCGGAAATCAAAAAAGCTACCTCCGCTGGAAACGAATGCGGCCATGGAGTATCAGGCCCGTCGCCACAGTATGGATATGGCTACACACCGTATTCCATTTGGCCACCAGGGATTGTCGTTCCGCATGAAATACATTACCGAAAAAGTGCAGGGCGTTTCTGATGTAGGTGAAAATGTGGCTTTTGGTAATCTTTCTGCCGAAGCGGTAGTAAGGGGATGGCTGAACAGCGCGCCTCACCGCAAAAATATCGAAAGCGCCTACAAATACACCGGCATAGGTGTAAGCCGCAATATGCAGAACCAATTGTATTTTACGCAGATCTTTGCTAAATAGTGAGGTCTGAAGTCTGAAGTCGGATGTCAGAAGCAGAAGTCAGAAGTCTGAAATCAGAAATCCGAAGCTGTAAAATTTAATCAGCAATTTTAATACATAGA
>Ga0105239_10007433_pt1 | contig 12570 bp, 11 predicted proteins | sample KBSC44metaG_FD_92761 | JGI IMG/M metagenome (GOLD analysis project Ga0105239, IMG submission 92761) | Corn rhizosphere microbial communities from Kellogg Biological Station, Michigan, USA - KBS C4-4 metaG | ecosystem: Host-associated > Plants > Roots > Rhizosphere > Soil | place: Michigan, USA...
GATGCGAACCGTCGTCACGCGGGGTTCTTCACGGCGCGCCACACGCGCCACGCGTGCGCCGGTTTGTAGCTGGCGCGCGTTCCGTCGGCGCTGACGATACGCAGCGATGTTACAAACCGGCGCTTCAACGCCGAATCGAGATTCGACAAATGCACGTCGACGCCTTGCGCATCGCTCGCGCTGCCGAGATCGAGCAGGATCGTGTCCGCGCGATTGGCCGGATCTTCGGCATTCCAGCCGCTGTCGATATGCGCGACTTTGGCCAGACGCGCCAGCGCGACGACCGGATCGTCGCCGGAAATCACGCGCGTCAACGGCGTACGCACCCATTCGGGCAGCGCGCCCTCGCCCCAGAACCAGACGCTGTTGACCGTCGACAACCCGCGCTGCGCACGCGCCGCGTTCAGTGGATGATTGTGCAGGATCACCTGCGCTTCATTGAGCAGATGACGCCACTGCCGCTCGTTGTCGCCGCTGGGCAGATGACGCGCCATATCATCTCCGAGCACGGCCGACGGTGGCGAAAATACCGGCAGCCGCGCCGATTTCGGACAACGCAATTGCCAGCGTCCGGCGGCCGAAACTTCCAACGGAAATCCCGCGTCACCGAACAGGAGCTTGAGTGGCTTGGCGAGTTCGCTGCTTTCCTCCGGCGTCAGGCCGAGATTGCCGATCGCGAGCATTCGCACGGTTACCGCGTCGGCGATGACGAACGCGGGATCGGCATTGACCCACACAGCATCGGCCGCATCCGACCACACCAGGCTGCGCGTCAGCGCGGCGTACGGGAAATGGATGCCGATGAACTCGAACGATTCGCGCAACGCGACGTCGCGACCCGGCTTCGCATCCGGCTGGCGATCCCCGCGCGACAACCATCGTGCGAGACGACGTTGGGTATCGAGCGGCACCACGCGGCGCAGCTCGGGCAACAGAAGATGAAGCGTGCTCACGACCGCTCAGCTATAGCGGACGGAAACGATCTCGTAATGCTTGATGCCGTTCGGCGCGCTGAATTCGACATTGTCGCCTTCGCTCTTGCCGATCAGCGCGCGCGCGAGCGGCGAAGTCACGGAAATCAGACGTTGTTTGATGTCGGCTTCGAGTTCGCCGACGATCTGATACGTCACTTCGTCGCCGCTGTCTTCGTCCGACAGTTCGACGGTCGCGCCGAATACGACTTTGCCGTTTGTCGACAGGCGGCTGACATCGATCAGTTCCGAATTGCTCAGCGCCGCTTCGAGTTCGGCGATGCGGCCTTCGCAGAAACTCTGCTGTTCGCGCGCAGCGTGGTATTCGGCGTTTTCCTTCAGATCACCGTGCGCACGCGCCTCGGCGATCGCCGCGATGATGCGCGGACGGTCCACTGATTTCAGACGTTCCACTTCCCTGCGAAGACGCTCGGCGCCTGTGGACGTCATCGGTGCCCGCTTCATGCCAGTTCCTTGTGTAGATCCTGCAGACTGTGCACGTCGCCGTCACCGCGGAAATCCAGCGAATGCAGCAGCGCGCGTGCGCCTGCAATGGTAGTCGAATACGTGATGCGATGCTGCAGCGCTTCGCGGCGGATCGAGAACGAATCGGCGATGGCCTGCTTGCCCTCGGTGGTGTTGACGATGAAGACGATGTCGCCGTTCTTGATCAGGTCGACGATATGCGGTCGGCCTTCGAGCACCTTGTTGATGCGCTCGCAGGCGATGCCGTGTTCGGTGAGGAACTTGCACGTGCCCGAGGTCGCCACGATGCTGAATCCGCGCGCGAGAAGTTCCTTCGCGACCGGCATCAGGCGTTCCTTGTCCGGATCGCGCACCGAGATAAACGCCTTGCCCGCGCGCGGCGGCGCGATGTTCGCGGCTTCGTGCGCGCGTGCGAACGCGGCGCCGAAACTGCGGCCGACACCCATCACTTCGCCGGTCGAACGCATTTCCGGACCGAGGATCGGATCGACGTTCTGGAATTTCAGGAACGGGAAGATCGCTTCCTTCACCGAGTAGTAGTCCGGGATGACTTCACGCGTCGCCTTCTGCTCGGCCAGCGTCTTGCCGACCATGCAGCGCGCCGCGATCTTGGCGAGCGCAACACCGGTCGCCTTCGATACGAACGGCACCGTGCGCGAGGCACGCGGATTCACTTCGAGGATGTAGATCGTCTCGCCCTGCACGGCGAACTGGGTGTTCATCAGGCCGACGACGTTGAGCGCCTTGGCCATCTGCGTGACCTGTTCGCGCAGTTGATCCTGGATTTTCTTCGGCAGCGAATACGGCGGCAGCGAACACGACGAATCGCCGGAATGCACGCCGGCTTCCTCGATGTGCTCCATGATGCCGCCGATCAGGACGTTGCCTTGCGTGTCGGCGATGATGTCGACATCGACTTCGACGGCGTTGTCGAGAAAACGGTCGAGCAGCACCGGTGAATCATTCGATACGCGCACGGCTTCGGTGATGTAGCGTTTCAGGTCGGCGTCGCCGTGCACGACTTCCATCGCGCGCCCGCCGAGCACGTAACTCGGACGCACCACCAGCGGATAACCGATCTCGCGCGCGAGCGCGAGCGCTTCGTCGGGATTGCGCGCAGTGCGATTCGGCGGCTGAGTGAGTTGCAGCTTCTCGATGAGTTTCTGGAAACGTTCGCGGTCTTCGGCGAGATCGATTGAATCCGGCGACGTACCGATGATCGGCACGCCGTTCGCTTCGAGTGCGCGCGCCAGTTTCAGCGGCGTCTGACCGCCGTACTGCACGATGACGCCTTTGGGTTTTTCCTTCGCGACGATTTCGAGCACGTCTTCGAGCGTCAGTGGTTCGAAGTACAAACGATCCGACGTGTCGTAATCGGTCGACACGGTTTCCGGATTGCAGTTGACCATGATGGTCTCGAAACCATCCTCGCGCATGGCGAGCGCCGCGTGCACGCAGCAGTAGTCGAATTCGATGCCCTGCCCGATGCGGTTGGGTCCGCCGCCGAGCACCATAATCTTGTCGCGATTGCTCGGATCGGCCTCGCACTCTTCCTCGTAGGTCGAGTACATGTACGCGGTTGTCGTCGCAAATTCGGCCGCACACGAGTCGACGCGCTTGTAGACCGGATGCACGTTGAACGCGTGGCGCAGGCGGCGCACGGCATTTTCATCCGTGGCGACCAGCGCGGCGATGCGCGCGTCGGAAAATCCTTTGCGCTTGATCGCGTACATGCGCTTCGCATCCAGCGCGCTCAAACCGCCCGATTTGATCTGCGCTTCGATTTCGATCAGCTCGGCCATCTGGTCGAGGAACCAGCGGTCGATGTGCGTGAGGTTGTAAATTTCATCGAGCGACAAACCCGCGCGGAATGCATCGCCGACGTAGAACAGGCGATCCGGTCCGGGTTCTTTCAGCTCGCGTTTGAGATTGACGATGTCGTCCGCACTCGCCGCTTCGTAGCGTGTCGGATCGAGACCGGTCTTGCCGGTTTCCAGACCGCGCAACGCCTTCTGCAGCGATTCCTGGAAGGTGCGCCCGATCGCCATCACCTCGCCGACCGATTTCATCTGCGTAGTCAGACGCGCATCGGCCGACGGGAATTTCTCGAAGGCGAAGCGCGGAATCTTGGTGACGATGTAATCGATGCTCGGCTCGAACGACGCCGGCGTTTTGCCGCCGGTGATTTCGTTGCGCAATTCGTCGAGCGTGTAGCCGACGGCAAGTTTCGCCGCGACTTTCGCGATCGGGAAACCTGTCGCCTTCGAGGCCAGCGCCGACGAACGCGACACGCGCGGATTCATCTCGATGACGACGACGCGCCCGTCTTCCGCATTTACACCGAACTGCACGTTCGATCCGCCGGTGTCGACGCCGATCTTGCGCAGCACCGCGATCGACGCATCGCGCAGACGCTGGTATTCCTTGTCGGTGAGCGTCTGCGCCGGCGCGACGGTAATCGAGTCGCCGGTGTGCACGCCCATCGGATCGAGGTTTTCGATCGAGCAGACGATGATGCAGTTGTCCGCGGTGTCGCGGACCACTTCCATTTCGAATTCTTTCCAGCCGAGCACCGATTCTTCGATCAGCACTTCATGCACCGGCGACAGTTCCAGACCGCGCGTGACGATCTCGACGAACTCCTCGCGGTTGTAGGCGATGCCGCCGCCGCTGCCGCCGAGCGTGAAGCTCGGACGAATGATGGTCGGATAGCCGACTTTTGTCTGCGCGACGAGTGCGTCGTCGAGATTGCGCACCACTTCGGCTTTCGGACACTCCAGACCGATGTCGATCATCGCGCGGCGAAACAGCTCGCGGTCTTCCGCCATGCGGATGGCTTCGCGCGACGCGCCGATCAGTTCGACGCCGTGTTTTTCCAGGATGCCGTTCTCGGCGAGATCGAGCGCGCAATTGAGCGCAGTCTGGCCACCCATCGTCGGCAACAGTGCGTCCGGTTTTTCTTTGGCGATGATGCGCTCGACCGTATGCCGGTTGATCGGCTCGATGTAGACGGCGTCGGCCATTTCCGGATCGGTCATGATCGTGGCCGGGTTCGAATTCACCAGCACGACGCGATAGCCCTCCTGCTTCAGCGCCTTGCAGGCCTGCGCGCCGGAATAATCGAACTCGCACGCCTGCCCGATGACGATCGGGCCGGCGCCGATGATCAGGATGGTTTTGAGGTCAGTTCTTTTTGGCACTGTCGCTGCTCGTGGGTGCTTCGGCCGCGACCGGCACGCTGACGCTCTTGATCGAATCGCGCGCGAAGGTGAGCTGCGCGCCGTTGCCGTCGAGGGCGATGTCGATCTGCGACTGCGTGTAGTGCGTCAGCGTGCCGCTGCGCACCGTGCCCAGGTTGCTGCGCACGATCACGCGCTTGTTGAGGTATTGGCCGAGATCCGCGTACGAAACCTCGCGTTCGGTTTCCTTCGGCGGTTCCACTTTTTTCGGCGCAGTCTTGGCCGGCGTAGCTTTGGTCGGCGCCGGTTGGGCGGCGAACGCGCCACTGACGATGGTGATGAGAGCGAGCAAGAGAATCTTCTTCATACTATTTACGCCGCGGCAGCCGCGTGCGCCTCCATCGAACGGATGAATTGATCGAACAGACCATCCACGTCGTGCGGACCGGGGCTGGCTTCCGGGTGACCCTGGAAACTGAACGCGGGCGCGTCGGTGAGACGGATGCCCTGGTTGGAACCGTCGAACAGCGAGCGGTGCGTGATCTGCACGTTCGCCGGCAATGTGGATTCGTCGACGGCGAAACCGTGGTTCTGGCTGGAGATCATCACGCGGCCACTGGCCAGGTCGATGACCGGATGATTCGCGCCGTGATGACCGAATTTCATCTTGAGCGTCTTCGCGCCGGTGGCGAGACCCAAAATCTGATGGCCGAGGCAGATGCCGAACAGCGGAATTTTTTTGCGGATGAATTCGCGCGCAGCCGAGATGGCGTAATCGCACGGTTCCGGATCGCCGGGACCGTTGGCGAGGAAGATGCCGTCGGGTTTGTGCGCGAGTGCGTCCGCTGCTGAAGTTTGTGCAGGAACCACCTGCACATCGCAGCCGCGGTCGACCAACATGCGCAGGATGTTGCGCTTCACGCCGAAATCGTAGGCGACCACGCTGAATTTCTTCGCGGGTTTGGCGAACGAACCGCTGTCGAGATCGTAGCTGCCTTCCTCGAAGCGATAGCTCTTCTTAACGCTGACGACTTTGGCGAGGTCCATTCCTTTAAGACCCGGCCAGGCGCGCGCAGTGGCGATCGCGCGTTCTTCGGAAATGTCGTTGCCGGCGACGAGGCAGGCGTTCTGTGCACCCTTGTCGCGCAGGATTCGCGTGAGCCGGCGCGTGTCGATGTCGGCGATGCCGACGATCTTGTTCCGGCGCAGATAGTCGCCGAGCGATTCCTTCGAACGCCAGTTGTTGTATAGACGCGGCACGTCGCGGACGACGAGTCCGGCCGCGTAGACACCGTCGGCTTCCTCGTCCGGCGCGTTGCAGCCGGTGTTGCCGATGTGCGGATGCGTGAGCGTGACGATCTGCCGCGCGTAGGACGGATCGGTCAAAATTTCCTGATACCCGGTGATGGCCGTGTTGAACACCGCCTCGCCAACGGTTTCGCCCTCCGCACCGATGGAAATGCCGCGGAACAGGCTGCCGTCTGCGAGTGCAAGGAGTGCTTCGGTCATCTCGTCGCCTAAGCTTGAAAAGTTGCGCAAACTTCAGGTGCAGGCCGACCCGCGGGCCGGCAGTGCCGGTCCGTGGGTGAAGTGTGCGGGCGAGTGAGAATTTTACCGGCGACAGGCGCTTTCTGTCCACCTTCACGCGACGGCGCTAGAATGCGGCACATGAATGCTGCCGTGCCGCTGCCGACTGCCTCGCGTCTGTTCGATCCGGCGCGTCTGCAGCGTGCCGATACGCTGGTTCGCCGCGAGCCGTTTCCTTTCCTGATCGCCCACGATCAGCTTCCGATGGATTCGCTTGGCGAGCTGCTGCGCGATTTCCCGAAATACACCGGCGCCGGCTTCTTTCCTTACGAGGATAAGGACTGTGGCGCGTCGATCAACCGGCTGGTCGACGATCTGACCGATCCGTCGGTCGCCACCGCCGTCGGGGCCCGGCTTGGCATCGAAAACCTCGGCCAGTATCCGACGCTGGTGACGCTGTGCCGCGCCCTCAACAAACGCCACGGCACCATCCATACCGACAGTCGTTCGAAAGTCGCCACCGCCCTGCTCTATTTAAATGAGAGCTGGCCCGACACGAGTGCGGCGTGTTTCCGCTTCCTCAAGCGAATCGACAGCATCGACGACACCATCGCGCCGGAAGTGAAACCGCTGTACGGAAATTTCGTCGTCTTCAAGCGTGCCGACAATTCGTTCCACGGCCATCTGCCGTTCGAGGGCGAACGGCTCGTCATCCAGGTTGCGTGGCTGACCAGTGAAGACGAAAAGCTGCGCAAAACAAAGCGCGGCAAATTGTCGCGCTTGTTCAAGAAACTGTTCGGCTCGATGGACAAGCGCATCGGCGCCGGCCGCGCCGACGACGCTGCCCACAAGGATTAAAGCGCCGCTTCTTTCAGGTTGGATGCGTCGCTCTGCCACACCAGATGGCGGTTGCCCAGATTCGCCATGCCGCCGATGATGCGCGCATCGTTGCTGCCGTCGGAGTCGATCACGACCAGCGTGTGGCCCGCTTCGATCTCGTTACGGAATTTGCGCTGCAGCTTGTTCGGCACCGATGCACCGACCATCGACGACAGCCAGACGCCGAGCAGCAATCCGCCGACCATGAACCCGACGATTTCGAACACGCCGATGGCGACGTGCGCCACCGGAATCAGCGGAACGATGATCGCCACCAGCAGACCGGTCGCCGCGCCGTAAACCGCGCCGCGTTTCACCGACGGATTGAAGTCCATCGACACGTTGAGCAGGCTGTCCGGCAATTCGTTCTTGTTGATGTCGCTGCGCGCGACCAGCGATACATGCTGCCCGTCCAATCCGTTCGCACCGAGGTATTCGACGGCGGAGAGCGCCGCATCGGACGTGTCGAACGCGTAAACATAACGTTTCATGACGCACCTCACCCGTAATTGTCGCCAAGGGATGATTCCAGTTCTGTGCCAGCGGCAGGCTTGCGAAAGCCGGATTCGGGTGGCCTGAGCGAGGCAAAATGCAAAGTGGCGCGCCCGGCGGTCCGCGTTTTGCGAAATCAGCCGCGTCGGTGTTTCGCACTTTTCCTGAGCAGTCGACGCAACGCTTTCTCCTCGGACGAAAGCGCGGTCTTCGGGCGCCGGCTCGGCGGCAGCGGCGGCGGCAATCGCAGCAGCCCTTCGACATACGTATCGAGCACGGCCGGATGCACGTAACAGTTCCTGCATACGCTGGGTGTGTTGCCAAGACGCTGCGCGACGTCGGTAATGGCCGCATTGATGCGTTGCTTTTCCTCAGTCTTGGTCTCAGCTTTCATGGCCGCGCTGAGCGCGCGCGCCGCGAGCAGTGTTCCGGCCCAGGTGCGGAAATATTTCGCGCTGAACTCCTCGCCGGCGATGGCGCGGATGTAGTCGTTGACGTCGTTCGAGTCGATTTCCTCGATACCGCCCTCTGCGTTGCGGAAGCCGAACAGTTTCTGGCCCGGCAGTTCCTGACAGTTGCGCACCACGCGCGCTAGTCGCTCGTCGTCGAGTTCGATCGTGTGGAATTTTCCACTTTTACCGCGAAACGAAAACCCGATGCGTTTGCCGCGCACTTTCACGTGACGGTTCCGCAACGTGGTCAATCCGTATGAACCGTTCGCGCGCGAATATTCTTCGTTGCCGACGCGGATCAGCGAGCGCTGCAGCAGACGCACTACCGCCGCCAGCACTTTGCGCCGCGGCAATCCCTCGAGTTTCAGATCCGCATTGACCGTGCGGCGGATCGCCGGCAGCTTGTCGGCAAACTCGGCCAGCTTCTCGTACTTCGCCGCATCGCGCACCATGCGCCAGCCGGCGTGATAACGATATTGCTTGCGTCCGCGCGCATCGCGGCCGGTCGCCTGCAGATGGCCGTTTTCGCGGGGACAAATCCACACATCGGTATAGGCCGGAGGAATCGCAAGACGACGGATGCGTGCGATGACTTTCTCGTCGCGAATGCGTTTTCCTTCGGTGTCGAAGAACACGAAGTGCTTCCCGGCTTTTCTGCGGCGAAAGCCCGGCTGCTCGTCGCTGACGTAAACAAGTCCTGCCTCCTTCAACGTGCGCGGTTCGATGGCCACCGCCTTGGCCAGTTCGCGCGTGGCATTGCGGATCTGTTCCTGCGTCGCTGCCATCAATGCGGCAGCCGCTTCATCTTCTTCAAATCGGCGACGAAGTCCGCATAGGCCTCGTCATAACCGCCGCCGATGCGGGCACGGATCACCGACGACGGATGCACCGTCGCCAGCGCCCAGCGCCCGTCTTCAAGCGCCATCCACTGCCCACGCTGCGCCATGAGTTTGAATGCCCGCCCGAACACGATGCGCGACGCCAGCGCGCCGAGGCACACCAAGTAAGGCGTCTTCACCGCATTGAATTCACCCTGCAGCCACTGTGAGCAGATGTCGATCTCCGCCGCGTTGGCGCGCTTATGCAGACGGCGCTTGCCACGCTGCTCGAACTTGAAATGCTTGATCACGTTGGTGACGTAGATATCTTCACGCTCAACGCCGATCGCAGCGAGTGCCTCGTCGAGCAATCGTCCGGCTGGGCCGACGAACGGTTTTCCCACGCGATCTTCCTGGTCGCCCGCCTGCTCGCCGATCATCAGGAACCGTGCGTCGGCATCACCTTCGCCGAAAACAGTCTGCGTCGCGTTGCGCCAGATCGGACAGGCGCGGCAATCGCTCGCCGCGCGACGCAGCGAAGTCAACGAGCCGCTGGTTTTCGGTTTCAATGTCGGCATTGGGCCGTGAACGCAGAGAACATGCCAAGCGTGCACCGCGCGCGGTGAAGACAATCCAGCGCCACACAGTTGCATTTTGCCCACCCGCGATGTGGATATTGGGATATTTGCACAATGGTACGTCGTGTTTTCTCCACATTCGCACGCCTTCGCGGTGGCACACTCGTTGCGATGAAAAGCGGTGTCGCAACGCAAGGAGAAACACGATGGCACGTGGAAGCAAGGCTTCGTATACGAACAAACAGAAACGGCAAGCGTCGAAGATCGAAAAGAGCTACAAGAAGCGCGGCGTATCCTCAAAGACAGCCGAAGCGCGCGCATGGGCCACCGTCAACAAGGAAACCGGCGGCGGCAAGAAACGCGCGGCGAAAAAATCTTCCGGCCGCAAAAGCGCGGCGAAGAAGAGCAGCGGCCGCAAGACCGCGGCGAAGAAAAGCGGTGGCCGCAAGAAGACCGCGAGCAAGAAATCCGCGTCGAAGAAGTCATCCTCGCGCCGTCGCTGATATCCTTCACGCATGGCGCTGAAAGAATACCGCCGCAAACGCAACTTCAAGAACACGCCCGAACCGAGCGGCGGCGGTTCGCGGCAGAAATCGCTCATCTTCGTCGTGCAGCTGCACCATGCCTCGCACCGGCATTACGACTTCCGTCTGGAATGGGATGGCGTGCTGAAGAGCTGGGCGGTGCCGAAAGGCCCGAGTTTCGATGCGTCGGTCAAGCGTCTGGCGATGGAAGTCGAGGACCATCCAATTTCTTATGCCACCTTCGAAGGCGACATTCCTAAAGGCAACTACGGCGCGGGCCACGTCGACGTGTTCGATCACGGCACGTGGGAACCCGAAGGCAGCGCGCGCGACGGTCTCGCCAAGGGCGATCTGAAATTCACGATGCACGGCGACATCCTGCGCGGCTCGTGGGTGCTGGTGCGGACGCGCCGTCAGGGCGCGAAAAACCAGTGGCTGCTGATCAAGCACGCCGACGGCTATTCCGGGCCGCGCGAAGCCGACGATTTCCTCGACAAGAAAAAGGATCAGCCGTTGCCGCCTGCCAAACGCGCGAAAGTGTGGCCGAAAGAAAAGAAAAAGACAGCCGACATCGAAGCGGACGAAACCGCCGGCGAACGCGAAACGATCACCGGCGAGGCGTTCGCCCCGGAATTGTGCCGCACCCAAACCAGTGCGCCCGCCGGCGACGACTGGCTGCACGAAGTGAAGTGGGACGGCTACCGCATGCTCGCGACGTTCGCCAAAGGCAAGGCGCGGCTGTGGTCGCGCAACGGCATCGAATGGACGCATAAACTTCCGGAACTCACGCAGGCGATTGCTTCGCTGAAACTCAAAAGCGTGCAGCTCGACGGCGAAATGATCGTGCTGCGCGACGGCCGCGACGATTTCAACGCGCTGCAGGGCCGCCTCTCCGCAGAGAATAAAGATCCCGCGCTACTGATCCTGTTCGATATGCCGCATCTCAACGGCTACTCGCTGCGCGATCTGCCGCTCGTCCAGCGCAAACAACTGCTCGAAGCGTTGCTCGAAGAACACGATCATCCGCTGCTGCGTTTTTCCGCACATCAGATCGGCAATGGCGACGCCGTATTCAACGAAGCCGTGGACGCGCAGCGCGAAGGCATCGTCAGCAAGCGCGTGAACAGCGGGTACGTCGGCACGCGCAACGGCGACTGGGTGAAAGTGAAAGGCCGTCCCTCCGATGAGTTCGTCGTGATCGGCTTCACCGAACCCAAGGGCAGCCGCGCCGGGATCGGCGCCTTGCTGCTGGCAAAACCGAAAGGAAAAACACTGGTATACGCCGGCCGCGTCGGCACCGGATTCAACGACGAGATGCTGCGCGACCTGCGCAAGCGTCTGGCGAAACTGACCATCAACGAACCGCAGGTCGACATCAGTATCCTGCCGGCCAAGGATCGCTACGGCGCGCACTGGGTCAAACCGCAGATGGTCATCGAAGTGTTCCATCAGGGCATCGGCGGACAGGGGTTGCTGAGGCAGCCGGCGTTCAAGACCATCCGCGTCGACAAAAGCGTCGATGATCTCGGCGAGTCGCCGCGCGCGAAGAAAGCCGGCACGAAAAAGCCGCTCGACAAGGCAGCGAAAAAAGCCACGGCAAAAAAACCGGCTGCCAAAAAGTCCACGCCGCTGAAAGTCTCCCACGCCGAACGAACGGTGTACGGCACGGCGGGAATCACGAAAGGCGACGTCGCCGCGTATTACGAAGCGGTCGCACCGCGCATGCTGCCGGAACTGATCGACCGGCCGTTGTCGGTCTTGCGCTGCCCGAACGGCGCCGCCGCGAAATGCTTCGTGCAGAAGCACGTCAAGCCCGGCATGGGCGACCACATTTATCCGATCCGCATCGAAGAAGAAGACGAAGTCCGCGAATACATCAGCATCCGCGATGTGCAGGGTTTGCTCGAACTCGTGCAGATGAACGTGCTCGAATTCCATCCGTGGGGCGCGAAGGCCGACGACGTCGAGCGTTGCGACCGCATCGTTTTCGATCTGGATCCGCATCCGACGGTGGAATGGAAACGTGTGATCGCCGCAGCGCGCGACATGAAGACGCATCTTGAGAAAATCGGCATGGAGTCGTTTGTGCGCACCTCGGGTGGCAAAGGTCTGCACGTTGTCGTGCCGCTCAATCCTCCATGCTTGTGGGAGAGCGTGCGTCATTTCACGCAGAGCTTTGCGCAAGCGATGACGGCGTTGCGGCCGAAGGAATATGTCGCGGTGATGGGTGAACGCAATCGCGAAGGTCGCATTTTCATCGATTGGCTGCGCAATGGGCGCGGGGCGACCAGTGTCGGCTCCTATTCGCTGCGCGCGCGTGAGCGGGCGGGTGTGGCGATGCCGTTGTCGTGGGCGGAACTGGGGCGCATACGCAGTGGGGATCAGTTTACGATTGGGAATGCGGTTGAGCGGATTAAGTCGAAGCGGGATCCGTGGGAGAAGATTACTAAGCTTTGGCAGTCGTTGCCGGAGTTGTAGCCGTCGTTTCGTCATTCCAGCGAAAGCTGGAATCGAGCTTTGATTTCTTGATCGTTTAAGAGAAAGAGCTTCCGCTATCCTTCGGCTAGCGGGTAACTTTTTGCTAAACGGCAAAAAGTCACCAAAAAACGTTCTTTTTTCTCACGTACGGCCTTGTCCGTGAACGGACATCCCTGATCCGTGCAC
>Ga0105239_10007435_pt1 | contig 12568 bp, 8 predicted proteins | sample KBSC44metaG_FD_92761 | JGI IMG/M metagenome (GOLD analysis project Ga0105239, IMG submission 92761) | Corn rhizosphere microbial communities from Kellogg Biological Station, Michigan, USA - KBS C4-4 metaG | ecosystem: Host-associated > Plants > Roots > Rhizosphere > Soil | place: Michigan, USA...
ACCGCAGTGCCTCGGCGACGTCGGCGACGTCGCCACCGGTGGCGACCAGAGCGGGGCCGAGGTCGCGCAGGAACATCAGGGTGCCGGCCCGGTTGCGGTTGTGGGCCTCGTCGCCCATCTGCAGCATCTGGCCGAGGATCGCGGTGACGTCGACGGGCTCGCCGTCGTCCGTGGTTGCCCGCACGGCGCCCTGGAGGAGGGGACCGAGGACCTCGTTCATCCAGCGCAGGCGGGTGAGCACCTCGGGGGAGTACGCGCCGTACCGAAGCACCTTGCCGAGGCCCTCGTTGAGCGTGCAGTGGGTACGGGCTCCGGTGGCGGGGTCCTCGAGCACGAACACCCACATGCTGGGGGTCACCACGCCCGCCATCGGCCCGACGCAGCGATGGTGATGGCAGGGCTCGAGGGACACCGAGGTGCCCGCCTCGAACAGCGCCACGGCGTCCTCGGGGTCGTCGACCAGTCCCTCCAGCGCGGCCGCCCCCATCAGGGCTCCGCGCAGCGGGCCGGACGCCCGCTCCCAGGCGATCGGCGGGCCGGCGTGCAGGAACCGTCCCGCCTCCAGCCCGAGCGCCTCGTGCGCGGGCAGGACGTCGACGAGCACGGCCTGGACGGCCAGCATCCGCTCCAGCGCCCGTGCGTTGGCGCCGGGTCGCAGCGGGTCGAGCGCCACGGTCGCCAGGTCGTGCTCCGTGCCGGCCAGCGGCGGTCGCCAGTCGACCCGTGAGACCGGCGCGGCCTGGTTCTCCAGGGCCTGGGCGAGCAGGTCGACCCCGACGCTGACCACCCGCTCGCTCGTCGGGGTGCTCATCGGGACCCGCCCAGGATCGCCAGCGCGCGCCGGGTCGCGTGGGCGTTGGACAGGTGGACCTCGGCCCCGGCCGCGGCGAGGGCGTCGACCTGGCGGTCCAGCCCCTGCGGGTCGTGCGAGGTGCCGACCACGGTGATCACCACCGGTGGCCCGATGCCCTCGATCGCCGGCGCCAGCGCCGCCGCCGGGTCCTCCTCGGCGCCGTGCCCCAGCACCACGTCCATCAGCACGACGCCGGTCGTCTCGTCGGCGGCGACCTCGGCCAGCCGCTCCAGGCGCAGGGACGGGTCGATCATCGGATGGGCCCGGCCGGTCGTGTACTCGTCGTCACCGAAGTCGACGAGCTCGGCCGCGCCCGGGGCGACACCGGCCGCGGACACCAGCACCTCCGCCTCCTGCTTCATCGTGCCGCCCACGAACAGGCCCTGCAGCCGCGGGCCGGTGGCCCCCCTGGTCTCGCCTCGCACCGGCCAGGTCGGTACCTCGCGGCCGAGCGCCCGCAGCAGGTCCTCCGTGGCCGCGGTGAGATCGGGGCGGCCGGCGCCGAGGAGCGCCAGGTGGACCGGTGTGCCCAGCGACCCGGTGTACGCCGTGAGCGCATCGGCGACCGCGTCGGCCGGCGGCTTGGAGATCAGCATGGCCAGCTCGACGCCGGGGTCGCGGTCGAGCCTGGCGAGGGCGGTGCGGGTGGCGAGACCACCGACCTCGGCGGACAGGTCGCGCCCGCCCACGCCGAACGCGGTGCCGACGCCGACGCCGGCATGGTCGAGCAGCGCGAGCACCTGCTGGCAGCCCGTGCCGGAGGCTGCCACGATGCCGACCGGCCCGGGGGTCACCACGTTGGCGAAGCCGAGCCCGATGCCGCCCACCACAGCGGTGCCGCAGTCGGGTCCCATCACCAGCAGGTCGCGGTCGGCGGCGTACCGCTTGAGCGCGACCTCCTGCTCCACCGGGACGTTGTCGCTGAACACCATCACGTCCGACCCGGACTCGAGCGCGTCCATCGCCTCGACGGCCGCGCTCGGGCCGGGTACCGAGACCAGCACCAGCGACCCCGGCTCGCGGCGCAGGGCCGCGTCCGTGGTGCGCGGTGGTGCGTCCTCGGTGGGCCCGGACGCCGCCGGCCGCCGGTCGGTCAGGGCACGGTCGACCTCGGCCCGGACGGCGTCGAGCTCACCGTCGTCGTCGAGCCGGATCGCGACGACCAGGTGGTTGACCGTGGCCTCGTCGGGGATCGCGAACCGCATGCGCTCGAGGACCTCGACGTTCAGCGGCGTCGCCATCGCCACCTGGGCGGCCGTCACCCCGGGCAGCTGCTGCACCTGGCGGCTCACCTGCAGCAGGGTGACCGAGTCGGCGTAGACGCCGGTGCGCAGCTCGACGTGGTCGGTGGTCATGCCGCCACCCGCCCGACGAGCCCGGCCACCCCGAGGTCGATGCCGAGGGCGAGCCCCTCGCCGGAGCTGTGGCCGAGGGCGGCCAGCGCGGCCCGGGCGGCCCGCTCGGACGGCGTACCCAGGGCACGCAGGTAGCCGGCGGCGAGGTCGGCGACCTCGCCTGCGAGGGCGCACTCGAGCAGGGTCGCGGAGAGGGTGGTGGTGCGCGGCAGGGCACGGCGTACGGCGTCGTCGACCGCCTGCGTCGCGACGCAGGCGGCTCGGTGTGCCGCGAGCCAGCCGCACAGGACGTCGTCCCCGAAGGGGGTCAGCCCGTCGCCCCGGCCGACCAGGCCGGCCACCGCCACCGGGTCGATGTGCCGGACGTCGATGTGCCGGATGTCGACGCCCCCGGGACCGGCGACGAGCCCGGCGCCTTGGGACCGGGGGGTTCCCTGGACGGCGGCCGGGCTCGCCGTGGGTATCCGTGCCGAATCGAGGCGTGGCGCGCGAACATCCACGAGCCGACCGACCACCAGGGCGCGTCCGCCCAGGTGCAGGATCCCGGAGTCAAGATAAGCCGTCGGGACCCCGGATGACGACAGCGAGACGAGATTGGTACGGAGGCTGTGCGGGAGTCCGGGAGCGCCCGCGGCCGCCACGCCGACGGCCCCGCCCGCGACCTCGAGATGCACCATGTCTCGGCCGGCATGGAGCACCGGTACCGGCCCGTCGGGAGCGCTCTCGATCCGCGCGGCGATCCGGGGTGGTGCGGCCACCGGAACGGGGCTCGGACGCGGGTCCCGGGAGGTGGCGTCGAGGGTCACGGGCCCACGCTAGCGCCCGCGTCGACCCCGCGTGGATCCGCCGTCTCCGCCGCCGTGATCGGCGTTCCTGCGCGGAAATCCGCCCGATTGGGTGTGTGATGTGCCTCACCAACTGGGGCGCTCGGTCCCCTGCGCATCGAGGAGGATCAGATGTCGACGATGTTCAGCTGGCGGGAGGTGACCCCGGCTCCCGGCGAGCCCGTGGCCCCCGATGAACGCCTTCCGTGGGGCAGGACGGTCGGGCTCGGCGCCCAGCACGTGGTCGCGATGTTCGGGGCCACGTTCGTGTTCCCGCTGGTCATGGGTCTCGACCCCAACCTGGCGATCATGTTCTCGGGCATCTGCACGATCCTGTTCCTGCTGGTCACCTCCAACCGGGTGCCGAGCTACCTCGGCACCAGCGCGTCGTTCGTGGCCAGCGTGGCGGCGATCCGTACCCACTCCAACGGCGACTCGGCCCACGTCACCGGTGCGATCCTGGTGGCCGGGCTCGTGCTCGGCGCGGTCGGCATCCTGGTCCACTTCGCCGGCTCCGGCGTCATCCACAAGGTGCTGCCGCCCGCGGTCACCGGCGCGGTCGTCATGCTGATCGGCTTCAACCTCGCCCCGGTCGTCGCCGGGATCTACTGGCCGCAGGACCAGTGGATCGCCCTGGCCACCGCGACGTTCATGGTGTGTGCCGCCTGTCTGTTGCCGGGCTTCTGGGCCCGGATCGCGGTGCTGCTCGCCCTGGTCTTCGGCTACCTGCTGTCCTGGCTGGCCGACGCGCTCTTCGGCCAGATCCACACGATCACGGGCGCGACCGCAGCCACCGGCGAGAAGGTCGACCACGACCGGGTCAGCTGGACCGGGGTCAAGGCTGCGGACTGGATCGGGTTCCCGCACGGCAAGCTCCCCGACGGCGTGTCCGTGGTGCACAGTCCCAGCTTCTCGCTGACCTTCATCCTGCTGGTCCTCCCCGGCGTGATCGCGCTGATCGCCGAGAACACCGGACACGTGAAGGCCGTCGCCGAGATGACCAAGACCGACCTCGACCCCTACATGGGTCGCGCCCTCGCGGCCGACGGCTTCGCGACCGCGCTGTCCAGCACCTTCGGCGGCTCGCCCACGACGACGTACGCCGAGAACATCGGGGTCATGGGGGCCACCAAGGTCTACTCGACCGCCGCGTACTACGTGGCCGCCGTCGTCGCCATCCTGCTCGGGCTCTGTCCGAAGTTCGGCGCGATGGTGTCCGCGACCCCCGGCGGCGTCCTCGGCGGCATCACCGTCATCCTCTACGGCATGATCGGTCTGGTGGGGGCGAAGATCTGGGTCGAGAACGGTGTGGACTTCGGCGATCCCGTCAACATGGTCGGCCTCGCCGGCGGCCTGATCGCGGGTATCGGCGGCGTGACCCTGCAGATCACCGACAACTTCGAGCTCTCGGGGATCGCGCTCGGGACGATCCTGGTGATCGTGTACTTCCACCTGGTCAACGGCCGTGGCCCGAGCGGGGCGCACTACACCACACAGGCGCTCTCCCACCCCGACGACGAGCCGACCGCCAGGCCGGGACACCGGGCCGATCCCAGCCAGGAGTGACTTGAAGCCGGCACCGTTCTCGTTCGTCCGACCGCAGGGCCTCCAGCACGCGCTGGAGGCCCTTGCGGCCGATCCTGGGGCGAAGGTGCTCGCCGGCGGACAGAGCCTCGTGCCGCTGCTGTCGATGCGGCTCGCGGCACCGTCGACACTCGTCGACATCAACGCGCTGCCCGACCTCGACCACGTCCGTGTGGACGACGCGGGCGTCCACGTCGGTGCGCTGGCGCGGCATGCGGACGTGCTCTCGTCGCACGACGTACGCCGGGTCCAGCCGCTGGTGTCGCTGGCGCTGTCCCAGGTCGCGCACGCGACCATCCGCAACCGCGGCACCACCGTCGGGTCGATCGTGCACGCCGACGCAGCCGCAGAGATGCCGATGGTCCTCGCGCTCCTCGCCGGGTCCGTGAGCGTCGCGTCGAGATCGGGCACCCGGACGATCCCGGCCGGCGAGCTCTACGCCGGGCCCCTGGAGTCGACCCTGCACCACGACGAGATCGCGCTCGAGGCGACGTTCCCGGTGCTGGGGCCCGGCGAGGGCGTCGGCTTCGGGGAGATCGCCAGGCGGCACGGCGACTACGCCCTGGTCGGCGTCGGCGCCGTCGTCCGGGTGGACGGCGACGCGGTCGTCTCGGCGCGGGCGGGGTACCTGTCGGTCTCGGACGTGCCGACCGTCGTCGACGTGACGTCCGCGCTCGAGACGGGCATCTCCGAGGATTCGCTCGCGGCGGCCGGGGTGCTCGCGCTGGGCGAGCTCGACCCGGCCGACGACCTGCACGCGACCGCGGCGTACCGCGGCCAGCTGGTGAAAGTGCTCACCGCGCGCGTCCTGCGCGCGGCGTACGACGACGCGAGGAGCCGCTCGTGACCGAGGAGCTCCACGAGGTCCGCCTGGTCGTCAACGGCGTCGCTCATCAGGTGCGCGTGCCGGCGCGACGCCTGCTCTCCGACGCGCTGCGTCACGACCTCGGCCTGACCGGCACGCACGTCGGCTGCGAGCACGGCGTCTGCGGCGCCTGCACCGTGCTGGTCGACGGTCGGCCGATGCGGTCGTGCCTGATGCTCGCGGTGTCCGCCGTCGACGGCGAGATCACCACGGTCGAGGGGCTGACCGAGCGCGACGGCACTGCCGAGGGCCGACTGGGCCCGGTGCAGCAGGCCTTCGCGGAGTGCCACGGACTGCAGTGCGGCTTCTGCACGCCCGGCTTCCTGACCACGATCACCGCGGGCCTGCGCGACAACCCCGACCCCACCGAGGACGACGCGCGCGACATGATCGCCGGCAACCTGTGCCGTTGCACGGGCTACGCGAACATCGTCAGATCGGTGCTGCGGGCCGCCGAGATCGCGCGGGAGCAGGCATGACCACGAAGCTGTTCGGCGAGAAGATCCAGCGGGTCGAGGACCAGCGCTTCCTGCGCGGCAACGGACGGTACGTCGACGACGTGCTGGTCGGCCACGACGTGCTGCACGCCGCCGTCCTGCGCTCACCCCATGCCCACGCGCGGATCGTCGACATCGACGTCTCGGCGGTCCTCGACCTCGAGGGAGTTCACGTCGTCTGGACCCACGACGACCTCACCGGCGCGATGGCGGAGCCGCTGCCGCTGCTGATCCCGCACCCGCAGCTCACCCACGGCCGTACCCAGTACGCCCTGGCCAGGGACGAGGTCAACTACGTCGGCGAGGCGATCGCGTTCGTGGTGGCCGACGACCGCTACGTCGCCGAGGACGCCATCGGGCGGATCCGCGTCGACTACGAGTTCCTGCCTCCGGTCGTCGGCCTCGAGGCGGCGCGGGTCGCGGAGCACCTCGTGCACGCCGACGTGCCCGGCAACGTTGCCGCCCGTATGGAGCAGGAGAACGGCGACGCCCGCGCGGCGATCGCGTCCGCGCCCCACAGCCTGAGCCTCGACCTGACGATCGAGCGGAGCGCCTCGATGCCGATGGAGGGACGCGGCACCGTGGCGCGGTGGGACCCCGACACCGGACGGCTCACCGTGTGGACGTCGACCCAGACCTCGACCGGTGTGCGTGCGGCGGTGGCCGCCAAGCTCGGCCTGGACCTGGCACAGGTCGACGTGATCACGCCCGACGTCGGCGGCGGCTTCGGGGTGAAGATCAACCACCCGTGGCCCGAGGAGCTGCTCGTGCCGCTCGCCGCGAGGTCGCTGGGCCGGGTCGTGAAGTTCACCGAGGACCGCCGCGAGCACTTCATCTCCTCCGCCCACGAGCGCGGGCAGGTCCACCACGTCGAGGTCGGGTACGACGACGACGGCCGCGTGCTGGGGCTGGACGTGCAGTTCTGGCACGACAACGGCGCCTACACGCCGTACGGGCTGATCGTGCCCATCATCACCTCGACCCAGCTGCTCGGCCCCTACAAGCCGGGCAGCTACCGGGTGGTCTTCGAGAGCCTGTACACGAACACCGTGATGGTGACGCCGTACCGCGGCGCCGGGCGGCCGCAGGGCTGCTACGTCATGGAGCGCACGATGGACGCGATCGCGGCGGCGCTGGGGAAGGACCGCACCGAGGTGCGCTCGGTCAACTTCATCCAGCCCGACGAGTTCCCCTACGACCAGGGGCTGATCTTCCAGGACGGCCGCGAGCTCGAGTACGACTCCGGCGACTACCCGGCCAGCCTGGAGAAGCTGAAGGCACTGGTCGGCTGGGACGAGTTCCCGGCGTTCCGGGAGGAGATGGCGCGCGAGGGGCGACGGGTCGGAATCGGACTGGCCTGCTACGTCGAGGGCACCGGGGTCGGGCCCTACGAGGGGGCGCACGTCCACATCGAGACCTCGGGCAGGGTGAAGGTCGCGATCGGCCTGACGACCCAGGGCCAGGGCCACGCCACGGCCTTCGCCCAGATCGTCGCCGACACGCTCGGCGTACCGTTCGCGAACGTCGAGGTGGTCAGCGGCGACACCCGACGGATGCCCTACGCCGTGGGCACCTTCGCCTCGCGGGCCGCGGTGATGAGCGGATCCGCCGTGCACCTGGCCGCCCTGCGGGCGCGGGAGAAGGTGCTGCGGATCGCCGCCGACGCACTGGAGGCCTCCGAGGACGACCTCGAGATCGTCGACGGCGTCGTCTCGGTCCGAGGCACCGAGGCGTCGATCGACCTGGGGACCGTGGCGGTGCTGTCCAACCCGCTGCGGTACGCCTTCGACGAGGCGTCCAAGGCCGCCACCCAGTTCTCCGTGGGTGACCCGGGCAAGCCGCCGGTCGCCGAGGACGACGAGCCCGGACTGGAGGGCAAGGACTTCTACAGCCCCGAGCGCTCGACGTTCGCCAGCGGCATGCATGCCGTGATCGTGGAGACCGACCCGGACACCGCCGAGATCACGATCCTCACCTACGCCGTCGTCCACGACTGCGGCCGGCTGATCAACCCGATGATCGTCGAGGGCCAGATCCACGGCGGCGTCGCGCAGGGAGTGGGCGGGGCGCTGCTCGAGCGGATGGCGTACGACGAGTCCGGTCAGCTGGTCAACGCGTCGTTCATGGACTTCCTGATGCCCTACGTCACGGAGGTCCCGGCTCGGATCGACATCGACCACCTCGAGACCCCGTCACCGCTCAACCCGCTCGGGATCAAGGGTGCGGGCGAGGCCGGAGTCATCCCCTCGGCCGCGGTGTTCGCCTCGGCGATCGAGGATGCCGAGGGAATCCCGATCACCGCCATGCCGATCTCGCCGTCGGAGCTGTTCGGACTGCGCCTGTCCCACCCGTCGCCACCGGCGGCGACGCCCGCGAGGCGGCCGGCGCGACGACGTACCAGCACCCGCAAGGCCGGCACCCGCACGGCCGGCACCCGCACGGCCGGGAAGCCCGCCCAGGAGGCGCCATGAAGATCAACGGCGACAACACGATCCCCTACCCGGTCGAGCAGGTCTGGGCCGCGCTGCTTGACCCGGCGGTGCTGGTGCGCACGATTCCCGGTTGCGAACGACTGGAGACCACCGGTGAGCACACCTACGCGATGACCGTCACCGCCGGCGTCGCGGCGATCCGCGGTACGTACGACGGCACCTGCGCCCTGTCGGACCTGGCGGAGCACGAGTCGCTGGTGATGCGGCTCCAGGGCGCGGGCGCCCCGGGCACGATCGACGCCACCGTGAACGTCGCCTTCGCGCCCGCGGGCGACGGCGCGACCCGGGTCACCTACGACGCGGACGCGGTCGTCGGTGGCATGGTCGGCGGCGTCGGGCAGCGGATGCTCGGCTCGGTGTCGAAGCGGATGGCCGGCGAGTTCTTCGGCAACGTGGCGAGCGCGATCGGAGGTGGGCCGGCGGTGCCCGGTGGCGCGCCGGGTGTCGTTCCGAGTGCCGGCCAGGGTGGCGACGAGGGTGTCGCCCGGCCCGCGGCCGGGGCGACCGGGGAGGTCGGGCAGGTCTTCACCGCACCCCCACGCCCCGCCTCGTCCCAGCAGGACTTCCTCAAGGGGGTCGCCGTCGGCGCCGGGCTCGTGCTCCTCGGGGTCATCGCGGGCGGCCTGTTCGGCCGTCGCCGCCGGTGAGCGCCGGGGTTGTCGGATTCACCGCCTACGCGGTGAATCCGGTGCTTCTTGGCCGTTGCAACGCCCAAGAAGCATCAGGAAAGGCCAATAACCCCCGGGGATCTGCCGATGACTGACCTGACCGTCGACTCGAGCGCGCGCGAGATGGCCGCCGCGGTGCTGGCGAGGCGGATCAGTGCCCGCGAGCTGCTGGACCTGCACCTGGCCCGGATCGCCGAGCGCAACCCGCAGCTCAACGCCATCGTGTCCCTCGACGAGGAGCGCGCGCGAGCGGCCGCGTCGGCCGCCGACGAGGCAACGGCGCGAGGTGAGGCGCTCGGGCCGCTGCACGGTCTGCCGTTCGCGTTCAAGGACACCCACGACGTCGCCGGCTGGCGTACGACGTACGGCTCGCCGCTGTTCGCCGAGCACGTGCCGGAGACCGACGACCTCCTCGTCGAGCGGATCCGCGCGGCCGGAGCGGTGACCATCGGCAAGACCAACGTGCCGGAGTTCGCGGCCGGGTCGCACACCTTCAACACGGTCTTCGGCACGACCCTCAACCCGATCGACCCCGCGCGTTCCGCCGGCGGGTCCAGCGGCGGCGCGGCGTGCGCCGTGCGGGCGGGGATGGTGCCGCTCGCCGACGGCTCGGACATGGGCGGCTCGCTGCGCAACCCCGCGTCGTTCTGCGGCGTCGTCGGGCTGCGTCCGTCGTTGGGACGCGTGCCATCCTGGCCGACCGACAACTACTGGGAGACGCTCTCGGTGAGCGGGCCGTTGGCGCGCGACGTCGACGACCTCGCACTGCTGCTCTCGGTCGTGGCCGGACCCGACCCGCGTGTACCGACGGCATTGGGTGAGGCGGGCTCGCTCTTCGCGCCCCCGCTCTCGGGAGGCCTGGCCGGGCTCCGGGTCGCGGTGAGCACCGACCTCGGCGGGCTGCTGGAGGTCGACGGCGAGGTCGCGCGCGTCGTGACGGAGACGGCGTCGGTGTTCGACGCGGCGGGAGCAACGGTAGACCCGGGCCATCCCGCTCTCGATCTCGCCGACGACACGTTCCGCACGCTGCGCGCCTGGCACTTCCAGGCAGCCCTGGGCGCCCTGCTCGGCGCGCACCCCGACTCGTTCAAGCAGTCGTTGGCCGACAACATCCGGGCCGGCGAGCCGCTCACCGGAGCCGACGTCGCACGCGCGTTCCGGCAGCGCACCACGCTGGCCGAGCGGATGCGGGTGTTCTTCGAGTCGTACGACGTGCTGCTGCTGCCGACGTCGCAGGTGCCGCCGTTCCCGGCCGACCAGGAGTTCCCCCCGTCGATCAACGGCCGCCCGATGGGGTCGTACCTGGACTGGATGCGCTCGGCGTACGTCATCACCGTCACCGGCTGCCCGGCGATCTCGGTGCCGGCGGGCGAGACCACCGACGGGCTGCCGGTCGGCGTCCAGATCGTGGCGCCGTTCGGTGCCGACCGGCGCCTGCTCGAGGTCGCGGCGGCCTTCGAACGCGCCCGCGACGGCGCCTAGGGCTCCCTGCGGCGACATGGACCGTTGCCAGGTGTCGGGAGGCGCCCGGTGTCCGAGGACGACGTCAGCGCCACGCAGACCATGGCGGTGCTGCCCCGATCCGGACGCCCGATCTCCACAGCTCGAGCCGGCGGCTGTGGAGATCAGGGGTCCGATCTGTGGAGGACCGGCCGTCGCTCTGTGGAGGACTCGCCGGAACTGGGAGTATGTGAAAGAAATGGCGCGAAAGCCCTTGTGGCGCTGGGCTCCGAGCCTCTAGAACTCTCCTCACGTTCTTCCTCCGGGGAGAGCGGGATCGGTCGGAGACGAAGATCCGTACAGTGCCTCGGCGGCTTGCCGGCGAGGGGCTGCGGTGGCCAGGTGACGGGGTCGCTGGGGTCGGAGGAGCCGGCTGGATCGACCGGGAGCGTCACCAGTACCGGTCAAGCGGTGAACCGTCGGGCCACGGACTTGTGCCGGGGCACGATGGGTCACCACCGAAGGGCCCTTGTAGCTCATACCTATGAGGGCCCTTCACCTATTTCCGAGCACGCCGGCGAACCCGGCGCGATCAGCCGTTCGGCCCGGCACCGGACCTGGTAGACGCGGCGCTGTTCGACCGGCCCGAGGCCCTCGCACCGTCCGCACTGGTCTGGACCACTCCTCAACAACCGGGCGTCGATCCTGTGGACAGCTGCCCGGAATCTGTGGACGGGTGGCGGCCGCGTTGTGGACCATCCTGAGGAAATCGCGAAAGCACGAAATCCACCCGCGGAACCCCTTGTGGTGGGGGGTCCCGGGGCAATAGAACTTCTCCCACGCACTCCCTCCGGGGAGAGCGGGATCGGTCGGAGAAGACGATCCGCACCACCACCGCCCGGCTTGCCGGGTGGGAGTGGCGGAGGCCGGGTGACGAGGCCGCCGGGATCGGAGGAGCCGACTGGATCGACCGGGAGCGTCACCAGTACCGGTCGAGTGGTGAACCGCCGGACCCCGGCCTCGTGCCGAGGCCCGACGGATCACCAACCGAAGGGCCCTTGTCGCTCATACCGACAGGGGCCCTTCAACTATTTCCCGAGCCCGCGCCGGGAAACCTCCCCGGCGTAATCAAGTCGCATCTCCCCGACCACACGGGCAATGCTGGGTGTCGCCCACCCGACGACGAGGAGAACGCATGCCCGACGGCTCCCACGCCACCGACGACGAACGACGAGCCCTGCTCGCGGCGTACGACGCCCAGCTCCGCGGGGCGGCCGAGGTGCAGGGGTCGCTGCACTGGGACCGCTCCGGGCCGTTGTGGCGCGCGCGCGACCGCCGGGAGGGCTTCGTCAGCTACGAGTCGCTCGAGGAGGTCGGCGCTCCCGACGCCGTCGACGCGCTGATCGCGGAGACCGTCGCGTACTTCGCGGGTCAGCCCGAGGTCGAGGAGTTCGAGTGGAAGACCCGCGGGCACGACTGGCCGGCCGACCTCGACCAGCGGCTCCGTGCGCACGGCCTCGAGCCGGACGAGGTCGAGACCGTGATGGTCGGCGAGGCGTCGCACCTCGCGGTCGACGTGGCGCTCCCCGACGGGGTGACGGTACGTCGCGTCGACCAGCTCCCCGAGCGGCAGGCGCTGGTGACCGAGGCCAGCGAGGTCGCGGCACAGATCTTCGGCGACGGGCCCTCCGGCGAGGAGATGCTCGAGCGGCTCGATCGGACGCAGGGGCTCGAGCAGTTCTGGGTCGCGGAGGCCGCCACCGAGGAGGGTAGCCGGGTGGTCTGCTCGGGCCGGCTCGCCCGCGTCGAGGGAACCGAGTTCGCCGGCATCTGGGGCGGCTCGACCCTGCCCGAGTGGCGCGGGAAGGGCATCTACCGGGCGCTGACCGCGGCCCGCGCGAGGTTCGCGATGGACGAGGGCGTGCGCTACATCCACAGCGACTGCAGCGCGATGTCGCGCCCGATCCTGGAGCGGTCCGGGCTGGTCGCG
>Ga0105239_10007436_pt1 | contig 12567 bp, 7 predicted proteins | sample KBSC44metaG_FD_92761 | JGI IMG/M metagenome (GOLD analysis project Ga0105239, IMG submission 92761) | Corn rhizosphere microbial communities from Kellogg Biological Station, Michigan, USA - KBS C4-4 metaG | ecosystem: Host-associated > Plants > Roots > Rhizosphere > Soil | place: Michigan, USA...
AAAAAAAGAGGGGTGGGAAAAGGTGATGAATACGATTGAGGAGGAAGAGGCTTCGATATATCCGGTCATACCAAAACGCATACATCGTACCCGTTACTTTATTGCTGCCTCTGTGGCCAGCTTATTGGTGGCAGGTGTCTGGCTCTATACAAAAACCAAACCTGCGGCAAGACCTGATCTTTCCACACTTGCGCTCGCTTCTAATTTTAAGAACGATGTCGCGCCGGGTGGAAACAAAGCGGTGCTGACTCTGGCGGATGGTTCTCATCTGGTGCTGGATAGCGCAAGTAAGGGAGCGATAGCTGACCAGGGTGCCACCCGGATAGTCAAATTGGGTAATGGTCAGCTAGCGTATAGCACAGTGGGTGAAAAACCCACGGTCACTGCCAGTGCAGTTGTGTACAATACCCTTACGACGCCGGCAGCTGGTCAATTCCAGCTGACATTGCCGGACGGCAGCAAGGTGTGGTTGAACAATGCCTCGTCGTTACGCTATCCTGTTGCTTTTACAGGGAAGACGCGGGAGGTGGAGCTGAAAGGAGAAGCGTATTTTGAAATAACGCCCGATGCGCATCAGCCCTTTAAAGTTAAGGTAGGCGAGACTTTGGTGGATGTGCTGGGCACAAGCTTTAACATCACCGCGTATGCGGATGAGAGCAATATAAAGACCACGCTATTATCCGGAAGCGTTCGAGTTTCGAAAGAGGATACCAGGACAGTATTGAAACCTGGAGAACAAGTCCAGGTGAATGAAGTGGGTACGCTGAAGCTCCTGAAGGATGTCGATGTGGATGGCGTGATAGCCTGGAAGAACGGATGGTTTCATTTTGAACATGCGGATCTAAAGACAGTGATGCGGATGCTGGTCCGGTGGTACGATGTAGATGTTGTATACGAAGGGGCGGTGCCCGACAGACAATTCGGAGGAGATATTGAAAGAAAATTAAACCTTTCCCAGGTACTTGAAATCCTTCAGAAAAACCAGGTGCGCTTTGAGATAGACGGGAAGAGAATTACAGTGAGACCATAAATGAATCTTCGGTTTTATTACCATTATAACCTTACTCCAACACTACGATTTTGCCATACCAACCTCCTCATGCCTAGAGGGGACTTTAAATTCGACTTCTACTATTAGTTAAATAGGACGTCAAACCTATTCCATTAGTCCATTAAACCTTTCTTCATTGCCTGTGGACTTGTCATTACCGGGACTGTGCGCCCGGAATGGCGCTTTACGGGGCCCGAGATGGCCGGGCTGTCCTTTATTTTAGAACCACCTAAAATCGTGAAAAATGCTAAGAAAGGAATTCTATTTGTTTCCCCTACATCCTGAATAGCGGTTATACATCCGCGTTTTCTCATGTGTGTATCTATAAAAGAAGCCGGAGTGTTACCAGCACTTCGGCTCTTAAAAGTCCTGAATCAGCAGGACTTCTCCTAAACCCGCCTTTAATAAGGCGACTTTATGAAATATTCAAACTAAAGGTAATGCTTTTTTTTACTATAAACGGGACACCTGTTTCTTTAAGGTTGTCCAGACAACTGCTAAGGACGATGAAATTGATGACACTACTATTAGTTGCTGTATATCTGCATGTTAGCGCTTCCGGATATGGGCAAAAAGTAACTATTTCCGGGAAGGATATGCCTTTGGAGAAAGTATTCAACATGATCAAAAAGCAAACCGGGTATGTTTTTTTTTACGATTATAATATTTTTAAAGGTGCAAAGAATGTAAGCCTGGATATACGGGATGCATCTATTCAAGATGTACTTAATGAATGTTTAAAGGAACAGAGTTTAGAGTTTAAAATATTGGATAAGACTATTACGATTACCAGGAAAATAAATGAAATTTTTTTAAAACCGTCTGCTAATACGGCTACCATTACGTCCTTTATTGACTTAAATGGGAGAATTCTAAGTGAAAAAGGAGAGCCTATCCCAGGCGCCGTAATTAATATAAAGGGAACTAATCGGACAACAATAACGGACGATAATGGTTTTTTTTCATTGAAACGAGTAGGGCATGATGCAGAATTATTAATAAGCTGTATAGGCTTTGAAAGCCTTATCTACCAACTTAACGACCACGCTGACTTGATTATTAAGCTGAGAATTAAAGCCCGTTTATTGGGGGAGGCGACCGTAATGGTTTCTAACGGTTACCAACTACTTCCTAAAGAAAGATCGACGGGGTCATTTTCCCAAATTGATAATGAATTGTACAATAGGAGAGTCGCTTCGGATGTTTTATCAAAGATAGATGGGCTTGCAGCTGGCGTATATTTCACGGGTAACGGGGTTGGCGCATATGGCACTTCTTTAAACACTTCCGGAGGCTTACCTACATTTAATAATCAATCCGCTACAAAATTAGGAATTACCATCAGAGGACAGGCTGATGTTTATACAAATAAAATAAGCCTGGATCCCCTGATCGTGCTGGATAACTTTCCATACGAAGGCGATATAAACAATTTAAACCCCGAAATGATTGAATCCATTACGATCTTGAAGGATGCCGGAGCTGCAAGTATTTGGGGCGCCAGGGCTGGTAATGGCGTGATTATAATCACTACTAAAAAAGGGAAACTCAACCAAAAAATGAAGGTGGATTTTACTTCCAACCTCACGATTGGAAGCAGACCTGATATTTTTTCCAGTAAATTTTTTCTAAACGCTAAGGATTATATCGATGTTGAAGATTCTTTGTTTGCCCACTCCTATTTTGACAACTCTATAAGCAACTCCAGGGCTGTATCTCCTGTAGTTGAAGTATTATATGAATTAGCTAATGGCCAAATATCATCTGCTGATGCAACTGCGCAAATTAACGCCTTCAAAAAAATGGACGTTCGGAATGATTATAAAAAACATATCTACCAGAAATTAATCAATCAACAATATGGCATAACCCTTAGTGGTGGCACATCCGACCTCCGTTATGTTCTTTCAGCTGGATATGACAACAATAGAACGAACATTGTAAGAAACAGGTATGAGCGGTTTGTAATAAATTCTTCTAACACCTATATTCCTATCAAAAACCTAGAACTGACAGGTGGTGTTATTTATTCACAAATAAATGCGCAAAACAACAATCCTTTTTCTTTTGGTGGGGGAGCGCTCAATACGGGGGGAGTATATGGCAACAATCTTGTGCCGTATGCTCAGCTGGCAAATTCGAGTGGAACTCATTTGGCCGTCATTCATAATTTAAGGACTCCATTTATAGATAGTGTTCAGCAACTTGGTTTTCTGGATTGGCATTTTCGCCCATTAGATGAAATAGCATTAGCCAATAATACCATAAAACAAAATAGTCTTATCCTAAAGGCAAGTGCTAAGTACAAGTTTACTTCATTCTTAAATGCAGAACTACAGTACCAAAGCGAGATTCAGAATTCAAATAATCGTATTTACTATGATCCCAATAGTTACTATTCTAGGGACTTGGTAAATACTTATACTCAATATGATCCTTCCAGCGAAAGTTTAACGTACCCCATACCTGTAGGCGGAATCCTAACTCAGTCTCCCAGTCAATTGGTAACCCGTAATTTCCGGGGACAGGTAAATTACAACCAAATAATTGCTTTGAAACACGCAATTATAATGATCGCCGGAGCCGAGATCAGACAGACAAAAACAACAGATTATTCAACACTTGCCTATGGCTACTCGGATACATACGGGACTGCCATTTCAAATATCGATTACATAAATAGCTATGCTACTAATCCTTTGGGTGGTACTGCTCTTATTCCAAGCCCTAATCCAAACGTCATCATAACGACAAAACGATATCTATCCTATTACTCTAATATTGGCTATACTTATGATGGGAGATACACTTTTACAATCAGCGGAAGGAAGGATGGGGCGAATTTATTTGGTGTAAAAATTAATGATAAGATCACTCCACTATGGTCTGCCGGTTTAGGATGGGAAGCAAGCAGGGAACAATTCTACCATATAAACTGGTTGCCTTATTTGAAATTAAGAGGCACATATGGCTATAATGGGAATGTTTACAATGCAGCAGCCTATCTAATTGCTACTTTCAACACAAGTAGGATGACCGGATTTCCTACTGCTACTGTAGCCAGCCCACCTAACCCTCAATTAAGATGGGAAAGAATGAAAAATATCAATGCGGGGGTTGATTTTGCACTCAGAAACAATATTGTGAGTGGTTCATTTGAGGTATACCAGAAGAGGGGACTCGATCTACTCGAACCTTCACCTCTTGCTCCAAGTACAGGCTTTTCATTTTTCACAGGGCTTATTGGTAATAACGCCAGCACTTTGACAAAAGGAATAGATATAATGCTGAATTCTAAAAACATCGACGGCGAATTCAAGTGGATTACCACACTGATATTAAGCAGAATAACCAACAAGGTTCTGAAATATGATGTAGAGCAAACCTCTGCTAGTATTCAATCGTATGCTACGGCATTGGTTGGAAAACCATTATTTAGTGTTTATAGCTACAAGTGGGCTGGATTGGACCCAACAAACGGCGATCCCCAAGGATATCTTAATAAACAAGTAAGTAAGGATTATTCTGGTATAATTAATAATTACAAACCAGATAGCCTAGTATACAGCGGTTATGCGATCCCTAAGGTATTTGGATCTATCAGGAATACCTTTAGTTACAAGCAGTTCTCACTTTCTGCCAATATTGTTTTCAAATTGGGTTATGTATTCCGCCGTCCATCCACTTCTCTCAATTATACAGGAGTCATCAGTAATCCTATTTCTGACTTTACAAATAGATGGCAGAAACCAGGGGATGAGAAAACAACTTCAATTCCATCTGTAGCTTTCCCGGATGATATTTTAAGGAATACATTTTACCATTACTCAGAAGTGCTTATTGAAAAAGGAGACCAAGTTCGTCTTCAGGATATTTCTTTAAGCTATGACTTTGGGAAGATTAAAGGAGTAAAACTTCCATTTGAGCGATTACAGGTTTATACTTATGTAAATAATGTAGGTCTAATCTGGAAGGCCAATAAAGCTGGGATTGATCCAGATAATTTGAACATCCCAACACCTAGAAGTATATCGTTCGGAATAAAGACTAATTTTTAAATCTGGCCTTGCTCCTAAATTAAGTTTTATGAAGACATGTAGAAACATGATAAAAAGTTTTGCGATAATAATTGCAACTATCACTATAAATATCTCCTGTAAAAAGCAACAGGATGACTTTTTGAATGTAAAAGCGAATAATTACGACGTAACCCCTAAAACGTTGGCAGACTTCCAAGCTTTGTTGGATAATGATGCCATTATGAATAATAGTTACTCTGAATTGGGTTTAGCAAGTTCAGACAATTATTATGTAATAGACGACAATTACCCATCATTAACTTCTCCTGAGAAACAATTGTATACTTGGACGTCGGATATCTGGCAAAGCCAAGAGAGCGCAGAGTGGAATTACATCTATGCTATTGTAGAGTATTCAAATATCGTTTTAGATGGCATAGCTAACGTTTCACCAGACAACTCTATCAAGTCCTCTTATAACAATATAAAAGGATCAGCTTATTTTTTTAGAGCTTTAGCGTTTTATAACCTTGCTGCAGCTTTCTGTAAACCCTATACAGCAACTTCTGCAAAGACGGATTTAGGTATTCCATTGAGATTGACTTCTGATGTAAATGCAAAGTCGGTTCGATCTTCTGTTCAGCAAACATATGATCGGATCATTAGCGATCTTAAAACTGCTATTGATCTGTTACCGTTAACTCCCTTAAGAGTTACCAGGCCTTCATCAAGAGCCGCTCAGGCATTACTTGCAAAAGTATATTTAAGCATGGAACAGTATTCAGACGCATTACAATATGCAGATGCCGTTTTAAAGGCCAAGAGTGACCTCCTTGATTATAATGACAATAGTCTTGTTACTCCCACTGCTACAAGACCCTTCCCTAGAAACCCTGACAATAATTCTGAAATCCTTTTTTATGCAAATGGATGGGGTTATGCAACAGTATGGCCTTTAGCCTCAATATCACACACGGATACAACATTGTACGATAGTTATGATATAAACGATATCCGGAAAGTCGCTTTTTTCTATAATAATTCAGATGGAACACATAGATTTAAAGGTACGTATGACGCATATTCCAAGAATAATTTTGCTGGTTTGGCAACTGATGAATTGTACTTGATACGTGCTGAATGTTATGCCCGGGCCGGGAATACTTCTTCATCGACTTCTGATTTGAACGCATTGTTGAGTAAAAGGTACACTACTGGTACTTTTACCGCATTGTCGACTAATAATGCCGATACCGCGCTTCATTGGGTATTAGTAGAACGCAGAAAAGAACTGCCCTTCACCGGTACATGTCGCTGGGAAGATTTAAGAAGATTAAATAAGGACCCCAGATTTGCTATTACTATCAAGCGGATAATAGCTGGTATAACTTATACCCTTGAGCCTAATAGCCCTAAATATATACTTCCTATACCAGATAAAGAAATACAACTTAGCGGAATACAGCAAAACCAAAGATAATATCATTATGGAAATTATCCTATTTAGTAAAAGAGCAGCAATTTTCTTGTTTTCTTTATTGGTTTCAAGTAAAAATTTGATTGCCGAAAAAAAAATGTCTTCAAGCCATGCCAAAATAACTATATATTTTAACCCTGCCTGTCGAGGGGACACCATTTATATGGAAATAAATTCATTTATTCCGATAGATGGTGAATTGCAGCCCAAACAGATTATGACCACTGTGCTTGATTCAAATGGTCATGCAAGCGTCCAGATTGATCTTAAGCAAAAGTTTTCTTATTTTTTTTTATCAAGGGATCTTTATACCAGAGACAACACTCATAGGCCTTTAATAGATAATTATCTGATAGAAGCGGGCGATGACATCGCTATAAGAGTGAAATATGATAGCATTTATTCTTCCCGTGTTGCTGATGATCCTGGATATGTAAGGCCAAAACTGCCATCATACAATATAAGCTTTAGTGGAAAAGGCGCTGACAAATTTGAATGCTATCAATCTTGGCAAACAGCGTCGATCCAGGTTCCTGTAAAACTTCCGTATATACCTGTTCTCAATAAAGATGGTACGTTTAATACTGACAATTCCGATTGTGTGGTATTACGTACGAGAATTGTGAAAACCCTAAAATTGCTAAAGATATCACAGAACAGTGAGGCTTATTCCATCTGTAAGGCGGATATGATTGGATTTGCATTATTAAACGAAGGAAGAACTTATAATTTAGACCCTCAGTTTCACCAGATTGTTTTACACAATGATGCTGCCCTTGATAAGGTCAAAACAGGACTAAGATTTAGAAATTTAATAAGCATGATAAATGTCGGTGCGCCTTTGTCAGAAGAAGCTGTTGGATTCTCAAAGTGGTACAGTAAAGGAATATATGAAATAGAATTGGCTGACTTTATGATGACACATAAGGGGGAGTTCAATATGTTTTATTCTTTACTTAAAAAAAATTATTTCGCCAAATTGAGAGATAATCTGCTTTATACAGCCTTATCTAGCTCTTTGTTATCGGAATACTCTGACTCTATACTGCGCGACGGAATATTATCTGTTGAAAACCTTACTTATAAGGATAAAATTAGAAATTTATATGCAAGAAACAAAGGAAGTGATGCCTATGAGTTTTCTCTTCCAGATGTCACCGGAAGGTTGGTTTCATTGTCCTCTCTTAGAGGTAAAGTAGTACTTATTGATTTTTATTTTTTAGGATGCCATGCCTGTTCTGGATTTTATACCAAAACTTTGAGAAAAATAGAAGAATATTATACTTCTAATAAGAATGTGGTTTTTGTAACCATTTCTATAGATGCTAATGAAGCAACTTGGAAGAAAAGCCTTGCAAGTGAGGCATATACTTCGATTGACTTAAATAATGTAATTAACTTGTACACAGCTGGAATGGGATCGAATCATCCTATGGTGAAGTATTATGGCATACAAGGATACCCATGCCCCATATTAATTGATAAAAGAGGCCGGATAATCGAGTTTAATTATCATGCAAACAAAGATCAATTTATCGAGAATATTACCTCAGCTATTCAAGAAGTAAATAAAAGTATTACATCTAATTGACTCTAATTTTATTAACTATATGTTGCAAGGATGTCAGTTGTGGTCGAGAGGTCAGGAACAATTGAGTTCACTGATTAAAGATATGACCTACTTTAAACTGGGGGATTAGTTATAGGCACCTCTTTCTTATCTTACTTCATATCGGCTAATGAATTAGAATGAGTAATGTCATCTAAAAACATAAATCCCAGGCCATTTGATTATCCCTATTGCGGTTGTGGGCACAGGACTAGACCGGACTGTTCTCGACTGAATTGCGCAAGTATAATATGCACCTTGACATGTACAGTTATCATAATCAAAGGGAACAATATTATATCCATGCCTGTTTGCCGTTAGCCCTGTAACCCCATAAGTAAAAGAATAGAATTGAGAAGTATGATGTAGAGAAAACGCAGAAACAGCGCCTGTCAATGCTATGAAGGCCAGTATACACATTTTTATTTTTCTCACAGTTCTGTTTTTGAGTTAAGGCGAGGATAAAATCGGCTACCAGGGAAATAGAAATTTCCTGGTAGCCGAATATGGTCAAACCTTTTCTTATTGGTTTACATATTGACCTGGGTGCTTGGTAATGCCTGATGCGTTAGTAGCAACGGGGCTGGTCCTAGCAGTAGCGGAAGTAATTGCGCAAGTTACAGTCAGAACGTTGTTGCATTTCTTAAGGTCATGATCGAAAGCAACGATATTGTAACCATGGCCACCTGCAGTCAATCCAGTAATACCATAGCTAAATACTGTTTTAGATGCTGCTTTAGTTGTAAATGCTGCACCTACGCCTACGATTGCGGCCAATGCTAAGAAACTCATTTTAACCCTTTTCATAATTTTTGGTTTAATAGTGTTATTTGAAATAGTCCACCTACTTATTGTTTCAGGATAGGTAGTTGTCCTGATTTTATGCATAAAAGATTTTATTTCAATTTTCGGTAATATAGTTCCTGTTTTTTGCAAGCATACTTACACCCAATACTGCGAGTAAAAGAAAGAACAGATTAAAGAATAGATGCTGCGTCCAGTTAAATCCTTCTATGACACCTCCACACGAACAAGGAATATAGCTGTAGTAATGAGTTTTTATTAAGATTATATACCCTGTAAAAAGCAACATTAAAATGGAAGAACCAACTAGGCCATAAAATCGTGTTTTGGCGGGTATAATTAGCAATGCGCAAATTATTTCAATTGCAGGCAGACCATATATCAAAAGCGGAAGATATTTTAGATTAAAAGGTTGCGCCATCATTTGATGTCTGAATTTAGTCATATCTGACCATTTGCTAAAAGCAGTATACATAAACAATAATATGAGTAACCCGCCGATTACATGAATCCAATTATCTATTTTTTTCATCTTTTACAATTGAAAGGTTACAGAATTTAAAGACAATTTCCCTTGCATAGTATTGTTGGAAAGCGCCCCTATATAATTATTAATTTCAGATCTAATTTCTTCTAGGCTTACAGGACGCTGTTCAATTTCATCTTTTAAGCATTTCTGAATAAGATTAGATAATATTTTATTTTTGGCTATTTCTTCCATTTTTGACATGGCCTCATTTTTAAATTCATGCAAAAAAGAATCTGGCTCTCGTCCTGTAATAAATTGCATTAGCAACGCGCCAAGGGAATATATATCGTCGTATATGGTTGGCTGATCCAATCGCGATTGTTGGGGTGACATATAACCATATGTGCCTAGAAGGAACGGAGGATCTGGCTGATTTTTGTTAAGTGAATATGATAGTTCGAAATCTATTCCTCCAATCTCTTCATTTTTTAAGACAATAAAATTTGAAGAGGTGACATCACGATGTATATAACCCCTATCATGCATAATTTCTAGAAACCTTATTATCTTTAAAAAATATGATAAGAGATTTAGTTTTACTTCGGGATCAATGACATCCCATTGTTTGCCAGCACGCAAGTGCTCTACTTTAACCCCAAGTGGGGTGCCCTCTAAGAATTCTGTAACCAACGTAGTACTGTGTTTATCTGAAATAAGGTCCAAAACTTTACCTATTGGAACATGCCCTTCCAGATCTTTCAAAACATTTTTTTGCCACAGTAAACGATCTTGTATGTCTCTATTATAAGTGTCGTCAAAAGTAAACTCTCGCCCTATTTTTATAAGGCACCAGGTGAGGCTTAGTTTTTTTATATTAATAGCTTTATAAACAATACCCTTTTGAACTGATTTGATAGTTTCATATGGGATATAATATTTACCAATTATTCTGCTTTTGGACTTGATTCTTGTCACTTCCTCCGATCTTATTTTGAATGGTATTCTTCCTTTCGATGGAAGGATCATTTGAAAATTTGAATTAGCAGGGTTAACCTTACAGTAAGATGCATAAAGTATCTTTCCTATTTTTACCGCATCGGGTACGTCTGGCCCTTGGAATCGACCGGTACAATTAGATATAATGCCTACCAGTCGAATGGCTTGTTCCTCTGAAGTTGTATATATTGTGAGTGCTTTTGCAACATCTATAGCAATATTATGATCTTTTTCTTCTTGAAATACCATGCCGTCATTTAATTGAAAGTTTAATTGCTGATTTTTAATGAGTTTAAAGCTGACGGCTTCTTTTTTTAATATAGGCAGTACGGTATCCAAGACCTCAATTGCCTGATTTGGTCTCATGGACATAAATAGTATCCAGTTGTTGTTGAATATTGATCTCCCATGAAGTAACCATAAGGTTTCTTCTTCAAACGGAATTGACCATTTATTTAATACAGTCGAGTACTCTTCAAACTTGGTTTTGAATGCTTCTATCATAGTAAAGTATTATTCAGTCAGCAAAACAGGTTGCATATTCTGGCGCGCAATTATTGTTTTTGGCTCACTTATAATTTGAATAAAATAGGCTGTTATTGCAGCGATAATAATCAATGGGAAAAATTGATACCTGAACACATTAATAGTAGCAAATACCGAGAATCCGAAATTTAAGGTCAAAAGGATGACTATTAGCAATGTTCTCTTTTTGTTTGGGTCATTGATATAAACCGCCTTTTTGATAAGCCATATATACATTAAACTACATGTGAATATCAAGTTCATAACTAAAAAGAACGCAGGGAAGAAGAATAAGATAGTACCCTGGGCTTTATTGGAAACAACATTAATTTTTTCCGATGGATAATGGAACCACTCCTGAGCTATGGGCCACACATTGTCAGTACCTAGATTATATATTTCTAGTTTTTCAAGTGGAGGGATAACATAATTTCTTACGTTGGGAATCATAAAGTCCCGGATAAAGGCAGTTGGATTTTGCTTGATCAGATATTCCCCATACTCATTAAAGATTACAGAAGACTTGCCCCAAGCAACAAGACTGGAATAATCATCGATAACATTATAATGCTTAAATAGGTATTGCTTCAATGGAGATTTGGGCTCGCGTATAAAAAAATTCCCTACATATCTCGGCAAGTTTTCATAAAACTCAGGCCTTATCCGATTATTGAACTGTTTGACAATTTTGTCAAGCTCTTGGCTTTGAGAAGACGGAAGTTCAGATGTTTCCACAGACAGATCCTGATAGCAGTATAAGGCATTGTTAGCTAACTGCCAGCCTGTAAAGAGTGAGAATTGCCTGTCGCCAGTCAGTTTAAAAGCTTCATTCCTGGTATGAATGATGAATGGGACGACGAGACATAATGGAACAAGTATGCCGATGAGTTTTAACAGTAGCGCTTGTCGGCTTAGCAGCAATGCAACAACAGATACGATGGGGTAATAATAGGCATTATTTCTGACCGAAAAGCAACAGAATAATAATATTCCATGCGTGAATAGTTGATATAGTCGAGGTTTATATATAATCCACAGCAGTGTGGTAAACCATAGAATACTTAGGGCAGCAAATAGAGGATCACTATTGACATAATTACTAATATAAAGGAATAAAGGGTTATAGAAAAGAAACAGGAGCAGAAAGTTTGCTGTTGTTTTCCCAAGCGGATAAAAATACAGCATGCTGAAGTAGAAGAAAACAACTGATATCTCAAGAAAAAAATATTGAAAGGTAACCAAGGCTACATCTGAATATGTAATAAAGTGAAACCATCTTAGGAATTTAGAATACCCAATCGGCCAGATATTAACATCTAGGTTGACGGAAGCGGCATATATATAACTATAACTATCCGAAAAAAAATCCGGAAACGGATACAACATCTTAAATATCAAAAATTGCACGATCATCCCAACTGCTGCGATCAATAAATATCTCCGATTGATCTTATTTCTCCAGATGAACCGGAGGAAGGTCTCCTGGGGGGCGGAAGAAGTCTTGCTTTCAGACACGGGATTTGATAGAACAAATGCCTGGTTCATAACACTAATAGGATAATAAGTTAAACAATACTCATGCTGCAGTAACGACCTCCGCCTTTGATACACCGACTG